>Ga0181529_10005643_pt1 | contig 13021 bp, 10 predicted proteins | sample PEATcosm2014_Bin_36_FD_119763 | JGI IMG/M metagenome (GOLD analysis project Ga0181529, IMG submission 119763) | Peatland microbial communities from MTU Mesocosm Facility, Houghton, MI, USA - PEATcosm2014_Bin10_30_metaG | ecosystem: Environmental > Terrestrial > Soil > Wetlands > Peat | place... | reverse complement strand
TGCCCTAATAAGAAACAGCGTGGACCGGGAGGTCCACGCTACAGCCGCCCGGGAGGCCGGCGCTACAATTTCATCCTCCGTGGGTCGGAAACACCGGTGCCGGACTGTTACAAAGCCACCCTGAATCGAGTTTTTCCGCAGCCTGTGAAGCCGTGCCCTTTCAAAACCGGAATTTCACCAGAGGCTGGTAGGCGTTCTTCTCCGCGTATGGCGCCGGCCGATCAATCAAATCTGCAGGACGATGGTGTGCGGTGTAATTCAACGCGTATCAGAGATCGCGGCGGCCTTCCATGGCCCGCGCCATGGTGACTTCGTCGGCGTACTCGATGTCGCTTCCGGCTGGAACTCCGGTGGCAATACGGGTGATGCGAATCCGCGTGCCGCGCAACGCGGCTGCAAGCCAGGTGGCTGTGGCTTCGCCTTCCAGCGTTGGACTGGTGGCGACGATCACCTCGTCCACTTCGCCGCGCTCAACGCGACCGATAAGCGTCTGCGTGCGCAACTGGTCGGGCCCCACGCCGTGCAACGGAGACAGCGTTCCATGCAACACGTGGTAAACGCCCTGATAGCCGCGCGTGCGCTCGACGGCGGCAATGTTGGTGGGCTCTTCAACCACGCACACCTGGCGCTGATTGCGCGTGGGATTGGCGCAATAGGCGCAGGGATCGACATCCGTGACGTTATTGCAAATGGAGCAAAGCCGCAAGCTGGCCTTGAGACCGCGCACCGCTTCGGCCAGCGCAGCGGCATCTTCGTCGCTCGAGCGCAGGATGTGGAATGCGAACCGCTGGGCGCTCTTGGCGCCCACTCCCGGCAGCTTCTTCAGTTCTTCGATGAGCCGGGCCATCGGTTCGGCATAGCGTGACACGAGATGCGCCTCCTAGGGCGTGCGATAAACGGTTCCGGTGAGGTTCTCCGCGGCGATGAAGCCCTTGCCACCCGCATGTTTGAAAAATCAGCTCATTCCCGGCAGCTTGAGCCCGCCAAGAAGGCCCTGAACGCTGGATTGCATGGCCTCTTCGGCCTTGCGTCCGGCATCGTTTACGGCCGAAACCACCAGGTCTTCCAGCATCTCCACATCGGGTTGCGACGCGCTGAGCCCGAGCACGGCAGCGGGCTCGATGTGAATCTTCAACAACTGCTTTTTGCCGTTCATGGTGGCCGTTACGGCGCCGCCTCCGCTGGACCCTTCGACAATGGTCAGGGCGAGCTTGCGCTGGACCTCTTCCTGCATCTGGCCAGCCTGGGAGAGCATTTCGGCGATTTTGAGGGGGTTGATCATCGTTCGGTCTTCACTCGGTTGTCTGTACTCAATGGGATGGGAGCCAATGCCGCGGGGTTGCGCTATTTTTGACGGAGATCCACCACGCTGCGCACTTCGGCTTTGAAAATTTCGATGGCCGACTTCACCAGCGGGTCGGCGAGAGCAACTTCTTCGATGCTGCCTGCCAGCGGCGCGGCCAACTTTGCGCCAGACTGTCCGGCTCCCTCGCCGGGAACCACCAGGAAGCGGGCAGGTCCGGCCAGGCGCTGCAACTCCTGGCGGATGATTTTCTCCGCCGCCGGATTGACGGTCAGGGCTAGCATTTTTTTGCCCATTCCTCCGACTTCGATGCGCAGGCTTCCGCCGTCAATCGACCAGGAACCGCCGCCCAGGATCTGCGAAGCGGAGTTGTGTCCCGCGCCAGCCAGGGCGGAGACGATGGCATTCCGCAATGCGTCGGCGTTGGCCGAACCCGCAGGGGTGGATGCAGCGGGAGCGGCCACAGGTTCAGGCGCCTTGGCCAGCGCGCCTTCAGTCAGCGATGCGGAAAATCCGACCGTCGTGGAGGCGGCAGCAAATGGTGTTGCAGCCGCAAATGGGCTAGGCGCAGCGGCTGCGGGGATTGACTGGGGAGCTGCCATGGCAACCGGAGGCTGGGCGGGTGCGGGGCGCTCCACCAGCGCAATAGGCGTTGGCGCGGGGGCCGGGGCCGGCGCGGTCACAGTCCCGCCTCCACCGGTGGCTTCCATCTTGGGGCCGGAGCCCCAGCTATTGCCGATGGGCGCGAAGGGCGAAGCCGGCGCTGCCGAGGAGGACGGCGCGGCAGGCGCAGGACGGGCCGGAGCGGACGAGGCTGGAGCGGCTGTCGGGCGCGGCGCTGAAGGAGCGGCCGGGCGGGCTGGCGCAGGGGTCGAAGCGCCGTGGACCGCGGTTCCTGACTTGACGCCGCTGAGCAGTTCTTCCAGCGGTAGCAGGCGTTGCGCGTGCACCAGCTTGAGCAGGCCCAACTCCAGGTGGAAGCGCTGCTCCTGGCGGTAGTTGAGATCGTCGAAGGTGCGCAGAACAATCTGCAGGTTGCGGGTCAGCTCCTCTTCGGTAAAGAGCATGGCGGTGCGCATGGCGCGGGCGCGTTCGTCGCCGGAGATCTGCAGCAGTTCGGTCTGCTCGCCGCCCAGCTTGGCCATCAGTGAATTGCGCAGGTAGCGGACCATCTGGCGGGCCAGCGAAGACGGGCTGTGCCCGGCATTGACCAGCAGGTTCAGCTGCTCCATCAGTTCGGCGCTCTGGCCGGCGGCGACCGCCTCCAGCAGGCGTTCGAAAACTGCGTTGGGCACCGCGCCCATCAACTCGCGAATCTGGACAGCCGAAAGCACCGCGCGGCCGTTTTCGAGCGGAGCGGAGGCGATGGCCTGATCCATGATGGAAAGCGCATCGCGCATGGAGCCGTCGCCGGCTTCGGCCAGCAGCGCCAGAGCGGCATCCTCGGCCTGCACTTCTTCCTGCCCGGCGATCATCTTCAACTGCGCCAGAATGTCGTCGAATTTGACGGCATGAAAGCTGAAGTGCTGGCAGCGGGAGCGGATGGTCTGGGGAATATTCTCGGGCTCGGTGGTGGCCATCATGAAGATGACGTGAGACGGGGGCTCTTCGAGGGTTTTGAGCAGGGCATTGAAGGCCGCATCGGTGATCTGGTGGGCTTCGTCGAGGATGTAGATCTTGTAACGGTCGCGGGCGGGGGAGTAGCGGGCGGCGTCGCGCAGTTCGCGAATCTCGTCGATGCCGCGATTGGTGGCCGCGTCGATCTCGATGACGTCGACGGCGTTGCCCTGGCGGACCTCAATGCACGAGTCGCAGACGCCGCACGGCTCGGCGCTGGGCCTTTCCGGGCTGCCCACCGGGTGTTGGCAGTTCAGGGCCTGGGCCACAATGCGGGCGATGGTGGTTTTGCCGATGCCGCGATGGCCGGAAAAGATGTAGCCGTGGGCAATGCGGTTCTGGGTGAGCGCGTTGGTCAGCGTGCGGGTGACGTGGTCCTGCCCGGCCACGTCGGCAAAGCGTTGCGGACGATATTTTCTGGCCAGTACCTGATAACCCATGCGGACGCGCTCCTTGAGGGCAGTCCTGAGCACAAGACCGCCTATGGGCGATTGTATCGTTCCGCGCCGGGCGAGTGGGAGGGCTCGGCGCGTCACCGCCTGAGGAAAAGCGGGCCGGCAAAACCTGCGCAGGACGAGTCTCGCTTGGCCCGCCTGGTCAGCCGCGTTCCTGTTTCAGCGCTTTGCGCCTGGCGGCTGCCTTGCGGCGGCGGATCTCTTGCGGGGAATACATGGTTCCGCGGCATTTTTTCGCACCGCAGTTGCAGGTGGCCTCGTCGTCGCCGCCGTCGTAGAGGCAGTAGTCGTAGGTGATTTCGTCGCCAGCCGCGATGTGCTTGATGGCCACCACCCAGACCCGGCCTTTTTCTTCGCGGGTCTCGCAGTTGGCGTCGCAACTGTGGTTGATGAACATGGTGTCGCAGTGGCCGTCGATGACGGTTGAGCCGTCACCGAGTCCAAACAGGTAGGTGACGACGGAGTCCTCGTAGAGGGCGTCCGCCTTCTCTTTGGAGATATGCGGGCCGGTGTACTCGGCCACGCGCGCTCCCTTGCGGATGTCGGTGGTGGTGTAGCAGCCGGCGGCGTGGATGGAGGACGAGCGGATGATCAGAGCCATGCGATTGTGCGATGTTTTCCTTGATGGGAGTCTGGCGGTGCATTCTGATTGGGCTGTGTCTGGGCAGCCTGTCTGGTTCGCATCGTACCATTGAACAGGTGAGGCGGAGCGATGAAACGGGGAATTTGGGCAATGCTGGCGTTGGCGGGCTGTCTGGGAGCGGGGACGCTCGTTGAAGCGCAGGCTCCGGCGGGCGGAGCGCAGAAGCCGCAGGCCAGTGAAGCGCAGAAGCCGGCGGCAGGCACTACCGACAGCAATCCATTTCCTGGCGACACCACTTCGGTGCCGGTACTCTCCGATAGCGCGACGCCGACGGCCGCTGCGGGCTCCGCGAGCGACTCTTCGGGCGATAGCGCCGGGTCGGCCAGCCTCAGCCATCTGGCTCTGGTGGGCGACGACGAAGACCCCATTCGCAGCCCCGACGATCCCACGCCGGAGGCGGTGAGCGATCAGCCGTCGGATTCAAGCTCCAGCCTGGCGGGTCTGGCAGGGCTGTTGCCGCGTCCTGATGATGAACAGCAGGGCAAGAAGAAAAAGCACCAGAAGGGATCCAGTTCCATCGACGAGCCACGCCCGGAGACAGCCAAGGAAGATCTCAATGTAGGCAGCTATTACCTGGAGAAGAAGAACTGGAGGGCGGCACAGTCGCGCTATCAGTCGGCGATGGTGCTGGACCCGGAGAATCCCGATGTTTACTGGGGATTGGCCGAGTCGGCCTACCATCTGGGCGACTATGCCACCGCGCGGGCGAACTATTTGAAGTTGCTGGACTACGACCCCGACGGGCCGCACAGCAAGGAAGCGCGCAAGGCGATGAAAGACCCGGCGATTGCGAACGCGCCGGATGCTGCGGTGAAGGCCGTGACTGCGCCGCAGAATTAGCTTCTTTCCCCGGATTCTCGTTCAAGGGAAAGGAAAAGCAACCGCAGGTCCTTCGACTCCGCTGCGCTTCGCTCAGGATGACAGCATTTTGTGAAGCGTACTTCAGAACCCAGCCCAGCGCATGTAGGCGTTGAGGATTGGCTGGCCGCAGAGGCTGCTGACGATGCCGCCGATGCAGAGGAATGTCCCCAGCGGCAATTTGCTCATCGCCCAGGTTTCCCCTTCGCGTTGCAGCGCGGGACGCAGCAGCAGAAGCAGCGCAGCCACAGAACCCAGCAGCACCGCAATCGCGAAAGCTACCATGGTCAGCGGAAATCCGAGCCATGCGGCCAGCAGCGCCATCAGCTTGGCATCGCCGAGGCCGAGGCCTTCGCGCTTGCGGATTTTTTTATATGTCCAGCGGATAAGAAGGATGAGGCCGGCGGCGGCGAGGACCTCGAGCAGGCGAAGAAGCCCAGGGCTCCAAAGACCAAATCGCAATCCCTCCATTCCTGCCGTGAAAGGTAGCCCAGTGAGGGAATCGAACTTTTCGAGAAGGAAGGGATCGAGAAATGCACAGAACAGACCAATGGCAATAGAAGGCAAAGTGAGGAAGTCAGGCAGCCACAGGTTCTCTGCATCGAGTACGAGCAGCGCAAGCAAGATCCAGTAAAAGAGCATTCCTCCAAGTCCTTCGATAGCCGTTGCTGCGCGAAGGACTGGCGGAATGCTTTGTGCCGCCATCAATGGCGAACTCTGCCAAGCCGTATATGCCCACAGCAACCCGACTGCGGCTTCAACGAGCGGATAGCGCCAGCCGATCCAGGTGCGGCATTCCCGGCAACAGCCGCGCAAGGCGATCCAGCTGAAGAGGGGAATGTTCTCCCACCAGGAGAGCGTGTGGCTGCAATTGCGGCAGTGTGACGCGGGCTGGACGGTGCTTTCGCCTTCCGGCCAGCGGCTCAGGCAAACGTTCAGAAAACTGCCGAAGGCGAGGCCGAAAAGGCCCGCGAAGATCGTTCCCAAAATGCGCATCATAGGCGAGTTGAGTATAGCTGAGCCAGACAACGCCGCGGAGTCTGCCGGGTTAGACTGAATGTGATGGGCCGAGAAGAGTACTCTTCAGTTCCTCCTAAATCCGTTGCGCCAGCAATCGCCTCCGATCCGGCGCGGGCGGCGGCGTTGTTTGAGCAGTCGGTAGCGATTATGGCGCGGCTGCGGGCTTCCGGCGGGTGCCCCTGGGACCGCGAGCAATCCTTCGATTCGATCCGCAAATACACATTGGAAGAGGCCTACGAGGTCTTCGACGCCATCGAGCGGCGCGACTGGCCGCACCTGGCCGAGGAGCTGGGCGACCTGCTGCTGCAGGTGCTCTTCTATGCCGAGATGGCGGCCAACGACGGCCACTTTTCCATGACAGACGTGCTGGATCATTTGAACAGCAAGCTGGTCAGGCGGCATCCGCATGTGTTTGGCGAAGAGGCGGCGCGGGCGGCGGGCAATCGGGCTGTGGTCGATGCGAATGTGGAGGGCTCTTCGGCTGCGGTGTTGCGCAACTGGGACGAGATCAAGGCCGCTGAGAAGGCATTGCATGCAGCGGACGAGGCTTCGCCACAAAAGCTAGCCCCCTCAAGTCTGGATTCGGTACAGCGGGCGATGCCGGCGCTGGCTGAAGCATCGAAGCTGGGATCGAAGGCGGCCAAGGTGGGCTTCGACTGGCCGAGCTGGCGCGATCTGCTGCCCAAGCTGGTGGAAGAGACGGCGGAACTGGAAGCTGAAGCATCGAGCGACGATCCGGCGCGCAAGCCGATGGTGGAGGCGGAACTGGGCGACCTGCTGTTTACAGTCGTGAACCTGGGCCGGCACCTGGGCGTGGACGCGGAGATGGCCTTGCGCGGCTGCAATCGGCGCTTTCGGCAGCGTTACCGCGAAATGGAGCTGGCTTCGGAACGGCCGCTGCAAGAGCTTTCTCCCGACGAGTTGGAAGCGCTGTGGGCGCAGGCGAAGAGGAAGCTGGCGGAGACGAGTACGTTGAACGGGTAGCTTTGTGCTCCCCCAGGTGCCCAAAGGCGAGGCACCTGGGGCACCCAAACAACGGGAAGTTTTGTGCCCTCAGGTGCCCAAAGGCGAGGCACCTGGGGCACCCAAACAAGGTAGGGAACTGACAAGTGATCCTGATCCGCAATTGCGAGGGGTTCGACGAGCTGGAAGCCTGCGTGCGGATGCAGACCGAGACGTGGGGCTACGACGCGAGCGACGTGATTCCACGCAAGGCGTACAAGGTGGCGCAGAAGATCGGCGGGCAGGTGATGGGAGCCTTCGACACCGAGCTGCCGGGGGCTGGCGAGCGCGGCGGTGTGCAGTCGATGGTGGGCTTCCTGATGGCGCTGCCGGGCGTGAAGAGCATAAACGGCGTGGCCAGCCCCTATCTGCATTCGCACATGCTGGCGGTCAAAAGCGAGTACCGCAACCGCGGCATCGGCGTGCAGTTGAAGCAGGCCCAGCGGCGGGAGGCCCTCGAACGGGGAATCCGGCTGATTGAATGGACCTTCGATCCGCTGGAGATCAAGAACGCCTGGCTCAATTTCAACAAGCTGGGCGTGGTGGTTTCAAGTTACCTGGCCGATTTCTATGGTGTATCCTCTTCTCGTCTGCAGGGTGGGCTTCCGACCGACCGTCTGGTGGCGGAGTGGCATCTGGAATCTCCCCAAGCGACGGCCGCGCTGGCCGGGCGCAGGCGCGCAAGTTACAGAATCGACGAAGAGATAGAGGTTCCCGGGACGATTTCCGAGTGGAAGGCCACCGAGGCCGGCCGGGCCATGGCTCTGGCGGTGCAGCAAGAGAACCGGCAGAGGTTTCAGCGGGCGTTTTTCCAGGGACTGGCCGTGCTTGGCTTCAGCCGGGATCAAGCGGGAAATGGAAGATTCGAGTTGGGCTGGCCTTCGCAACTGGAAGCGCCAACCACTTCTGAGGAAAACAAAGGAATATGAGAATCGACGCGATCATCCTGCGGGAGCTGCATCTGTCCCTGGTACGTCCCTTTGAAACCAGCTTCGGGGTTACCACCAAGCGGCGCATTTTGCTGGCCGAGATCCAATCCGACGGCCTGAGCGGGTGGGGCGAGTGCACGGCCGGGGAGCATCCGTACTTCAGTGCCGAATCTACCGACACAGCCTGGCACGCGATCAAGCAGGAACTGGGTCCGATGCTGGCCGCGGAGTCGCCGCGCTGGGGTGGGGATTGCCCTTCGATCTTCAAACAGGTGCGCGGCAACCGCATGGCCAAGGCGACGCTGGAGAACGCGATCTGGGATCTGGAGGCGCAGCGCGAGGGGGTTCCGCTGGCGCAACTGCTGGGCGGAGTGCGGGAGACGATCCCCTGCGGCGTTTCGATCGGGATTCAGCCGTCCATTCCCGAGCTTCTTGAAGTGGTCGAGCGGGAACTGGCCGCGGGCTACCAGCGCATCAAATTGAAGTGCAAGCCGGGCTGGGACGTTGAGGTCTTTGAGCAGGTGCGGAAACGCTGGCCGGAGATTCTGCTGAGTTGCGACGCCAACTCTGCCTACAAGCTGCGCGATGCCGACCACCTGACGGCTTTCGACGCCTTCGACCTGATGATGATCGAGCAGCCGCTCTGGCACGACGATTTTTACTACCACTCGATGCTGCAGAAGCGGCTGCAAACGCCGATTTGCCTGGACGAGTCCATCCGCAACCGGCGCGATGCGATGGCGGCCATCGAGATGGAGTCGTGCCGGATTATCAACTTGAAGCTGGGCCGGGTGGGAGGCTTCTCCGAAGCAATCGCCATCCACAATGCGGCACAGGGGCGCGGGATTCCGGTGTGGTGCGGAGGGATGCTGGAGTCGGGCATTGGCCGGGCGCATAACGTCGCGCTGGCAAGCCTGGAGAACTTCTCGCTGCCGGGCGACGTTTCCGCTTCGTCGCGCTACTGGGTAGAAGACCTGATCGAGCCGGAGGTGACGGTTTCAGCCGCCGGAGAGATCGTGGTTCCGACCTCGTCCGGCAGGGGCTACGAGGTCAGAACGGATCTGGTGGAACGGCTGACGGTGCGTAAAGAGACGATTCGCGACCTGCAACCGGTGGGTTAGAGCAGGTTACAGCGAAACCAGAGTTGGTGTATCCCGAAAGCACTGTATCAAAGTCGACGCGACCATCAGGGAGCGGCGACCTTGCACGAAACTGATCGGGCCACAGGGACTCTGGTTTCGCTCTAGCCGTGCACCGTGTGGACAGGGAATTTCCCTTTTTCCTGGGGCGGAGGCTCGACGTAGACTTCTTCGTCCTTATGGGTCTGGAAGACGAAGCCGCTGGGCGTGCCCCACAGGTTGCGGGCGCGGTCTTCATAGAAAACGCTGAATTCGATGCCGCAGATGTCGTAGTCGTAGAGCGGGACGCGATCGAAGACCCCGTCGCCGCGCAGTGAGTATTCATCGCCGCTGCAATCGAGCATGAGGGTGTCGACGTGCGAGAGGCGCTCGGGATGAGTCAGGAGCATTGCCCCGAGGGCGAATGCGCCCAGCCCGAACTCGTTGCCTGCCATCACTACCCGGGCGCGGCGGGCCGAGCATCCGCGATGCAGCAGCCCTGCCTGGGCCGCCACCACCAGAATGTCAGCGCCGGGTTGCTGTTCGGCGATCACCTTCTCGGCCAGCTTGTTGCGCTCGGTCTGGCGCAGATAAGCAGGTCCCATCTTCTCGACGATGCGGTTGTCGAAGCGGCGCTTGGAGGCGAGCGCTGCGACCATCTTCTCCACGGCTTCGTTATAGGTGGGGGCAATCGCCTTCCAGCGCGGGATGGCGAACCATGCCTCGGCGCCATCGGGCAGCGGTTTACGCGCGATCTTCTCGTTACAGGCTCCCAGTTCGGGGAAGAATTTGCGCAGCTCGGTGACCTGGGCTTCAATCGGCCGGACCCTGTAGGTAACCGGGTACTCGCGCCGCGAAACGGCTTCTTCGTTCTTGTACTTGTCGCTGATGGTGAGGCGCTGGATGATCTTCATTGCCGAGGAAGCCATCTCGGTCTTGAGTTTTTCTCCCATTTCAAGGACCAGCTTGGCATTGTGCTGGTCGAGTTCCTTGATCGCGGTGCGATGGATCCGCCTGACCGCATCGATCAGCGATTCAAGCAGCATGTCTTTCTGTTCCTGGGTAGTGTTCCCCGCCAGGTGAAGGGGTGTGACGTGGTGGGTTTGCAAGCGAACTGCGACCTCGACGATCTTGAATCGTAGTACTCCCTTGCTTTATCGGCAGATGTAGGATCTCTGGCAAGAATTTACTAAGTAATCATCTTCTGGCGTCCCATTTTGGGATAAGGGTCGCCGGCCCCCTGGCTGCGCCGGGCTGCAGCCTCCCGCCTTGCTGGCGGATGGGGGGCAATCGAAGTTTCGTCCTGGGAGACCACGAGACGGCCCGCCCCTCAACTTTTGCTGAATGTGGTCGTCTAACCCGGTGGATGGAAATGAAACACCTTTCCGCCTTGGGAGTATCCAAAACATGGATCTTTCGATGCGGGCGGGAAAGGGATGCGCGCGCAGTCTGCTGAAGGCAGCCGTCCAGACGAAGTTTCGCGAGTCCGGTTCATCAACCCGGCGGCTGTGCAATTTGTGGGCCGGACCGGGAATGTAGACTGGAATTTCCGGTCTGGGATCGGCGTAGCGCCTTCATTCGTCGGGTTTTTGGCACACAGCACAACTTTTGTTTGGATTCGGGGTTGTCTCCGAAGAAAGGTCCAAGAATACCACTATGCATTTCTTGCGGAAGTCTACCCTGTTTGTACTGACTGGCGTGTTGCTGTGCGCATGGACATTGATGGCCCAGAGCCCGGCGGCGAGTTCTGCCCGGATTGTCGATCGCATTGATGACAGCCAGTTGACGATGCTGCGTGGCAATACCCACCCGGCGGCAACGGCGAAAAACGATGCAGGGCGGGTTTCCCCGGACCTGCGGATGACCGACCTGATTCTGGTGCTGAGCCGCAGCGCGGAGCAGCAGGCTGCCTTTGAGGCATTTGTGGCCAGCCAGTACGACCAGAATTCGGCCAATTTTCATCACTGGCTGACGCCGGTGGAAGTGGGCCAGAAGTTCGGCCCCGCCCCGAGCGACATCGCCGCGATCAGCGGTTGGCTGACCGGCCATGGTTTCCATGTAGATGAAGTGTCGAACGACCGCATGTCGATCCGCTTCAGCGGTTCGGCGACGCAGGTTGAAAGCGCGTTCCACACCGAGATGCACAACCTGCTGGTGAAGGGCGAAGCGCATATCGCCAACATGAGCGACCCGCAGATTCCCACGGCTTTGGCGCCGGTGGTGGTGGGCGTCAAGTCGTTGCACAACTTCTTCCCGCGGCCGGCGCATCATCTGGGCAGCCAGGTCACGCGGGACAGCGAGACCGGGAAATGGAAGCGGCTTGCAAACGCTGCTCCCGCGAACGTTGCGGCGAATACCCCGCCCCTGGTGACCAAGGCGTTGGCCACGGCCAAGCCTGCGACCGCAAAGCCGCAATTCGTCATTACCCCGTCAGGATACCTGGTTGAGGATGTGGGACCGTGGGATTTTGCCACCATCTATAACGTTCTTCCGCTTTGGAACAAGAGTGGCACGCCCATTGACGGCACCGGGCAGGCCATTGCCATCGCGGGAACCAGCGACATCGATGTGGGGCAATCGGCGGCTTCGGAAATCGGGGCGAACGGCAACAACGACGTGCTCACTTTCCGCACCTATTTCGGCCTGCCGACCAGCAACGCGGCCAACACGCCGATGCGTATCTCCGGCAACAGCCAGCCGCTCACGGTTTGCACCGACATAACAGGGAATGTCCCCTATCCGAGCAATCCTTGCGGCATCGGCGATTTGACGGAAAACTCGCTGGATGTGGAGTGGTCCGGATCGGTCGCCAAGAACGCCCAGATTATTCTGGTTTCCTCGTATCCCGCCTCAGTTTCCGATGACAATCTTTACGATTCGGAGAGCTATATCGTCCATAATGTGACGGCCCACATCATGAACGTGAGCTATGGCGAGTGCGAACTGGGCATGGGCACCGCGGGCAACGTCGAGTACTACAATCTGTGGCAAACAGCGGCAGCCGAGGGAATCGCCGTATTTGTCGCGGCGGGCGACTCGGGTTCGGCTTCCTGCGACGACGGGAGTCTGGTTGCCGAGTCCGGACTTACGGTGAGCGGACTTGCCTCTACTCCCTGGAACACGGCGGTGGGCGGGACGGATTTCAACTGGTGTAATCCAGACATACCCAACGGCTCAAGCAACAACACGGAGTGCACGGCATCGCCCTATTGGAGCAGCACCCCGATTACCAGCGCCGGGTCAACCCAGCCGGTTACGAGCGCTTTGGGGTATGTGCGCGAGACTCCCTGGAACGAATCCTGCACCAACCCGCTCGCGCTGCCCTGGGTGCAGGATATCGCGAAATTTATTTACGATATCCCCAATTCAGGCTCTAACGGTGTCACGAATACCGAACAGGCCTGTAACTTCCTCCTCGATTCTGACTTCAATTACTACGAGGGATCTTACGGGCTTGCGAGCAGCGAATACGGGGATCCCTACTTTTTGAATCTTCTTTCAACCTCGGGCGGCAGCGGCGGCGCCAGCAATTGCGTGGTCGGGAACGCGGTTACGAACAGCAATACCGGCGAGATGACCGGATGCACCGCTGGGGCCACCAGCACAGGCGCCACCACCAATCCTGATACCGGCGCCTCGCAGGCTTCGCTTACCCTTGTCAACAACGGCTGGCCCAAGCCAAGCTGGCAGACGGGAGTTTCCGGGATTCCTGCCGATGGCGTGCGCGATCTGCCCGACGTGAGCTTCTTCGCTTCGGACGGATTCATTTCCAGCAGCGCCTACCTGATGTGCGCCTCCGCGAACAATTCGAACAATGCTCCATGTACCTACTCAGCTTATGCCGAGCCGTTTTACCAGGAGGTGGGCGGAACCTCGGTGGCCACGCCGGCGATGGCCGGAGTGATGGCGCTGATCAATCAGAAAACGGGAGCATCGCAGGGATTCGCGAACCCCGGGCTCTATGCGCTGGCCGCAAAGCAGACTTACTCGGAATGCAGTGCCGAGTCCGTTACGGCCGGTAGCTCGGCTTGCATGTTCAACGACATCGATCAGGGCACCAATGCCATGCCTTGCGA
>Ga0181529_10005639_pt1 | contig 13025 bp, 10 predicted proteins | sample PEATcosm2014_Bin_36_FD_119763 | JGI IMG/M metagenome (GOLD analysis project Ga0181529, IMG submission 119763) | Peatland microbial communities from MTU Mesocosm Facility, Houghton, MI, USA - PEATcosm2014_Bin10_30_metaG | ecosystem: Environmental > Terrestrial > Soil > Wetlands > Peat | place... | reverse complement strand
TCTGCAAGAGGTCAAGCGGCGACGTCCGGAGACAGTTGCGATCGTGATGACTGGCTACGCCAGTGTACAGTCGGCCGTGCAGGCAATGAAGCATGGCGCCTACGACTACGTGACCAAGCCATTCAACCTGGAAGAGCTTCGACTGATTCTGGAGCGGGTACTTGGCCATCTGCAGCTATCAAGCGAAAACCGCATCCTGCGCCAGCAGGTGAAGAGCAAGGAAGGTTTCGGAGCGATCGTAGGCCGGTCGCCTGAGATGGAGAAGCTCTATCGCATCATTTCCAAGGCGGCGCACAGCTCGCACCCGGTTCTGATTTTAGGCGAGAGCGGCACCGGCAAGGAGCTGGTGGCGCGTTCGATTCACTTCTCCGGCCCCTACCGTGACAAGCCGTTTGTTGCCATCGATTGCGGTTCGCTTGTCCCATCACTGATCGAAAGCGAGCTCTTCGGCTATGTGAAGGGCGCCTTTACTGGGGCAGCCAAAAATAAAGATGGTCTGCTGCAGGCGGCAGATGGCGGGACGATTTTTCTCGATGAAATCGGCGAACTGCCTATCGATCTGCAGTCCAAGCTGCTGCGCGCGCTGCAGGAAAAAGAAGTGCGGCCAGTGGGTGGCACTAAGGCTGTGTCCATCGACGTGCGTGTGCTGGCGGCAACCAACCGCGACCTGGAACAGGCGGTTGCCCAAGGAACTTTCCGCAAGGATCTCTATTTCCGGCTGAACGTGCTGAGCCTGCGCATTCCGCAACTGCGTCAGCGCAAGCAGGATATTCCGCTGTTGGTAGGCCACTTTCTGGAGCGGCTGGCGCGCTCGACCGGAGTGCAGCGCAATATTAGCGATGACGCGTTGAAGCTGATGCTCAGCTACGACTGGCCGGGCAACATTCGTGAGCTGGAGAACTGCATCGAGCGCGCCTGTGCACTGACCAGCGGCCCCACGATTCACATTGCCGATCTTCCCACCACGATTCAGAACTGGCGGGAGCAGATGGAGCCGATGGCTGAGAAGTTGATTCCGCGTCGCGGCATTCTGCCGATCGCGGAGATGGAAAAGCAGGCCATTCTGGGAGCCATCGAGATGCTGCATGGCGACAAGCTGGAAGCAGCACGGCTGCTGGGCATCGGCAAAACCACACTGTATCGCAAACTCAAAGAATACGGCGCGTTGCAGTAGACGGCGTCCACCGGATCATTGTGAGGTGGAGGCTGCCGTTCTGCGCCTTTTTCCTGCCCGCGCGCGGGCGTCAAGTGAGGGGATCATGATTCTGCTAGTGACATCGAGCTATCGCCGCGCCGAATGCGGCGTTGCCCTGGAGCAAACGACCGGCGAATCTGTCGAAGTCTGCGAGACAGTTCGCAAGGCGACTTCCATGCTGCGCAACAACGAGTACTCATCGGTGGTGCTGGATGACCCAATGGTAGAGTCGGAAGGCGATGCGCTGGACTCTCTACTGAATCAACTGGGTCTCGCAGTGCCCGTTTACGTCAACCTGGCGGTGAGCAACGCCGAACGTATTGCACGCGAACTGCGGCTGGCGCTACGCCGCAACCGGGAGTCGCGCATGATTGCCGTCCGCGCCGCCGAGTCGCAGCTGCGCAGTGAGATTCGCGACGCGGTGACCGGAATTTTACTTTCCACTCAGCTGGCGATGCGGACGCCGGAGCTGCCTCCGGATGCAGCGGAGAAGCTGGCCTCGGTCTGCCAGCTCGCCAACAACATCCGTGCCCGGCTGGAGAGTGTGAACTAGCGCGGCGTTTTGCCTGGCACTGCCAACAAGGCTCTCGGGTTCCAGGTAAGTATGATCGCGACGCGTACTTTTCTTCAGCAGCAGCCAACTTGAAAGCACGTGGTCTCCTCATAGCGTATGGACCAAGGGAGGAAACGGCGTGCTTTGGACAATCTTCGCAATTCTGCTCGTGCTCTGGCTGCTGGGCTGGGGGTTTCATGTTGCCGGCTCGATGATTCATCTTCTGCTGGTGGTGGCGCTGGTCATCCTCGTAGCGAACTTGCTGACCGGACGGCGCGTTGTATAGGGGCTTGATGGCGGTGAAGGCATCCCGAGTAGATGACCGCGCCTCTAAGCTTCGAGAGGCAGGGATCGAACAGTAAACTCCGCTGCCGACAGGTGCAATGGCACACTTGCAGAGTCTTTCACCCACCTACCCGGCTACCAGTCCAGACGCGCTAGCCCAGCAGATTTCGGAACTGGGAGAGTGGTTCCACAATATTGACCTGCGCGGAATTCAAACGGCCCCCAATCACTTTCTCGGCGACTTTCCCAATGTTAAGTGGCGGCACATCTCACCGGCACTTCCGCTGGACTTGAGTGGAGCCACGGTCCTAGATATTGGCTGCAATGGAGGCTTCTACTCGCTGCAGATGAAACAGCGGGGAGCAAAGCGAGTTCTGGGGATCGATATCTGCGACCGGTATCTGGAACAGGCACGGCTTGCCTCGCGCACGCTGGGGCTGGAGATTGAGCTGGAAAAGCGCAGCGTCTACGAGGTGGAGCAGATTGCAGGGCAGTTCGATTTTGTGATCTTCATGGGCGTCTTTTATCACCTCCGCTATCCGCTCTATGCATTGGACAAGGTGGTAACCAAGGTGGGCGGCAAGCTGGTGTTTCAGACCATGATTCGCGGCTCCGACGAAGTGAAGCAGTGGGAATCTGACTACGACTTCTGGCGCAAGGAGATGTTTGCCGATCCAAGCTGGCCACAGATGTACTTCGTAGAGCAGAGCTACTCGAGTGATCAGACAAACTGGTGGATTCCGAATCGGGCCGCCGCCGAGGCGATGCTGCGCAGCTCGGGGATGGAAATTGAGTCGCACCCGGAGAGCGAAACCTGGATCTGCGCCCCCAATGCGATGACGCGCGAGGGGAAGTTTGTACTGCCGAGGGAGTTGGATGGAACTTTGTAATCATCTGCATGGCTGGCGCATTGCGGCCGGCCAGGCCGCTGTCGCGGCACATTGCGAGGTATAAGGCCTAATGATTGAAGCTGTGATGTTGTGGAACGAGCCGAATAATCTCTCCCATTGGGATTTTCACCTTGATCCGGAGTGGAAGCAATTTGCTGCGCTGGTTCATGCCGGAGCAAAGGCGATCCGGGAAGCGAATCCAGAGATCAAGATCGTGCTGGGAGGAATTTCGCCAATCGATCCGCGGTTTATCGAGTTGCTGGCCGGCTACGGCGTGCTCGAGTCGGTGGATATTGTTGCGGTACACGGCTTTCCGCTCGACTGGAACCACTGGCAGATCTCCGAGTGGCCGAAGAAGCTGGAGGAGATTCGCGCGGTGGTTGGCGGAAAGTCCATATGGGTGAGCGAGGCGGGTGCCTCATCGTTCGGTGCCGAAGAAGTGCAGCTGTTCGGCTTGCAGAGGACTGCCGAGCTGCTGCTGCCCAAGGTGGAGCGGGTACATTGGTACAGCCTCTTCGACTTGCCGGCCACCTGGACAGCAACGACACGGCATAAGGAGGCCGAAGGCAGCGCTTATTACCGTCACTATTACATGGGGCTGTTCCGGGCAGATGGCTCGCCGAAGCTAGCGGCTGCACAGTTTCCTAATGGGATGGGGGTCTGCCAATGGTTTCACTTCGAGGACCATCGCCTGGAGCTGGGTGTGCAAAGGCTGCGCGAGCTGGGTGTGCGGTCGGTGCGAACCGGCATCAGCTGGGCAGACTGGTTTCGTCCGGGCTCGGAGGCGTGGTTTGACCGGCAGATGTCGGCGCTGGACGAATTCGATACGACCATAACGCTGTGCTTCACGCCAGAGCACCTAGGGGTAGCGCCGCACTATACGAGTCCGGCCAAGGATCCCTCGGACTTTGCCGAATTTGCCCGCTGGTCGGTGCTGCGCTATGCGCCCTTAGGGCGCACGGCTGGAGTGAGCGCTGCGAGTGAGCGAGCCATCGTGGTGGGAGCGGAGAAGTCATGAGACGGCGAGTCCTGGTGACGGGCGGAGCGGGATTTGTGGGCTCGCACACGGTGGATGCATTGCTACGCGCAGGCCATGAGGTTCGGGTCTTTGACAGCCTGGAGGATCAGGTGCACCACGGAAGTGTTCCCGGCTATCTATCGCGCGAAGCCGAGCTGGTGCGAGGTGATGTGCGCGACATCGAGGCTCTGCGCGAGGCGGTGAGCGGCGTGGACGTCATTTATCATTTTGCCGCAGCGGTCGGAGTGGGGCAGTCGATGTATGAGATCGCGCGCTATATGGCGATCAACACTCAGGGAATGGCCAACCTGCTACAGGTGCTGCTGGAGCGGCGAGACAAGGTGGAAAAACTCATCGTGGCGTCGTCGATGTCGATTTATGGTGAGGGGCAGTACGTTTGCAAAGAGCATGGGATGGTTGCTCCAGGGCCGCGCGGGGCGGTGCAGTTGAGGGAAAAACGCTGGCAAGTTGGATGTCCCACATGCGGACTGCGGCTGGAACCGGTGGCCACGGCGGATGGCAAGCCGCTGCAGTGCAGCTCGATCTATGCGTTGGGCAAGAAGGACCAGGAGGAGATGGGGCTGCTATTTGGTCGCACCTATGGTGTGCCCGTGGTGGCATTGCGCTACTTCAACATCTATGGCACGCGGCAGGCTCTCTCCAATCCATACACAGGGGTGGCGGCGATTTTTGCCTCTCGATTACTGAATCGACGAGCGCCGCTGGTGTTCGAGGACGGGAATCAGCTGCGCGACTTTGTGAGTGTGCATGACGTGGTGCGGGCAAATCTGTTGGCGATGGAGCGCAGTGAGGGCGACGGCCATGCCCTGAACATTGGCTCCGGTGATCCGGTTACAATCCGGCAGATTGCCGACATTTTGGGCGAAACGCTGGGAGTCCGGATGCCAGCGGAGATCACGGGAAGCTTTCGCGCAGGGGATATTCGGCATTGCTTTGGCGATATCTCCCTGGCTAGGCAATTGCTCGGCTACTGCCCGCGGCACCGCTTGGAGAGCGCGATGGGCGAGCTGGTGGAGTGGCTGGGTTCGCAGAGCGCGGTGGACCGGGTGGAGGAGGCGCGAAAGAGTTTGGTTTCATTTGGCCTTACGGCCTGAACGGAGTTGTCGCTTCCCGCTGGAGTACCTGCCACGTGGAGCGAAGGCGCAGTGCAGCGGGTCTGGTCTGCGACTTGCCTGCTTGCGCCAAGTTTTTTACGGGAGCGCGATGCACATTCTGATTACGGCAGATACGGTTGGCGGAGTCTGGAATTACACCCGAGAGCTAGTCACAGGACTGTCGCGCCACGGGGTCCGGGTGACACTGGTCAGCTTTGGCGGGGTACCGGGGACGGAGCAGAGTGCATGGCTGGAGCGGCTCCCAGGCGTCGCGTATTTTCCGACCGACTTCCGCTTGGAGTGGATGCAGGGTGCGGAGGGCAAACTGTGTGATTCGGCTGACTACCTGCTCAACGTTATTCGCGAACGAGAGCCTGAGCTGCTGCATTTGAGCCAGTACTACTACGGGGCGCTGAATGTGGGGCTGCCCAAGCTGGTGGTGGCGCACAGCGATGTAATGAGTTGGAGCTGGGCCGTGCATGGGGCGGAACCGCGCGGGAGTTGGGCTCAGTCGTATCGCGGACTGGTGCAGCGGGGGCTGGCCGGTGCGAGTCTGCTGGTGGCACCGTCGCGCTGGATGCTGAAATGCATGGAGAGCTGCTATGGCGAGCAGCAGCGGTCGCGGGTGATTTACAACGGACGAACGCCGGAGCTGTTCGATCCGTTGGCAAGCAAGCTGAATTACGCGGCCAGCGCCGGAAGGCTGTGGGATGAGGGGAAGCAATCGCAGTTGCTGACGGAGCTAAGCAGTCCGTCGCTGTCGGTTCTGATAGCTGGCGCAACCAAGCTGAAGGGCGAGACAGCAGAAGCAAATGCGACATCCACGCTTGGTGTAGAGGGCTTAATCGCGTCTCAGCTCGCGCCGCAGATTACACCCCAGACTCCGGCCACACGGTGCATAGGAGAGCTCTCCGAAGACGGAATGCGCAAACTGCTGAGCTGGGCCAAAATCTACATTGCGACTTCGAAATACGAGCCCTTTGGCCTTGCGCCACTGGAGGCAGCATTCTCGCGCTGCGCCATTGTGGCCAATGACATTGCAAGCTTGCGCGAAGTGTGGGGAGACGCGGCTATCTACTTTCGCAGCAATGACCGCGAATCACTAGGCGAGGCATTGAGGCTGCTGCACGATAATCAGGAGCTTTGTTGGGACTATGCCAATCGCGCCTACGAGCACGCTCTTCAGCATTACACTGCCGAGCGCATGGTAGAGGAATATCTGCAGACTTACATGGCTCTACTGGAGCGTCAGGTTGAGGCGGCATGAAGCAAGCAATGCAAATCCGCTTGTTCGCGCACTCCTGGATCAGCGACTGGAACCACGGTAACGCGCATTTTTTGCGTGGGTTGGCGCGCGAACTGGTGCGCATGGGCCACGAGGTCCGCTGTTACGAGGAGCTTGGTGGATGGTCGTTGAGCAACTTGGAGCAGGAAGGCGAGGTGGCTGCGCGGGCAATTAATGGATTCCATGCGAGTTACCCGGAGCTCGACGTTTACTTTTACCGGCGCGACGAGGGCTTGCCGGCTTTTCTGAATCACGAGCTTGCGGGCGCAGACTTAGTGCTGATCCACGAATGGAATGAGCCGGAGGTGGTGCAGGAGATACTCGGGCGAAAAAAACGGATGGGCTTCCGCGCGCTCTTCCACGACACACATCACCGCGCCTACAGTAACGCAGACCAAATCCTGAGATTTCCGCTGCATCTGTTCGACGGGGTGCTTGCCTTCGGCGAGGCTATCCGGCGAATCTATGCCGATGGTTTCGGCGTAGCACGGGCATGGACTTTTCACGAGGCCGCAGACGTGAGCGTCTTTCATCCTCTGGAGCGGCCGCAGCGAAACGATGTAGTTTGGATTGGGAATTGGGGCGACGAAGAGAGAACCGGGGAGCTGATGGAGTTTCTGGTTGAACCTGCCGGGCGTCTGACAGCAGGCAATATAGCCGCCGAAGAGGCCGCGGTTGCGAAGCGGGTGCTTGTGCATGGAGTGCGATACCCACGGGAGGCGAGAGAGACGCTGCGCCGCTCTGGTATTGAGTATGGGGGCTATCTGCCGAACCTGGACGCGCCTGCGGTTTACGCCGAGAGCCGGGTAGCGCTGCATGTGCCTCGCCGCCAGTACGCCAACGGACTGAGCGGTGTGCCGACGATCCGCGTCTTCGAGGTGCTGGCCTGCGGCATCCCGTTGGTTTGCGCGCCGTGGTCGGATACCGAGGGGCTTTTTCGCGCAGGAGAGGATTACCTGGTGGCGCGCGACGGCCGTGAGATGAGTGCGCTGCTCGCCGAACTCCTGCAAAGCGAAAGCAACCGTCGGACGTTGGCCGCTAGCGGACTGGAGACCATTCGGCGGCATCATACCTGCAGGCATCGAGCCGAGCAGCTTATGGAGATTTGCGGAGAAATCACGGGATGAGAATCTTCGTATTTGGATCGAGCATTACCTCTAGTTATTGGAATGGGGCTGCGACGTACTATCGCGGAATGTACAAGAGCCTGGCGGTGCTGGGGCACGAAATCAGTTTTGCCGAGCCGGATATTTACAATCGCCAGCAGAACCGCGACCTTAGTGAGATCGAGTATGCGCATGTGATTCTTTACCAGACGCCGCAAGATATCCATGAACTGATTGGGCTGGCGTCTACGGCAGATCTGGTAATCAAGCACAGCGGAGTGGGCAGTGACGACGAGTTGCTGGAGCGCCGCGTGCTGGAATGTCGCTCGCCGCACGCGCAGGTTGCCTTCTGGGATGTGGATGCTCCTGCGACACTGGCAAGGGTGGAGAGCGATGCGCATGATCCGTTCCGCCGCCTGATTCCGCAATACGATTTTGTGTTTACCTATGGCGGTGGCTCGGAGGTAGTGGAGCGTTATGGCAAGCTGGGAGCGCGCAATTGCCATCCGATATACAACGCGCTCGATCCGGAGACGCACCATCCTGAAGCCGTTGATCCGTCGGTGACCTGCGACCTCGTGTTTGTGGGTAACCGCCTGCCAGACCGCGAGCGGCGAGTGGAGCAGTTTTTTTTGCGCGCAGCTGAACTGGCACCGGAGATGAGTTTTGTGCTGGGCGGTGAGGGTTGGGGCAACAAGCCACTGCCGCCGAACGTGCGCTGGATTGGGCACGTGGGCACTGGCTCCCACAACCGAATCAACGCATCAGCGAGAATCGTGCTGAACGTCAATCGCGACTCGATGGCCGATGTTGGCTTCTCGCCGCCGACGCGTGTCTTTGAAGCAGCCGGCGCTGGGGCCTGCCTGATCACCGACAAGTGGCGCGGCATCGAAAGGTTCTTCGAACCCGGGCGCGAGATTCTGGTGGCGGAGAACGCGGAGGAGATTGTGGAGTTACTGCGCGACAAATCGGCGGCGGAGGCGCACGCCATCGGCGAAGCGATGCGGATGCGGGCGCTGTCCGAACATACTTACGCGCAGCGCGCGGACGAAGTGGAGCAAATTCTATGCGCGGCACGCGCCGACCGGCACCCGAGCGCGTTGGATTCGGCTGGCTTCCAGACGATTGAACCGCGAGCCTGATATGGGAGCAGCAAGGAAACTGCTTTGAAGATCGTCATCTTCGGACTGTCCATCACGTCGTCTTGGGGAAATGGCCATGCGACCACGTTCCGTGCGCTGGCCCGTGCTCTGCATGCACGCGGGCACAAGGTTGTCTTCTTCGAGAAAAACGTGGAGTGGTATGCCTCCAACCGGGATCTGCCAGAGCCGGACTTTTGCGAGCTGAATCTCTACACAAGCTGGATGGATGTGCTTCCGCTGGTGCGCCGCGAGCTGGCCTCGTCCGACGTTGCGATGGTGGGCTCGTATTTTCCAGATGGAATTGCGGCCGTGGAGGCGATGTTGGATTCAACGGCCACGGTGCGTACGTTCTACGACATCGACACTCCGATCACATTGGCCACATTGCGCGAGCGCGGGTCTACCGACTATATCCGCGCTGATCAACTGGCGGCGTTGGATGTGTACTTCAGCTTTACCGGAGGACCGATTCTCGCTGAGTTGGAGAGCCGCTTCGGCGTGCGGCGCGCGGCGCCGCTGTACTGTAGCTTCGATCCCGAGCGTTATCACTCGCATCCGCGCTCGCAGCGTTTTGCCTGCGCGATGAGCTACATGGGGACGTATGCTCCCGACCGGCAGCCGAAGCTGGAAGAGTCTCTGTTTGGCGCCGCCAAGGCATTGCCGCAGATGCAGTTCATCGTGGCTGGACCACAGTATCCGAAAGGTGTTGGATGGCCGCCGAACGTGCGACATATTGTGCATCTGAATCCGCGCTGGCATCCCCACCTATATTCGTCATCGCGACTAACTCTGAACCTGACCCGGCGCGATATGGTAATGGCGGGTTATTCGCCTTCGGTGCGGCTGTTTGAAGCCGCCGCCTGCGGGGCTGCCATTGTGAGTGACAACTGGCCGGGACTGGATTTATTTCTCAAGCCCGGACGCGAGATTCTTCTACCGGCAAGCGCGGGCGAAATTGTGCGTTACCTAAATGACATGGACGACAGCGAATTGCGCGCAATTGGATTAGCAGCACAGGAGCGCGTGCTGGCGGAGCACACCAGCCGGCAGCGAGCAAAAGAGTTTGAACGCGAAGTGGAGGCGGCGCGCATCGGCGAGCGCCCCGCGCTGGTCAACTCAGAAGCGTTGCACTGAGCACGCTGTTCCGAAGGCTGCGGCTCTCCATTCGAGAGCTGCCTCCCATCATTCGAGAGCTGGCGCGATAACCTGTGTGTTTCCCATCGGCATCCCACCACAATGTTGCGGTTGAGCCGCTCCATTTTTCCTTCATCCAACCTGCTCGCAGGAGCCGCATGCGTATCGCTTTGATCGCTTCACCATTTCTTAGTGTGCCGCCGAAAAGATATGGCGGTACGGAACTGTTCATTGCTCAACTGGCCCAGGGGCTGACGCGACTGGGCGCCGACGTTGTGGTTTATGCCAACGGGGAAAGTACGGTGCGGGCGGAGTTACGATGGCTCTATCCAGCGGATGACTGGCCGATCGACGGCGAGTTGTACTCCAACCTGAAAGACCTCAACCATACCTCGTGGGCGGTGAGCGACTGCTGGCATGACGCCGACATCATCCATTTGAACAACGCTCCCGGGCTTGCATTCTCGCGCATCCGGGGGCCTCGGTGGGTGTACACGGTTCATCATCCGCACGTCAGGACGTTATCGGACTTCTACGGTGGCTTTCCAGAGGTGGAATTTGTTTCCATCAGCAACTTTCAGAAGGAAAGGGAAAGCGCGAAGCGGATCCGCACGATTCATCACGGCATCGACTTGGCCCCATATCGCCTCCAGACTCAGAAGGCCGCATACCTCAGCTTTCTGGGAAGAATCGCTCCCGTGAAAGGAGTTCATCACGCGATCCAGATTGCGAAGCAATGTGGTATTCCGCTGAAGATTGCGGGTGAAGTGCAGCCGAAGTATCGCGAATACTTTAACTCGCGCGTCCGGCCGCATCTGGACGGGAAGAACGTTGAGTACCTTGGCGAGGCCGATCTTGCGCTCAAGAATGAGCTTCTCGGCAAGTCAATGGGCATGCTGTTTCCCATTGAATGGGACGAACCATTCGGCCTTGTGCTGGTGGAGTCGATGGCCACAGGAACACCGGTGATCGCATTTCCAGGCGGCTCGGTAGCGGAAATTGTGCGCGATGGCGTGAGTGGTTTTGTCTGCAAAGACGTCGGCGATGCGGTTATGAAGGTGCGCCTTCTGGATCGACTCAAGCCGGCCGGAGTGCGAGCCTATGTCCAACAATTCTTTTCCGAGGAGCGCATGGTGCATGACTATCTTGCGCTGTATCGCGAGATGTTCGAGGACGCGGTGCTGGTGAAGGACAGCGGCGCGGAGAGGCAGGCGGCAGCATGAGCTCGTCGGGCATTCTCTACCGTGAGCAGCTGGTTCCGATTGAGTCTCCATACATCGAGCCACGCTTGGCGCACCAGGCTCAGGAGCCTCGCAAGGTCAACAACCTTACCCTGATCGATGGCAAGACATTTCTTGCCACCAACGTTGCTGGAGATATTGTGCCGCCCGGTGCGCCGGACGTTGGCTTCTTCCATGAGGACACACGTTTTCTCTCGCATCTGGAGTTCAGGATCGATGGGCAACGTTCGGTGGTGCTGTCCAGCAGCACGGAAAAGGCTTTTGTCTCTCAGGTCGAACTGACGACAGGAAACATCACGTTGCGCGATTCGTTCGATCTTCCGGAGAACACAGTTCACATCCGCCGCGAACAGCTACTGGCCTCCGACATCCTTTATGACCGTTACACCTTTGAGAACTTCAACCGCTGTGCGGTGAAGTTCACGGTAGAGATCTCCTGCAATGCGGATTTTGTGGATGTCTTCCAGGTGCGCGGAGTGGCGCGCGCCGATCATGGGCAGTACTTTCAGCCGATGATTGAAAGCGATGGGATCATCTTCAGCTATCGTGGGCGGGACGAGGTTTTGCGCCAGACAATGGTTCGCATGCATCCCAGTCCGGCAGAAATTCGCGGAGAAACTGCGCACTGGGAACTACGGCTGGAGCCATTACGGAAGACCTCGCTTGAGATCACGGTTACGCCACGCGTAGAAGGCACTGAGAGCCGCGCCACATTCTATGACTTCGACGCGCATTTGCAGGAGCGGCGCGCGGCCTTCCGGGAGTTTGAGAGCGCGTCGGCCAGTTTTTTCAGCTCGAACGCAGTGTTTGACGAATTGCTGCGCAACGCTGTAGGAGACTTCCACGCGTTGCGCATTCCGTTTGGTAATGAGCATGTCATCGCGGCTGGAATCCCGTGGTTTGCCACAATCTTCGGACGCGATTCGATTATCGCTGCTTACCAGACCCTCCCGCTGAACCCCGAACTTGCCAAGGATACCCTGCGGGTGCTTGCCCGCTACCAGGCCAGCGAGGTGGATGATTGGCGCGACGCGCAGCCGGGCAAGATTCTGCACGAGTCCAGAGAAGGGGAAATGACACGATGCGGCGAGATGCCCTTTGGCCCCTACTATGGTTCAGTGGACGCGACGCCGCTGTGGCTGATACTGCTGAGCGAGACCTTCAACTGGACAGCGGACGAGACCCTGGTGCGCGAGATGCTGCCCCATGCTTATCGCGCACTGGACTGGGTTGAACAATACGGTGACCTCGACGGCGACGGATTTGTGGAATATCAGCGCAGATCGCCGAAAGGTCTAGTCAACCAGGGCTGGAAGGATTCCTGGGACGCAAACATTCACCGTGACGGTACGGTTGCAAGTCCTCCGATCGCGCTCTGCGAGGTGCAGGGTTACGTGTACGACGCAAAATATCGGATGGCGTCGTTGCTGCGGATGTTTGGAGACCACGAGCGCGCCGAGAAGTGCCGCCGCGAAGCCAACGAGTTGGCGCGCCGCTTCGACAAGGTTTTCTGGAACCAGCAGCGCGGCTTCTATGCCATGGCCCTGGACGCGGAGAAGAAGCCATTGGAGGTGGTTGCGTCGAATCCGGGCCACTTGCTGTGGAGCCGCATCATCAATCGCGAACGTGCTCGCGCGGTAGCTCAGAGGATGATGCAGGACGATATGTTCAGCGGCTGGGGCTGGCGCACCATGTCGCAGGCGGAACAGGTATTCAATCCACTCAGTTATCATCGCGGATCGGTGTGGCCGCACGATAACTCGCTGATCGCGCATGGCATGGCGCTGAACGAGCTTCGCGAACCGGCTCTGCGGGTGTTGACCGCGCTGTTTCAGGCGGGGCTGGAGTTTCGCGATTACCGGCTGCCGGAGCTTTTCTGTGGCGTGCAGCGGCGTCCGTTTGATGAGCCGGTGCACTATCCGGTGTCGTGCTCTCCGCAGGCTTGGGCATCGGGAGCGACGTTTCTGATCCTCGCGTCGGTACTGGGCATCCGGCCCTCGGCGCACCGCAAGGAGTTGAACATCATCAACCCGCAACTGCCGGAGTGGCTGGGGCATCTGC
>Ga0181529_10005638_pt1 | contig 13027 bp, 10 predicted proteins | sample PEATcosm2014_Bin_36_FD_119763 | JGI IMG/M metagenome (GOLD analysis project Ga0181529, IMG submission 119763) | Peatland microbial communities from MTU Mesocosm Facility, Houghton, MI, USA - PEATcosm2014_Bin10_30_metaG | ecosystem: Environmental > Terrestrial > Soil > Wetlands > Peat | place... | reverse complement strand
TGCCTTCAGCCGTGCCTGCATCTCGGGACTCATCCCGCCCCCACCGGCGTTTACCGGAAACGCGGCGAGATCATCGAGTTCCTTGTCGGTGTAGCGATCGAAGAGCGCCTTGTCGACCGGCGGGACCTCGCGCATGGGGCCATAAAGCACCACTTTCCCGGCCAGCTTGCCTTTATATTTGTCGAAATCTTTCTCGTCCTGAATGCTGACGAACACCACGTCCCCAGTGACCGGACCGGCGGTGGAGGGCGACCAGGGCGTGGCCTGCACGATCAACACAGCGGTGTCGGGCGTGACCATGCGCGCCCAGGTGTTCAGTTGCTGCCATCCCAGGCCGAACTCGCCCCAATCCTCCAGGTGCGCGTTCTCCAGGCCGATTTTGGTCAGCGTGTCGCGCGTCCACGCATTGGCCTTGGCCAGGTTGGGTGAGCCGGTCAGCCGCGGACCAATGCCATCCATCAACGCGGTGGCGAACTCCATCACGTGGGAGTGGTTCAACCCCTCATCGCGAATTCTCTGGTACATGGCCAGATCGAGCGATTCGGTGGCCGGCTGCACCTCGGCGTAGGGATCGGTGGGCGCGGACGCCGCGGGCTTGGGTTTGTCGGCTGCGTGCAGGGTGAACGCCGCGGCCAGCAACACCACGGGGAAGAAGCGAAGGTTTTTCAGTGGCATCTGGATGGGCTCCGGTCGGATGGTATGTGTTTCCGTTTGGTGGAATTGTAGGTCATTCCTCCTCGAAACGGACCATCGATCGAGCGACGACATGCGACGTTGCTCTGAAATGCCGGCCGGCGCCCTGAGCAAAGCGGAGGCTGAAATCTCCTAATCGCTCTTCCCGGATTTCTTTTCCGACATAGCTGGCAGATCCAGCGCCACCAGCGCAAACCGGGTTCGGCTTCCCTGGGGATTCTCAAAGCCCACGATGTGCTGGTGGCGCTTGGAACCGGCTTTCAACTCCAGGCCGTTCTTGTTGGAGCCGTAATCGCTGCGATCGATCTTCACGTTGCCGCTCTCTTTGTCGTCGGCGCAAGTCAGCCCTTCGGAGGTGGTCATCGGAGCGCCCACCGGGGAATTGCCCTGGCAGGTGATTACATCGCCATAGCGGGCAAGCGCCTTCTTATAGAAGGCGGTAACCTGCTCCTGCGAATCGGACGACTCGTAGGAAACCGCTCGCACCCTTAACTCCCATTCGCCAAAGCCAATGTGCACATCCGCCGACTTGTGCTTTTCATCGGCCTTCACCAGTTGAGCCCCAGGATAAGCCGGCAATCCCAGGTCAGTTGCGGTTGTCACATCGGTGTTCACATGCACGCCGCCAAAAGGTGTATCCACCTGAACAGTCTTTTCGTCGCCGTTGGCGTCCTTGTCCACATGGACCTTGCATCCCGCCATTCCGGCCGCCAAAGCCAGGCCCACCAGCAAAGTTGTCGCTCCGCGCATCATGGCAATCGCCCTCTAGCCTCCTTATACGCCCGCTTCTCTTGAAAGGTTCCTCGAATCGCATTGCCCGTCCAAACACTTTTCGACACTTTCCCGGCCGAGGCGGGTTACTATCCTCATTGACAGGCTTCGCAAGCACGAGGCCACGGTAGTTTGTGCGCCCGGGCCAACCGCGATCATCACCAACAAGGCGCCTGGCTTTCCGATTCCCCTTCAACTGCCGGCTTCGCCCGGACCGGAGCTTCAAGCACCACAAGAGAGGAACGCACTCTATGCACTTGTCTGCTCTTGCTTCAGACCGGAAACTGCTGCTGGCGATTGCCGCCGCCGCGTTTCTGGTCCTCGCTTCCACACCCTCGAACGCCCAGGACGATCCACCCGACCAGGCTGGCCGGATTTCGTATGTTTCCGGAGCAGTGTCCATTCAGCCCGTGGGCGCCGACGACTGGGGCCAAGCTCTACCGAATCTCCCCTTGGGGCCGGGCGACCGCATCTTCACCGACTCGGACGGCCGCGCCGAAATCCAGGTGGGCCAGACCTTTCTTCGCATTGGACCGAACTCCGACGTGAGTTTTGTCGGCGCTACTCCGCTCGGCATCTCGATCGGCGTCGCGCAAGGCTCGATCCACGTCCACAGCTTCGGCCTATGGCCGGGCCAATGGGTACACGTGAACACGCCCAGCGGCAGCCTCGGTATCAACCAACCCTCCCAGGTTCGCGTCGATGTCCTGCCCGATGAGGGCGCTTCCGTCTTCACAAACTTCACCTACGATGCCCTGATCACCGCGGCCGACGGATTCGTTCAGGATCTTGGACACAAACAGGTCCTGGAACTGGTGGGCTCCAACCCCGTTTTCCCACAATGGCTGGAGATGGCGGATTGGGATGTCCTGGACCAATGGAGCCATCAACGCGATGAGCAAATCGCCGACGCCGCCTCTTACCGCTATATGAGCCCCGAGATTCCCGGCGCCTACGAATTGGACGCCGCCGGTACCTGGGAGCCGGGCACCGAGTACGGCGCTGTCTGGTTCCCCAACAACGTTCCCGCCGATTGGGCGCCCTACCACTACGGCCACTGGATCAACCACGCCCCGTGGGGTTGGGTGTGGGTCGAGGATGAACCGTGGGGCTACGCGCCCTTCCACTATGGCCGCTGGGTCTCGTTCAGAGGCCGCTGGGGATGGGTCCCCGGATCCCCCGCCGCGCATCCAGTCTGGTCTCCCGCGCTGGTCGTTTTCGCCGGGGGCGTTCATGTGGGCGGCCTCGGCGTCTCCGCCTGGTTCCCGCTGGGTCCCGGCGAGCCGTACCGCCCCTGGTACCCTTGCAGTCCCCGCTACGTGGACCAGGTCAACATCACCAACTTCTCCGAGAGCCCGCGCGTTCACATCCAAACCACGTATGTGAATATCAACGTGGTCAACGTCACCTATGTCAACCGCACCATAGGCGTGACGGCCATGCGCCACGAGGACTTTGCCGCGGGCCGCCCGGCGCATCAGGCCGCGGTCGTCGTGGACGTTCACCAGCTTGATCGCGTGCAGGTGATGGAGCGTCCCGAACCCCAACCGACACGCGCGTCGTTTGTCGGCCATCCGCCTGCCCGGCCCGTGCCGGTCAAAGCCGAACGCCCTGTTCTCATCAACGAGAAGGGCAAGCTCGTATCCGCCAAACCGGGAGCGCAGCCCGTCGAGCCTCCGGTCAAACCCGCGCCACTGGTGAGGGCCTTGCCCGGCCGCACAGTCGTTGCTCCGCCTCCGGGAGCCAAGGTTCCGGCCAGAACGCCTGCCGTTGCCGCAGCCCCAGCCGCCAAGCCGGCGCCCACCGCTGCTTCGCCCGCCAAACCGGCGACTGCCGTTGCTCCACCTGCCAGGCCTGCGGCTACCGTTGCTCCCGCAGCCAAACCTGCGCCACAGCCGGCAGTCAAGGCTGTAACGCCACCCGCGGCTCCGGCCGCCGCTCCAACTGCCAAACCGGCCACTCAACCGGCCGCAAAGCCCGCCCCGGCGCCAGCGACAGCTCCCGCAGCCAAACCTGCGCCACAGCCGGGCGCCAAGCCTCCGGTTCAGCCTGACGCAAAACCGGCGGCCCAGCCTGCCACCAAGCCTGCGCCACCTGCGGCAGCCAAGGCGCAGCCAGACAAGAAAAACGACAAGGACAAGAAGAAGGACGACAAGAAGGACGAGAAGAAACCGGAAAACTAGAACCAATCCCCGGCCAACCCGGCCTCGGGCCGATGCGTGCAAACGCATCGGCCCTTTTTGCTGCTATCTGGCGGCCCGGACATGGCACTGGGGGCTTTGACAAAGCCAGGGAGGACGTCGCATTTCATAGGCGACAGCACTCAAGTCGATGCGGCCAGCCAGGAGCGGCGACCTCAAGCTATTGATCCGGCCCTGAAATAGAAGCACCGTGCCCCATCCATTTCGCAGGTTTCATCGCGAAATGGGTGGGAAGGCATGACAGTATTTAGGGGCCGGATCAATAAACGAAACTGGACAGAGTGCGCCGTTCAGTGTGTCGAGTGACCGTCTTCCTTGCTGCTGGTGGCGAACAGAATCGCCACAACGAAGACAATGACGATGACGGAGACGACGAAGAAGGGTGAAGTAATGTGCATTGTGCAGGCTCCCTGCCGGTAGAGTACCAAAGCGCAGGGCCGTGTCGAATCGGATATTTGAGTGCGAGGCAGACGAGCGAAGCTCCGGTCCGACTGTAGATGAGCACAGTGCCGGACCGGCAATCCGAGGTCCGGAAAACGAGACTTGAGATTGCCGGCGTTTTCTGGCTTCGCTCCAAATCCCCCATCAGCGATAAATCTGCGGGGAGAAGAACTGCGGCGGCTTGATGCGATATTCCGCTGCCCTCAGCCGCAGTTTGCTGATGTGAACGTCGTACCCGGTTCCGGGCAGCAGGGATTCGAGCACAAAGGTTTCCGTTCCGCCGGAATGCAGTTCGCGGTAGCGGTAGACGCCCACGTCGCCCTCGCTGGTTTCTGTGCCGCCCTGGGGAGCGTCGAGAAAGTGTTGTGCTTCGGCCACCGTGGGCGCTGGGTGCGTTTCACCCGCCGTCAGGCTCTCGGCCGCATAGGAGCGCACCAGCTTGGTCCAGTAGCGGCTCAGCAGGTCAGTGCCCGCAAAAAGATCAGCCCATACAATTTCGCCTCGCACGGCCACCACTACGCCGATGGCGTGTTCCTCGCGAAGCTGGGCAATCACCTGTTCGCGCGACTTCATCACCGGGGCGGCTGCCTCGTCCACCCTGGCGCTGACCTGGCTGTCCTCCATGGCCTTGGCGTAACTGGTTGTATTGATGCCGCGCGGATTGCCGGTCACTCCGCCCGGAGCCGGAATCATGGGCCCTCCCGCCGCGGGCGCTGCGGCGACTTCCATCTGGGAGATGGTTCCTCTCACCGAGTTCCACACCTGTTGCTGGTCTTTCGCGACCATGGCCTCCTGGCGGACGGTGGGCTGCGCCATGAAACCATGGCCCGGCGCCTTGGCCGCCGCGCCGAAGATCGCCGAACTCTCAGTCCAGCGCCCCGGTTCGATGCAGAAGACCGATAAGTCGACGGGGTCGCCGCCTGCCGGCACAATGCGATCCTTGGCGATGACCCTGTCCTGCTTGCCCCCGGTCACGATTTCGCCGGCCAGCAACAGAAGCGGCTTGCCGGAGTTGTTCACCAGAACCAGCGTGTTCACCTGGTCTCCTCGATAGCGACGCACCTCCGGTTGCGGACTGGGGCGAAATGGACCATCGAAGAGAGGCGGAACGCCCTCGCTTCCCCTGGGCCGCACCAAACCCTGCACGCGGCCGGCCTCGGTTACCTCTACCTGCCCGTTCTTGATGCCTTCATCCAGGGTCAGAAACGGGATCTCGCCGGGAGATTTGCCGTCGGCGCGAACGACCGGGAACAAGAGAAGGTTGCCGCTCTCGATGGGGGCAAGCACCCGATAGGGGCCGCTGGCCGTTTCCGGCGAACCGCCAGCCGCCTGGACTCCACTGTGTATGAATGCCGCGAGCGCTACGAACAACGCTCCCACCAACCCGAACCTGCCAAGACTCTTCATGACTCTCCTCCGGCCGCTCCCTGCTCCGCTGGCTTCTGACCAAGGAACGCAGGCCCGCCTGTTTCTTGCAGAGTTTTTTTGGCGTGCCGTTTTGGCGTATCGTGAGGGCGTGGGAATTGCGCCGTCCCAATCCGTCGAGGTGAATGCCGCGCCTGGCGCCGCTTCCCTGCCGGAGGCGATTCACGAGCCACTGCACGATCGATTGCCCGATCGATCTCTGGATGAACTCTGGCAGGAGTCGGGCGCGCCTGCCTACGGCCTCCAACGCGAGGAGTTCAGCGAAATTCTTGAGCGGATTGCTACGGCGCGGAACTTTGGGCTGGCGGCCGGAGCGATTCCTTCCCCACAGCAGCAGGCCGGCTTTTTCCATAGCCTCAGACTGGCGGACCTGGTGCTGGCGCAAGCCTGCGCGAACGGCCACGAAGGCGCATGGGGACACTTTCTTGAGGTCTATCAGCAGCCGCTGCTCCGCGCCGCAATTGCCATCACCGGAAGCGAGACACTGGGCCGCGATCTGGCCGGCCAACTCTATGCGGAACTCTACGGACTGACGGCGCGCGACGGCGTGAGGCGCAGCCCGTTGGATTCCTACAAGGGAACCGGATCGCTGCTTGGGTGGCTGAGAACCACGCTTGCGCAGCGCCACGTAGACCATCTGCGCCGCACCCGCCGCGAACTCCCGCTCGACGATGCGCCAAGCGGCTTTGAGCCACCGGCCGCGGCCGCTGAAGCGGGGACTCCATCCGCGGAACTCCTTGCGCTGGGCAAGGCGGTTGAGGGCGCTCTTGAGCGGCAACCGGCGGAAGGGCGCTTCCTGCTGGCCGCTTACTATCTGGATGGACGCACCTTGCTGGAGATTGCCCGGCTTCTCCAGGTGCATGAAGCGACGGTGAGCCGCAGGCTGCGGCGTGTGACCGGCGAACTCAGGAAGCAGATTGTCCGGAATCTCGAAACCTCTGGAATGAGCAAACAGGCAGCCCGCGAGGCGCTGGGCACAGATCCGCGCGATCTGGACGTGAATCTGACGAAAATACTGCAAATTTCTCCACCGGATACGTTCCAAGAGAAGGCTGCGCAATGACCCCAACTCCCCAAATCGAGCTTCATCCCGACGCCGACAGCCTGAATGCCTTTGTCGAGCAGGCCCTCGCCGGGTCTGAACGCGAGCAGGTTCTGGCGCACCTTGCCGCGTGCAGCCGTTGCCGGCAGGTGGTTTACCTGGCGCAGGAGGCGGCTGCGCCGGCACGGGTTCCCGCGGCCGGTCCCGCGATGCAATCCCGCCCTTGGTTCAAGAACTGGCGTTTCATCTGGGTTCCGGCCACAGCCTTGGCGACGGCGCTGGCGCTGGTGGTTGCTTTTTATTTGGAGCGCCCCGCTTCGGCCCCGGAACTGGCGAAGGCTGCTCCGCAAAGTGAGGAGAGCATTGCCAGGCCGGCATTGCCGGAACCGCCCGTTGTGGGAGTTGTACACACCCAGACGCCGGCGGCTCCGGCAAAACCAGCTTCCAGGAAACCTGGTTTGTCGGCGTCCCGCGCTGTCCCGGCAGAATCCGCGGTCATGGGCGCCCCATCCGCCCCGTTCCCAGCCCAGAGGGACGCATCCACCTTTCAGAATCAGACGAACAATGAGGAATTTCCGCCGTTGGGTTCCTCCGTGTCTGGCTTGGTTCCGCAGCCGGCGACAGCTCAGTTCAAACCGGAACCAACTGCTCCCAGCCTGCAGATAGACAGCCAACGAACAGTCGGGGGGGGTGCTGGCAATGTTCCACCAGCCCACACTTCCGCAGCAGGATTTCGGGGCACCGCAGTTCACGCCCAGGCCAGTCGCGCCGTTTCGCTCGCTGCTGCTGCACCGCCGATTGAGCCGCATCCAATGCTCACCAACAATCTCGCAATTGCCGCGCAGGGACCGATGGCCCAGGCATTGACCCCCCGCGCGAACTTCAGCATCAAGCTGCCCAGCGGGCTGACGGCAGTTTCCACGGCCACGGCGCAGCACCATATGCTGGCCATCGACGCAACCGGCGCCCTGTTTCTGAGCGAAGATGCGGGATTGAACTGGAAGCCGGTTGCACAGCAATGGACGGGACGGGCTGTCGCAGTCAGGGTTCGACGGAGCTTGAACGCGAGCGCCGCACCGGCAGGAGTCCTGGAGTTGATCAATGATGGCGGCTTGGTCTGGGTGAGCACGGATGGCAATACCTGGACAATGCAGTGAAATGCGCGTGCCGCTCTAGAAGCTGTTGCCTCAGGCCGGAGACGCTGACCATTGGCCGCCTATCTGAGGCCATACACGCCCTTTTTCGGCTATGGGCGCATCCCTCTCGCTGGCTCGATTGTTAGAGCCTACTCATTCAAAACGGGGTTGTTGAAGAAAAGTCTGATTTTTGCCGAAAGGGCTATTGTCAGGCAACGCGACCAGCGCGACCGGTGCGTTCTTCCAGCCAGCGCACAAGGAATGGGCTGAAACAGAGCTGATCCGGGCATGTTTGCGCAGACGAAGGGAGACTTCGATGGCACAGAACGAGAGGCGAGGGGACGAGGCGGTCAATCCACCCTGGGCCCATCTGCGTCTTCCCCCCTTTCCTCAGGTTGCTATCCGGGTACTGCAACTGGCCAACAATGAAAACGTGCAACTGCACCAGTTGAGCGAGCTGATTTCATCGGATCCGGCATTCGCCAGCGAAGTGCTGACCATTGCGAATTCGTTGTTGTATGCTCCGCGGTTTCCAGCCAGCAGCATTCTCCAAGCCATCGCAGTGCTGGGCGCCAACAACCTGCAAGGCCTGTGCGTTACGGTGGGCGTGCGCGCTTACCTGGGCAAAGCGCTGAGCCAGCCTTCCATGCGGGCCATCTGGCGGCACAACCTGGCCTGTGCCCTGATTGCCGAACAACTGGCCTCTGCGGGCTTCCTGGACAAGGACATTGCATACACCTCAGGCGTAATGCACGACATCGGACGTCTGGCGCTGGCGGTAATCCGGCCCAAGGAGTACGGACTTTTGCTCGGCTGCCATAGCGGCTCGCCGGGCAGCATCCTCAGAGCCGAGCGGGAGTTGTTTGGGTGGGATCATTGCGAGGCCGGCCGGCAACTGATCGCGGACTGGAAGCTGCCCGTGGACTTTGAGGCCATCGTCTCCGACCATCATGCGCCCAGGCGGGCGGATGGCCCCTGGGGAATGGCCGACCTGCTCAATGTGAGTTGCCGCATGGCCGACACGGCGGGCTTTGCGGCGTTTCCAGGTTGCGAGTCCACGCCGTTTCCCGATCTTCTGGACGAGTTGCCCGCGCGCGAGCGCAGACTCTTCCATGCGACGATTGAAACCCTGACCTTTGAAGTCGCCAAGAAGATCAATGCAGTAGAGTCGGTTTGATCGCACGCCGCGGCAAGCGCAACGCCCACTCCCGGTTCACCGGAGACTGAGGCCGCTTCGGCCGCAAATTCAGAATCCGGCAGCTCATCGGAATCATGGCCGGGACGAATCATCATGGCCGGGACGGATCATCATGGCCAGGACGAATCATCATGGCCGGGACGAATCGGAGCCCCTGGGTTTGTGCAAAAGCGAGGCAGATTCCGCCCACCGTCATATCAATACAGAAAGTATTGCAAACCGCACAGTCGAGATGGTATACCTTGGCCGCGACCGGATTCCGCCCTTCATGCTCTCTGTGTGAAAGGGTACGATGAGTGTCTGCCAGACACAGGGGCAATCATGACGCTATTCCACGAAAAAGCGAGACCGGGCAGTTTCATTGGCTTGGCGGCAGCGGCTTTCATCTGCATGGGCACAACCGTGAGTTTGCAAGGCCAGCAGACGGCTTCGCTCAGCATCCATTGGGACAAGACCGTGGTGGTTTCAAAGTCCACCCCCACTCTCCAGGTGGTTGTGAACCCGCCCTTGCGGCCGGGCGAGCCGTTGAGCTTGGCCTCTTACAAGGCAGTGAAAGAACTGGGCGCGGACTATGTACGCTATGTGCCGTGGCTGCCCTATCCGAAGCTGGCCGTCGCCGAACTGGAACCGCCCACGCCGCAAAAGACCAGTTGGGATTTCAGCCTGATTGACCCCATGACCAGGGACTTTCTTGCCGCGACCGAAGGGCATTCGACGATCATGAACTTCAGCACCATACCGGCCTGGCTCTTCAAGACAGACAAGCCGGTAACGTATCCTGCCGACCCCAACCAGCCGTACTGGAACTACACACACGGGACCGAGCTGCGCGACCCGACGGGCAAGGAACTGGGCGGCTATTTCAGCCGGCTGGTGAGCTGGTATGTGAATGCGGGATTCACCGATGAGAACGGCGTGCGACACGAGTCCGGCCACCACTACAAGCTGCCGGTGTGGGAAGTGCTGAACGAAGTCGATTTTGAGCACAACATGACGCCCGAGCAGTACACCGCGCGCTATGACGCGATCGTCAGCGCGATTCACGAGGTCTCGCCGGAGACGAAATTCGTCGGCCTGGCGCTGGCAATGCCGAGCCTCAGTCCAAGCTACTTCGAGTATTTCCTGAACCATAAGAACCATCGGCCAGGCATTCCTCTGGACATGATCTCGTATCACTTTTACGCGTCGCCGGTGAGGGGACAGACCGTCGATAACTGGCAGTATACGTTCTTCGATCAGGCTGCCGGCTTCGTGAATACGGTGCGGTATATCGAGGCGATCCGGCAGCGGCTTTCCCCTGAGACGCGCACGACAATCGACGAGCTTGGCGTCATCTTGCCAACCGACAACACGGCTGAGGACAAAATCCCGCCACCGCCTGCCTATTGGAACCTGGCCGGCGCGCTTTACGCACATCTCTTCATCGAGCTCTCGCGGCTGCAGATCGATGTCGTCGGCGAGTCGCAGCTGATCGGCTACCCCACGCAGTTTCCCAGCGTGAGCATGATGGACTGGACCACGAACAAGCCCAACGCCCGATTCTGGGTACTGAAGCTGATCAAAGACTCATTCCACTCCGGCGATCGCCTGGTGGAGACGCAAATTGGCGGAGACGAGTTGCGAGACGAATTGTCGGCGCAGGCTTTTGCGACCCCGGCAGGCCACAAGCTGCTGCTGGTGAACAAGCGCAACCGAAGCGTCGATGTGCCGCTGCCCGATGCGGACAAAGCCAGCGCACTCACGGTGGACGGAACCACGGGCGATGGCCCCGCGCAACCCGTGAAGCCATTGGAAGGAAAGATCACGCTGCATCCCTTTGCGGTCACGGTGGTGAGTTGGTGAGCGGAAAGGCCTGACACTGGCAAGGGAACGGCCGTCTCGCTTGCCGCCTATCTTGCTGCGCGAAGGGCTTCGCGGATCAATCCCATGGTTGCGCTGCGCGACAACTGAAGCGGAAGCTGGCGGGCCGGGGCAGCCCGCCGGGGGAAGTCAGAGATACACGACAGGCAGGCGCACAATGGCGCGCGCTCCTTCGCCGTCTTCGCGATTGACCAAGGTGATCTCTCCGCCATGGGCGCGGGCGATCTGCTGGGCCAGCGCCAGCCCCACGCCGCTGCCCGCGGGTTTGGTCGTATAGAAGGGCACAAAAAGATTCTCGGTGTTGGCGATACCCAGGCCGCGGTCTTCGATGGTGACCCATACAGACGGGCCAGTGAGCTGCCAGCTCGCACGCACCGGTTTGGCCCCATTGGCCAGCGATGCATCCACGGCGTTGGCCAGCAGGTTGATGAACATCTGCTCCAATTGATCGGGGTCGGCATTCAGAGTGACCGGGGGACCGGGATCGAGTTCCGCCTGAAGACGCTGCTCAAGCAGCACGACGCGCTCCAACAACGGCCCCAGCGGAACCGGCTTGAACTGCGGCGGGGGCAATTGGGCGAGCTGCCGATATGACTGCACAAAGCGATGCAGCGCGTCAGCGCGGCTCTCCACCACGCCGAGGCCGCGGCGAAAGTCGCGCAGCGTGGCTTCGTCGCCTTCCATGTTTTCTACCCGCGCCAGAAGGCTGCCGGCAATGGACTTGATAGGCGCCAGCGAGTTCGAGAGTTCGTGACCCAGGACGCGAATCAGCCGCTTCCACGACCTTTGCTCCTCTTCCTGGAGAGGCAGGCTCACGTCGGCCAGAAGCAGCAGCGTGTGCGGCGCACCATCCTGGCGGAAAGCCGCTTTGCGCAGCAGCCAGCGCGAGGGGCTTGCGGGGGACTTTTGAGTGGGATTGAAAGAGTGAATGGTCTGGTCGGCCGAGGCCAGCAGCTCTTCCAGGCCAAGCTCGCGCGCGCTGCGGCCGAAGCAGCGGGCATGGGGCAGGCCCAGCAATTGGGCGCCGGCGTTGTTCACCAGTTGCAGCAGATTGCGGCGATCGAAGGCAAACAGGGGCGCGTGCATCACTTCGAGAATGCGAGACAGCAGGGCCGTGGCTTCGAGCGACCGGACCCTCTGCTTCTGCAGCAGGTCGGCCAGGGTGTTGACTTCGGCGGCCAGTTCGGCAAGCGCGTCCTGCGTGCCGGCTCCGCGCGCGCGGAAGGAGTAATCGCCTTCGCGCATGGACGAGACCACGTTGGAGAGCGTTTGCAAGGGCCGAATCATGCCCTCGATCAGCGCGGCCGCCACCAGCGCCAGGTAGAGCAGCAGGCAGCCCCCGAGCAGGAGAGACGGCGCAAGAGAGACCTGCTGCCGGTGGAGAGAGAAGGCGGCCAAAACCAGCGCGGGCAGCGCCAGCAAGAGGCAGAAGAGCCACGCCCGGCGTACTACCGAGCGACGGCGACGGCGCACGCCTTTCTCAGAGCCCATATTTTTCGATGCGGCGATAGAGGGCCGCGCGGCTCAGGCCAAGAGCCTCGGCCGCCTGCGAGATGTTGCCATCACAGCGACGCAGCACCTTGCGAATAAGGAGGGCTTCGACTTCGTCGATGCTCATGTTTTCAAACGACTGGTTGCCGGAGCGCGCGGCGGCGATGGCCAGGTTGGCCGGCTCGATCTGGTCGCCGCGGCAGAGCAGCACAGCGCGCTCGACCGTGTGCTCCAGTTCGCGCACGTTGCCCGGCCATCCGTACTGCATCATCTGCTGCATGGCAGCCGGAGAAAAACCATTCACCTGCTTGCGATAACGGGTTCGATCGTGGCCCAGAAAATGCTGGGCCAGAAGCGGAATGTCCTCGCGCCGGTCGCGCAGCGCGGGCAAATGAATTTCCACCGTGTTGATGCGGAAAAGCAGATCCTCGCGGAAATTGCCGGCCTTGGCCTCCTCTTGCAACTGGGCATTGGTGGCGGAAAGAATGCGCACGTCCACGCGCCGGGTTTGCGACGAGCCCACGCGCTCCAGTTCGCGCGTCTCCAGTACGCGCAGCAGTTTGGCCTGCTGGCGCATGGGAACGTTGGCGATTTCATCGAGAAAAAGTGTCCCGCCGTTGGCCAGCTCGAAGCGCCCAATGCGGTCCGTGCGCGCGTCGGTAAAGGCGCCTTTCACATGGCCGAAGATCTCGCTCTCGAAGGTGCCCTCGGGCAGGCCGCCCGCGTTCACCGCGACCAATGGCATGCGGGCGCGCGGCGAGGCGGCATG
>Ga0181529_10005637_pt1 | contig 13029 bp, 11 predicted proteins | sample PEATcosm2014_Bin_36_FD_119763 | JGI IMG/M metagenome (GOLD analysis project Ga0181529, IMG submission 119763) | Peatland microbial communities from MTU Mesocosm Facility, Houghton, MI, USA - PEATcosm2014_Bin10_30_metaG | ecosystem: Environmental > Terrestrial > Soil > Wetlands > Peat | place... | reverse complement strand
GATGCCGCGGTTCTGGGTCGCCGAGGCCGACGTCGCGCGGCGCGCCGGGCCCCGATGGGCCGTCGGCTATAAGCTGGTCACGGCGCCGGGCAACGCCCGGACCTTCATCGCCGCCATCCTGCCCGCGTGCGGCGCCGGCAATTCCCTCGGACTGATGATCCCGGACGAGGGCGGCGATCCGGCGCTGATCGTCGCCAACCTGAACGCCTTCGCCTTCGACTTCGTCTGCCGGCAGAAAATCCAGGGGCAGAACCTGAACTGGTACATCGTCGAGCAACTGCCTGTCGTGCCGATGGATGGTTTTGGCCGCCGTTTCGGCGCCAGGACGGCGGCGGCGATCATCCGCGAGGACGTTTTGCACCTGAGCTGCACGGCGCAGGACATGGCCGCTTTCGCCCGCGCATCGGGCCATGACGGCGCCCCTTTCGCCTGGGACGCGGAGGACCGGCTGCGCCGGCGCGCACGGCTGGACGCGGTGTTCTTTCACCTCTACGGCCTTGACCGCGCGGCGGCGGCCACGGTGCTCGATACGTTTCCCCGGATCCGCCGCGAGGAGGGCCGTTCGAAGGAGCTCATCCTCGGTTTCATGGCCGCCCTGGCCGCCGGGCACCCCGACGCGCCGGTGGCGGGCTCGGCAGCCCCGACGATCCCGTAGGTGATTTCCGGGGGCCTGTAACCGCGGGTCAGCGCACCACCTTTTCATCGGGGCGCGCGCGAAAACGGCTTTTGCCCCGAGGAAACCGCCATGTACCTGTCGAGCGAAAGTCTCCTGGTCATTTTATTCGTCGGGCTTGTCGCGGGTTGGCTGGCCGGCCAGATCGTGCAGGGCACCGGCTTCGGACCGATTGGCGACCTGATCATCGGCGTCGCCGGCGCCTTTGTCGGCGACTGGCTGTTGCCGCAGCTCGGTATCCGTCTTGGCATGGGAATTGTCAGCGCGATCATCAACGCCGTCATCGGCGCCGTCGTGCTGCTGCTCATCGTCAAGCTCGTCCGCGGCCGCGGCCGCTGGAGCGGGGGTTGGGGCTGGGGCAGGCGTCGCTGGTTCGCCCGCTGGTAGCCGCGACGGGCGTCCGCACCGCGGTCTGACGGCCTATTGTTGGTGCGCCCGCCGCGCCCGCCGGTTATGCTGCGCCCGCCACGAAACAGCGGGGGACGCGGCCATGGAATCGCGGATTGTCGGCACCACGATGCCGGTGCTGGAAATCGGGCTCGAGGCCGGCGAGACCATCGTCGCCGAAGCCGGCCAGATGTCGTGGATGACGTCCAACGTCCAGTTGCGCACCACCACTGCGGCGGCCGGATCGCGCGGATTGTGGGGCGCCGTGACCCGCGCGGTCGCCGGCGGCGGCCTGTTCATGACCGAGTTTTCCGCCCCCGCCGGTCAGGGCGCGGTGGTGTTCGCGGCCAAGGTGCCGGGCGCCATCCTGCCCATGACGGTCGAGCCGGGCGCCGGCTACCTGGTGCATCGCCATGGCTTCCTGTGCGCCACCCCCGGGGTGGAACTGGCGATCGGCTTCCAGCGCTCGCTCGGCGCCGGCCTGTTCGGGGGCAGCGGCTTCATCATGCAGCGGGTTTCCGGCAGCGGCACCGCGTGGCTGGAACTCGGCGGGGAGATCGTCAGCCTGGATCTGGCGCCCGGCGAGGAATTGCTGGTTCATCCCGGGCATGTCGGCATGTTCGAGGAGCGCGTGGGATTCGATATCACGACGATCCGCGGCATCACCAACGCCCTGTTCGGCGGCGAGGGGCTGTTCCTGGTGCGCCTGACCGGGCCGGGGAACGTTTGGCTGCAAACACTGACCATGCCGGGCCTGGCGCACGCGCTGGCGCCCTATGTGGGGCATGGATCGGAGTCCCCGGCTCAGCCGGCCGCCGCCGTTGAGGGTGGAGTCGCCGGCGCGGTGCTCAAGGGGCTGTTCGGCGGCAATAGCTGACGGCTAGGCCCGCTTCTGCCAGTCCGCGCGGCCCTGCGCGTCGAGGGCGGCGAAGTCGGCGTCGCTCAGGTGCAGGCTCGCCGCGCCGACATTCTCCTCCAGGTGCGCGACCTTGCCGGTGCCGGGGATCGGCAGCATGACCGCCGAACGCCGCAGCACCCAGGCCAGCGCCACCTGGCCCGGGGTCGCGCGCAGGCGCGCGGCGACCTGGCCGAGGATGGACCCCGGCCGGGCCAACACGCCGCGCTCCAGCGGAGAATAGGGAATGAAGCCGATGCCATGGGCCTCGCAGTAGTCCAGCACCGCCTCGTTGGTGCGGTCGGTGAAATTGTAGCGGTCCTGCACCGTCACCACGGGGAAGTACGGCGCCGCCGCCTCGACGTCGGCGACGGTGACATTGCTCAGGCCGACGTGCCGGATCAGCCCCTCCTTGCGCATGTCGCCGATCACGCCGAACTGCTCCTCGCGCGGCACATGCGGGTCGATGCGGTGGTGCTGCCAGAGGTCGATGCGCTCGACGCCCAGGCGGCGCAGGCTCATCAGCACGCACTGGCGCAGGTACTCCGGCCGGCCCACGGCGCGCCAGATGTTCGGGCCATTCCGGACCTGGCCGCCCTTGGTGGCGATCAGCAGGCCGGTGTAGGGGGACAGCGTCTCGCGGATCAGGTCTTCGCTGACGAACGGCCCGTAGCTGTCGGCGGTATCGATGAAATTGACGCCAAGCTCCGGCAAGCGCCGCAGCGTCCGTTTCGCTTCCTCCCGGTCGTCGGGTTCTCCCCAGATGCCCGCGCCGGTGATGCGCATGGCCCCGAAGCCGAAGCGGTTGATGACGAGATCACCACCGATGGTGAACGATCCCGCGGCCGTGGCACTGAGCTGGCTCATGTCCGATCCTGTGCTGTTGACCCCCAGGGTAGGGGGCAACGCCGCGTTTGTCTTCCGTCGCGTGCTCGGGTCAGCCCCGTTCCCTGGGCGGTCCGTCCGGAATCCGGCGAAGCGCCGAAACGCACACTGGCACCGGGCAGGCCAGCGCGGCTAGGTTGCGCCAGGAACCCGAAACACGATCCGAGGACGCCATGATACACGCCGATCCCGACTACGATGCCATCCAGGACACCGCCACGGCGCGGCAGCTGGCCGCCCTGGTGCTGTCGCAGCACACCGGATCGGGCCCCCTGCGCCGGCTGGCGGCGGAGGTGCTTGGTATCGAGGAAAGCGGCCTGGGCCTCGACAAGCAGATGATCGCCGCGGGCGATCGCACCAGCATGGTGCCGTTCGATGAGCCGGTGTTCCTGATCCGCGGCCAGGACATCGTGGGCGGCGAGGCGGTTCGGGCATGGGCGGATCTGGCGGAGAAAGCCGGTGCGTCGGCGGACATCCTCAGGGCGGCGCGCGACCACGCGGCCAGGATGGATGCATGGCGGCCCAAGAAAGTGCCGGACGCGCGTCCGGCGGCGCGGGCCAGCGAGGCGGCGAAGCCGGCGGTCCCGCCCGCCGAACCGCCCGCCGCGGCAGCGAAGCCGGCGATGCCGGCGGCGGAGTCACCGGCCAGGGCTGCGGCGCCGGAGGTCTTGCGCGCCGAACCGCCAACCGCGACCGCCGAGCGCGACCGCCTGCGGCCGGTGGCGTTCATGATGCACCAATACACCCTGCAGCCCCGCGTCCCCATCGACGACGTCAACCGGGACGGCTTCTGGGATCCGCTCGCCGACCTGCTCGTCCCCGGCGACGTGCTGTTCGTCACCGCCGCGCTGCCCGACGGCTCGACGCTGACCGAGATGCGCAGCGTGGCGCATGTGAGCCCCTTCGTGCGCGTCAGGAAGATGCGCTGACCGCGCGTCGCGACGCCGGACCGCACGCGAACCTCGCCGACCCGGGTCGTTGATCACGTAATCGGCATGGCCGGCCGGCCCGCGGCCGAGGAATCCCTGTGCCGTCGGGGAACTTTACGGCCTAAGCTGCCCCCCGGCGCGTTCCAGGCAGCGTCCTGATTCTGCCCGCCATTCCGCAATGGCACGCTTGGCGCATACGAATGAGTGACGAGCCGGATTGCGACGTCAAACAGGAAGACCTGCGCAATGACGTCTTTCAAGGTCGCCGCCATGCTCGCCGTCCTCCTCGGCGGAGCCGGGCCGGCGGCGGCGTGCAACTACCTCATCAGCCCCACCGGGTTTGGCGGCTTCGAGGATGTGGGGGAGACCGCGTCCCAGTGGACGGCGAGTACCGGCTTCGCCCAGCCGTCGTCGTTCACGATCGCCAGTGGCAGCAACGCATACGCCGGCACGTATTATGGCGACGTCGTTACCGGCTCGACCACCGCCTGGAGTTACATCGCGCTGAAGAGCCTCAGCGTGCTGGCCGGCGACGTCATTGTCGTCACGATGGAGGTGAACCCGACATCAGGCAGCACGGCTGACGAGGTCGGCATCAGCTGGGGGCCGTCCGGCAGTATCACCCCCACCCTTACCCCAACGGACGTCGCTACGTTCACTTCTTCTGAGATCAGCGCCGCCATTACCAATACCAACGGGTATATCGCGGAGACCTTCACCTTCACGCCGGCAACCACTGGATACTACGACATCGATTTCGGCTTCCTGGAAGCCAGCGGTGACGCCATGTACGTCGACAACATCGGGGTCAACAGCCCCGAACCGGCCTCCATGGCACTGCTCGGTGTCGCCCTGGTCGGCCTGAGCCTGGTTCGTCGCCGCAAGGCTGGCTGATTCCCATCGGCTTCGCGGTGATGAATTCGAAGACCCGGACGGCACCGTGCCGGTCTCGCATGCGAGCCAGGCTGCTGCCCGAGAGAGACTGTCGCGCTCCAGCCGCGGCTGCTTGTTCTCACGACGGAGATGGGTCAGTTCCCCGCGCTCCGCCTGACCCGGAGCGCGACCGGCGCAAACCGAATCGATCATCTAACGTCGGAACTCAGGCGAGCAAGCCGGGCGTGGTTTAGGCATCGGATGGACCTCCCGTGAAGGCCTGAACGGCTCCACCAAGGCGGGTCAACTTCAGTTTGCATCAGATCCATCAGCAGGTTATAGAGCGTCCGCTTCATCAGCGTCGAGTTGGGTTCGGTGAAGATAGAAGGCTTGGATATGTTCTGGTCGTTCGTTTGCTGTGTTACGGCTTTGCTCAGGGTGGACGGCGGCAGCGGGCGCCCGGATTGCGTATCAGCCTTGCCGCCCGCGGGCGTTCGTGCCCCCAGGGCCGCGTGAGTGGATGGGCTCCGGTTTGTCGTTGGTCATCTGAACACACTACTGTACGAATCCTGCGAAGAGTCGGGCTGCATGATGCATACTGTCATGTGGATCATATCCATGGGATCGAGACTCCGCACAGCCTGATCCTCCGCTGAGTTCTGGAGAGAACATTTTGGCCAGAAAAACTCCGACTGTCCCGAATAGACATCGAAAGAACATTTTGCCCGAGAAGACCCGGGTCGTGCCGGTTGACTCGGGCATCACGGATGTTACCAAGACAACTCCGAATGTTGCCGAGATGGCTCCAGAAATTTTAGCGAGAAACCCTCAATTTTTCGAGACGGCCTCAGAAGTTTTCACCGTGGACCCGCGGGCTGCCGAGAGGAGTCCAGATATGTCTGTGACGGGACAGCAAGCCGCCACGACGGCTTCGGCTGTTGCCGTGACGACTGCAGAGCGGATCACCGAGCTGTCCAACGTGGTCGCCAAATTAACGGGCGAAGTGGCGTCGTTGCGGCAGCGCCTGGAGACGATCTCGACCTTCGAGCGGCTCCACGATGTCGTGCTGAGCCGCTACCCGACGCACCCGTACAGCCCACCCTCGTCCTCCCGCCTCGAGGCCCGGGATTTTATGGAATCGACCGAGGGCATCTATTTCCTCGAATACACGCACTCCGGTGTGGCGTTCCGCTGGACGGGGCCGGGACATTTCACCCGGTTCACGTTCTTCGTCGATCGCAGCGTGCCGGTCAGAGTGCGGCTTAACCTGTTCTCCCTCGGGCGGATCTCGAACAACGATCCGCTATCCGCCGATATCGACGGAATCACTTACCTGTTCACGCAGACCGACAAGACCGACCAGTTCGTGGCTGGCCCGGTGCCGCCGCGGACTGGCGAACGGCGCACCGACGTGATTCTCCACGTACCGGTGCTGTTCTCGCCGGAGGACAAGTCCGGCGATTCCCGCCAACTCGGCGTCGCGGTCACCAGCATTACGCTGGAGCCGGCGGCATGAATAACGCGGCGGGCTTGAATGCCAGAGACGGGGACCGCGCGCTCGTCACCGCGGCGATTTGCACCTATCAGCGCTATGACCTGCTCGGTGACGCGATTGTGTCACTGCTCCGGCAGTCGATGACGCCTGATCAGTACCGGATCGTCGTCGTCGACAACTCGCCTGATGCGGCCTACTCTCTTGACTGGGCGCAGCGCTGGAACAACGAATCCAACCTGCTGTGGATACACGAAAAGACGGCGGGGCTGTCCCATGCCCGCAACGTCGCGACCGCCGTGGCGGAGACCCCGGTCATCGCTTTCCTTGATGATGATGCGGTGGCCTGCAACGACTGGCTGGCGGCAGTGCTGGAGTCATTCGAGTGGCTGGGGCCGGAGGCGCATGTGGTCGGCGGGCGTGTGCGACCCAGGTTCGGCGCGCCGCGTCCGGGCTGGCTGAATGACCAGATGCTGTCCTATCTGTCGGTCTGCGACCTCGGCGACGAAATACGCATGCTGCGACCGGGGGAATGGGTTGTCGGCGCGAACATTTCCTATCGCACCGAACGGCTGCGGGAGGTCGGTGGTTTCAGCGAGGCGTTCGGCCGCGTCGGCGGCGGTGCGGCGTTGATGTCCAACGACGAGACTGAACTGCAGGACCGGATCCGCGCCAATGGCGGCGCGACGGGCTACGCACCCAGGGCCGACGTGGAGCATTTCGTGCCGGCGGATCGGCTGACGCAGGACTGGTTCCGCCGCCGCATCGCCTGGCAGGCAGTGTCGGATTTCATGCAGTCGCCGAAGACGATGCATGCCGGCGCCGCCGATGCCTGGGTGCGGTTGAAGAACTACCTGGCGTCCTGCCCGCCGGCCGATCGGACCATGCGGGCGCTGGCGATCCCGCAAGCCGATCCTGGCCAGTTCGCCTATCAGATGTCGGCGATCTACGAGACGATCGTGACCTTGCTGAGCGGCCAGGCCGAGGCGGATGCCGATGTCGACTGAGACCGGAGGCAACGCGCCCATTCACGGCGCGCCGCCGGGCTGCCGTGTGGGGTGGGAGGGGCTCGACGTGCTGGTGCTGGCCCCCACACCGACGCATCCGATCGATGCCGGCAACCGGCGCCGGATCTTCTTCGTCAACACCGCCTTGCAGCGCCTGGGCGCGCGCATCACGTACGTTCACTATCCGGCGGAAGGCGATTGGCGCGAGCGTGCCCCGGACGGCTCGATCCCCGCCATGGCCGGGCAATGGTATGAGTCGCATGTCGTGCCGGTCACCCGCAGCCTGCACGAGGGCGCGAAGGGCGACGACCACACGATCGACGAATGGTGGGATCCGGCCATCGGCGACATGTTGCGCTGGCTGTTCCGCACGCATCGCTTCGACGTGTTCATCGTCAACTACGCCTGGCTGTCCAAGGCGTTCGAATTCTGCCCGCGGGATGTGCTGAAGATCCTGGACACGCACGATCGCTTCTCCGGCCGGCGCGAGTTGCTGGTCAGCCATGGCATCGCGCCCGAGTTCTTTCACACCACTGTCGAGCAGGAATCCATCGCCTTGGACCGTGCTGACGTGGTTTGGGCGATCAAGTCCCAGGAGACTGCGTTTTTCCGGACGATCACGAACCGCCCGGTTTTCGACATGCCGCATGTGGAGCCAATCGCCGAGCAGCTTCGCCATACCCCGCGAGGCCGGGTGCTGCGCTTCGGCATCGTGGGTGCGGCCAACAACATCAACCTGAAGAACATCCGGGCCTTCCTTGCCGAGGCCGACGCTTATATCCGGCGCACCCTGTTGCCGTGCGAGTTCGTCATCGGCGGCAGCATCTGCGATCTGCTGGGCGATGTCCGGCGGCCCTGGGTGCGGCAACTCGGCCGCCTGAAGGACATGTCGGAGTTCTACGCCGCGGTCGATGTGGTGTTGGCGCCGGTCACGTTCTCCACCGGACTGAAGATCAAGGTCGGTGAGGCGTTGTGCCAGGGCAAGGCGATAGTGGCGCTGGCTCATGCTTTCGAGGGCTACCGGGCGTTGCATCCGTTCCACACGCTGGCTTCCGTCGCGGAGATGCTGCGGGCCTGCCGGCGCATCGTGAATGACCCGGGTCTGATCGACGAACTGGAGCAGGCCTCGCTGCGCTCGGTGGTGCAGGCGCAGGCCAACGTCGCGCGCACGTTGGAGGACAGCATCGCCGTGCGCTGGCGCATCGAGCGCGGCATATGCATCGTGGTGGACGCGGCCGACGTTCATCCCGGCTCGCTCGTTGTCGACCATGTGCGCGAGACCGCGCGGTATCTTGGGCATCTCGGGCCGGTTGTCGTGTTCGTGCAGGGGGCGAACCAGGTGCCGGATCGGGAGGCGCTGCAGGCGTTGTCACAAATGGGAACGCTGGTGACGACGCCGGAGCTGTACGCGGCGCTTGGCCCCGAAGCGGCGCGGCTGGGCAGCGGCCTGATGCGGGTGCGCACCTTGCGGCAGGTGCTGCATGATCCGCATTACGCCTTCTGGTTCGCTTCGTCCCCGGGGGCATGGCCAACGCCGGCGAAGCCGTGGTCAGGACGGGCCTATGTGGCTTGTGACAGCGTGCTGCTGTCCAGTGCGCCAGGCACACTGGTCGAGTTGCTGCTGCGCCTGCGGGCGAGTTTCACCGAGGTGGTGGCGTTGTCGCGGCGCGACACATTGGGTGTCGCACGGCCGGAACTGGCGAGCTGGAGCCACCGGGTACCGGTGTTGTGGCGCGGCGACCACAGCCTGATCGTCTCGGCACTGCGGGCGGGCGACGGCGAGCACATCGTGGTGCTGGCCAACGATGCCTCGGATCCACTGCTGGCGCTGGTGGTGTCGCTGGCGCTGAGGTTGTCGTCGCGGCCGGTGAAGGTGGTGCTGCCCGACGTGGTTTTCAGGGCGAACGGCGCGGAGGCAGCGGTGACCGCACTGGGCGTAGACCGGGCCGACCAGACACGGCTGCTTGTGGTACCGGCGACGCGCTGTTTCGCTACCGGCGGCGCATGGCTGGTTCTGGTGGTGGCGAGCGATCCCGCGCTGGAGGCAGCACGGGATGCATTCGAACTTGGCGGCGTGCCGATGGCGGATTTGTGGGCCACCACGGCCCTGCCGGCACATGGGACCTGGATGCAACCGGCGGGGGCGCTCGGGCTGTTCGAGTCCGTGCTGCTGGTGGAGGAACTGCTGACACATCCCGGCGCCATTGGCGAATTGCGCGCCCGGCGTTATGCACGTTACAGTCGTGTGAACGATGCCGGATGGGCGTGGATCTGGTCGGAGGTGAGTGAGTTGGTGAGGAAAGGTCTATTGACGGAGGACAATCCTGCAAACGCGAGGTCCGTCGGGGTTGCGTTGGCATAACCAATTGCAAACAATCATGGTTTGGCCGAATCTCGAAAGAGAGATAAATGGTGACCATATTACTCTCGCATGAACGGGCCGGTAGCCATTTAGTTGGTGAGTTGCTTGCCTCGTTCGCGGGGGTCAGTTCAATCGAAGAAGTTTGCAACGCGAACGCCGTGCCCGCGGGGCGTGCGGAGTCCTTCCATCGCTTTCGCCTGGATTGGTGGCTGAGTCACCCGGACACGGCGCTCGATCCCTCTTTCGAAAGGAGCCTCGAATTTGGGAGAGCGTTCTTCGCTTACCTTGCTTCACTGCGAGCCCCGGATAACATAGTAGTTGATATAAAATATGGCCATCTCCACAATTTTGAAGAATATTGGAAACCGATATTTTGCCGGCCTCTCTTCTTTTCCCTGTGCGATGAGATCCCGATGAACGTTCTTCATTTGTACAGGAGAAATGTGGTCGAGGCGGCCGTTTCGGCACATGTTGCGGAGATCCGGCGGATCTGGCATTCCTACGAGAGCGGAGCGGCCGAAGCGACGCAGCAGAGGCACACCATCGACGTTGCCAGAGTGATTCAGGACGCATTGCTGCTCACGCAACAGACCAAGTGGATCCGCGAAAGGTGGCTCGACAAAGTGGGCAGTTTCGAACTCCAGTACGAGGAGGTGGTTCGTGTCTTGCGGGAGGATCAGGGCGGCTTCGACGAGCTTGCGACCTTCGTGGGCGGCGTCCGCACCGGCCCATTCATGCCGACGCTCAAGAAGCTCGGTCGCCCCCTTCGGGACTCGATCGAGAACTTTGACGACCTTGCCCGAGCCTGTCATGAAGCCGGACTGGCAGAATTCGTATAGATGCGCTTGCTCAGGGCGCGGCATCGAGGCCAATGGGGCGCCCGGACCGATCAGTTCGCGCAGCGCGCGAGTCGCAACGAGGCATTCATATGTGGTTGCTCCGCGACTCGCGGCGCCGTGGCCGGGGCGAAAGACGCGACAACGATAATTGTTACCGGAGATAGGGACAGCAGAATGGAACGCGCCACTGTGATTTGCTCCGTAAAAGACGAAGCGCCGTTCCTGATGGAATGGATTGCCTATCACAAGGCGATCGGATTCGATGATATTATCGTGGCCTCAAATGACTGTGAAGATAAGTCCGATGTGTTACTCGATGCCCTCTGCTGGGAGGGGATTATATCCCACAGGCACAACATAGTTCCCCCCGGGCACGACGCGCAGTATACTGCCCTTAAGGATATGCCGAACAACCCATTGGTTTTGATGTCGGATTGGATCGCGTGCCTGGACGTGGATGAATATCTAAATATAGAATTTGGAGATGGCACTGTAAATTGCCTTCTCGATCAACAAAACGATGTTGATGCAATAGTTATACTCTGGAGATATTTTGGAAGTTCAAATACAGAAAGGTGGACCCATGGCTCTGTGCTGGAACGATTTGTTCTTTCAGAATCGGAAATTCAACCTCACAATCGATATCACAAGACGTTATTCAGGAACAATGGCAAATTCCTGGAGATGGACGCTCATTACCCTAGAACTCATCCCAAGGCGGATATCAGCCTAACAAATATCGTGAACACCGAGAATCGGCTTTATGACCTCTCATTTCTAGAGGATGGATCCAGAAGACTTGCGCCATTACATGACGTAAGCGATATGTGGACCTGGAAAGGTGCCTGCGTCAATCATTATTCAGTCTTGACGCCGGATATTCTTGCAATGAAGAGGTACCGCGGTGACAACGTCCCCGGACGTGGCGATCAGAAGTACGCCCCAAACTCTTGGTACGTCCGCGTCGGAGACAAGAACGACGTGGAGGAACGATCGATACTGCGCATGATTCCAGGGGTGCGGCGATGGTTGGCCGCCATGCGCAGCAGCCCGCGCATCCGTGACGCCGAGACCGCCGCCTTGGCGGCTTATGACGAGTTGCGTGCGAGGGTTTTGGCAGGCAATCTTCCGGCCGGCCGACCTTGATGGGCGGGCGACAGGATTGTTGTGAACAAGCCGGGCCGCCAGAGGGCAGACGATTTGAGTGAGGCCGTCGAACCTGTGGAGGCGAAGCTTCCAGGCAGGCTGGACAGACACACATGCCAGATGTCGATAATCTGCAACAGTTAATCACTTGTCACGGCACCGTCGTCTTCCTGGACGTCGGAAGTGGCAAATTGCGGCACGGTCAGGCGGCGTCCAGTCCGAACAACGTGTTCTTCGCGCTGCGCGAGGGGGCGGGGCACCTGATCCATGTGCTGGTCGATGGCGGTCTTCGTGAGATCCGCGTCGCGCCCGGCGTGCCACCAATGCCGGTTCAACTTTGCGACTCGCCGTCCGACTCGCCGCAGACTTGGTCACTCACTCCTGCTGAGGCGGGCACTGTCGGTTTGTTCAGCGACGGCCTGTATCTCTGTGCCGAGCTTGATGGGGCCGTCACGCTGTCTCGCCAGAATCTTGGTGCCTGGGAACGATTTTCCTTCGTGGGACAGATCCGGGCTGAGCGTCACACGCTCGAGACTAGGCCCAATTTCAGAACGCAGATTCTGGAGAAGTTGTGGTACGGGATAGACCCATTCGAGGATTCATCCGCTTTCGCAGGGCGTGAGGAACTCCAAGGTTGGCGATCCTGGCATCCGTATCTAATTTCAGCGATCGATGAAGTGCGGCCGAATATTATTGTAGAAATTGGCGTCTGGAAAGGTGGATCTACAATAACTATGGCAAATCACCTCAAGAGTTCGGGAATGAAAGGGCTTGTGATTTCAGTCGATACCTGGCTAGGTTCCTGGGATCACTGGTTGGAGAAAACATGGTTTAACAGTTTGCGGATGGAACATGGCCAATCGACGTTATACAGAACGTTTGCGGCAAATGTGATCAAAAATAACTTGCAGGATTACATTGTTCCTCTACCAGTTGATTCTGCGAACGCCGCTCAGATCCTGCTGAAAAGAGGGATTGTCCCGGGAGTGGTGCACCTGGATGCTGCGCACGATTACGATTCCGTTTCGAATGATCTGCGTATATGGTGGCCATTGATACCAACTGGCGGCATACTGATAGGTGACGACTACCAACCCGAGGGAGGTTGGCCAGACGTCCTGAAAGCGTTCAATGATTTTTTTGGAACGACCGCTATCGAGAATAGTGGCGGCAAGTGTCTGATTCGGAAGACGTGATAGACAGATCGCGTGTTCTCCGAGCACCTCAACGGCGATGGGCCATCGCCGTGTCACGTCCGTTACGCCGGCCCGTTGCTGAGGACCTGCGCCGGGGCCGCGGTCCGCCCGGCTACCCGGCCGGGAGGCGTGTGCCCGAATGCAGGGCTATCGATCGAAATCCAGGCTGGTTCGGCGGGCGCCGTGCCGGAGCAGGAAGCTCGTTACGGTTATGCTCGGCACCGGCGGTGCTCGCTTCCGGTCGGGCCGGCTCAGCCAGTCCTATGGCAAATGTCGTGTAAGATTTTTTGACACGAGGGTTCAGCCCCGCCGGCGACGAAGCAGCCCCAGGCCCAACAAGGCACT
>Ga0181529_10005635_pt1 | contig 13038 bp, 15 predicted proteins | sample PEATcosm2014_Bin_36_FD_119763 | JGI IMG/M metagenome (GOLD analysis project Ga0181529, IMG submission 119763) | Peatland microbial communities from MTU Mesocosm Facility, Houghton, MI, USA - PEATcosm2014_Bin10_30_metaG | ecosystem: Environmental > Terrestrial > Soil > Wetlands > Peat | place... | reverse complement strand
TCGACGAAATCATCTCCGCGCGATGCGCCGCCCTCGCCAGCGAACGCGAAAAAATCAGGGCCAAGCCGGCTTCCACTGGTGGCCAAAAATCGCCAACCCGAGGTGATCACCCGGAAACCGTATCAGCTCGCCGACAAGCGACGGCTCTCGACCGCCACCCGCCACGCGTCGAGGTCGGACAACATCGCCCGCGTCGCCGCTTCGGCGACGCCGCGCAACGCGCGCGGGTCCAGCGCGCCGACGATGCGCGCCTGGAGCGCGCGCAACTCGCCGGCGGTGCGGCGCGAGCGGCGCGCCAGATCCTCGTAGTCGCCGAACAGGCGCACGCCATAGGCGGCCGTTGCGGCCGCCGGCAGGAAGATTGCCGCCGCCAGGCCCCAGCTTTCGTAGCTTTCGAGCCCAGGCGCGTCGAAGAAGCGCGCGGCGAGATAGACGGCGTTGTTGACCAGCGAAGCCGCCAGCAGGCCGACGCCGATCCCCTCGTAGACGTGGTCGCGCCGTTCCAGCCGTTCGGCGTTGGCGATGTGGTAGGCGAGCTGCTCGTCGACCAAAGCCGCGAGGATGTCGCGGATTTCGCCGGTCAGGCTATCGATCTCGCCGGCGAACAACGGCAGCTCGCGCGCGACCGCGCGGGCGCACCAACCGGGCCAGGCCGCTTGCGCCGGCTTCAGATGCGAGGGCCACGCGCCGAGCAGCCACGCCGGCGCGACGACCCGCAGCCGTTCGGCGACTTCGCGCGCCTCGAACCACTGATGATGCCAGCGCCGGCGGGTGGCGAACAGCACCAGCCCGCCGACCAGCGCGACGGTCAGGAGTTCGAACGCCGCTGCGGTCAGATGCAGTTCACGGAAGCGCGCCGCGGCGGCGACGAACGCGCTCGCCAGCACCGTCGCCGCGGAGCTGACCAGAAACAACCGGCGATAGGCGCCGGCGTGGCGCGCGGCGACGTCTTCAGCCGCCAACAGCGCCTGCGCATAGCGCTTCGCCGCGGCGCGATTGGTCGCCGATTCGCCGACCGCGGCGCTGACATGCGGCCATTGCGCGCGCGGCGCCTGCAGGTCGCGACCGTCGAAGACGTGACTGGCGCGGCGGCTGGCGTCGGCGCCGACGCGGCAGGCGAAATATTGCTTGAGCCCGGCGCGCTCTTCCGTCGCCAGCGGCGGGCCGACGATGTGCGCGATCAGTTCGGCCAGCGCCGGCGCCAGCGGACGCGGCGCGATGTCGAGCGCGCGCCGCGCCGTCGCCTCGTCGGCCGGCTCGTCGGCCCACAGCAGTCGCGTCGCGCCGTCCTCGGGGTCGACGACGACGATCGGCGCGCCGCGCCGCGCCGCTTCCTCGACGATCTGGCCGGTGCCGCCGCGTCCCTCGGCCGGCTTGCCGTCCCACACGGCGACGAGGATGTCGGATTGGGCGAGCGTCGTCAGGCCCGCCGCTTCGAACGTCGCCGGCAGCCGTTCAGCGAGCGGGGAGGCGGAATCGCCGGCGAGCGGCAGGATGAGCGTCGCGCGGGCGCGCGCTGCGAGCGCAGCGAATTCCTGGCGCGACGCGTCGTCGACGAACGACTCGACGTAGATCGGCGCCGGGCAGGGGAGAACCACGTCGAGGGCGAAGCCGGCTTCGAGCGCGGCGCGGGCGGCGATGCGGTCCGCGCCCTCGGCGAGCGACGAGATCAGCGTCACGATCGGCGGGACCTCGCTGAAGCTCGCCTTCGCCTCGACGCCGATCGCGGCGAGCCCCGCGGCTGTCGCGGCGAACGCCGCTTCGAGCGCCTTTCCCACCGCCGCGACGTCGAAAGCGCGCGGCGCGCCGCGGCCGTTCTCGCCCGCCGTCGGCGTGCGCGTGAGGCGATGGCCGGTGACGCCGAGCGTCAGCGCCAGACGAGGCTTGGGCGGGTGATGGCTCACTGGGCGACAGGCTCCGGCGAAGAGGACGGGCGACGGGCGCTACGCCCATCATCCCAAGCCATTTTTCCCTCGACAAGTTCGCGCGATTGAATTTCTACTGATTGTCCCAGATTGCCGCCGCCTTCGATGATCATGACCCCTGCGCAGGCTTCCGGAGACGACGATCTCAGGCTCTCGCCCGTGCTCACCGTGCTGTGGGCGGGCGGCGACGGCGCCGATGCGGCCGCGATCGGCGAGGCGGCGAAGCTGGTTCAGGCGGCGGCGGGCGCGGCCGCCGAGCGCTGGCCGGAGGTCTATCGCGGGCCGGGCCGGGCGCGGCTGATCTGCCGCGACGACGACCGGCCGTCCCTCTCCGTGGTCGAGGCGGCGAAACGCGCCGGCGTCGAGATCGACGCGCGCGGCGACACGGCGACAACCTGCGACGCGGCGCTATTAGTCAAGCGCGACTTCACCAAGATTCCCGCTTCGCTGCCGGCGCTGGTGGCGGAATCGGGCGCCGCGCTGCGGCTGGCGATCGATTCCGGCGTCGAGCCGGCGCTCGAAGGCGCGCCTCGCCGGCGCGGCGACGCCGCGGCGAGCCCCGAAGCGATCGCCGAGGCGCTGCTGTCGCCGCCGCGTCGCGTCGCCGACCGGCGCGACCTTGGCGAGTATCAGCGTGAAGACCCGAGCGCCCGCGCCTATCGCTACGAATACGCGCTGCTGCTGCGGCTGATCGGCGAGCCGTCAGAGATCGGTTCGGGGCCCGACGATTCCTGGACGCGCGCGGCGGCGGCCAATTCCGCGGCGAGCGTCGATCGCAGCGAGGCGCTCGATCGCCTGCGCCGTGAGTACGAGCGCGGCGACGCGCTGGCGCTCGCCTACGGCCGGCGCTGGCGCAGCACGCTGGCGGCCCGCTCGTTCCTGCTCTTCGCCGTCAACTTCGCCTCCGGTTTTGTCGGCGCGCTGTTTCCGGTCGCTACGCCGGTGACGGTGCCGCTGCAGTTTGCGATGACCGGGCTGCTCTATCTCGATCAGCACATCGCCAGGCGGCGCCGCTGGAGGGTCAAATGGATTGACTATCGCCGCGCCGCCGAAGCCGCACGCATCGCCAGGTTCTGCTTGCTGGCGGGAATCGCGCCGCCCGACGCCGCGTCGGGGTCGTGGGTCGACTGGCGTCTCAAGCGCGCGCTGCGCGGCGCGCCGGCGGCGGGGTTGGCCGCGCGCGACGCCGCGAGAGTCTTGACCTATCTCTGCGAGGTCGAGATCGACCCGCAGATCGCCTACCATCGCGCCGCCTATCGACGCTTCCGCCGGCTCGACGCGCGCTTGCGCCGCGCTGCGACGACGATCCTGCTGACGTCGGCGGCGCTCGGCGCGGGGCTTGCGGCAGTCGCGCTCTCCGGGCTTCTGCGCGCGCCGGTGTCAGTGCTCGCCGCGGTCGGCCTCGCGCTCAGCGCCGGGCCAGGACTTTCGGCCGCGCTCAACGGATTGCGCAATCAGCTCGATGTGGTGCGGCAGGCGGCGCGCTCGGCGCGCATCGGCCTCGCGCTGCGTCGTCTGCGCCGCGCCCTCGACGGCGCGCCGCCGAACGCCGCGCTGGCGCGCAGCGCCGCCAGGCGCGCCGCCGAGATCATGCTCGACGACGTCTCCGCCTGGGATCGAGCGATGGAGATCGTGTGAGGCCCAGCGCGCAAGGAGGATCGCATGAGCGACGCGACCCAGATTGCCTCGTCCGCCCGCGATCGTCACCTCTTTGCGCCCGGCCCGAAGCGCATCCTCGCGCTCGACGGCGGCGGCGTGCGCGGCGTCGTCGCGCTGGCGTTCCTCAAGGAGATCGAGCGCATATTGGCGGCGCAGGCGGGGCGGCCGGTGCGGCTGTGCGATCACTTCGACCTGATCGGCGGCACCTCGACCGGCGCGATCATCGCCGCCGGCCTCGCGCTCGGCCGCAGCGTCGATGAATTGAGCGACTTCTATCAAAAACTCGCGCCAAGGGTGTTCCGTCAGCCAATCGTCAAGCTGCCCGGTTGGAAGGCGATCTTTGACGCGCGCGCGTTAGCCAGCGCGCTCGAAGGGGTGATGGGCGATCGCCGGCTCGACACCGAGGACCTTCAGACCGGCCTCGGCGTCACGCTCAAGCGCCTCGACACCGGCAGCGCCTGGGTGCTGGTCAACAACCCGCGTTCGGCGTTCTGGGAGACGCCGACGGACCGCGGCTACATCGGCAATCGTCACTATCGGCTCGCCCAGATCGTTCGCGCCAGCACCGCCGCGCCGCATTATTTCGATCCACAGGAGATCGAGATCGCCGACGGCGTGCAGGGCCTGTTCGTCGACGGCGGCCTGACGCCGCACAACAATCCGGCGCTGGCGCTGTTCCTCTCAGCGTTCGTGCCGCGGCTCGGCATCGGCTGGGACGTCGGCCCCGACAAGCTGACGATCGTCTCGGTCGGCGCCGGCACGTTCCGCGACCGCTTCGAGGCTTCGACCCTGACGCGCGCCGCCTCGGTGCGGCTGGCGCTGAGGGCGATGATGCAGCAGATCGGCGACAGCCAGCAATTGATCCTGACGCTGATGTCACTGCTCAGCGAAAGCCCGACGCCGTGGCCGATCAACGCCGAGCTCGGCGACCTCGGTTCGCTGGTCGCGCCGCGCGGGGCGCTGTTCCGCTTCCTGCGCTACGACATCAAGCTCGAGGGGGAATGGTTGAGCGAGCGGGTCGGCGCGACGGTGACGGCCGAGCAGATTCGTCAGATGCGTCGGCTCGACGACGCGCGTTCGATGCCGCTGCTCAGCGAGCTCGCCGCCGAAGCGGCGCGCCGGCAGGTGAAGGCGGCGGACTGGGCCGCCTGACGGGGCGCGGTCGCCGTTCGACCCTCGACAACGACGCCACGATGCGCCGCACGAGGCCGGCGTGAGGACGAAGTCCCTTCTCCCCGCTTGCGGGGAGAAGGGGCGCTCGGGCGGCTTCAGGCCGCGAGCGCGCTGTTGTTCGCCGCCAGGATGTCGCGCAGCGGCGCGGGCGGCTTGCCGGTCAGCTTGGCGACCGCGTCGGAGACGAGGTCGATCTTGCCGGCGCGGGTGTTGGCGTCGAAGGCGACGCCAAGCTCGGCGAAGGGCTTCGGCACGCCCGCGGCGATCAGGCCGGCGAGCAATTGTTCGTCGCTGACCGGAACGACTTCGACCGTCTTGCCGAACACGTCGGCGACGATCGCCTGGCCGGCTTTTGCCTCCAGCAGCAGGTCGACGACCCGCCGGCCAAGGTGGCCGCCGGCGCCGGTGACGAGGAAGGTCGGAGCGGAGGTCATGGCCGCCCTTTCGGAATGAAACTTGATCTCGAAATGAGGCCTGACATAAAGGCGAGAGTTGGGCCGCCGCAAAGCAGGCGCTTTGGCGGGAGACAGGCGCACGCAGGGAACCGGTCGCGGCGGCGTGACGCGGCGCGCTTCAGCGGTTCTTGAACGCCGCCGGCCGCTTCTCGGCGAAGGCGCGCATGCCTTCCTTCCGGTCCTCGGTGGCGAACAACGCGTGGAACAGCCGCCGCTCGAGCCGCACGCCTTGCCTGCGGCCGATTGAGGCGGACGAGCCCGACGCGGCCGTGGGTCTCGACGAGCATGTTGGCGTAGGTCGTCACGAAAGAACTCCTCAGGCGGAAGTTCGACGCACCCCTATCAAGCGAAGCGCGAAGGGAAGCGGGGCGCTGGCGGCGCTCCGCCGCCATTGACAGGTCGCCGCGAGCGCCCTTATGAAGCGCGCCGTGCCCAGGTGGCGGAATTGGTAGACGCACTGGTTTCAGGTACCAGCGGTGCAAGCCGTGAAGGTTCGAGTCCTTTCCTGGGCACCATCTTCCTGAATTGACGAGTGGGGTCGGGGGGCGACCCGTTGGTCCGCCGGCGCGGGTCGGCGCTCTGCGCTGGAAGCGAGACGCTTCGTCATCGACCGCCCGCCGAGCGCATCGCCAATTATCGAGGCTGCCCGGCGCGACCCGAAAAGGGCCGGACAAAACGATTCGGCGCCTGTTCATTGTCAATCGGTTAGGCGCCAAAAAACGCGCGGAGCGCAAAGCGCTCACGAGGAGCGCGCCCGGCGACGGACGCCGGTCAAGTTCGGCCGTCGGTTTCGTCAAGTTTCGTCAAGTTTCGTCAAGTTTCGTCAAGTCTTGTCAAGCCTCGTCAAGCCTTTGCTTGACGGCGCTCTCTGCAATTTCAATGACTTGCCTGGAATCTCCTTGACAACCGCGCTGCGAGGGAACCTCGGACGGCCGACGCCGCTTCGACCCGTTGCAGGCGATGAAACAAGGATAGCGCGGCTTTCGCCGCCGGCAAAGAATTTGTCCGCGTCGCGACAACAGAATGCGCGCTAACCCTTGGCGACGAGGGCTTAGCAGGGAGGGCCGGAGCCACCGAGCGCCTTCTACCCCGACAGCAGCCCGCTATCGACCTCGCCGACCGTCTTCAAGATCACCGCATCTTCGAAGTCGCCGAGGGCCGGGTCGCCGGTCCGTGAGAACGCGATGGCGCCGCAATGGCCTTCCGCCGTCGCCAAAGCGTCCGCCATGCGGATCGCTTGGTTTGAGCTGCGCGCCTCTTTCGGCTCGCAGGCGACAATGTCGCCGTCTTCGGAACGCGTGAAGGCGAGCGCGACGTAATAGGTCGTCGTGGCCATCCGAACCTCCTTGTCATCCGCCGCCGACTTGCCGATGGGTCGGCGGCTCGAACACGACCGTTATGGCGCGGCTTCCGCAGGCAGGACACATCAGCCGCGACTCCAGGCGCGACAGCGGGAAGCGCGGCCCCCGCGGGCAAACCAGAGTGTCGAGATCGAGCGGCGTCCGATAGACGCGCCGCCGCATCGACTTCGCGCCTTCACGATGGCCCCCAGAAGGATCGCCGACCTCTCAGCCGATATCAGCCGGGACGCTTCGACGCAGCGACGGAATGCGAATGCCGAACTTCATAGCGCCTTAATGCCAGTTTACACATTCGGCGAAAGAGGAGGCTCCAATGTCTCCGACAATGTTTCCGACCCGCTTAGATTCACATGACCTCGGTCACGCGACCGCGGCGCCTCCGTTTGATTTGTGGGTCCAGCTCAAGGTCGCTCAAACTCAACCGCCCTCCCGGGACGCGTTAGGCCCCGAAGCGCATCGCCTTGAAGCGATGGCATTTTGGCATTTCCGCGAACACCCAGCTTGCATTCGCTACGATTCGAGGCGCCATTTGATGGATGACAATCCAACGTCGGGATGAGCCGGCGAAGCCCGGTCCAAGTTCTTCTGCGGCGGCGGGCCAATCCTGAAACAGCCAATCGGGCGCCATGCTGGCGGGGCGCTGGAAATCGAGGATTGATCTTACCGCCAGCGCCCGCGAGCTGATGTTCGTTGTGGGCGCATGCGTTGCGCAATTTCCAAAGCGCATGGGATCGACAAGCGAAGTTTCCCCTTCTTCAACAAACATCGCGTCGGAAATCCAATCGGAACGACCACCGAGCTGTTTGTCCGTCGCGCTTCAAGCCGATTCGAGATCATAGATTCGAACTGAGAGACAGCCTCAGCCGGTCACCACTTGGCTGTTGCTCTGCGGTTCGAACACGACGTTTATGCTGCGATTTCCGCGAGCGGAACACATCTGCCGCGACTCCAGGCGCGAGAGCAGAAAGTTCGGTCCTGGCGTATCTATTTCAGCAACAGGTCCTGAACGCCAACGGTCACTATAGAATAACGCTGACATCTACCAATTATCATTGTATTAAGAATACAGCTTATCAATCATTTGCTTCACCATCGATGTAATCAATTCGTCATTCACATCGGGCAACTCTATTGAACTAATAAACACGATGTGCAAGCCGTGTGGGTTGGGATCGGTCGCTGACACTGACGCCGCGATCGGCATCGGCATGCCGGCCTTTACATGAATTCCCATCAATTCGACTTCAATCGTGTAGGTTATAGCTTTGTCGTTTGTAGTAAGCTGCAAGGTTATTCCGCGGATAAGAGAGTCCGTCTGTAAGAGGCCAACGCCAAGCACGGCAGAGCCGGACAGTTCATCCGAGAGTCTGTTTGCAGCGGGTAAAACGCTTTTGAATTTCGCGTCGGCGTTCCGCGCGAAATCCTTCAGCAATTGCTCTTGAAGTCGTTGCGGTTCTTTGGCGCGGTCGGCAACGGCCTTTTTCTCTTCGAGATAGGCTCTCAGGTTGTCGGACATCGGTATCCCTTCCGCACGGACTGCAATGCCACCTCTGACTTTGGCGCCGATGAACGAACTTTCAAGGCGTTTAGATGCATCGCCGCATCGACTTCGCGCCTTCGCGGGAAGCCCTGCGGGCGCCGCATGGGCGCCTTCCAGCCGAGGCTCTGCGCCATACCTAAGGTCTCGACCTCCATGAGAACATAGGGGAAACGATTGGGTGGGTTGTCAAGCCTCGCGGACGGATGCGGCTCCGCACGTTCGGGGGCGTCGAGCGACGCGTGCAGGCGGGAAGGCCCAGAAAGAACACGTGAACGGCGCTCTACTGCCTCGTCAGTTGGGCAGTCGTGTCGCCCTGCGAACTGTGCAACGTCGCAAATGCCGTCGTCTTGCCGGTCTTTGTCAGCGTAACGGTGATCCCACTGCTTATGTAAATCACTCTTTTCGGAGTCACTTTGCTCTTTGCCACCGGCGTGGACGCTCCTTGGTATTCGTAGCTTACGACCCGATTGCCGGCGATCGTGATCGACGTGGGATCCCTGCCGCCCCACGACCCGCTCCATGTGCCGTCCCAGGAACTTTTCGGCGCGGCTTGCAGGGAACTCGCGAAAAGAAGCGACAGCGGGATCGAGGCAAAGACCATACGGCGACTGATTTTCATAAATGCCCCCACAGCGCGCCATTCTGAGCCGACATCCGCCGGATGGCCGCCGCTTCAAGCCCAATCTCCGGCGGTTTCGGGCGCCTGGCAAGTCCCAACCGCCACGCGAACCGCCGCCGACTCGAGGGGCGGGGCGAACGAGCCGGCGCACGCAATGCGTCATTCGTAACGAGGGCCGCCTCGCTGACGCCGCTGCGCCGGGAAATCGCCGGGCCTAAGCGCCCTCGGCAGGGCCTGCGCTCCGTCAAGCGGCCTGTGCAATCCACGGCGACGCTTCCCGGTTGAAAAAAGCCGTCCGCGCAGGCAATCCTGACTTGAACGAGGGCCCCTTTGGGGAATCTCGGTTTAACTTCGCATCCCGGGATGACGCCTCCCAGCGAGTCAGGCCGCCGTCCTCGTGGGCGGAACCTCAATCACCTTGACGCCATGCAGCTTAGCGCGCTGAACCAAGTCGGCTGTGCCGGGACCGCCGGGGAAAGCGACGACAAGGTCTGGCTTGCCTTCGTCGATCACTTGTTGGTTACGAATCGCCCCCGCCTCGCCGCCGTACTTGGGCCAATTGGCGTCAAATTCCCTATCGGGAATGAGGCGGCTGAGCGCCCAGGCTCGCGCCAGACGGTCGGCGCCCGTGGCGGCGCCGTGGACGAGCAATCCAATTGGCTGTTTGGCGTTCAGTTGCGACAAGGTCGTCCAGACATGCTCTTGGTCATGATAGTTGCGACCGCCGCAAACAAGGACTCGCAGACCGTTCATTAGCACCTCCCGACTTTCAGATTAGCCCAACGAAAGACTGTCGAGCCGAAGCCCCGTCAGCTGCCGAACCTCGTCACATGCCCGTGTGATATCTGGTGGACGGAGGCGTCATTGTCCACCTGACCGATGCAAACGGTGTCGCCAATTTCGACTATCCAACGATAATTGGGGTCGATGGCGGACGGGCGGGGCGTCTTGGCGCACGCCTCCCGCCTAACCGGCATAATGGCGCGCGACCGCGTTCGATCGGCCGCGACACGGGACTGCGTTGCAAGGGTTTTGACGGGCTAATGAAACATCAATAGCGCCAACAACACCGACGGGCGAAAGCGCAGTCCCTTCCTGGGCGCCGTTGCAAACATTTCGTGTTGATTTCATTCACGGTCTCGTCCGCGATCCGGCGCCTCGAGGCTGGGCGCCGGAATAGAGCGGTCCGCTTTTGTTCGATCGAGCGACGTCACTCCGTCATGTCGAACAGCAGCACTTCCGTCCCGCCCACGCCCGCGGCGATCGTCACATTGTCGGCGGCCTCGATCGCGACGCCGTCGCCGGCTGAGACGGCGGCGCCGTTGACGGTCGCGCCGCCTTCGACGATCTGCGCCCAGGCGAGGCGGCCGGGTTTTAGCGCGTGGCTGACGCTCTCGCCGGCTTCGAGCTTCGCGGCATAGAGTTCGGCGTCGACGCGAACGCTGAGCGCGCCGTCGCGCCCATCGGGCGAGACGACGAGCCGCAAGCGGCCGGCCTTCTCCGCGTCGGCGAACGCCTTCTGCTGGTAGCGCGGCGGCAAGCCGTGCTTGTCCGGCATCAGCCAGATCTGCAGGAAATGCGCGGGCTCGCTCGCCGAGTCGTTGTACTCGGAATGGCGCACGCCGCTCCCCGCCGACATGACCTGCACTTCGCCGGGCCGGATCACCGAGCCGTTGCCCATGTTGTCCTTGTGGCGCAGCGCGCCGGAGATCACGTAGGAGATGATCTCCATGTCGCGATGGCCGTGGGTCGGGAAGCCGGCGGACGGCTGGACGCGGTCTTCGTTGATGACGCGCAGCGGGCCGAAGCCCATGTGCCGCTCGTCGTAATAGTCGGCGAACGAAAAGGTGTGGCGGCTGTCGAGCCAGCCATGCTGAGCATGGCCACGCTCTGCTGAAGGTCTAACGACGATGGACATGGCGAAGCCTCCGTAATGAAGAACGGGCGCTCAGCGCCCGTTCGATCTCACCGTCAAAGTCGAATTCCGATTCGACGCGGATTCAGATCTCGCGGCCGATCAGCGCGTCGAACGAATAGCGGCCGCCGCCGCGGAATACGAACGCGAGCGCCACCAGGCCCCACATCAGCGGGTATTCGAGGCCGCCGGTCATCCAGAAATAGCCGACCGGCAAGTGGACCCAGATCACCGCCACCGCCATCAGCGCGAACACCAGCGCCGCGGCGACCCGGGTCAGCAGGCCGAGGGCGAGCGCGAGGCCGCCGAACACTTCGATCAGGCCGGCGAGCAGGGCGAACGAGGTCGGCAGGCCGAGCTTGGCGGCGAAGAACTGTCCGGTGGCGTCGACGCCGTAGCCGCCGAACCAGCCGAACAGTTTCTGCGCGCCGTGCGGCAACAGCATCAGGCCGGCGGCGACGCGCACCAGCGGTTCGCCGAACGGCGACAGCGCGCGTTCGAGCGCATCGAAGCCCGGGATGAGCGACTTGGCGGGAGAGGGCGAGGCGAACGACATGGACGGCTCCTTGCGATGACGGTCACGCGGCGCCGTCGCGGCGCCCGCTGCGGTTCATTTGGATCCGTGCGATCCCGGCGACAATCGATCGCTCCGGCACAAGACTGTTGCGAGATCAGCAACAAAGCGGCGCGGCCACGATAGGACGCTTGCCGCGCAACGGCGGCGCGCCAATACTGGGCCGGCGAACAAAGCCTCGGCGCGAAAGCCGGGAAGGAGGGGCCATGGGCAGGTTGGCGGCATTCACCCTGGTTGCAGTCGGCCTGGGGGCGACGACCGGCGCGCGGGCGGAAATCCAGTTCTGCAACAAGTTCCCGCAGAAGGTGTACGTCGCGATCGCCTATCCGCAGGAGGATCAGAGCTGGATCTCGCGCGGCTGGCTCGAAATCGGCGCCGGCGACTGCGCCGAGTTCGACTCGGCTCTGCATCCGAGCGCGATCTATTACCGCGGCGAGAGCGTGCCCTATCGCAATGCCTCGGGCGCGTCGGTCACACGGGTGTGGGCCAATTCAGGACATCAGTTCGCGATCTGGGAGAAGGACAACTTCCAGTACTGGAATGCGCAGGAGCGGGTGCTGAATTCGACCCTCGCCGACTTCTCGCTGGTCGCCGACGGGCTCGCGTCGGACGCCTCCATGACCGTGACCTTCGAAGAGGACGGGATTCACACCACGACGTCAGTGAACACGCCGCATTCGCACACCTCGAACTGAGGCTTGCGCGAGGGCCGATCCCTATTCGGCCGGATGGATGGGCTGGCCGTCGGCGCCGATCCGCCCGAGCGGCTCGCCGTTGCGCCGCCACAGGGTGGCGCGCGCCTTGACCTTCAATCCCTCGAGGCTGACCGCGCGGGCCGTCTCGATCCGCGCCGCGAGCCGTTCGCTGGCCGCGCGGGCGCGGCGGGCGGCGAAGCGCGCTTCGGCCGTGTCGCCGCGCTTCAACGCGATCAGCGTCGCGACTTCCTTGGCCCAGGCCCGCTCGAATGCGCGGCCCTGCTCGAGCAGCGCGGCGTCGAGCGCGCGCGGCGGCGCCATGACCGCGCTGGGCGCGTAGCGCTTGCGGCGCGCTTCGAGCCGCTCCACACGGCCGAACAAGGTCCCAAGGTCGAAATAACGCGGTTCGCGGATGCGCAGGCTGTAAGACAACCCTTCGCCACCGCTGAGACAAGCTGAGACATTCGTCAAGACGATCACCCGAAATTCTCAAGCCGAACGAATCTGCGCTTCGTATTACGCAGTGTCAACTCTATTATTCTGGAAGAATTTGTTAACCAGAACGGTCGTCCAAACGCGACGACTCGATTCAACTTAAATTGTATATGTCCGTCGCCGTACGCCTTTGCAGCGACGCGTTCTTGTTCTAAAGCGTCGGATTGCGGCATTTCGTCGCAAAGCGGGCGCGGTCGGCGCCAGGAGGACTGGAGCGGAATGGAACGCGGCGCAGGCCCCGAGACCCCCTCCGCGCCTGCGGCGGACTTCGCCCCGACGACCGCCGGCGGGCCGGGCTTCGGGCCGATCGTGGTCGATCCGACGACCGGCGCGGCCGTCTGGTCGCAGCCGGCCCGCGCGCTGTTCGGGCTCGATCCGCTTTCGCCCGCCGGCATGGAGCGGCTCTCTGCGCTGGTCGATCCCGAGGATCGCCCCGCACTCGAGCAGGGGCTTGCGCGCTGCGCCGCGACCGGCGACGACCTCGACGTCGCCTTCCGCGTCCGTCGCAACGGACAGCCGCATTGGCTGCGCCTGCTCGCCGCGTCGGCCGGCGCCGGCGCGTCGCGGCGCCTCTCCGGCGGCGTGCTCGACATCGACTCGCAGATGCGCGCCGAGGAGGCGCTGCGC
>Ga0181529_10005634_pt1 | contig 13042 bp, 10 predicted proteins | sample PEATcosm2014_Bin_36_FD_119763 | JGI IMG/M metagenome (GOLD analysis project Ga0181529, IMG submission 119763) | Peatland microbial communities from MTU Mesocosm Facility, Houghton, MI, USA - PEATcosm2014_Bin10_30_metaG | ecosystem: Environmental > Terrestrial > Soil > Wetlands > Peat | place... | reverse complement strand
GATCCCACCCTCCGCCGCCTGCCCCTGGAGCTCACCGAAACCGCCGAAACCGCTATCGACAGCCAACCTCTCGATGCCGAAGCCTATATCACCCGCGCTCTTGGCGCCCGTCCCGACCTCAAAGCCACCGTCCAGACCCTCGATATCGACGATATGTCCATCCACCAGGCGAAAAATGAAATCCTGCCCAGCCTCTCACTCACCGGGTCGTATACTTCGCAAGGTGTCGGCGGCGTCCTCTACCAGCAAAGCACCGACTCCCTGACCGGCGTTCCCGTCACCACCGCGCCCATCCCCGGCGGCTTCGGCGATGCCCTCAGCCAGATGTTCGGCTTCGGCTACCCCATGTACTCTTTCGGCCTCAATCTCACGCTCCCCATCCGCAACCACACCGCAACCGCCGACATGGCCGACGCGCTGGTGCAGAAGCGCCACGACGCCCTCACCGTGCGCAATACGCAACAACAGATCAGATTGAGCGTTCTCCAGGCCGTCAGCAACGTAGAATCCAGTAAGGAGTCGGTGAAACTGGCGTTGGTGGCCCGTGATTTTGCGGCCAAATACCTGGACGCCGAGAACCAGAAATTCACCTTAGGCAGCGAGCCCATGCAATTTGTTCTACAAGCCCAGACGCAGCTCTCCCAGGCCGAATCGGCGGTGGTCCAGGCGCAGGTCGGTTTGCGGCGTAACCTGTTGAACTTGCTCACCCAAACCGGCGAATTGCTGGACGAACGCGGAATCGTGGTCCAATAGGCGTCCCATGGCAGCACAGACGGTCCCACAAGCGAACACCCCAGGACATCCCCTATCGCTTGTAACCCCTGTGGCGTCATATGTTAGACTGACCCCGGGATTTGGCAGGCGCCGTGCCCCTCTGCTTTCCTGGTAAACGGAAAATGGACATCCCACGCAAAGACGCGAAACGGAAAAAGGCGATCCGTATCGTCGTCATCCTCACCATCCTGGTGCTCGCCATCGGCGGCATCGGCTACGGAGTGACGCGGCTCAAACCCGCCGCTCCGCCAGTCGATTTCTCCGCTCTCTGGCCCGATACCGTCAAACGCGGTTCCATGGTTCGTGAAGTGCGTGGCATCGGCACCCTGGTGCCCGAAGACACCATGCTCATCACCGCCACCACCGACGCCCGCGTGGAGCGTATCCTCATCCGTCCCGGCACTCCCGTCCGCCCCGATTCCCTGGTCATGATCCTCAGCAGCCCCGAGCTCGACAACCAGTTGCTCACCGCCGAATACGCCGTCAAAACCGCCCAGGCGGATTACGAAAAGCTGGTCGTCACTCTGCAGTCCTCGGTACTCGACATGCAGTCCAAGGTCGCCCAGGTGCAGTCGGATTACAACAGCGCCAAGCTGCAAGCCGACCGCGACGCCACCCTGCTCAAGAACCAGCTGGCTTCCGAAATCGATGCCAAAATCTCCGCCCAGAAGGTCTCTCAGCTCCTGGAACAACTGGCCATCGAAAAGCAGCGCGTGGAGAGCAATTCCAAGTTCGACGATGCCTCCCTCGCCGCCGCCAAAGTCCGTGTCGAGCAGTTGCAGGCCGATTACGCCCTGAAGAAGAGCCAGGTCGACCGCCTGCACGTCCGTGCTGGTTTCGATGGCATGCTGGAATCGCTGCAGACCCCCGCCATCCCGGTGGAAGAAGGGCAGCGCGTCTCCGCCGGACAGGCGCTCGGCAAAGTGGCCCAGCATTCCCATCTGAAGGCTGAACTGAAAATCCCCGAAACCCAGGTCCGCGACATCGTGATCGGCCAACCCGCCGTCATCGACACCCGCCTGGCGGGCGGCGGCTCCAATGGATTGATCAACGGCTCGGTATCGCGCATTGAGCAATCCATCGTCAACGGCACCGTCACCGTGGACGTCGCCCTCAAGGGTGCGCTACCACAGGGCGCACGCCCCGATTTGAGCGTCGATGGCACCGTCCAACTCGAACAGTTAAACGATGTACTGTATGTAGGCTGCCCGGTATACGGGCAGGAGAACGCTACCGTACAACTCTTCAAGGTGGAACCCGACGGCAAGTACGCCAACAAGGTCAAGGTGACCTTCGGCCGCCGCTCGGTCAGCTACATTGAGGTGAAAAGCGGGCTGAATGTCGGCGATCGCGTGATACTTTCGGATATGTCGACTTATGATGCCTACGACCGGATTAAGTTGAACTAAATCGGCACTAAACTCGTCAATGAGGTAAATGAACATGGACAACGGCTCCCAACCGCTGATTCGACTCGACCAGGTAAGCAAAGTGTTCGTGACGGACGAAGTGGAGACGCACGCCCTCTCCGGCATCCACTTCGATGTGAAGAAGGGAGAGTACCTGTCGATTGCGGGACCGTCAGGTTGCGGGAAATCCACGCTGCTCGCCATTCTGGGCCTGCTCGATACCCCCAGCGACGGCACCTATTATCTGAACGGGAAGCCGGTCACCGGATTGAAACTCTCCGAACGGGCGCGCATCCGCAACCGTGAGATCGGGTTCATTTTCCAGGCGTTCAACCTGATCGGCGACCTCACGGTCTACGAGAACGTCGAGCTCCCGCTCACCTATCGCGGCATGCCCTCGGCGGAACGCAAACGCCGCGTTCAGGAAGCCCTCGAACGCGTCGGCATGTCGCATCGTATGAAACATTACCCCTCGCAGCTTTCCGGCGGCCAGCAACAGCGCGTCGCCGTGGCGCGAGCCCTGAGCGGCGATCCGCTCATCCTGCTGGCGGACGAGCCCACCGGGAACCTGGATTCCGCCAACGGGGAAGCCGTCATGAATTTGCTGCGAGAACTCCACGCCGCCGGCTCCACCATCTGTATGGTGACGCACGATCCTCGCTATGCGGAGTTTGCCGACCGGACCATCCGGCTCTTTGACGGCCGCATTGTCGAGGAAAGCACGGAATCGGCAGTCAAAAACTAGTTGTCTGGCTCTTCCGCCGGCGCCTCCTGTGTGGGGCGGCAGCCGGCGCCGGTCGAGGTGTATCCACACAGAGGAGGGGACGCGATGAACTCACTATGGAAGAGGATCGGCAAACTGTTGCCGCTCCTGGCGGCCGGCAGCCTGTTGTACGCCAACGTCATTCCGCCGCCGCAGGCGCACTTTCACCACACCTACTCGCTCGGCCCGAACGGACACGTCAACATTCAGAACCTCTATGGCGACGTCAGCATCACCGCGTGGGACCGCGATGAAGTGCTGGTGGAGGCGTTCAAGCGCTCCGCCGATCCGCGCCAGCTCGATGAGGCGCAAATCGTCGTCGAGCCGTCTTCCTGCGGCCTGTCCATCCACACCCGGTATTCCGGCTCCGATACCGGCCATCTCGCCAGCGTGGAGTACCGCATCACCGTGCCGCGCGCCGCCACGCTCGACCAGGTCAAGCTGATCAACGGCGGCCTCTCTATTAGCGGGCTGTCCGGATCGGTCACCGCTTCCGCCGTCAACGGCAGCATCCGGGCCGAGAGGCTGGGCGGCCATGCCGACCTGTCCACCGTCAACGGACGTCTCTCCGCCGACTTCAATCGCATCAGCTCCGCCAATCAAATCTCGCTCCGTTCCATCAATGGACCGATCACCCTCTCCATCCCGTCCGGCGCCGGCGCGAATCTGAACGCCCGCAACCAGAGCGGAGGCATCGAATCCGAATTCGGACAGGCCGTCCGCGGCGATAGCGGCCAGGAACTCCACACCCGCGTCAACCGCGGCGGAGCCACCATCCTGGTCCACAATGTGAATGGCGGCATCTCCATCCATGGCCAGTACCTTTCGTCCGCCCTCCGCCCGGGACATAAGGGTCCGGCATTCTAACTCCTGGCTTCCGTCTCCTAACATCGGCCGTATCTGCCAATGTTTGGCGCCCTGGACGCCCTGTGATAACCTGACAGGCCATGAACCCCGTTTCCCAGGACCTCTGGTACGGCATCCGCCTGTACGCCAAAACGCCGTCGGTCGCCGTCATCGCCGTCCTGGCACTGGCGCTCGGCAGCGGGGCGAGTACCGCGATTTTCAGCGTGGTGGATGCCGCGCTGTGGAAGCCGCTTCCGTTTCGGGAAGCCGGCAACCTGCTGGTAGTGTGGGAAAAGAATCCGGTGCTGGACCGCTTCCGGATGTTTGTAGCGCCGGCCAACCTGCCGGCCTGGCAGCAGAGTCATTCGTTTGAGGGCATGGCTGAAGTGATCGACGCGCGCATCAATCTGACCGGCGGTCCCAACGGACACATCGAAGCCGAAGAACTGCGCGCCGAACGCGTCTCCGCCAGCCTGTTTCCCCTGCTGGGCGTCCAACCCGTCATCGGCCGCGAGTTTCAACCGGAGGAAGACCGTCCCGGTAACACTGGTTTCGCGATCTTGAGCCACAGCCTATGGCAGCGCCGCTTCGGCGGCGACCGCGCCATTCTGGGAAAGAATATCCGCCTACGCGATCAGCCGTACCAGGTAGTTGGCGTTCTGCCGGCCGGCTTCGCGGTGCTCGATCCGCTGGTGGATGTCTGGGTGCCGCTCGGGCTCAACCCCTCCGACCCGCGCAACGCCGCGGCTCGCACCCTCACCGTGGTCGCGCGCCTCAAACCTGGCGTGTCGGTCGATCAGGCGCGCGCCGAGATGGACGGCATCGGCGCCCAACTGGAGCACGCCAATCCGCGACTGAACACCGGCTGGCGCCCCAATCTCTTCCGCTTTCGCGACGAAATCGTGGGCAAGACGCAGAAAGCGCTGCAGGTGTTCCTGGCCGCTGTCGGATTGCTCATCCTCATGGCCTGCGCCAATGCCGCCAACCTGCTGCTGGCGCGCGGCGCCGGCCGTCGCCGGGAGCTGGCCGTCCGCGCGGCCCTGGGAGCCAGCCGCGGGCGCCTCATCGCCCAACTGCTCGCCGAAAGCACCGTGCTGGCGCTGGCCGGCGGAGCCGTCGGACTGGTCCTGGCGTGCATCCTGCTGGCCCTCCTCAGGCACGTTGGCGCGACTACCATTCCGCGTATCGCCGAAGCCAGCTTCGATATCCGCCTCTTTTTGTTTGCCGTTGGCATTTCGCTCCTCAGCGGACTGCTCTTCGGCATCGTCCCCGCCATCCAGGGCTCGGGCGCCGGATTGAGCGCCGCGCTCGCCGAAGAAGGCCGCGGCGGCACCACCGGCCGTTCCGGACGCCTGGCACGCAACCTTCTAGTGGTCACCGAAGTGGCTCTCGCCGTGGTGGTGCTCATCGCCGCCGGCTTGCTCATGCGCAGCTTCGTCCGTCTGCGCGCCATCAATCCCGGGTTCCAGGCCGATTCCGTCCTTACCTTCCGCCTGCCGCTCAGCGGCCAGAATGCCGCGCCTGCGCGCCGCGCGCCCTTCCTCGACCGGGTCACCGCCCGGCTGTCCGCCCTGCCCGGCGTCCGCTCCGTCGGCTCGGTCTACAGTCTTCCGCTAACCGGACTGGGCGTCGGCTCGTCCTTTGCTGTAGCGGGCCGTCCGGAACCGCCGCCCGACCGGCGTCCCCAGGGACTCATGCGCGCCGTCACCAACGGATACTTTTCGACGATGGGCATTCCGCTCGTCGCCGGCCGCGATTTCTCCGCCTCCGACACCCCCGACGCCCCGCTGGTCGCCATCGTCGATCAGTCCCTGGTGCGCCGCTTTCTGTCCGACGCCAATCCCATCGGCAGCCAGCTCACCATGGATCAACCCTCCCGCCGTACCGTTGAAATTGTCGGCGTGGTGGGCGAAGTCAAGCCGCAGAAGATGGATGGCGACGCCTGGCCCACCATCTACCTGCCTTACGCGCAGCAGCCTTTGACCGTGATGACCTTCGCGCTGCGCACTGGCCGCGCGCCGCTCTCGCTGGCGAGCGCCGTGGAACACGAAATCCACCAACTCGATCCCGATCAGCCCGTCACTGACATGCGATCCATGGACCAGGTGGTGAACGACGCGCTGGCCGAGGCGCGCTTCAACACCCTCCTGCTGGCCGGATTCGCGGGCATCGCCTTCGTGCTCTGTGCCCTGGGCATCTACGGCGTCATCTCCTACGACACCAGCCAGCGCACCCGCGAAATCGGCATCCGCATGGCGCTGGGCGCGCAATCCGTCGATGTGCGCTGGATGATCCTGCGCCAGGGAGCCTGGCTGGCCGGTTGCGGCCTGGTGTTCGGCCTGGCGGCGGCCTTCGGGCTGACCCGCCTCATGGCCAGCATGCTCTACGGCGTAAAGCCGTCCGACTTTCCAACGTTTGCCGCCATGGCGGCGCTCCTCGGAGCCGTCGCCCTGCTGGCCAGTTATCTTCCCTCGCGCCGCGCCATGAGACTCGACCCGGTGTCGGCGTTACGCCATGAATGAGCCTCATGAATAGGACCCAACCATGATCACACTGCGCAATCTGGAGAAGTTTTACGAAGGCGGCTACGGCCGTAGCTATGTGCTGCGCCGCGTCAACGTCGACATTAAGGAGGGGGAGTTCGTCACTATCATGGGACCCTCCGGCGCCGGCAAGTCGACGCTCCTCAGCATCCTCGGCATGCTGGACGGAGCCTGGACCGGCGAGTTCGAGTTCTTCAACCACCTGGTGCATCGCATGAAGCCCAAGGATCGCGTAGAGCTCAACAAGAAGTACATCGGCTTCGTGTTCCAGAGCTATCACCTCACCGACAATCTCACGGTGTATGAGAACCTCGATATCCCGCTCTCCTACCGCAATGTGAAGAGCTCGGAGCGAGCCGCCATGGTCTGTGACACCCTCGACCGGTTCCATATCGTGGGCAAGCGCGACCTCTACCCCAGCCAGCTCTCGGGCGGCCAGCAGCAGCTGGTCGCCGTGGCCCGCGCGGTTATCGCCAACCCCAAGCTCATCCTCGCCGACGAGCCTACCGGCAACCTGCATTCCAGCCAGGGCAAGGAAATCATGGAGCTGTTCAAGAAGCTCAACGACGAAGGCACCACCATCGTGCAGGTGACCCACTCCGAGGCCAATGCCGCCTTCGGCCACCGCGTCATTCAACTGGCCGATGGCTGGGTGGTCTCGGGCGGATCCACCGAGTCCGGAAACGCCGCGTAGGGCCCACCCTTTACACTAACGATTTGACCGCCTGGTTTTCCGCCATCTCCGCGCAGTTCCGCCGCCGCCGCATGCTGCGTTTCGTGCGCTCGCTCGACATCACGCCGCGGACGCGCGTCCTCGATGTCGGCGGCACGCTGGACTACTGGCGCCTGTTGCCGGCGCCGCCGCGCGTCACCCTGCTCAACACGCTGATGGCTAGCGAGACGCTGGCGTCGGCATCCTCCTGGGTGGCTGGCGACGGACGAGCGCTCCCCTTCCGCGACGGCGCTTTCGACGTGGTCTTCAGCAACTCCGTCATCGAGCACGTGGGCGATTCCGAAAGCCAGGCGCGCTTCGCGCGCGAGGCCATGCGCGTCGGCCGCCGCTTCTGGGTGCAGACGCCCAATCGCTGGTTCCCCGTGGAGCAGCACCTGTTCATGCCCCTGCTGCACTGGCTGCCGCGAAGCTGGCAGAGCGCCCTGGTGCCGCGCCTCCACCTGGTGCACCTGGTGCTGCGCCTGCGGCCCGACCAGAGGCAGTTCTACATCCGCCATTATCTGCGGGACATCCGCCTGCTCGACGCCGCCCAATTGCGCGCCCTGTTTCCCGGCGCGCGCGTGGTGCGCGAGCGCTTCTGCGGCTGGACCAAATCGCTGATCGCGTATTCGGAACAGAAGTAACCGGTAGCCGTGCGTTACAATGGCCCTGTCGATGCAGGTATTGCAAGCCGGCCACTACAAACTGATCTATCTGGAGCTGCAGACCGAAATGGTGTCCGCCGTTGCCAAGCAAGCCGGCTTCGATATCAAGGTCAAGGACAGCCAGCGCGCCCTGCAACTCGACCTCACGGCGCCCGGCCGGCAGGCTCCGCTGCTGCTTTTCGACGCCTCCGATCCGGCGAACCTGGGATGGTTCTCGCGCTGCCAGTTCTACGTGGATGGCCGTTCCGGCTGCGTCATGCAGACGCCCATCTGGCTGGCCAACAAACGCGACCGCGGCGGCAAGATCCAACCCGGCGCCGTGCGCCTGGCCATCTCCAAGGAATTGCCCGCCACCTTCCGCCTGCCCGGCAAACAGCCGCTCACCGAACAGGTTTTCTATCACCTGCTCTCGAATTTCCTGATCGCCCTCACGCGCACCGGAGTGGCCGTCTGCGGCAATGGCGTCATTCAACCGCTGGCCGGACGCACGGAAAGCGTGGGCTGCCGGAATTAGAGTTCTCGCGGTCATGGCCAGGATTCGGGCAGCCAACGGTATCCTCGATACATGGACCTGACGGTGCTTTTCCGGCCGGTAGGACAGCGCGAATACGAACGGATCGAGGCCGCGAGCTCTCAGCGATTCCCTCCGCGTCCGCCGGAGCAGCCGTTCTTCTATCCGGTGACCAACGAGGCCTATGCCACGCGGATCGCGCACGGCGATCCACCAGGAGTATTGGATCCCCTCGGCCGAGATGGAGGAATTCAACGACAGCATCTCGGGGTTGATCGAGTCGATCGCCTGTTTCCGGAAGTGAGAGAATGGCGGCGAATCGCCAAAAACGAACACAGGTCTGCCGAAGCCGGCTGTTCCTCTTTGTTTTCAGCAAGCAAGAAAGTAAAAACGAACATTGTGATCGTTTTTGAAGCGGCCGGTAGTGCGCGCGCCAGCAAGCGGTGTTCAAAAGAGCGCCTTGGTTCGCCGTCTGAGCTGAGTACTACCGATCCTTCCCGAAGGTGAGCGTGGTCGCGGCCTCGAAGTGCCGGTGGTTTCGATACTCCACGGCCACCCGCCGGACTCTGCCGGTCGAGTCGCCGATGACGAATTCGGCCGACATAGGCACCAGGTGCGACGCGCCGCCGATGGCCACGTAGTCCCACTGTTCCACCAGCGTCCGCCAATCCAGCCCGTACGCTTCGGGAAAGCCGAAGGCGTCTTCCTCGTAGCGCATCACCGCGCCGGTCGCGGCATCCACCAGCACACGCCCGCTGCGCGCCGGATTGTAGTGCCGGTGCGTGCCGCCGAATTGCAGTCCGAACTCCACGAAACAGGCGGCGGCAAGCGAACTGAAGCGGTAGATCAACATCTTCCGGCCGTTCACCGTCTGGCTTCCCACCGGCTCAATTTTGGTGGGGCACGCGGGGTCGAAGGTAGGTTTGATCTCCAACCCGAAACCGTGCCAGCGCCATCCGCCCAACTCCGTGAAGGGACGGCCGAACGGCAAACCGTTGACGTGGACGCTGGCGCGCGTCAGAGCCACGCCCTTCACCGTCAGCTCCGACCCGATGACGTCGTCGAGATGCCACTCCCGCGAGCCGAGGCTGCTGCTATATCGCCAGGCCGTCTCGTCCGCCACAAAATTGGGCAGGTTTGCGATCAGCTCCAGATTCACACGGCGCACGCGTTCCAGTTCGGCAGCGGCCTCGGCCGCGCCCTCCGCGCCTTCGGGAGGCGGCTGCGGCAGGAGATTTTCGCCCGCTTGCCAGGACTGATAGGCAGCCGTCTCGGCCAATTCCGCGGCCGTCGGCGGACGCAGCAGTTCGAGACCGGTCAACTCCAGATACTGGTGAATTGCCGCGGCGGGGTTGTACGCGCCGGGCTTCCATTTGCAGGACATCCGCACCTGCGCGGCCATCGGGTAGCTGGCGGCAATGGCGCCGGCCGAGAGATCGCCCGTCTGGGGCAGAGCGGCGTCCACCGCGCGGCCGCTGTCCAGCCGCACCGTAATCGAGCCGTCGCCCGCGCGTTCCAGGCGTCCGGAAAACTCGGGGGTCGCGGATCTCGCCCGACCCGCCGTCTCCGCCTCCGATTCCAAAGACCGCAGCGGCCGCGGCGGAGACGATGGATCGAGCAGGTACAACCCCAGATCCGATACATCCACGTCCATGTTGCCCAGCACCACCACGCCGATGCCGGCGCGGGCGTCGTATCCCGCGAACGACTGATAGCCGGAGACAGCGCCGTCGTGCCAGAACAGCTCGCGGCCGCCGCGATGGGTCGCGAACCAGGCCAGCGCGATGTCGTTCGACGGTTCGGCCATGCGGCGCACCTTGGTCATGGACTGCATGGCCGCGAGGAGCGGCGATTTCACCAGTCCCAGGTTCGCCGCCAGGAAGGTGAGCAGGTCGCGCGCATCGCTGCGCAGGGCGCCGGCGGGCGCCATGGCGCCCAAGTCCCACGGTACGGCCGGCCGCCGGTCGTCCTCGTGCCCCGGGGCGAGATGCTCCTGCATGGCGGGCGTGAGCGCGATCGCGGTGTTGTCCAGGTGCAGCGGATTGAGGACGCGCACCCGTACCAGAGCCCCGTAGTCCATGCCGGCGCGGCGCGCCAGCGCCTGCCCCAGCAGCGCAGCCCCCACGTTGGAGTATTCGTACGCGGACCCGATGTTGCTCGTCAATTGGAATTGCGACACAAACTGGAACAACTGCGCCGGCGTGTACCCGGCAAACGGATTCGCCGGGTCCTTTGGGGCGGGGTTGTTCGACGGCATGAGCGGCAGGCCGGACCTGTGCGTGGCCAGATCCAGCAGGGTGATCTGCTTGTTGCCGCGTCGCGGTACGGTGCCGTCGCGCGGCAGATATTTGGCGACTGGGTCGTTGAGCGACACCTCGCCGCGCCGCACCATATCGGCGAGCACCGTCGAAGTGAAGAGCTTGGTGACGGAGCCGATACCGAAGACCGTATCCTCGCCGACCGGCCGCGGATCGTCGACGCCGAAGCTGCCGTAGGAGACGAAGCGCCGTCCACCGCGGTCGACGATCCCCACCACGATGCCGACGCCCTGGTGCAGGTGATCGATGCGTTCCGTGAGAATGGCGCGGATATCATCGTCCGGCGGCACTTGTGCGAGGAGGGTTGCGGCCACAGCCAGTCCCAGAAAGATCCGTTTCACGGTGAGACCTCTATGGCATGTTAGGTTCCAAACGACTTCGGTGAAATCGGGAAAAGGCCGGCGTGCGGCGATTGGCGGGCGAACCGGTCACAGCGTGCCGTCAGATCTCATGAGTTCTCCGCTTCCTCTGGTGAACGTGACACCTTGTCGCCGATGCTTTACCCTGAGAGTGTAGCTTGGGATCAACCGATGACAGTGAGAATCGCGAACTCCCTGACGAGCAGGCAGCCGCGCTGAGCGCGAAAGCGGCCGCGCAGGGCCTCACCCTTGAGGCATGGCTCAGGGCTCTCGCAGATCAAGAGGCTTTCGCGGGCAGCAGCCGTACCGCCGCCCGGGCAGCGGCCGATCGTATCCTCGAAATCCAGAAGCGCGTAAAGCCCGATCCCGACGGCTGGACGATTCGCGACTATATCGATTACGGGCGCGCGTAGATGCCCGCGCTGGTCATCGACGCGTCTCTGGCATCCGCCTGGTGCTTTCCCGACGAACAAACTGAGTACACCAAACGCGTGCTGCAGGCGATCGCCAACGGCGCCGACGCGTTCGCGCCGCGTATCTGGGCGTATGAGGTCCGCAATAGCGTCCTTATTGGTTCGGGGCGCGGCCGCATCAGCAAGGCTGACGCGCGGGAATTCCTGGTTGCCTTGAATGACCTGCCCGTGCGGCTGGTTGATCCGCCGTCCTACGACGCAGTATTGGCGCTGGCCGAACTGCGCTTGCTGACTTTCTACGACGCCGCCTATCTGGACCTGGCTCTCCGCAAAGGGCTGCCGCTCGCCAGTCTGGATAAGGCTCTTTGCAGGGCGGCGGAGGGATCTGAAGTCCGGTTGTCCGATCCAGCGGCCGCTGGAGAGTAATGAAGCCGACTCTTTTAGTTCTGCGTGGGAACCTTTTCCACCTTGTCGACAACCAGGACGCGCAGGAGACCGTCGCGTTTCTCGAAGGTCAACCCAAGTTGATCCTTGATGGCACGCTCCAGCGACGGTGAATCCTGATCCGCGGCGCCGAACTTGGGCAGGTAGGGAAACCCCCTCCAGCGATCGTCCGGCATGAACTCGAGGGTGAAGTGATACGCCTCGGTCCCGGTGGTTTCATTCACTACCGGTGAGGTTAGAAAAGCGCTTAAGACGTTACTGAGTTCCGAGAGGGGTTGGTTCACGAAGTTCAACCGAACGTGTCCCTTGACAATGTCCATCCAGAATTTCGGCTGGGCGGCGGCGCCGGAAGGGACAGGCGTCATCTTGGTATCGCTCTTCCCAACTCCCAGCACGTATTCCGGGTACTTCTTTTGGCCCCAGTGAAACGTGAACTGAAAGCGTTTGGCCAGGAGGTCCTGGAGCATTTGGCGAAACTCGTCTCGCGTGGCGGAGCCCGGCACACGCGCGGCGATGTTATAGCCGCCGTCGCTTCCGCCATGGATCATCCATTCCGGGGCGACCAGTTCATAGAATTGCAGTTTGTAGGCTTCGATCACCAGATAGGCGAGCGGGGCGCCGGTACACGTGAACAATCCGGGATCCGATGTCCCCGGACCGCCTTTGCAACTGTCCCCAGGTTGATTGGGCAGGTCCGGAGGCGACACCTTGACGGACGCCACTTCAAATTCGGTCCTGGCAACCGGGCCCTGGGCGAGCGCAACGGCTCCGACTAACGCTCCTACCGCGACCGCGAAGAGTTTTCGCATGAACAGATGTGACGCAAACTGCTGAGAGTTTGTTCCTAGCCCGCCCCGGCTACCGCCCGGCGGACGGCTTCTTCCACTTCGTCCCGATACTGCCGCAGCAGCTCCTCCGTGGTCGCCTCGAAGCGCATCACCAGGACGGGCTGCGTGTTGGAGGCCCGCACCAGGCCCCAGCCGTGATCGAAGAGGACGCGGACGCCGTCCACGTCGGAGATCTTGTGACGCGAACGCAGGTCGGCGGTGGCCTGGCGCACGACCTCGAACTTCCGCTCGTCGGGACAATCGAACCGGATTTCGGGGGTGGTGACGGTGCGCGGCAGATCCGCCAGGTGGGTGGACAGCGGGCGGTCGGACTTGGCCACAATCTCCATCAGGCGGCAGGCGGCGTACATGGCGTCGTCGAAGCCGTAGTAGCCGTCGGCGAAGAACATGTGGCCGCTCATTTCGCCGGCCAGCTCGGCCCGCGTCTCCTGCATCTT
>Ga0181529_10005631_pt1 | contig 13049 bp, 24 predicted proteins | sample PEATcosm2014_Bin_36_FD_119763 | JGI IMG/M metagenome (GOLD analysis project Ga0181529, IMG submission 119763) | Peatland microbial communities from MTU Mesocosm Facility, Houghton, MI, USA - PEATcosm2014_Bin10_30_metaG | ecosystem: Environmental > Terrestrial > Soil > Wetlands > Peat | place... | reverse complement strand
TGGAGACTTTCGCACGTAGGCTTCCGAGTGTTCGGGGGTGCAGATCGATGTTCGCTAGCTTGAGCAGTTCTTCAAAGTGATCTACGGAAATCATGTCGCCTGCCTTGAAGGCTGTGAAGGCTTTGTCCAGTTCGCGGGCATGGGACTGTTGTTTTTCTGCTTCGCGAGAGGCGGCAACTTCGTCACGTTGGTGTTTTTCGGCAGCGACCAAAATTTGGTGTCGTGCAATCTGTTCTGGGGACAGGTACCCGAGGTTCTTGGCGAGGGCGAGCTCGGCGGGCGACCATGGGAAGCTTGCATCGGAGGCGAACCTTGCACAGAGAGCAGGCAGACGCGAAATGAGGTTCTCGATGGATGCTCGGACTTTGCCATGAGGGAAGGATGGGCTGTCGTAGTCGTTTCGACCTCCCACGATCATCCAGACGTTGTAGCCAGGGACAGGTGCCACGATTGAGAAGGCCCAGAAGTCATCTTTCCACTTTCGAATGACAGCGAGTCCGTCGAGATTGCCTGGTATGAGATCGATTTGGGTTTCTTGGGGTCCAGTGCCCATGATGACAGTGGCGAGCATGAGTCAGCCGCGAGCCTGTTCTTCGAGAAGCAGTTGGTCGTATACACGACGTCGCACTTCAGGGGAGAAGTGACGATCAAAGAGATCGGTCAGAGAGCATTCGCCATTGTTGATAGCACCAATGTAGTCCGTCGGCCCGGCAGCCGAGGCTTCGACGATCTCTTTGACGAGCTTGTTGGCCGTTTTATCGAGCATCCTCGAGGTTGGTTGTGATTTGGAGCGTCGGGGTTTCTTGAGCATGGCGATTTACTCGTGCGTGTAGTAGGGAGGAAACTTGTCGGCGACGTCATTGATGTACTTGGCCAGGTAGGAGGCAACCTTGTCGGGACTGCCGGACTTTGTACGCATCTTCTGGACAAACGATCCGGAGGAACTCATGTTGAGACCATTGATCGATTGTTCGATCTTGACCTTGGATACGGGAGACTCTGGAGTTTCATCGAAGCCCCAGACCATGAAGAGCTGGCGGTTGTTCTCCGACTCGGCACCATTACCGCGGCGCTGGCGATGGCGCTCTTCTGGCAGATTGATGAAGTTGATTGTCAGACTTCCCCGACCGGGTCCGGCGACGAAACCTTTCGAGAAGGTTACGATGACTGTTCTGTCGTTCACAACCCTATCATTCAGATTGTCATTGAGGATGCGTATGAAGTCTGTAGCGCTTTGCATGGGAAGTTACCTTTTGCTGAGAAGGTGTTCTGTGGCAATCCCGGCTATTATTCCGAGAACAATGTCTCGCACGGCTTCAGAGCTCCGATAGGTGGGTGGAGGCGGTGTTGCTTTTGTTGCAGCCTGGATCCGTTCGCGCAATTCCGTCAAGCATCCCACGAGCCCGCCGTCCGCCGCCAGGTCGTAGGCGCGAGCCAGCTCGGAGAGGGGGGCCTTGTTCTGGCGAGCCTTATCGAGAGTCGCCTTGATCTGGCTTGCTTCGAGGGGTGTGAGGGTTCGCGCGGGCATGGTTTACTTACTTTAGGATGGCAATTTCAAAGTTCCGAGAGTACCAACTTGCGTTGTAGTCAAGTTTTTGCTCATAGTGATTTGAACACGCACTTCAACCAAATAATTACCTTTTGAACTGTATTGACCTAGGCGGTTTTCCGGTCTGCTACCCACAAATAATCCTGGTTGTGACAGATCGTGGTAGAAGTGGGCTCCAGGTATGCCACATTTGGGATAAGCAAAATCAGTGAGATGCCATAGGGCAACAGGAGCATTTGATTGTATGGTGTCTTCCCATTCAGCAATTAACTTAGGCGGAGAGTGTGGTGATTTAATGTTGAAGCTAACTTTTTGCCCCCGAAAGTGAATGGTGTATTTTTTCATAGTAATGGGCTTTCAGAGTTACTTGAACAGGGGAGACCGCGACTTGGCGAGGTATTCGTGACAGCGAGCAGCGTCGTTTACTTTGGGGATGGCGTGCGCCAAGAATCGCAGACGCAGTTTCACTTCAGGTGGAAAGTGGTCGCGGATGATCCCGGATACGAGAGGACCTTGGCGCCCGAAGGTATTGAGGGACATGTTGATGCTGTGTTGGTATTCGCGTTCCAGGACGTTTTCAAGGTCTCGGAAGTATTGAGCTCGTTGCCGATGAGCCGATTTCGAGGTTGGGATGCCCCAGGCGAGGGCGTACTTGACGGCTACTTTTGGATTTTGCAGCATGGTGGCTCCTCCCGAGTATCCTGCAATGGAGCCGCGACGATCGTAGATCGGGTCGTCCAGCACCACGGAGGTCAGAGCTTGAGGGTTGCCGCCGGCCGCTTGAAACCTGTCAAACAATTCTTCGGTAGCCGGGCTGAATATCATTGAGGTGTCGAGCATGATGACAGATCTCCTGGTTTAGAGCGGGCGGTTGAACATCCGGTTTTCGAGGAGCTTGCCGTAGTCGTACGGGAAGCTGACCCGGATGTCGATGTTGGCCATGAGGGCTCCCGCTTCGATGATCTGACGAGCGTAGGACTCGGCTTCCTTGAGCCCCTTTTTGGTTGGTTCGAACTTGAGAGTGAGCTGTGGATTGATGGGTTTGTATTCCTGGTCGTGGACGTGGACCTCGATAGGTTCGAGAACGGTTGCGTCCGCGCTGCCGTAGCGGCCTTCCGGACGAGGTTTGATACCACGCTTGAGCACCCAATCGAAGGTGGCGTCCTCGTAGTCGTGGGCCTTGTTCTTGTAGCCAAAGCGCGACTTGCGCAGGAAGTAGTTTGGCTTGCCGACTTCGATTAGAACGGTCATAGGGGTCACCGACGACGGCGCGAGGGCTTGATGCCGGATAAGCAGGGAGTGTTCCTTATCGCAGAGCTTTTTGGATCTTTGCATTTTGCCGGGTCTTGGCCGCCGGCGACTTTTGGTACTTCTTGGGCAAGAGATTGTCGTAGTTTCCGTACCCGTACTCGGTTTCGAACTCGTCTCGCCATTCTTTGGCGGCAATACGGCGGACGTCGACCGGGAACATGTCGTGCCAAGCAGCACTACCACCAAATTCCTTGGCGTACTTCTTGGCTCCTGACTCGGCCAGGTACATGAAGAGGGCGACCGCTTTTTCTCGGTCGTACTTGCCAGAGGCCTTCTTGGTAGCGAGATTCTTGAGGATGCTGGTGGTCTGTCCTCGGTAGATCTCACCGTCGTTCTCGGTGAAGATTTTAAGATCGGTAGCCAGGGCTTCGGGGGTTTCAAAACTCATCGTGTTCTCCATGTTGTTCAGAGGTTTCAGTGTCTAGATGTTCGTCGTCAACCTGTCTAGGATTATAACCAACATCTTCTCTAATCACAACTTCTTTTTTGTTCGTGCCGGTCCACCACTTGAACCCCGCGTACCCGACGGCTCCCGCCAGTCCCCAGGCCCAAAGAGGCACGCCCGCCGGTTCGGGAGGCTTTTTGAGGTCGTCTTTGAGGCCGGCCGTGGCCTCGCGTTTGACCTCCTCGACGCCGTAGAGGGCGGCAGCTTCGGAGTAGATTTGGCTCAGACCAGCGATGAACTTCTCGCGTAGCGCCTGTGACGGTGAGGTATGAATGTAGGTTTCATCCTTACCATTTTTTCGAGCCAGCAGCCGGAGCAGGGTCGCCCGCGCGCCAGCTTTGGCTTCAGGCGAAGCGTCGGCTTTGACTGTTTTGTCGATGTCGGCGATCTCTTTTGCGAGCTCGCCTGCGTGCTTGATGGCCGCGCGCAGTCCTTTTGTATCGTCACGCTTTCGCCACTGCCACCAGGCGGTGTTCTCGTCGAGGAGGCGCTCGCCGACCTTGGCACCGTCGCGCAGGCGGGATGACATCTCGGTGAGGGATACTTCTTTCGGCAGCGACCGTAAGATCACCACGAGGTCACCCATGTAAGGGATCGCAACCTGGTTCATGCCTTGCAAGCGGAATCTGTCGTGCAGACCATGGGCTTCCTTGAGGAGACCATCGAGCTCTCGCTTGTTGTCGGGGGACATGAGGGCCAGCGACCCTCGGACGGTAGCGAAGAGCAGGCGTGAGGGCCAGAGGGCAGGCAGGGTGGCAGTCAGCATGCGAGAGGCGAGAGATTCGTCCTGCATGGCGGTCTTGACAGTTTCGATCTTGGAGGAGAAGAGCAACCATTTGCTCCAGAGGGTCGCCCACTTCTCGGCGTCGGACTGGGACAAGATCTTGTCACCGTGAACCTGCCGGGTGTACTTCACGTTTTCGGCGAGGTTGTTCATGTACCTCACGGCAGCTTCCCAGTCGGTGTTGCTGATCTCATAGAGCTGCAAGCCGCTGACGTCGAGTGGGGCACTCGCTTTCGAGTTTGGGTGCCACCGGCGGGCCGGCGGAGCGTAGGAGGGAGGCTTGCAGTAGCCGCCGGCGGAGAACACGTACTCGAAGCTGTGGATAGGGGGATGTCCTTGGATGGCGTAATTTTTGCCTGGTATTCGTCCTTTCAAAAGGTCGTAGGCCATAACCTTTAGATTTCCAGAAGCCCGTAATAGTGCAGAGAATTCAACCAGTCGAAAGACTCTTTGGTGAGAGGTCGTTTCTTGATAGCTTGCTTAATATGGTTGCAGGACTCCAGGAAGACAGAGTTTGGACAGTAATGGTCCAGAAGACACTTGAAGGTTTCAAGTCCTGTTTCTTCGTCGATTTGATAGATTTCGATGTTGTGGCCTTGAACCACAAGTCGCAGGGGCATGGCAAATTTTCGACTCGTGAAAACAAGGTTGGTCTTTGAGTTTGGTGTTGGCATTACGCGTACCTCTTGGCTCGCTTTTGAGCTTGGGCGAATTCTCTCACAGCCAGGTCGGATTTGCGATAGTCGGAGATCTTGATACCGGGGTGGTACTCGAAGTGGACGGTATCGTAGATGGTTGTTCCGAACTTCGTTCGGATTGGCTTGTCGCCGAGCCACTCTCCCCCTTGTGAGCGCGCATAGGCGCCGAGTCGGGGGTATGCAGCCGTGTCGAGGGTGACACCATCGGGTTTGTAGATGACCACGTGAACCGCACGGCCGACGTTGTGCCAGTCGAGCTTGCCGGGTTGGATCTGACTGCGACCATGTTCGTAGGCGTCTTCGGTGTCTTTGGGCGAGTAGATAGCCGTGTGGGAGAGGCGCGCAGGGATCCCTTGGTTGCGCGCCCAACCGACGAGATTGACCGCGAAGGTTGCCGTCAAGGGTTCGAGCAGCCTGAGCACCTTGCGTTCGGTGGTCGTGAAGTCGAGCGGTAGAGGTTTGGCCTTCTGGGGAGATCCAGGCAGGTGCATCGACCAGTCGGCGTCGGTTTCGGTGCCAAAGAAGATGTCGTAGGCCATGGGTCACTTCCGGATAGCGGTGATGAGCAGAGCAGCAGCGGCGATGCCTCCAACTGCCAGGGCGACGTTGGTCGTCGAGAATTTGCTTTCGGGCTCTCGGCCGGGGTTTTGGGGACCTTGCAACTGACCACCACGCGAAGCGACGAGCTCGCGCCATTTGAGGGCTTGCGTTTCGTGCTCTCGGGCGATCTTGACGTTGCTGCCCCACTTGTTCGAGGCGTGGGTCAGGAATTCATGGCTTGTAAGGTACGTCTGTCGCCACTGCTCCCACTCGGGGCCGGAGAGCTTGCTTTCTTTGACTGCTCGACTCATGTCACGGTTCGCGGTATCGACGACGCCGAGCACGCGCAAAAGCTCGCTCTTGACGGCGCTCGGGGTCCAGACGAAGGGTTCGTCGAGTCCGAGTGACCAGTTGGTGGATGTTTGTCGTCGGGTGAGCAGGTCGTAGGCCATGTTACTTTCCTCGGGAGAGGGTGTGGAGAAGCTGAGGCACGTCGTCGGTGGCGATGTTCCAGATCTTGAGGAGATCTAAGCTGTGGTAGTGGTGAGCGGCGAGATCTCGAAGTCGTGCCATGTCTCTCCAGGCGATCGTCTTGAAGTGCTTCTTGGTGGTTTCGGTGAGGTTCTTGGACGATTCGCCTACCACGATGAGTTGCAGGATTATTCCATCGTGGAGCGATCCGTCGGCGACGAAGTCGGGCAAGGACTTGTTCCTGGTGCGCGAGACGATGACAGCGCAAGCTTCCACGATGTCGTCGAGGTAGGCAGGGTCGCGGTCGTCACGCCTGGGCATCGTAGACCACCTTGGCGGAGCTCGCGATGGAGGCTCGTCGGTGCTCGTTCATGTGTGGATCTGCGAGGACGTGAGCAGGAACCATGTCGACTTTTCGTCCGAACATGATCTCGAGCTCGTCGACCATCTGGCACTCTTCGTGGAACTTCAGGCTGCGACCTTGGACGTCGACGAGCACGTCGACGTCGCTCGTCTCGTTGAAGTCGGCGCGCAAGATAGAACCGAAGAGGGCGAAGCTCGTTACCTGGTGGCGTTTGCAGAACGAGGCGATAGCGTCGAGGTCGAGTAGTGGTTTGCGTTTGGACTTTTGAACTAGATGGCCTGGGGCGAGGAAGGCGACCAAGCGGTTGTGTTTCAAGATTTCGATAGGTTCCCCCGACGAAGCGATTTGTTCGAGGGCTCTGTAGAGATCTTTCCGAAGGTCGGTGGCTTGCATTTGTTTCATGTTTTAGAGCGTACGCTTTTTCCAGTTACCACGCAACCGCAAAACGTACGCATTTTTACTACCACTTGAAGTCTTGTTGCTCTTAGGCTTGAGCTTCAGGGCACCAGGATGTCGCCCTTCGTACTCAGCCAGGAGAGACTTGATCTTGTCAGCAGTCTTGGACATGACTCGTTTTTACTTGGCGAGGTTGTAGTCGACGTTACTAAGTGGACTTTCAGCTCCACACATCTGGCAAACGAGGCACGTGACAGCTTCGTCATATACCGGATGACTGAGCCTCACGATGAGGCGTCCTTTAGCCGGGTTGCGAACGATGACGTTGTTGAGCTGAACGTTGGATTCAACGATGAACGAACCTTTGAGATCGGTTGTGCCGCAAGCCGGGCAGGATAATTGTTTCATGGTCGCGTTTCTTTCTTTAGTGGTTTGGAAGAACACTAATCGATACGATGACAACAGGTTCTTTGCTCGTTGAGAAACCTGTAACAGTACGCATTGAGCGAGTGGCTTCGGCTCGGGTGACTGCTATTGCACAAGCGGTGTCTAAATGTTTGAATTTCTGACCATCGGTCTTGTACCCACCACCACAATATGCCGTGAAATTAAAGCCCCTTAACGACTCTCCTGTGGGTGTTTGTATTGTGGCGCTAATGGGTATCTGGGAGACCAGATTGTAGGAGCGAGCACTTTTAACATCGATTATGTGAGGCTTACCATTGTCGGAGGTTGACCTCAACACGGCCAATAGAGTAGCCACCTCAAAGGTTCGACAATCGTTAAGGACGTCGACAGCATACGTGTAAGGGCTTTTCATGATTTTTCCTCTTGGCTTACGTGTGAACGTGAACGCTGCCGTTATCGTAGACTGTGAATTTGGGAGCCTTGGTGTTCAGGGCCTCATGCTTAGTCACTTGACCCTGCCAGGCCATGGCAGCGTAGACGCCACGGGGACCATGGAAGTTCTTCATGCCGAAGGTGAGATCTTCGAGCAGTACGCGTTCGGTATTGTAGCGTTGTGCGAAGTTGTTGTACTCAGGGACAGGCTGTCCTTCACGATTGAGGTGAGCAACCGTCCACCACTGCTTGCGTTCGGCTTTCTTGGGTTTTCTACTCATCGTATATTTCCTTGTCGGTTGTTGCCCACTTGACCGTAGTATCGCCTTGGTGTCGACTGACTTTGCTGTCCGAGCGTCGAGGTCCGAAAGATCGAAGCTATTCCCAATAGCCCGAGCGAGGCCGCCAGGAGCCCGGCTCCCATACCCACGTGCCGACCGACGGCGCGCAGGTCGTAGCGGACATCGTCGATCTTGTTTAAGATTGCCTTCTGTTGTTTTTCAGGAAGGAGCCAGCTACCGATTGTCCCCGACATGATGCCAACGCGCTCTGCTCGCAGGTACGCCAGCGTTTTGCGTTCAGCAGCCTCGCGGGGCAGGGCGGTACCGAAGGTGCCACCGTTCTTCATGAAGGCTTGTACCTTGGCTTCAGCTTCGGCAGCTGAAATCCAGCTTTCGGGAGCGTACCCGGAGGCTTCCCTGGGTAAGGCCCCCATGGTCGAGCTTCGAGCCCAGTCGCCAGATGTCGCACCTTTCAGTAGATCGTAGGCCATCGATGTCTCCTAGACACAGTAACAGGTTTCAGAAGTGTTACAAACTTTTTGTTGACAACCAACCACTGGACGCTTAGAGTTGGTTTGAAAGGGAGAGGCGTCATGTTCAACCGAGATCAAAAAAACGCGCTGGTTATCGCAGCTCTTGCCATTATTTTTGGGGCGATCTTGGGGCTCGCAGGATGCGACGTTGAGGGTGTGGGCCTTGGGGTAGAAAGTGGTGTGGGAGGCTTGCCGAGTGTTGCCGGAGGTCCGAGTCGAGGATCTGCGGTCCAGGGGGGTAACATAGGAGCTGGCGGTGTTGTTGTGACTGGAGGCCAGGTCGCGACGGGGGGCAGCGTTGTTGGCGGTGCTACCGGCACGGGAGGAAATGTCGGTACAGGTGGTGTGCTGGGTACGGGAGGTGGCGGGGACGTTGGAGGAACCACCGGCACGGGGGGCAGTAGTGCTACTTGTCCAGCAGGTGAAACCTGTGGAGTGGCGGCACCAACGCTGCAACAGGGAGAGAATCCGTGCATTCCGTTCTACATGAATCCGCTTTGCGGGGGTGCGTACTACGAAAACCAGACTTCGTGGTGTGGTTGGGACCCAACCACGAACCTTTGCTACACGACCACGTGGTGCGAGCCGAGCGTTCCTGCCACAGGTACGACAACCAAACGGCCGGCGAGCGCGGTGTGTCCGGCTGGGGCTCAAACCTACACCTTCAAACCGGGAACTTTGCAGATTTGGGGAGAGAGCATCGCAGGCTCGATGCACACGGGCGGGGCTGGATCTTTCTCCGGATACCAGTGTGTGCCTAATCCCTACACATTCACGGGAAACTGTTAAGAAACCACCAGAAACTTTTTGTTGACAATCAACCACTGGTGGTTCAGACTGTATCTGAAAGGTAGGATGAACATGTTCAATCGAAGTGGCAAGAGCACTCCAGTCGTCATCGCGGTTCTTTGGGTGGCTGGCTTGATTCTCGTGGGGTGTGATGGGACGGGCAGCGGCACCGAGGCCGCGGGAGGAGTTGAAGGGTTGGGAGGTGCGGGCGGGGTAGGTGGTGTTGGTGGAGCGGGGGGAATCGGAGGAAGCGCGTCGTGTGCTTCGGGAGAGACATGTGGAATTCCTGTCACTACTCAACCGCCTCAAAATGAAAATCCTTGCATCGCCTACTATCAGGGTTCGGCTTGTGGTGTTCCGGGGTATGCCACTTGTGGTTGGGATTCTAGTACCAACGAATGTTGGCCTACAGCGTGGTGCGAGCCTAGCGTGCCAAGTGTTGTGGCGAATGAAGAGTGGAGTGTTGTAATTGCGGGCTATACAACCACGTATTTTGCGCCGATCATGCTTCGCCCGGTTAGTGCAGTTTGTGGGGCAGGAGTCGCTACCGTTACGTATGCACCTGGCACCTTGATGGTGTGGGGATATTCGGCCACGCCGACAAAAAATGGTTTTATTAAGGGCAGTCCTTATGAAGGCTCTGTAATTCAGGGTGCAGCAGGTGATGATGGTTACAGGTGTGTAACCAACAACCTCCCGGTAACCATCAATTGTTGATGCAAACTTCGCCACTTAGAAGCCTATTTCATAAACCAGTTTCACGCAGGTCACTTTGTCGGCATCGGCCAGACTCGCGCTTTGCAATTGAATCAGGCAGTTTTGCCCGCTGATCGGAATAATCGGGTACTGACCCGCCGGAATGTCGTAAATCTCCTGAAAAATTGGTGGGATGGGTGTTGAGTTAGATCCGATGGCCATCTCGTCGAACAACGTCAACGTCATGTGGGGGATAGACTCATTTAGACCTTGTCTCACTACCATCACATTCTTAGCAAAAGCGGGAATGCCGTAAACTCCTTGCGTTTGCACAAAGGTCACAGGAAGCGCCGGGTTTCCGATGTATAGGTACTCGGTTTTATACAATTTCGAGAAATGTCTTCCGTAGTAGTTGGCAAATGCTTTGATGACGACCGAGCATAAGGACACATTCGGGGCAAAAGGTCCAGCACCTGGCGGAAGTTGTATGGCCGGCAACGGGTAGCCACCAAAAGCTAAACCGATCAACGTTGGTTGGATGAAGGCGTTGTCATATCGGGCATACGCGCGTAGCACTCCTGTTGGTACTTGGATAATGGCTCCTGAGTCTTCTGGTTGTGTTCCTCGGGAAACTGATGTAAAGTCTCCCACATATCGACCAATTGGAACGTCAAATTCAACTCTTGTTGATTGTGTACCATTTCCAAACTCGATTACTCCGGTGACAGGTCCTGCAACACCAGCCTGTTGCGTTCGAGAGGCTGTCATTACTAGGGTTGTACTCTGCCCCGTTTTCGACTCGGCCGTCAGATTTAGGACACGAGGAGGATTCGACTGTTTGACCACCGTGAAGTTTTGCCCCGGAGGCAAGATTTCCGGCTGCAAGACTGTCGCGTTGCCGACGTTGTTCTCAGCATCGTCGAGCAGTCGGGTTCCCGACTTGCCAGATCTACGAGCCGCGCTCCGGTTAGCATCCATCTGGAGCATCGCTATCGTTTTTGCGTCGAGCATGGTTTCATTCCTTTATGGCAGCGATCGAGGCGTGTACGACCGCCGGCGAGAAGCCTTCGTTGCGAACTCGGATTTTGATTGGTCGCGAAGCATCGAGGTAACCCTCGTAGACTACACCCTGGCGCCACTTCGTGATAGCGGTAGGACCGGTGAGCGTCGGCTGACCGTCACGCCAGATCTGTTCGACGACCACAGGACGGCCATGCGACGACAAAAAGAGTTTTGGATGGAGGAGGGCCTCGTCGGGAGCGAACACGATGTCGGCGCCGCTCTCGAAGGCGACAAGCACGTTGTCGCGCAAGAGCACGACCTCGTGAGCCCGGAAGTGTCTCCACACGGCAAGCCCGAAGGCCGACAGCGACACTCCTCCCGCCACGATCGCCGCCTTCTTGTACGACGACGTCGACGACACGAGCACGAAGGTCAGCGCCATGCCCACGACGCCGGCCGAGAACACGAGCCAGAGATCTTTCGTGTCGAGCTTGGTTCTCACCGGCGACTCCTGGCCATGTCGAGTTTCATGGTCTGCACCGTTTCGGAGAGGCGGTCGAAGGCTGCTTCCTGCCGGCCGAGGGCGTTTTCGAGCCTTGTCAAAGTCTGTTGAGTGACGGTATTGACCTCGGCGTCGCGCAGGTTTTTGGACGTGTACTCGTCTCGCTGTACGTAGAAGGCTTTGCCAAGCACACCGACGACGACGCCCAGGGAGATGAGCACACCGAGTATCACTGATAGGGCAATCAAAAACGACGTCGACGAAGACTTGGACATCATCCTCGTGTCGGGCATGGTTCCCGTGGGAGTCTCTTCGGGGATGTCGAAGTATTCGTCGCGTGCTACTTCGTGGCGCCCGGTTCCTCGTCCCGACGGTACTCCTCCTGCTTGCGTGGGGTATCTTGGGGTCACCGGAAGCCTCGCTTCTTGGCGTCTTCCACCATGGCGACGTAGATCATGGACTGCTCGGGCAGGGGTTCTCCCTTATCGAGGTGGGAAGCGAGCTTGGTTGGCCCCATGTCGTAGGCAGCCGCCACGAGGCTGTGGTCATCGCCGAACTTCTTTTTGAGGAGCATCATTTTGTCTGAAAGAACAGGTCGTAGGCCACGGCTACTTTCTCACGGAGTTGATGAGCTGACTGAGCGCGATGGCGCCGCCCACGGCCAGGCCGCCGACGAGTGCAATCTTGGTTAGCGAGGCATCTTCCTTCTTCTCGGTGTGCGGACCGGTAGTTTTGAAGCCCTTGGACTCGATGAAGTCGCGCCACTTGACGGCGTACTGTTCCCACTCGTGTGCTGTCTCGACGTTCATGCCCCACCAGTGGCTGGCGTGGGTGAGGAACTCGTGTCCCGTGAGGTAGCCCTGGCGCCACTGTTCCCACTCCGACGGTGTGAGCATCTTTAAGGCGAGGGCTTGAGAAGCGTCGCGGTTGACGTTGTCGAGCACGCCGATGATGCGCAGGTATTCTGCGTGGAGCGCGGTTTTTGACCAGAACCTGGTTTCCTCTCCTAGTAGATCGGAGCTGATCTTTTTGCTGATAGGGAGTAGACGGTCTTTTTCGGTCAGTTTTCTTTGAGCTTCGCTATCCCCTTGCGCGGCGCGAGCTTTCAAATCGTCGAGGATGATTTTACTTATTGTTTGTCCCAAGGCGCGGTTTTTTCTTATTCGATCCATGGCTTTGAGGGCTTGTGGATCGCCTTGAGCTGCTTGCTGTTCGATCTCTTTGTTTCTTTTCTCAATCCAATCCATCAGTGGCTTGGGATCGATTGGGTGGTCGTCGTTGCCTGTGGAGTGGTTGGAGTATCGTGACCAGTTGGTTGGTGTTGTATTTCCCGAGAGCAGATCGTGTGCCATGTTGGCATTTCCTTATTTGACTTATAGGGTTTCCGAGGGCGGCCGGAGGAAGTGCGTTCTTTTGTGCGGTGGCAAGGCCAAGAGATCCAAGATCTGCTGCCTGTCGCGCAGGGCAGATTCGGCAAGGAGAGCCTCGTGGATTTTGGCCCGGCTCGGCTTGGGCTTTTTCTTGGAATTCACCTGCTTTTCCTTGCTGTGTCCACATACGCAAGTCATGGAATTCCTGCCTCTCGCAACTCTCGTAGATCATACTTATCCACCCCGGCTGCTTTGGCCTGGGCCAGCGTAAGTAGCGCGCCACGTGCTGCCTCCGCAACACTAGATGAGTGCTTGCCAATTCGATGCACCTCAGCTAACGCCACGGAAAACCCGCACAACCACTGGATCTCTTTTGAGGATGCCGTTTGGCTAAGCGCAACGGACTCTACTTCGGCATTTCGGGAATACGTACCCTGTGCTACCCCAGCCACGATTTCACGGTTTCGCATAGTCTCGG
>Ga0181529_10005629_pt1 | contig 13058 bp, 11 predicted proteins | sample PEATcosm2014_Bin_36_FD_119763 | JGI IMG/M metagenome (GOLD analysis project Ga0181529, IMG submission 119763) | Peatland microbial communities from MTU Mesocosm Facility, Houghton, MI, USA - PEATcosm2014_Bin10_30_metaG | ecosystem: Environmental > Terrestrial > Soil > Wetlands > Peat | place... | reverse complement strand
GGCGCCGACGATGACCTTCGATATCTCGATGACGCTCGCGGGCGCGAGGATGAGGGCCTGCGGATCGAGCCGGATGTCCGAGTCGACCAGGAGCTTCTGGAGAGTCGCATCGCTCTTCTGGAGGATGGATTCGTTCATGAGCCGGGCGTCGTAGGCGAGCTGCTCGAGATAGATGGTCGGCGCCATCCCGCCGAGCAGCTTGACGTTCTGCACGCTCTCGTTGCTCCACAGGTCGCATGCCGCCGAGGCGACGTTCCCCACGGGGCTCATGTGGGCGCAGGCCGAGGTCTTGCCCTCCATCGATATGGGTATGCCGGTTATGGCCTTCAGGAAGGGTCCTTCGTAGCCGCAGTCCTTGTCGGGCCCGATGGCGCCCTCCTCGTGGGCCACGAGGGTGCGGACGATCGAGACGGCGCGATCGAAGGCCGCGAAGACTCTCGGTATGTATTTCTTCTCCGCGAGCACCATGGCGGTGTTGGCGAAGCCGCAGGCCGTATCGCCGCCGGCGCTCACGCCGGTCTTGCGCGCGACATCCGCGATCTGCTTCCAGAGGAAGCGCATATCCCGGACTCCGAGCACGCCGAGCGCGAAGACGACGCCCTTCGCGTCGGTGTAGAGCAGCGCATCGTCGTGGACTTCCTTGCCCCCCGTGCTCTCGATGGACAGGAACTCGCCCCCCGCCCTGGCGCCCTCCTCGAAGAGCCGGAGCATCGCCTCCATCCTCGGGCCGCTCCTCATGAGGGGAGGCCTGTCGTAATCGCGAGTGTCGTTGGGAGTCAGGCGAATGGCGCTGCGGATGCCGCGGTTGGCGTAGTAGTCCTCGCAGACTCCGTTCATGATCTCGACGAGCTCGATGCCGATGTCGGGATTCAAGGTCATCTCGAGGAGGGTCTCGAACTCGAAGACCACGCCTTTGACGTCGAGTTCGATGGCGCGCTCGAGGGCGTCGGTTACGATCTGGCGATAGTGCTCGCGGATCTCCGGTCGGGTCGATTCCTCGATGTGCATCGGCGGCAGCGTGAAATTGAGCTCGGGATAGACGGCCCCGCCGCCGACGACTATGCCGCGGCGGGAGGTGACGGGATGGGGGGCGCGGCCGAAGACGAGGCCTTCGGGGCGTCCTATTGCGAGTGAAGCGTATTTCATGAGCGTCTCCTCGGGCGGCTCCCGGAACGCGGGCCGCCCTCTCATGCGATCGTAAGAGCGTACCGACGGCGGGTCTTTGACTTTTTTTCGTTATTTTGCCATGAACCGGCGCCGTGGCCCTGTTGCCCTCGGGAGAGGGGGCGACATATCATCGAGCGATGGATCCGAGAAAAGCCGCCGCGCGAAAAAGCGCCCTCTCGAGCGCCCTCGTGGGGATAATCATGGGTTCCGACTCCGACCTTCCCGTCATGGCCGAAGCCGGGCGCGTCCTCGCGGAGCTGGGAGTCGGGTACGAGACGACCATAGTGTCCGCGCATCGCACGCCCGGCCGCCTCGCGGAATACGCGGCGGGGGCGGCCGCCCGCGGCATAGAAGTGATCATCGCGGGCGCCGGGGGGGCCGCCCACCTGCCCGGGATGACGGCGAGCATGACCATCCTCCCCGTCATCGGAGTGCCGGTGCGAGGCAAGAGCCTGGGCGGCCTCGACAGCCTCCTCTCCATCGCGCAGATGCCCCCCGGCGTCCCCGTGGCGACGGTGGCCGTGGACGGAGCGCGCAACGCGGGCCTGCTCGCCGCGCGGATCCTCGCCACTTCCCGTCCCGACCTCGCGGAGGCTCTCGCCGCGTTCGCGGCGAGGCTGGAAGCCGAGGTATTGGCCAAGGCTGAAAACCTCGAGACGATAGGGCCGGATGCCTATCTCGAGCGCAAGGATCCCTCCCCCTAGCCGGGCGCTCCGAGCATGGAACTCCTCGGGACCAGCGAAGCCGATCTCCGCCGCGCGGGCGAGTGCATAGCCGCCGGCGGCCTCGTCGCCTTCCCCACCGAGACCGTCTACGGCCTCGGCGCCGACGCCTTCGACTCGAGGGCGGTGGCCCGCGTCTTCGAGGCGAAGGCCAGACCGAGCTTCGATCCCCTCATCGTCCACGTCGCGTCGGTCGGCGACGCGGACCGCGTCGCCGACGCGAGCGACCATAGGGCGCGCGCTCTCATGGCGAGTCTATGGCCCGGGCCCCTCACCCTCGTCCTGCCGAAACGCAAGGCGGTGCCGGACATCGTCACCAGCGGCCTGGATACGGTTGCCCTCCGCCTTCCCGCGCATTACGTCGCGCGCGCGATCATCGCGTATTCCGGCACCGCGATTGCGGCGCCGAGCGCCAATCCCTTCGGATACCTGTCGCCGACCCTGGCCGAGCACGTGGCCCGAGGACTCGGCGACAAAGTGGACATCATCATCGACGGCGGCCCCTGCGCCGTGGGCGTAGAGTCGACGGTCCTCGACATGACCCTGGACCCGCCGCGAGTCCTCAGGCCCGGCGGGATGCCCGCCGAGGCGATCGAGGCGGTGATCGGGCCGATAGGCGAGTGGGAGCCCGCCGATGCCGCCGCCCGAGAACGGGGAGGATCGATCGCGGCCGCGAGCCCCGGTCTCCTCGACAGCCACTACGCCCCCCATACGCCGCTCAGGCTGATGAAGGCCGGGGCGATGGACGCGGCGAGGCCGACGGGAAAGGCCGCCGCCCTCATCCTGAGCGCGGCTTCCGGCGCCACGCGGGAGGCTACCGCCGGGCGTTTCGCCCTGGTGCGGTATCTCTCGCCGGCCGGCGACCTCGTCGAGGCGGCGGCGGGGCTCTTCGCCGCCCTTCACGAGCTCGACTCAGGCGGCTTCGACGAGATTTGGGCCGAGATGGCTCCCGGCCGAGGGCTCGGTCCGGCGATCAACGACAGGCTCTACAGGGCTTCCATGAAATAAGCCGGACCCGAGTCGGCGATATTCTATTAATCTCGGCGGCGCGCCTTCCGATATTCGAATTGGAAGGAGGAGACCGCCATGGAAGCGATAGCCAGCAGTTATGTACCGCTTGCCTACGTCTACGCCGCCCGTTACGGCGAGGGCAGGGCGACCGTTCCCGTGCTCCGGAGCCAGGCTCTCTACGCCAATTTCTCCCACGTGTCCGGCGTGGCCGCCCAGGACGGCACGGCGGCCTACAGCATCGACAAGCTCCATATCCTCGATATCTTGATCGGCCAGCTCGAGAGCGCAAAATCGGAACCCCTCGCGGCCGCCGAGGCTCCCGACAACTTGAACCCGTCCCGGCTCGATGCGCTCATCCAGCAGTACGGCGCGGAAGTCCACGCCATCGCCACGGCGCCCACCCTGCCCTATGCGCCCGTCGCATCGTCCTCCCTGGCCGCGCCGGGGATTCTGTTCTCGATGGCCGCCTGACTTCCAAGGCCCGGGAGGCCTTAGCCTCATTTAGCCTTCTCTCCATCGACCAGCTCCCCGACTGTCTCGCCGACCGTCCTTCCGTAGTACAGCTCCCCGTACATCACCGTCGCCTGAAGGATGTTGCGGCAGTACTGCCTCGTTTCCTGGATGCCGAGGGCCTCCATCATCAGGTCGTCCGGCAGGTCTCCCGATTCGTCCGTCCACGTCGCGAGCCGCCCCCATCCGGCGTTGTAGGCAATGATCGCGCGGATGGGCCTTCCCTCGGCCCGCCCGAGGAGGGAGGCGAAATGCGATAGCCCTATGGTTAAGTTATCCTTCGGCGAGGCGAGGTCATAGGTCGCCAGCCCTATGGCCTTCGCCTGATCCGCCGCGGTGGAAGGCATCAGCTGGGACAGGCCGACCGCCCCGGCCCGCGATATGACGTCCGCGCGGAACAGGCTCTCGGAGCGCAGGAGGCCGAAGGCGAGGCTCTCGGGGACGATAGGGCGGAGCCTGAGGGCGCGGATCTCCTCGAGGTAGGGCCGCGGATAGAGCAGCTCGAAGTCCGAGCGGCGAGGCTCGAAGCCCGCTCGGGCCGACATATCGAGCGACAGCCGAAGGGCGCAATCGGGCCGACCCAGCCAGGAAAAAAGGGCGGCAAGTCTGCGCAGGGCCTCGTCGTCCAGGGATGCCTGATGCGATCTGGCTTCCGCCAAGGCGATATCGGGCAAACCGAAGGTCGCGAAGCCCGCGACGAGGGTTTCGGCTTGGCCAGCCGAATCCGGGACCCCGGCCGGAGAAGGGAGAGGCGGCGAGTCGGTGAGGATGAAGCTGGGCTCGATTCCGGCGCGCCAGGCCGCGAGGGCTCGGTAGGGAAGCGGCGCCGAAGGGTTGTCGGCTATGGCCGCGAAGCGCACGGCCGCGGCCGCGGCGCGCGAGTCCGGGCCGGAGCTCGGCCCTGCGTCGCCCCCGAGCCCGAGCTCGAAGGCGCGCGCGGCGGCGTAGGAGATCCGCGCGGACGCGTCGGGCTCGAGCTTGGCGGCGAGGCGTTCGGCCATGTCCCCGACGAGGCGCCAATCGCGCGCGCGCAGGGCGTCGCGAAAGAGCCCGTTCACGAGGTCGGCGAAGGCGGCGGCCCGCCACGACGCCGAAGCCGCCGCGAGGTCGTCCAGCGCCGCCTCTCTCGCGGCCGACTCGGCGCCAGCCCTCGCGAGGAGGGAGTCCGCGGCGCCCGCGGCGGATGCCGCGTCCGCGGGCGAGAGGGCCGCGGCGGCCTCGAGGGCGGCGCGATAGCCGCAGTCGGAGGCATACCAGCGCGCCGCGTCCGCGTCGGCCCGAGTCGGCGCGTCGATGGCCGCTCTCCTGAAGAGGATGGCCGCCTCCTGCAACCGGTCCAGCGCCATGGCGAAGCGCGCTTTGTAGAATCGGGCCGTCCATCCGACGGCGGTAAACCGTCCTTCCCCTTCCTTGAGCGAGCCCGAATAAAGGAAGGCTTTGCCCGTGTCCGCGATCATGGCCGGCGATGAAGAGCGTCCCATCGCGGCGAACGGACCCAGCAGGGCTTCCTTGTATGCCCGCTCATAGTCCTTGCGGCTCACCGCGTCCCTCATCGAGAGCGCGTGAAGCTCTTCTGCGGAGAACAGGGCGCGGATCCTCGGCTCGGCCGCCATGATCGCATAGGCGCGCGCGGTCCAGTCCGATCCGGGCCTCTCGAGGAGGAGGCGACGGAAGGTCCTGGCCCACCCCGCGCCGCTCGAGCGCATATCCGCGGCCGCGCCGAAATAGGCGAGGGCATCGCCGTCCTCCGCCGCCTCGGCCGGGTAGGCGGCCGCGAGGTGTCCGACGAGGGCCTTCGCCTCGGCGTTCCGTCCCAGGGCGTCGAAGGCGTCGAGGCGGGGCCGCTCGGCCTTCCATTCGGGCCCGACGGATTCCGCATATTCCGCGGAGAAGGAAAGAAGGTCCTGCCAGAGGCCCGCGGAAGAGAGTTTCGCGATCAGGGAGAGCCCGGCTTCCCTGCGCGCCGATCCGGCGGCCCGATCGAAGGCCATCCGATAAAGCAGCCTCGTCCTGGCTTCGATGTCGGGCGACGACGATGACCCGGAGCCGCGCGAATCGATCCAGCGGCCGAGGTAATAGTAGGCAGCGGGACCATAGGAACCGGTGTCGAGGAGCGCCGCATCGTCCATCGCGAGGACGGGGGAGGCATCCTTGCCGGCGAGGAGCTTGGCGAGGCCGGCGGCGCCCATCCCGAAGGCTCCCCCCTCCTGGCAAGGGGCGATCGCGCGGGAAGCGACCAGAAGCAATATAGGCACGAGAATGCGCGCAGAGGGGCGAGTCCTGGCTTCGGGCTTCATTCGGAACCCGAAGCTACCATGCTTACTTGGACGGTATCCAGATCCTGTTTCCGCAGATTATCAGATCCGGATTCCTTATCTTGTTGGCCTTCGCGATGCGCATATATACCCACGGATCGCGGTAGTAAGCGTAGGAAAGGTCCCAGAGCGTATCTCCCCATTTGATCTTATAGGTTACGCCCGGTTTCTTGAACGCGACGGCCTTCTTCGCCTGCTCGGGCGGTTTAGGCGTCGCCGCAGCGGCCTGGGGCGTCGGAACGGGCGCCGCCTGCGCCGGCTGGGGAGGCGGCGCCTCTATTTTAGCCGGTTCGGGGGCTGGGGCGGGCTGGGTGGCGACCGCCGGGGAGGGCGCGGCCTTCGCGACGGAAGACGGGGAAATGGCGAATCTATATACCAGGAACCCGAGGACAAGGAGTATCAGTACTATCCCTATCGCGACCAGCACTATGCGCAGAGTCCTCCCCTTGGGCTTTTCATTGGCTTCCTCGGCATCCGCCTCGGATCGGACATCCGCCAGGAGCTGAGCGGAGTCGGCCTCGGGCGGAAGGTTGTCGGTGCTCTCGAAATCCTCGTCCGAAAAAGTCGGCGAGCCGGGCTCCTCCGGGCTTTCGGCGAACTCGAAGTCGGGAACTTCGTATTTCTCCTCTTCCGAGAGCGCCTCGAGCGATACCTTGAGACTTTGGCTGGCTCCCGTCGAGGCTTCCTGGGCGAAGGCCGTTAGAGTACCGTCGTCCGCCAGCCCCAGGTCCATGCGAATGTCCGGCTCGCCCTTGGCCATCTTGGGGATGCCCTCGACGACTAGGCTCCCGATGTACGCGGCGCTCTCGACCGTCGGGCCCTGGCCGCGATAAAGGTCGATCTGGACGCTTGGCTGCCCGTCCTGGACAGTCGTGACTACCAGGCGCTTGCGCGCCGCCGTCCCGTCCTCCAGGACGGGGTAGAATTCGCCGTCGGCAAGCTTGAGGCCGATCATGTTCGTATTCATGGCGCCTTCCTCGATGCTGTCGTTACGAAGATCTCTTCCCGTCTCGCTATCAGTGTATCGCTTGGCGCGAATAAAGCAAGACGTTGCGCGCCGGACCCCGCCGGCCCGACTAGGCGATGGCCAGCGCCACCAGGCTCGACGCGGCCTGGTCGTAGGGCGAGCCGTCGATGCCGCCGAGGATGCGCGCGGCCGAGAATCCCGCATCGAGGAGGGCGGACCTGAGCTCCGTCCCGGAATAGAGCCTGATGACGAAGGACCGATCCACTACTTCGCCGCCTCGGGACAGGATCCATCGATTGAGGAGACCTTCCCAGGCGCCGACCACGGAGAATTCGGTCCGGATCTCCCAGCCGCCGCGCTCGAAGCTCTCCCCGGCCGTGAAGTCCCGCGCGGCGGTCTCCTTGCCCGTCGTCTCGAGGACGAGGGCGCCGCCGGGCCTGAGGGCCGCGCGCAGGCGCCCGAGGGCTCTCAAGTCCTCCTCGGGATCGGCGAAATATCCGAAGCTGGTGTACAGGTTGATGGCGAAATCGAAGGGCTCCTCGGCCGAGAAGTCGCGAATGTCGGCGCGCAGGAATCTCGCGCTTCCGGCCGCGCTCTCCCGCGCCGCCTCGAGGTAGGCTTCCGTGATGTCGATGCCGGTGACGCGATATCCGCGCGTGGCGAGCTCGAGGCTGTGGCGGCCCGGCCCGCAGCAGGCGTCGAGCACGGCCGCCCCGGGCGCGGGCTCGACCAGCCGCTCTATCCCGTCGATGACCGCCGGGACCTCGGCCCAGCGCGCCTCGTCGAACATTATCGGCGCGTACGCGGTCCAGAAACCCTCGTCCTCGAACCACTCGCCTTTCATCATAGAGCCCCGTGGTCCACCACGAGGGCCATGACGTACTCGAGGAGTTCGATGTCGATCTCCTCTTCCTCGAGGGCCACGGCCTCGCGCAGTTCCTCCCAGTCGGCCTTGTCGAAGGGCGTGCCGTCGTAGTCCATCATGAGGACGCTCCCGACGCCGGCGAGCCATCCGGCCGCGGCTTCGGGGCGGGAGCGGCGGCGCTCGAGGTACGCGGCGAAGAGGGAGGAGATCGCTTCCTGTCCCACCTTCGGGAAGGAGCGCGAGAAGAAGGAGCGGAGCGCCTCTATCTCGGCGGCTTCGCCCCCGCCGGCGGCGCGACGCGCGGCCCGGTCGAGGTCGGTCCGGAATTTATCGGTAGGCTGCATCGCTCCAATATAAGGCATACGGGCGCTCTCAAGAATAGAGCGCGAACGCGAAGACCGCCGTATCGAAGAGTCCGTGGCCGATCGCGATCTCGTGTATATTCTTCGCCTCGTTCCAGCGCCAGGCGAAGAACAGGCCGAGAAGGCCGCCCGACACGAACCCGATTATCCCTTGATAGCCATGCCCGATTCCGAAGAGGATCGCGGAGGCGACGGCCGCCCATGGCCGCGGCACGCCGGCCTGGCCCAGGCGGCGCAGGAGATAGGATCGGAAGAAGAGTTCCTCGCAATAGCCGGTCGTCATGGAGGAAGCCAGGATAAAAGGGGCGAGGGCGGTCACGGCCCGCGGCCCGCTCCTCGCCTGGGCCAGGAAGCCGTTCTCGACGCCCAAGGCCGAGAACAGCAGGCCCGGGACGAGGACGACCGCGAAGGCGCCCAGCGAGCACAAGAGCCCGCGAGCGGCGTCCTTCGGCCTGAACCTCAGGACTCGGAAGAGCCCCAGGCCGTCGCCGACCGCCATGAGATAGAGGAGGAGGGCGGCCCTCGGCAGATTCACCGCGATGACCGAAAGGTGGTACTCGGGGCTTGAAAGATCGGCTTTCGACGATCCCGCGAAGACGTAGGAGGCCAGATAGAAGGCGAGGAAGACTATGGAAGATTCGACAAGGGGCCGCTCGGGCTCTCCCCTGGGCGGACCGAAGGGACTCTCGCCGTCTCGGCCTTGTTCGTGCATCGCGTCCCCTTTCTTTGACCCGGGAGAATCATGTACAGTATAATGCAAATATATGTTCCTCATCGTGCTGCTCTCGGTCCTCGTCCTCGTCCTCCTCATCGCCGTGCTCTCCTCGGCCATGCGCGGGGCGAAGCGCTATTCCTGGGCGGAGTACTACCTGAGGACCAGGGAAGCGGGCCTCGGCTTGTCGGAAGCGAGGCAGCTCCGCGACGCGGCGGTGATCGCGGGACTGGCGGACCCGACCAACGTGCTCTGGTCTCCCCGCGACATGGACAAGGCCATCGCCGTGCTCGGCGCCGCCCTCAAGCGCGACGGCCGGGACCGGAGCCGCGAGGGCGTGCTGCTGATGGACAAGGTCTACTCGCTGCGCAAGGGGATAGAATTCGAGCAGCCGCGCTTCAAGTACGGAATACGCTCGAGCCGGCAGATAGGCGCGGGCCAGCGATTGCGCGTTCTCGTGCACGGCATCGGAGTCTTCGGCTCCACGGTGATCGACAACCACGCGCGCTTCATCGTCGTCTCCTATCCCATCGGGAGCCGCCTGCCCAAGGACTGGGTCTGGAAGGGCAAGAAAGTATCGATCTACTTCTGGCGCCGCGAGGACGCGGGCTACGTCTTCGACAGCTACGTGATCGACGACCTGCGCATCCGAAGCGTCCCGGTGCTCCAGGTGTCGCATTCCGAGGCGCTGCTCCGCACGCAGAAGAGGAAGTCCGTGCGGGCGAGGTCCAAGATCCCGGCCTTCCTCTACCTGCTCAAGCGGATCGAGGGGGCCTACGAGAGGCCGGAGCGCGCGCCCGGGCTCAGGGCCCTGGTCCAGGACCTGTCCGAGGACGGAGCGGCCGTCGCGATAGGAGGCAAGGCCAGGCCGGGGCTCCAGGTCAAGCTTCAATTCGGCCTCGAGGAGCGCAGCGTCGTGATGAGCGGGACGGTGAGGAGCGTCGATTTCGACGCCGAGGCCAACAGATCGGTCCTCCACGTCGAGGCGGTGACGCCGAGCCCGAGGATGCGCAACGCCATCCGCTCCTTCGTGTATAATATCCGCGATGACGACGACCGACTCGCGGCGGACGAGGTCTCGCAAGAGACGATTTCCCGCAAGGGGGCTGAATGAAACGCATCGCAGCGGCTCTCGCGCTCGCGCTCGGCATAGCTTCGGCGCTCCAGGCGCAGGACGCCGAGTCCATCGTGCTGGCCTATCGCCGCAACTTCGCGAGAGCGAGCCTCGTGACCAAGCTCGAGCTCCTCAAGGAGGCGGCGACCCGCACCGACGCGGCGATGGGACCGCTCTACGACATGGCCCTCCGGTTCGCCGTCGACAACTCGGCCCTCCTCGGGCCCGATCCCCAGCTCAAGGACCTCGCGATCCTCGCGGCCACCGAGACCGGCAAGGCCGCCTACGACAAGGCGATCGACGATCTCTGGGCCCTCTTCCAGGGGTATAAGGACGATGACGTGCGGGCCGCCGCGGTCACCGCCCTCGGCGCGGCGGGCGTCGGGGAATCCAGGGTCGCCGAAAACCTCAACTCCTTCCTGGCCTCGCAGAACAGCCTCTTCCGCTCCGGGGCCCAGCCCGAGTATCCCGCCCTCGAGGCGTGCATCGACGCCCTCGGCCGGCTGGGGGACGGCTCTTCCTTCCCCGTCCTCTTCTCCGCCTACGTCGCCGGGTACACTCCGGAGCTCGCCGCCAAGGCGGCCGCGGCCCTCGGTTCCATAAAGGGGGATTATCGAGGCTACCTCCTGCGAGTCATCGCGAAGAATCCGCCCCTCGAGAAATCGGCCGCCTACGCCGCGGGGATGGCGAACCCGAACTTCGCGGACGACGACAGAGGCGAGATAGCCGAGGGCGCGATGGGCGCCGCACTAGCCGCGACCGCGCAGTCGGCCTCCTTCTCGCCCGTGGAGATCCAGGCCCTGCGCGAGCTGAGGCTTTCCGCCGCCCGCCAGCTGCAGGCCCTCAAGTGGCAGAAGGCCTCGCCTCTCGCGGTCGAGCATTTCAGGCTCGTCCAGGCCGACTACGCCAAGGGCGCGGCGTCCAAGACGGACTTCCTCGAGGCGATAGCCTGCCTGGGGGCCATGGGCTCCACCGAGGCGGCCCAGGCGCTGGCGCTCTATCTCCAGCTCATCAACGCCCAGACCGAGCAGGGCTCGCCCTACGACGAGGACATCCTCCTGGCGTCGATAAACGCGTTGGGCGAGCTCGGAGACAAGGCCGCCTTCGATTACCTGCTTCAGGTAGGCTATTTGCAGTATTCGGAGGCGGTCAAGCGCGCGGCGAAGGACGCTCTGCTGAAGCTCAGGTGGTAGGACGCTGGCGCGGGGCTCTCGGCGTCTCGGCCCCGCCGTCCGATCCTCCCGCGGTACCCTGAAGCGCCGATCCGGCGCGCGGGCGTTCCTTCCCCGTGGGCCTTCCAGGAATCCTTCGCTCCCCTCCCAGGAAATTCTCCCTGCCGATCGCCGCCGCCTTCGGGATGGCCCTGGGCTTCTATCCGGGCCCGGGCTTCCTCCTTCATTCCCTCGCGGCGGCGGTCGCGCTTGCCTCCCTCGCCGCTGTAGCGGCCGGTACCGACCGTAGCGCGACCCGGCTCCGCCGCATGCAGATCTTCGCGGGGGCGCTTGGCCTCGTAGCGGGGGCCTCCGTCGCGTGGACGGAGGCGGGACGGGAAGCGAACGCGCTCGAGGCCCTACCGAACGCGGTGGCGGCCGATTCGAGACTCGTCCCTCTTCACCGAGCCTGGGCGGAGGGGCGCCTTTCTTCGGACTCCGCGCCCGCGAGGAACGGATTCCGATCCTATTCGATCGACGTCGAACGCATGGGGCTCTCGGGCAAAGGCGCATCGGCCGAACTCTCCTACCCCGGCAAAAGGAGAGGCGGGGCCCTGCGCGTACTCGCCAGGGCGGGACCGGAGATCGACAACGGGTCCCTGATACGCGCGAGAGGCTCGTATTCCTCGGGGATCGGGGGGGCCGCGCTCTTCGCCCAGGCGCGGGACCTCCTCCTCATCGACGAGGGAGGGCGGATCGACAGGGCGAGAAGCGCGGCGCGGAAGGCCTGCAGGCAGGCCCTCTCCCGGATAGGGAGGCGCTCGGCCGGCCTGATGCAGGCCCTGATCCTCGGAGTCAGGGACAGCCTCGGCCAGGAGGAGGCCGATGCCTTCAAGGCGGCCGGATGCTCGCACATCCTCGCCCTGTCGGGCGAGCACCTTTCGGTCCTGGCCGTCCTGGCGATAGCCGCGCTGAGGCCTCTTCTCGGGCCGGTCCGCGCCAGGCTGGGCGGCGCGATCCTCGCCAGCCTCTTCATGTGGATCGCGGGGCCGGGACCCTCGCTCCTGCGGGCCGTGCTGATGGTGTGGATCGGAGCGATCGCGGCCGCCCTCGACAGGCCTCAGCCCTGGCTCGCCTCCTTGTCCCTGGCTTTCCTGGTTATGGTACCCTTCGACCCGTCCGGGGCCAGGAGCCTCGGCTTCACCCTTTCCTACCTGGCCGTCTGGGGCCTCGCCGTCCTGGGGCCGAGGTTCTCCTTCCTTCTGGGCCGATACCTGCCGCCCTTCGTTCGGGAGCCGGCCTCCGCCTCCCTCGCGGCGCAGGCGGCGGTCTCTCCCGTCCTCGCCCTCACCTTCTGGTACCTGCAATTCGCGGGGATACTCGCCTCGATGGCGGCGGGGCCGGTAGTCATGGCGATGATGTGGTGGGGCATGGGCGCGGGTCTCCTCTGTTCCGTCTTGCCGTCCGCCGCGCGATTCGCCGTGCCGGTATCGGATCTCCTCTACCGCGTCCTCATGGGGATCATGAACGCGGCCGCCGCGGTTCCCGTTCTGCCTCTTTCCTCCCCTGCCGCCCGAGCCGCCGCGAGCGCCGCCGTAGTCGGCCTCGCCGCCTTGGTATATGCTCGCCCACATGCCGAATACCGAGCCTGGCTTTCCGGACTACGATTCGCCCCAGGCCCTGCAGTCCCTCCTCGCGGCGGAGGGACTGGCGATGTCCAAGCGCTTCGGACAGAACTTCCTGGTGGACAGGCGGGCGCGCGAGCGGGTGCTCGAGGAGCTTAAGGCCGAGTCCGGCATGCGAGTCTGGGAGATCGGGCCCGGCATCGGAGCGATGACCGCCCTCGCCCTGGACTCGGGCCTCGCGGTCACCGCCTTCGAGATAGACCACGGCTTCTCGCGCCTGCTCTGCAGGCTCTTCGACGGGAATCCGTCGTTCAGGCTCGTCGAGGGCGATTTCGTGGATACCTGGAAAGCCGAGCTCGAAGCCTCAGGCGCCCCCGACAGGATCTTCGGCAATCTGCCCTACAGCGCCGCCAACGCCATAGTGGCCGACCTCATCGAAGGCGAGCTCCTTCCGCCGCGCATGGTCTTCACGGTGCAGAAGGAAGCGGGCCTGAGGATGATCGCGGTCCCGGGAAGCAAGGACTACTCTTCCTTCTC
>Ga0181529_10005627_pt1 | contig 13061 bp, 8 predicted proteins | sample PEATcosm2014_Bin_36_FD_119763 | JGI IMG/M metagenome (GOLD analysis project Ga0181529, IMG submission 119763) | Peatland microbial communities from MTU Mesocosm Facility, Houghton, MI, USA - PEATcosm2014_Bin10_30_metaG | ecosystem: Environmental > Terrestrial > Soil > Wetlands > Peat | place... | reverse complement strand
CGGGTCTCGATGCTATAACTGTCCGATAGTCGGCTTCGCTCAAGCGGAAGGGATCTAGGCCGCTGCCCGGCCCCGGAAGCTTGAATAGCCCATTCTGATCGGCCGCCTGGCAGATGAGGGGGCTATGGGTCGTCACGATGAACTGAATCTTCGGGAAGTGTTTTTTGAGCCAGAAGCCGATGGTCATCTGCCATTCAGGGTGTAGGTGGGAATCGATCTCGTCGATGAGGATCACACCGCTTTTCGAGACATGCCACTTGCCAAACTCATCCTGCTCGAACAGCCCCTCTGAGCCGTAGACGTTGATCATGTGGCGCAGGATATCCACGAGGAGGGCAAGCGCTGCGCGGTAGCCGTCGCTCATGTCCCTCCAGGATAGACGGGTGCCCTGGCTATCTTTGAGCCAGAGGCCATCGGAGTCTATTTCATCGATGGAGAAATCTGCAGGGATAAGCTCATCGCGCAGGATCGATAGTATTCGCTCGAGTTGTTCTGTTTCATTTATCTTGTTTTCAAGCCTCTTGTAATTGAGGTCACGAATCCATCGATCGGCCTGGGTCAGGGCCGCTGCTTCGTTGAACATCGTGGCATATCGGGTGGTCGTAGGCGCCACCATCTGTAGCATCGCGTCGTTCGATGCTCCGTATATGCGCCGGAAAGGACCATAGCCGCAGGAGAACCATCCATTGGCCTCGCTAGACCAAATCGTCCTGTCAGGCGTACTGTGAGCTGTTTCTAGTATCGTTTCCTTTGGGCTATTTTTTATTATTACCTTCGCGCAAAAGCCGCCTTTGGGCGGAGCACCTCCCGAGCCGAGTGCGTCATCGCTTTCTATCCTCTCAATATCTAGCATGATTGAAGCTTCGCCTACATCGATACCTGTTCTAATCCAGCCTTCAAAGCTAGGCTGGAGCGCTCGCGCCGTATCCTTGCCTACGAGGCCGACGGCTATAGCCTTGAGCAGGGAGGTCTTGCCCGATCCGTTGTCACCTGTAATGACGGTCCAGCCCGCGTATTCGCCCTTGCCGCGGTCGAGTGAGAAATCCAGGTTCCGGAAGCCGCGTATGTTGTTGACCCGTATCCTCTTTATATACAAGGGAGCCTCCCTTGCCGATCCTCAGCTCGGCCTATGGTATCGCATATCGTCGTTCTGGGCCACGATATCACATTCTTATGTATTCTCCTCCACCCACTTATACCTAACCTTCAAGCGATTAAGCCCGCTCGCCCAGGGAAGCAGTCCTTCCTTTTGCAGCCGACCCACGACGATCCCCGGCGCGATGCCGAGTTCCTTCGCGAAGCGGCGAATGGCGGCCTCGGTATCCGCGAGGGCGGACAATTCATTCTCGAAAGCCTTCGGAATCAGAAAAGCGCCCGCCCATTGATTTGCCTCGTCTTCCGCTTGATCTGATAGGCCGTCAGGCAAGCCTTCAAGAAAAAGCATCTTCTTGCCATGGAGTGTGAGGTGGGCCAGCTCGTGGAAGAAGGTGAACCAGAACTGGTCGTTCGATTTGTACCGCAAGCTCAGCATGACCAGCGCCCTGTCAGGCTGGAGCCAGCGGGTCAGGCCAGAGACCGGGCAACCCTTGGGCGCGGGCGCAACGGTCAGCGCGATCCCGGATTCCGAACATAGCCTCGTCAACTCTGGGAGAAAGAGCTTCGGATCGGGTTCCAGGGTTAAGCGCTTCATGGCCTCGAGGCGGGATTCGAGAGCGGACTTATCATATGCCCGGCACGAGAGCGTCTCGCCCTGACGCTCGCCCCAGCGCAGCCAAGCGGCTACCGCGCCCTGTTCCTTGGCAGCCTTCTCCGAGGCCCGATAGGCAAGGACAACGGCTTGGTACTTCTCATTCCAGGCCTCGACGCAGGCGACGCCGAAATAGCGAAGGCACTCCGCCACCTGTAGGGATTTGTCTCCGTACTTCTTGATCCAGCCGAAGCGCACCATATCCGCGATTGGTAATTCGGACAGCCAAGGGACAGACGATTTCAAGTCCTCCAGCTCCGATCGGCGCGCGAGCGCCTCACGGTACTGGGCCTCCCTGTTGAGCCAGAAGCCGGCGCTGGCGCCCAGCGCTCGCTCCAGCTTGAGGGCCGTCTCTTCGTTGATCGAAGCCTTCCCCTGTACCAGTTGGTTGATATGCTTCCGTGTGTATCCGGTACGCTCGGCCAATTCGGCTTGCGTCCATCCTTTCTCTTCGAGGGCATCCAATATGGTGTTGCCTGGAGGGGAGACCCAGTCGGGCATCTGGTCGGGATCAACCATGGTAGTCTCCTATGTAGACTATGGTGACTTCGGATACTCGCGCCCAATTGATCTCGCAATCTGGACGAAAAGGAGGATCTACGGGCGCGAACACTAAGCGCCATCCGCCGGATAGATCCAGGGCGAACTGGCCTTTCCGGTCGCCTGCCAGGGGATGGGGTCGGCCGAAAACCAGATCGGCGACATTCTTCGCCGCCAGGAGATCGGAATAGCGGTTCTGGAGCTTCTTCGCTGACTCGGCACCAAGTTCCTTGACTGCCTGCCTGTGCTCGAGGACGGTGCGTCGAATCTTGTCGGTGTCGAATCGCACCGTCATTTACTATTACTATATACCGTTTTGGTTCATAGATCAAGTGGAACCGGATGTGTCGGGCCAGCGGAAAGTACGGAAAACGCGATCTTGAACAACGGCAGCGTCTCTTCGTTCGCCTTCAGCTTCTTCTCGATCGATTCGATAACCTCATCGCGGCGGGCGTCAATCTCATCCTGGGCATCGAAGAGCCTGCGCCTAAGGCTGTTCCTCTCGCGCTCGAGCTCCTTGTAGCGTCTCTCGTGGCCTAGCTTGGATTCGAGGCTCGATGCGAGGGTTTTCTCCTTCCGTACCTGCTTGATGGCGGCTTCAACCTCCTTGATCTTGAGCTCGAGGCCCGCCTTAAGGTCCTCTGCCCATGCGTCCAGCTTGTCTATTTCGACCGATAGCCAGGATCGGCTACGCTCCTGGGCCTCTTCTCGCGCTCGAATCTTTAGCCGCTCGGCCTGAAGCTCGATCTCGAGCGGAAAAGTTATCTCCTCGCCTCGGTCAATGATCCGGCCGCTCTCCTGGAATAGCTTTGAGGCCTGCTCAGTCGGTACCAGGCTCCCATCGTCGAGGACGCAGGCGTAGAGAAGTCTCTCTTCGATGGCCTCCTCGCAGATACTCCTGAATGCGTACGCTGCGAGATAGCCGGACTTGCCGATGAGAGCCTTGGCCGCACTATTGTAGCTTCCACCGTGGTACTCGAAGAGGATTCGCGCTGGTTTTGGCTCGAGCGCCTTTCCGAGCCTTATCCTCTCTCGAGCAAGGTCCATACCGAGTCTGACGAGGCTCGCGCGGCCTTCGCCGTACTCGTCGAAACGGTAGCTCTCGCCGCTCTCCGAAAAAGAAAAGGATCGCTCGTCGTAGCTTCCGGGTTCGGGCGATAGGTGTCTGAGGAGATAGAAGAGGCTCCTTTCATGAATGTTTCTTATCAGGATCGACTCGTTGTCCGTTATTTTCAAGCGCTGACGCACCTCGTCATCTAGGTTTTCCATCAGCTTGCGCTTTGTGTCGCGCATCGTGGCATCTATATGCTCGGAGAACTCTTCGCGGAGCTGGTCGAAGGCCTCGTCGATCTCCTGGGTGCCCCGGCAATGCTGGTAGATCGCCAGGATTCGCTGCTCTAGGTCGACTCCCGATCCGAGGGAGCCGAGGATATCATCGCTCGCGCCGAATACGCCGGAGAAGAGCTTGAGCTTTTCTGAAAGCAGCTCGTAGACGCGCTGGTCGGCGCGATTGGCGATGTTGAGGAAGTTTAGGACCACCACGTCATGCTTCTGGCCGTAGCGATGGCAGCGACCTATTCGCTGCTCGATGCGCTGAGGATTCCATGGCAGGTCGAAATTAATGACGAGGGAGCAGAACTGAAGGTTAATGCCCTCGGCAGCTGCCTCCGTCGCTATCATTATTGTCCCTCGCTCTCGGAAGCAATCCACGAGCGCCGCGCGCATGTCCGCGCTCGGGCTGCCGGAGATTCGGTCCGTTCCGCGGTTCGCGTCGAGCCAGCTTGAGTATACGGCTCTGGATCCTTTGTCGAGATTTGTCCCGTTGAACAGCACTATGCCGGTGCCGTAGGGCGAATCCGCAAGGACCTCGAGGAGATAGGCTTGGGTCTTTCTGCTTTCCGTGAAAATGATGGCCTTTCTCTCCGCTCCGAGGCGATCAAGTTCTTCGAAGCCCCGAGCGAGCGCGATCATCAATCTTTGACCTTTCGCGTTCTCGCGTATCGCACGGGCGCGGGTCCTGAAGCCCTTGAGCTCATCGATCTCCCTGCTGAGCTCGACAGGATCGATTTCCGGTGCTGGGATATCCTCGTCGTTCCACTCTTCGAGCTCTTCCTCCCACTCGTCGAAATCCTCCTCCTCCTCCCGCGCAGTTTCGATGCCTTCCTGGATCGCGAGGAGCCTCGCGATGATCGTATCGAGCGCGCCGGCTATTGCGTAAGTCGATGAGGCGAGGAGTTTTCGCATAATCAATGTCATTAGGTGACGCTGGCCCATGGGCAGCGCGACTAGCTCAGGGCGCTGGAGCCACGAGGAGATGTCGTCGTAGAGGGACCGCTCGTCCTCTCCGGGCTCGAAGGTCTCCGTGAGGCAGATACGACTTGTATACTTCACATACTCGGTGACCTGGCGCCTGAGGGTGCGCTTGCAGAAAGGCGCTATCCGGGCCCTGAGCTCCTCATAGCGGCCGGCTTCCGCGAGCCTCGAGTACTGGAGCTTGAAAGAGGCCTCATCGCCGAAGGCGCGGGGATCGATGAAGGAAAGGAGGCCAAATAGTTCCATCATATTGTTCTGGAGCGGCGTGGCGGTGAGTAGGAGCTTACGCCTGCCATCGGTCGCGTTGCGTAGGGCTTGTCCTGTCACGTTCCCCTTGCGCCACGAGTTGCGGATGCGGTGCGCTTCGTCCACGACAATTAAATCCCAAGGCACGGCCTTGATGTTCGAGGCCTTGGAACTCGCGAACTGGTAGCTAGCGATGACGATCTCGCCGGGCCGGTCAAAGGGATTGCTCGATCCCTCGAGCGATTCACGATCGAATCCTCTCTTCTCGAGGATGATGGACGGGAGGAAGAACTTTTCCGCTAGTTCGAAGAGCCACTGCTGCCGCAAGCTCGCTGGAAGTATGAGGAGTATCTTTTTCCTCCCCTCAGCCCATTTCTGGGCGATGACTATGCCGGCCTCGATGGTTTTTCCGAGGCCCACCTCGTCGGCGAGCAGCGCACCGCGAGCGATAGGCGACTTCAAGGCAAAGATTGCGGCGTCGATCTGATGGGGATTTAGATCCACACGCGCGCCAATCATGGTCCCGGCGATTGTTCCGTAATCGGGCGCCGAGCTCTTGAGATCGAGGCTCCAGGCCCAGGCCTTCGCGTGGAAATCCGTGGAGAGGAACGGTTGGTTAGCCCGATAGGGCTCGGAGGGCTCTGCGGCATCTTCCGGTTCGGCCGCGGCATAGCTTACGTAGTCGTTTACAACTGATTCTTGGCTTTCGACAGGAGAGGAGGGCTCATAAGTCCAGAGCCCCATTCTGCCCTTGATCCCATCGAGCGGCTTATCAAGGAATTGGGCTTTGTCCAGGATCCAGCCGTAGCTCACGTCATCGTAGCGCTCGACGTCGACAAGTTCGACGCTGCCGATGATCCTGCCTGAAGGGAAAACGATTGCCCGCGGATCGCCGCGGGCCTCCCTGAGCATATGCATCAGTTTGGGGCTCGATCGCCACAATAGTTTGTTCGGCTCAGCGCGGAAGGCGTCTGTTGTTGTATGGCCTTCGCCGGAGACGTGGATGTGGATGGTACCGCGAAACGAGGTGTTGCGAGAACGATATTCGATCTGCTTTACTCCAGCGCAGATGAGGTATGCCCAGGGATTCTTTACAGATAGGCAATGCATCCTCGGGTCATTGATCGTCATCATTGAGGTATATATTGTAGTCTGTAGACCCAGCGCTGCCAATTGCATAGAATTGGTACTTCCTCTGGTTTGTAGAGTGGGGGTAGCGGAGCCCACCGCAGGGCGGCTAAAGGCGCCCGAGGAGGGCGTAGCGAGGGGGAGCCGCGACCAAGTCCGCTGCAAATTGGGCAGAATGACAGTACTCCCCCCATTTGGAACAAGAATCAAGGCCTTCCGCGATGCCGACGCCCGCGATAGCGGGCACTACAATCATTCCTTGCGGCACAGGCCCGAAGGGCCTAGGCCGAGCGAAGCATAGCGAGCAAAGCGAGCGTTTGAGCTACGACGGCCCCTCGCTCATCATCGCGTACAGCCACTGCATCAACCACGGCATCGACATGATGACCGGCATGAACCAGCAGAAGCTCCTCGCGGACTCAGGCATCTGGCCGATCTACCGCTACGACCCCAGGCTCGTCGCCCAGGGCAAGAACCCCTTCCAGCTCGACGCCAAGGAGCCCGACTACACCAAGATCGAGACCTTCATGTACAACGAGGTGCGGTTCAAGACCCTCAAGGCCTCGGCGCCCGAGCGGGCCGCCGAGCTCCTGGCCAAGCAGAAGGTCCTGGTCGAGCGCCGGTTCAAGGAGTACAAGTACCTCGCTGAACGCTCGTTCTGAGACGCGTTCAGCCAGCGAGCGCTCATTCTAGAACGCGCTCGCTCGCCGAGCGGACGTTCTAGTATTCAGGCAGTGATTCGATAGGAAGGGGGGTGGCCGCGGCCACCCCCCTTTCGCTTCGTAGCCGCGCCTCCACGAGGGTACGCGGCGCGGGCTACTCCGCTATCCCCCCCTTAGGGGCTCTGCCCCTAAGACCCCGCTGCCGTTTTCAAGGTAATTACTTCCGGACCTCGTATTGCCTAAGCAGCGTTTCCAGGCTCATCGACTCGGAGACGGCATCGTGGGGAACGAGGGAGTAGCGCCAGGGCTTTTGACCGATTCCGGCCGTGAACTCGCTCGCAAAGCCGCACCAGGCGACGGCGGCATCTCGCTTGGCCCGTACCTCGGCGGAGGCCAGCTCCTTGGTCATTTTTGTCTCGGCGAGCCACAAGCCCGAATCCAGCTCCACGATGAAGTCGGGGACATACTCAAATTGCTCGTGGCCGAGCTTGTAGAAGATGTTGAGCTGCCGCCGCGCGGGCTTCATCCATTTGCCGGAATCGCGGTCGCAGATGATCGCGAACTTACGCTCAGTGTCAGAGTCGAACTTTTGCACGTCGTAGATGCAGCGCGAGAAGCCGGTGAAGGACAATGAGGATATGCGCGACTTGTCCGTCACAGTGGCGCGGATATCGACGAGATCGCCCTCGGCGACGGTAAAGGCGCAATCGAGTATCTCGGTGAAGCCGCGCTTTACAACCGCCTCGTACTCGACTCGTCCGTCGCGCCTATGGTCGAGCATCTGCGAATGCACGTACTCGCCGATCCGCTTCTGGTGATAGGCGAGGATATTCCTAATTCCATCGTCGTCGAGGGCTTCCCGATATACGGACACGACTTGGCTCGCTAGGGAATACAGGAGCTCGGCATCGTCGTCGTATGAAACGTCATCGAAGTCGACGAGAGCCCGAACAATATAGTCCTCGAGCCTTGATTCTTCCTTGCCGACTCGGTCGAATGCGAAGGTGTAGCGCTCCTGAGTACGTAGGTGCTGTATGAGGACGTCCCTGCTCACCGGCTGGAGATTTGCGATCGGCCGCGCGTCGATCTCGAAGGGGGAGAATCCGGCTGCGCCCTCACCCTTCGGCAGGACAATGATGCGCGGTATGTCTATGGATCGGCTACGTAGGAGCTCCACGACCCGGTCCGTCACCTCGGCGAAGTCGGGCTCCACGGTGAAGTCCAACTCCGCCGAAGGGGCGTACAGGACCTTCGCTTCAGCCGCGATGCTCGCGCGGAGTTCAGGCTTCTCGAGGTAAGTCGTCGAGGGAAGAGCTTCTCGATCCCGGGCCTTCTCTTTAATGGCCTTGAGTACGGCCTCGGCGGCCGCGCGATTCGCCGAACCCATCGGCTCGGCGGCCGCCGCCGGCCTCATGGAAGCGCCTATCGTCGGCGCGAGGCCGAGCTCTGCCTTAACAACGCTCGTCGCAACAACGGTCGACGGCTTCTGCCCTCCCGCCCCGGGATCGAGAATGACCGTCTGCATGCGGATGACCGATCCCGGCCTGTTCGCCTCGTCGATTATCTCCTGGAAGCGGTCATGGGCGATGATGTTGAGCCGGTCCACCGTCGCGACGCCGGTCCTTTTGCCGTAGGGCAGCCTGAGGCCGCGGCCGATGGACTGCTCGACCAGGGTCCGGGCGTTCGCGGCGCGGAGGGGGACGATCGTGTAGAGGTTCGTTACGTCCCAGCCCTCTTTGAGCATGTTCACGTGGATGACGATCTCAGTCTCCTCGGTCGGCTTCTCCACCGCGAGGAGGCGCTCGATCATCGCCTCCTCCTCGGCCCCGGTCCTCGAGGAATCCACCTGTATCGCCTTGCCCTTGTAGCGCCCCTCGAAAAAGCCCTCCGACTCTATCAGCGCGAGGAGCTCCCCCGCGTGGGTCGTGTCCCGGGCGATCACCAGCATAAAGGGTTTCACGAGACCTAGTCCCGAGTTCGCGGCGTAGGTGGCCAGCTCGACCTTTGTCGCCTCGTGGATGCGCACGCCGTCCTCGAGCTTGATCTTCTCGAGCTGCTCCGGCGTGAATTGCCGGGCGTCGAAGTCCTTCTGGGTCACGACCGCAGGCTCCTTCACGAAGCCATCCTCCATGGCCCTGGCCAGGGGATAGTCGTAGATGACGTTCTTGAAGGGAGTCTGGCCCTTCGCCGCCTCGATGAAGGGCGTAGCGGTCAGCTCGAGCCCGAGGACGGGCTTCAGCTCGTTGATCGCGCTCATACCCGCCGAGGCGCGGTAGCGGTGCGATTCATCCATAATCAGCACGAGGTCCGGCAGGGCGCTCAAGTACTCGAAGTAGCTCTCGCCGATGTATTCGTTCAGGCGCCGGAAGCGGGGCACCGCGCTCTTGACCGCGCCTTCCTTCGACTTCTTGTCGTTGATCTTCGAGATGTTGAAGATGTTGACGTGGACGCCGGTCTCGAAGAGAGCGTCGCCGCGTACGCCGATCCCGCTTTCGTAGTTGTCGCCCGTAATGATGAGGGGAGGCTCCGCCGCGAACTCCGAGATGCCGCGGAAGACGTACTTGGGCGAGGCCGGGCTGAAGTCCCCGATCAGCTTGTCGTAGATGGTCAGGTTGGGCGCCATGACGAAGAAGTTGTTCACGCCGCAATCCTGGTGGAGGTAGGCGATGAAGGCGCCCATGAGCCTCGTCTTGCCCACACCCGTAGCCAGGGCGAAGCAGAGCGAGGGGAAGTCGCGCTCGAAGTCACTCACTGAGGGGAACTCGCGGCTGATCGCCTCGAGGGAAGCGGCGGGATCGGCCTGCTTCGAAGTCGGCGCTATCTCGCAGACGCGATCGAGGATCTCGAGGGATCGCCGCTGCGGTTCGCGGAGTGAAAGTCGTCCGGAGATGCTGTGCACGGTTCGACTAGCCATTGGGTTTCTCCCGAGATTTCCTGATTTTTTTATCCAGGGCGGACATATCCTTCTCGACCTGGGAAGGCTCGTCACGCTGTATCTCTTGATAACGCCGATACTCGACCTCGACCCTGTCCACCATCGCGTCGTGCGAGACGGTCCCCGGATTGTTCAGAATCTCGCGGTCCGAAAGCCTTAGGAAGTCGTCGAGCTTGGCTATCCACGCGGCCATGGTCATGGGCTTGCGACTCAAGGCCTGGAGCTCGGCGAATTCCAGATAGGCGCTGACCATTCGATTCAGCGCGTCCAGCTCTTCGGCGTTCAGGTAGTTCTTCGCGATAGCGGCTTCCGTCTTCTTCGGGGATCGACCCGCCCACGAGGTCAAGCCCAGGTTGGGCGCCTCGGCGTCCAAGCGCGAGACGACCGGCTCAGCGGCCGTATGGCCATGCACGGCCCAGTGCATCTTGTTCTGCACTGTGGCGAAGAGCTCCTTGGAAGCGTCGGCTCCGGGATCGTAGTCGATGCTGGTGGCGTAGATGTCCAGCACCTTTCTCCAGAAGACCCTCTCCGAGGAGCGGATGTCGCGGATGCGGGCGAGCAGTTCGTCGAAATAGAGCCCGCCGCCGCCGGCTTTCAGGCGATCGTCGTCGAGGGCGAAGCCTTTCAGCGCGTACTCCTGCAGCCGCTCGGCCGCCCATTGGCGGAACAGAACGCCTCGGTCCGAGCGAACCCTGAAACCTACGGCGAGGATCATCGCCAGGTTGTACAGCTTGATGGCGCGCCTGACCTGGCGGCTGCCCTCCTGGCGAACCTGTAAGGATTGCTTACACGTTGCCCCTTCCTCGCATTCGCCGTCCTCGTAGATCTCGCGGATGTGCTGAGTGATGTTCTGGGGCGTGGTCTGGTAGAGCTCCGCCATGAGGGCCTGGGACAGCCAGACCGTCTGGCCGTCGAACTGCACCTCGACACGGATCTTGCCGTTCTCGGCTTGATATAGCAGTACCGAGCCCTGGGGCGCTCCCTCGTCGCTCATTCCTCGTCCTCGAAGAGTCCGGGCTGGGCCTTGCGCTCCTTTGGCGCCTGGGGGAGGTTTTCCACCTGGAGGCTGTAGTCGTCGTGGCCCCACTCGCACTTGGCCAGGACAGCGTTCGGTATCTTCTTGATGGTGAGGTTGGGGAATTCGTCGGCCCGGGCCCTGAAGGCCGCACACATGACGAGGAGACTGCGCGATTCACCCACGTCTTCGGAGAGGAGGGCCAACTGCTCGCGCCCCAGGGTCTGGGTGGTGACGTAGATGTAGTCCGACTCGGTCGAACGGCCATGCATCCAGTAGATCGAGTCCGAGGGCTCATAGGCGAAGCCCTCGAGCTTGCAGACCGCCTCGGCCAGCATGGCGGCGTCGTACTCCTTGTTGATGATCCAGTTGCCCCACTTGTCCTTCTCGAGGAGCGAGGGCGCCACTCGGCAGTAGCGGAAGCCGCCCCCGCCCTTCCAGCCGGTCGCCTCCGTGACCCCGCCCGGGTCCTGGCCGTCGATCACTTTCTTGAGGCGTGGAATGATGTGGGTGTGGCAGTGCTCGCCCAGCTCCACCATAATCCAGCGCCTGCCCATCTTGTGAGCTACGGCACCTGTCGTGCCGGAACCCGCGAAGGAGTCGAGGACGAGGTCGCCGGGGTTGGTGGCGATGTGGATTATGCGTTGGAGAAGGCGCTCGGGTTTTGGTGTGTCGAATGCATCATCAACACCAAACAACTTATATATTTCTTTCTTCGCCTCATCGGTATGACCGACTTCTTCATGAGGCCACCAGGTGTTAGGAACAATCGCAGCTGCGTCTTTAAGGTATTGTTTATATGCTGGTGCGCCATCACCACTTTTCCCAAAGAACGCTAACCCAGATTTTACAATTTCTAGCCATTGATCCTCAGTCCTTGACCAGCAACGTCCTTGAGGTGGATATCTTGTTGTTCCTGCAGGGGTTTTTATTGGATAGGATAAATTAGGCCTGAGGTTTGGGGCATCCCAGGGAATCGCACGCCAGGGTCCGTTTGAGTCGTTGTCGTTGTTTGTATACTGTTTCGCTTGATCTTCTGTTCGAGGTAGTCTATTTCTTGCTTTTTTCCAAAGATCAGGTGATTTCCCATAGACAAGAATGGAATTATAGGACATCGAAAGACTTGCATCATTTGATCGTGAATATCTGTTCTGCCAAGCTACACTCGCGATGAAGCAATTACGACCGAATACTTCATCACACATAACTTTCAAATAATGGCATTCGTTGTCATCGATTGAAATCCAAATAGAGCCTAATGACTCTATCATTCTCCAAAGCAGCTCCAGCCTATCCCTCATTAGCCCCAGCCATATCGAGTGCTCCACCCCGTCGTCGTAGTGGGTGAAGGCTGAGCCGGTGTTGTAGGGCGGGTCGATGAAGACGCACTTCACCTTGCCCGTATACTCGGCCTCGAGGGCCTTGAGGGCCAAGAGGTTGTCCCCGAAGATGAGCTTGTTGTCGAAGATGTCCTTGTCGCTTCTGCGCTGGGCGGCGTGGTAGCTTTTCTCCGGATCGTGGAGGAGGATGCGCGGCTCCAGGCGGGGGCGGTTCTCCTTGCCTATCCAGGTGAGCTCGAGCTTGGGCTTGGGGGGCATTATGCTTCTCTCCGTTGTGGCGTGAGTATGGCTTCGAGAGCGGACCATAGATCGGGCATATCGCGCTTGAGCCGGGGGAAGGGTTCTTCTCCCTGGCCGCTACCGGTGACATACCAGCCAATGAGGCCTGCTTGGTCGTGGTCGATTAGCTCATTGGCGGCGGTGACCGTGTCTGTGACTCCTGTACGCAGGAGCTCCGACACACGCTGCAAGAGCGCATCGTTCGCTCGTCTATAGATCTTTTCTAGAGCCTCTCGCCTATCGAGGTGGAGGATCTCGACCGTCTTTTCTCCATGTTTCGAAGGTTCCCCCTTCGCCGGGATGTATCGCGCTGTTATTCGCCCGGTTTCCGGCACGTAGTCCATGAAATCCCAGGGGTTGTCCACGGTCGGATCTATCAGGAGGGGCGCACCGTCTTCGTCGAGCGGGAACTGCTCGCCTTTGTGTCGACCGCACTCCGTACAGCAGAGAAGAAGATTCTCCCATAGGTACATCTTATCTAGGAATGATGTCTTGGGCCAGAAATGCTCGATGTCGCTGCCGTGGGAATCCTGGCAGTACATGCAGCGCTCGGTCGGACCGGCCATGGACTTCAGTACCGCCAGTGCGCCGAGGACCCCCTTGCTTTGTCTTGTCGAATTCCATTTTTTCACGGCGTCGAAAGTGCCGGAATCCCGTTTCTTATTGGAATCGGCTTGGCTGGTGTTTAGCCAGGCGACGACTTTCGGTTCGAGGGGAATTCTCGGTATATGCCGCACGATTAGTATGCCTCGTCGGTATCGACGAAGAACTTGAGCTGACCGACCCTCTTCTCCTCAAGCTTGGTCAGTGGCGCGCCCGATCTTTTTTTGGCCATAAGCTGGCCGTATTCACGTCT
>Ga0181529_10005626_pt1 | contig 13069 bp, 4 predicted proteins | sample PEATcosm2014_Bin_36_FD_119763 | JGI IMG/M metagenome (GOLD analysis project Ga0181529, IMG submission 119763) | Peatland microbial communities from MTU Mesocosm Facility, Houghton, MI, USA - PEATcosm2014_Bin10_30_metaG | ecosystem: Environmental > Terrestrial > Soil > Wetlands > Peat | place... | reverse complement strand
CGGGCTGGTTTCATCGGCCGAGCCGTATGCCGGCGGACCGTTTGACGAAATGCAGATCGGCGCGCGCGTGGACGTCCCCATGGCGGAGTTCTGGCAGGGCGGATCGAGCCATCGCTCGGTGCGGCTGGCGGCGTCGGTGGGGCATGTCAACGGGCGGGCGGTGGTGGGCTCGGAATCGTTCACCGGCAATCCGGAATATGCGAAATGGCAGGAGCACCCCTTCGGTCTGAAAGCGCAGGGAGATTGGATGTACGCGCAGGGACTGAACCAGTTCATCTTCCACCGGTATGCGCAGCAGCCTAACCTGGACGCCGTGCCCGGCATGACCATGGGCTGTTACGGCATCCATTTCGACCGTACCAACACCTGGTTCGAGCAAGGGCGCGCCTGGATCCAATACCTGACGCGCTGCCAGTATCTGCTGCAGAAGGGGCTGTTCGTCGCCGACCTACTCTACTTCGAAGGCGAGAATGCGCCCGTAGAAGCGCCGGCGCCGGCCGCGCTCACGCCGCCTCCGCCCACAGGGTACGACTGGGATCTGATCGATAGCGGCGCGCTGCTGGAGCGGGCCCGGGCCGCGGACGGCCGCATCGTGCTGCCCGATGGCATGAGCTATCGCGTCCTGATCTTGCGCGCGGACGCACGGCTCAGCCTGCCGGTAATGCGGAAGATCCGCGACCTGGTGCGGCAGGGAGTTTGCGTGGTAGGCGCGAAACCGCAGGGCTCGCCCAGTTTGATGGGGTATCCGGAGAGCGATTCCGAAGTCCGCCAGATTGCAGATGAATTGTGGGGCGAATCCCCCGGCTCGGACGCCGTGGAGCGGACGGTGGGCGGAGGCCGCGTATTTTGCGGACAGCCGCTGCCGGCGGTGCTGGCGAAACTGGGAGTGACGCCCGATATCGAAATTACTTCGCGCTCGGGCACCGAGCAGGTGTACGCGATTCACCGGCGCATCGGCGACGCCGACGTTTATTTCCTGTGCAATCACAAACGGCGCGAGGAAGAGTTAGTGTGCACGTTCCGGGTGAACGACAAACAGCCGGAGTTCTGGGATCCGGCGACGGGCGCAACTGCGGCATCTGCGGTTTACGATTCGGCTGGCGGTACCGTAAGGGTGCCGGTCCACCTGGATCCAGCGGGGTCGGTGTTCGTAGTGTTCCGATCGCCGGCGGCGGGCAGCCGTGCCGTTTCGGTCACGCGGGACAGGGTAGCCGTGCTGCAAGCGAGCCGGTTCGAAACTCGTCCGGCGGCGCCGCATCGGGGCGTGGTCAATGATTTCACGATCTCAGTCTGGATCAAGCCGGAGCTGGATACGCCACTGCCCGCGGGAGCGACGGGTCCATTGGCGGCGCCGGCCAGTTACGTCTTCTTCCCGCCAGCCGGGGATGAAATGTATGGCCAAGGGCACGCTTCGTGCGGCTTGACGGCCGGCCGCAACGGACTGGGCCTGTACGAGCGGACGCGCGCCGGCGCCGCCACTGTCATGACGGTGCGGACTGGCGTGGCCGGATGGACCCACGTCGCCGTGGTCTACCGCGAGGGAGTGCCGGAGATTTACCTGGACGGAAGGCTGGCGCAGCGCGGCCAGAAATCCGGCCGGCTGGTCCATCCGGGCTGCGGCGAGAGCAACCTGGGCTATGGCGCGCCGGCATTCAACGGCGATACCACCGAGCCTGAGCTGATACCGCAGGCGCTGAGCGCGGAGGAGATTCGGAAGCTCGCAGCCAAGGGCCTTCCGCGGCCCGGCGGACCGCGGGCAGTGGAAGCATCGGCGCACGGCCTGCTGATCTGGCACGACGGCAATTACGTCCTCCGCGGCGCCGCGGGCAAGAGTTCTTCGGCACAAGTCGAGGGCACCGAAGAGACAGAAGTAACCGGTCCGTGGGAAGTCACCTTCCCGGCGAATCGCGGAGCGCCGCCTCGAGTGACGCTTCCGCGGTTGATATCGCTTCATCGGCATTCCGATCCCGGGGTTCGCTACTTCTCGGGAAGCGCGACTTACTCCAAGCCGGTGGCGATTCCGGTTTCAGCGGCCGGGAAGAAGAAGCGCTTGTATCTGGACCTTGGCCGCGTGGAAGTTCTAGCCGAAGTTCGGTGGAACGGCAAGGATCTGGGCATTGCCTGGAAGCCGCCTTACCGTCTGGATATTACGGATGTGGCTGGTCCTGGCGACAACCGCCTGGAGGTTCGCGTAACAAACCTCTGGCCGAACCGGCTGATCGGCGACGAATTCCTTCCGCCGGAGAATGAGTACAGCACCAAGGGCACGAATATCAAAGATATCGGAGAAATCAAGGAGATCCCCGGCTGGTTCCTGAAGAATCAGCCAAAGCCCGGACTCCGGACAACCTTTTCCACCTGGAGGCATTACAGCGAGGACTCACCGCTGTTAGAGTCCGGCCTGCTGGGACCGGTCTGCCTCAGAACGGCCTTCCAATGGAGGGAGGACAGGTGATTATACTCCGGCGCCTACCGGGTCGATCACAACGCCGGAAGTAAACCTTTACGAGGAGTTATGCTATGTCGCGTCACTTCACAGTCAGATGCCTAGGAATATTCGGAATCTCGATCTTTGCCTGGTTTCTCAACGCGCAGGAATTCCGGTCCACACTGGCCGGCAGAATTACGGACCCTACCGGAGCGGTGGTAGTGGGCGCCAAGGTGCAGGCCGTCGAAATGAATACCAACAGCCGTTACGATACGGTTTCCAACGGCGACGGGCTGTATACCTTCCCGCTGCTGCTGCCCGGCCGGTACGAATTGACGGTAAACGCGCAGGGATTTAAGGGATACGATCAAAAGGGAATCGTGGTGAACTCGGACGCCCGCGTATCGCAGGATGTCACGCTGAACGTCGGGTCTACCAACGAATCCATCGTCGTCACGGGCGATGCCGCGCCCCTGGAAACCCTCCGGGCGTCGGCGGGTCAATCCATCACGGCGCACGAAATCGAAAATCTGCCGCTCGACGGACACACGGCGCTGGATGCGATATATCTCGGGTTCGGCGTCATTTCACAGGAAAACCGGGACGCCAATTCGCCTTCGGGCAATGCGGGCTTCGCCACCATCACCATGGGCGGAGCGGCGCAGGGCGCTAATGAGATTCTTCTCGACGGCGTACCGGATATCGGAACCACCGGCACCACGGGACGGCGTCCGGCCTTTCTGCCGCCGCCCGATTCGGTGGCGGAAGTGAAGGTGGAAGCCTTCAGCACGGACGCATCGTCCGGCGGCGCCGGCGGCGGTACCGCGGAAATGATCACCAAGGGTGGAACCAACCAGTTGCACGGCGCGCTTTCGGAATACAACAACGATTCCGTATTGCAAGCGACGGCGTTCTTTGTGAACGAAGTGGGTGGCACCAAGCCATTGTCGGAGACCAACCAGTGGGCGGCCGTGGTCGGGGGTCCGGTCTGGATACCCAAGGTCTATAACGGTAAGAACCGGGTCTTCTTCCTCTTTGCTTATGAAGGAATCCGCTCCGGCGGTCCCACGGCGGTTTTCGGCACCACGCCGACCGCGGCGGAACGAACAGGCGACTTTTCCCATCTGCTTTCGCTCAACAACTCCACTCATAACTACACTCTCTACGATCCGAACACCGCGGTGCTCAACAACGGCGTAATCACCCGTACGCCGTTTCCCGGCAATATCATCCCGCAGAGCCGTCTGAACCCAATCGCCACCGACTTTCTTAACAGTTACCTGCCACTTCCGAACCGCGCGGGCGTGTATGACGATACGAACAATTACGGCACCAACGAAAACGCCCAGAACCCGTACCATTTCTTCTCCGGCCGCGGCGACATCAACATCAGCGACAGGAACAAGCTGACATTGGTCGGCCGGGAATCGATGTACGAGCAGGTCAACGGAGCGTTGTTTGATAACATCGCCTATCTGAACAATTACCTGTACCGCGCCAGTTGGGGCGGCATGGCGGACGATATTGAAACCTTCTCACCAACCCTGGTGGGCGATCTTCGCCTAGGCTTCAACCGGTACGACCCTTACTACGGGCAGGCAAGCGCCGGCTTCGATCCAACCCAACTGGGCTTCCCTTCGTACATCGCCGCCAATTCCACCCATTTGATGATGCCGACGTTCACTTTCAGCGACGGGTATTCGGGCAACACCGGCGGCAATTACAGCAATCAGCCGTTCAATACCTACCAGCTCTTCAATAGCTACACCAAGGTGAAGGGAGCACACATCATCAAGTTCGGAGGCGAAGTCCTACTTGAAGATTACAGCAGCATCAGTTGGGCGACCGCCGATGGCAGTTACACGTTCGATACCGGCACCTGGGTGAAACAAACCAGCAGCGCCGCGGCGCCCACCTTGGGGGGATCGATGGCTCAATTCCTGCTGGGGCTACCCACCAGCGGTACGTTTGCTATCAACCCACCCTATAAGGTGGACTCATACTACTCCGCTCTGTTTGTGCAGGACGACTGGCACGTGCGGTCCAATCTCACGCTGAACCTCGGATTGCGCTGGGAGCGTATTACACCCAGTGTGGAAAGCCACAACCGACAGATTGTCGATTTTAGCGGTTCGGCGACCAACTCGGTCACGCAGGCGGCTGAGGCTGCCTACGCCAAGAGCCCCGTTTCTCAGCTCCCGGTGAACGCCTTCCAGCCCACTGGAGGCGTGCTGTTTGCCTCCCCGAGCCAACGGAACGCCTACACCACGCCGGACAAGTCGTTTGCTCCACGCATTGGCGTAAGCTGGGTGCCCGCGGCTCTGCACAACAAGACAGTTATCCGCTCGGGCTTCGGGATCTTCTATTACAACTATGGCGTAATCGGAGCCAACCAGCCTGGTTACAGCGCGTCGACGACTCTGGTGGCTACCAATAACAGCTATCTGACTCCGTATGCCACTCTAAGCAACCCATTCCCGACAGGTATTTCCCAACCAATCGGCAATTCCCAGGGCATCAATACCTATCTGGGGCAGAGCGTCACCTTTGTCAACCCCAACCTGGCCAGACAATATGGGCTCCGCTGGAATTTCGATGTGCAGCAGCAGCTTTCCTCGAACATGACTCTGGATGTGGCTTACATCGGCAACCACGCGGTTCACCTGACCACCAGCTTCAACTACGATTCGCTTTCGACGCAGTACGAAACCTCTTCCGTCTTCCGCGATACGACGACCATCAACGCTCTGTCGGCGATTGTCGCTAACCCGTTTGCCGGCTTGTTGCCCGGACAAACGCTGAATGGTTCCACCACCTCGGTCTCGAGCCTGCTGACCCGGTACCCCGAATTCACGGGCGTGACGGAATCGAATATGAACAACGGCGGTTCGTATTTCAATCAACTCGCCATTAAGCTTGAGAAGCGGCTGTCGAACGGCTTGCAGTTCTTCATCAACTTCTCGCATTCGCGGTTGATGGCCAACACCGCCTATTTGAACGGCGGGTCATTGCAGCTATCCAAGGAAGTTGCAGCCGACGACCGGCCGAACTATCTGGTGATCGCCTCGATTTACGATTTGCCTTTCGGAAGGGGCAGACACTTCGGAGCGAACGCGCCCAAAGCCGTTATGTTCCTGTTGGGCAATTGGCAGGTGGGCGGCGAGTACACGTACTTCCAGGGCGCTCCGCTCAGCTTCGGTAACGACATCTACCTGGGCGCGCCGCTGAACTACAACGCCAGCAACGCCAACGGACCGGCCTTCAACACCTCCGCGTTCGTGACCGCTTCCGCCCAGCAGCCCGCCGATAATATCCGCACCTTCCCGGCCCTGTTCAATAATCTCCGCATCGACAGCATGAATAACATCAACGTCAACCTGACGAAGAGCTTCGTGGTTCATGAGAATATCAAGGTGCAGTTCCGCGCGGAGTCTTATAACGTTGTGAACCGGCCCCTTTTCGAGTCACCGAACATGACCGTCACGGCCACCACGTTCGGTTACATTACCAGCACCACCAACTCGCCGCGCGCCATCCAGATCGCGCTGCGCTTGACCTTCTGAAATGAAAGAGGTTGTTCTTTCTGTCGCACTGCTCGCCGCCTGCGGACCTTTGCGGTTCGCCGGCGGCGAAGAGCCCATCGACCGGCATGCCTTGGTGAGCCGGCACGACATCGAGCTGCACTCCATCGATCCCACGGGGTCGCTCGCGGTGGGTAACGGCGAGTTCGCTTTCAATTTCGACGTCACCGGCGCTCAGAGTTTTCCCGAGTTTTACGAGAAGACGATGCCCGTGGGCATTCTGAGCAACTGGGGATGGCACAGCTTTCCAAATCCCAATCATTACACGCTCGACAAGTTTCCGATGACTTCGGTCAAGAAGCACGACCGGGAATTTGTCTATCCGGCGGCCAGCACCAGCAATCCGCCGCCCGACGCGGCCTATCTGCGCGGCAATCCGCACCGCTTCGGACTGGGCCGCATCGGCCTGGAAATGACTCGTACCGACGGCTCCAAAGTGGCCATCAGCGACCTGAAGAACATCGACGAGCGGATCGATCTGTGGGGCGGCGTCGCGACGAGTTCCTTCGAGGTGGACGGTGTCCCGGTTCACGTGAAGACCATGGTTCATCCCGCGCGGGATGAGGTCGCGCTGGCCATTGAATCGCCCCTGATCGCGTCCGGGCGGCTGAAGGTGCGGGTGGCGTTCCCCTACGCGTCACCGGCGTTCGGTCCGGATTATCAGGATTGGACGCAGCCGGACGCACACCAGACCGTGCTGACGCGTCGCGGAGCCAACGGCGCCGATTTCGCACGCACTCTGGACGCTACACGGTATATGGTGCGCGCCAAATGGTCCGCGGGAGCGTCGCTGCGGGAGACTGGGAAGCATCAATATCTGTTGACCGGCGCGGGCAGCCGGCTGGAGCTGACCGCCTGGTTTTCGCCGGGCGCGATTTCATCGGACGCGGACTCCGCCGGGTCGGTGGAATCGGCCGCGCGCGAGCATTGGCGCCAGTATTGGACGAGCGGCGGCGCCATCGATCTATCAGGGAACGCCGATCCGCGAGCGGCCGAATTGGAGCGGCGGATTGTGCTCTCGGAGTACCTGATGGCGGTCCACGACGCGGGCTCGCTGCCACCGCAGGAGACCGGACTCGCGGCGAATTCCTGGTTCGGCAAATTCCACATGGAGATGTACTGGTGGCATTCGGCGCACTGGGCGCTGTGGGGCCGGCCGGAGATTCTGGAGAAATCGCTCAGCCGGCTGCCAGATCTGATGCCGCCGGGCGAAGCCATGGCCAAACGCGAAGGATCGAAGGGTGTGAAGTGGTCGAAGATGACCGATCCGAGCGGAACCGAAAGCCCGTCTGGCGTGGGCCCGGTGTTGGTCTGGCAGCAGCCGCACCCGATCTACCTGGCGGAACTGGTGTGGCGCGCCCGCAAGGACCGCGAGACCCTCGAACGTTATCGGCGAATCGTCTTTGAAACCGCCGATTACATGGCCACGTTTGTCGATTTCGACCCGCAGCGCAAGCAGTATGTACTCGGCCCGGGAGTTTCATCGGCGGACGAGAAACACACCGACTATGCGCACAACCTGAATCCGACACTCGAGTTGGGTTACTGGAAGTGGGCGCTTGAGACGGCGCAGCAGTGGCGTGTCCGTCTGGGCCTGCCAGGCGACGAGCAATGGCAGAAAGTAATCGACAACCTGGCGCCGCTCACTGTGCGGAACGGCGTCTACCCAGCGCTGGAAGTTCCGCAGGAGAATAACCCTTCCACCATGACCACGTTTCTCTACGGCGTCCTTCCCGGCCTCGGTGTGGATCGCGACGCCATGCGGAACACGTTGCACGCGGTGTCGCGGACCAACGGCCCGCAGGCGAGCGTGACATGGGGCACGGCGATGATGGCGATGTGCGCCGCCCGTTTGGATGAGCCGGAAAAAGCGATCCAGTTGCTCTCCGGTCCGTTCGAGCAGAACCCATTCCGCGCATCGGGCTACACGGTGCGCCGTCCCGAACAGACGCCAATGTATATGCCGGCAAACGGCGGCTGGCTGTCGGCGGTGGCGATGATGGCCGCCGGTTGGGATGGAAACACGGGCCACGCCCCAGGCTTCCCGAAAGATTGGAAGGTGCGGTACGAGGGCTTATCGCCGATGCCGTAGGCGCCGCCTGGAGAGACAGTGAGCGTGCGATATGAGCCGAATGGGCGGGTGGGGGCGACTGTAATGGGTCACGATCTTCGCGCGCTTCATTCTCACCATGATCTCCGGTGCGTTCGTCACATTCCTCTTTGTCAGTAAAGGCAGGGAGCCAAATCGCAGCAGGCTGGGGGTACAGACAAAATCCGGGCACCGAGCGATCAAAATTTGGAGGCTCAACGGAATCTCGGTTAGAATGATTCCGGACTCAGAACATGCGGCCACTCAGAGCGTACTCCGCCGCGTTTGCTTGCCTGCTAGCCGGCTCGTTCCTGGCCGCAGCCAACCCGCTGGCCCACTTTAAGACCGTCATTTTCGGATGCCATTCCGACAACCTGGCGGACTTTGAAACCTTCGCCAGGAGAGCCAAGCAATCCGGCGCCACCCACATCGTGCTTACCGCCGAGGACCTTCCCTGGGCGACCTGGCAACTCGACACGCCCGGCGACCCCTACCCGGCATGGGCCATGTCGAATATCGGTTTGCTCAAAATCGCAACGCCGAATGGCCTGAAGCCATACCTTCCTCAGGATTATGCCGATCGCGTCATGGTCATCCTCCGTTCTCGGTGCGACGTCCTTCGCAAACTCGGCCTCAAAGCCGCCTTCACTACCTTCGAACCCCAGATGCTTCCCGAGCCGGTATTTGAGGCGCATCCGCTGTGGCGAGGGCCGGAAGTGGACCACCCGCTTCGCTCCCGCGTGCCGCGCTTTGCTCCCTCCGTGGACAATCCGGAAGTGCTCGCACTGTACCGAGAGTCGATAAAGACCCTACTCACCGCGTGCCCCGAGATCGAGATTCTCTCTTTGCACACTAATGACTCCGGTTCAGGAGTAAGTTGGAGCCCGGGTCTCTATCCCGGCGCCAATGGGAACTCTTTCTATCCCAACCGGAAAATGTATCAGCGGTATCAGGATTTCTTCGGGGCCCTTCAGGCAGGAGCGAGAGACGCCGGCGGAAAGGGCCTCGAAATCGACGCGGACTGGGTACGCGAGACCGCGCCAGAGTTGATCGCCGGCCGGCTGGGTCCCGGAATGGCGGTCTCGAACATCGAAGGGCCGGGGGCAACTCCCTACAAAGCGGAGGCCGGCTTTCTGTTGGATTACTTCTACCCGTTCTACCCGGCCCAGGGTATCCCGCTTCCGGTGCGCTATCTTGAAGAGCTCGAAGCGGGCTCCAAGAGCACGGCGCCGAGGCTTTTTTATTTGATCGGCGATCGGTTCAATCGTGACTTATACTTGCGTATCTACGACGCATTCGTAAAGACTCCCACCCGCGACAATGTATCCCGGCTAGAGCTGCTCCGCTCGCTTGCGGCCGAACGTGTCGGGGACGACAACGCGTCAGGACTGCTAGATGCCTGGCTGGCGCTCGATCGCATCCAACGGGACACCGACATAGTAAACTTCGGTGGCACGATGTTCTACATCGGTTGCGTCCACCAGCGTTGGCTCACCCGGCCGTTTGTGCCGTTTCCCGAGGAGCTAACCGCGGAAGAGACGCGATATTACCGGCAGTTCGAATTCCAGGCCAGGAGCGAGGAACGCGCCCGCAGTCTTGATGAGACGCAGGGCACCCATCAATACCAGGGATTAGGCGGGATGGCGCTCTCCGACAAGCTGTTCGTCCGCATGTTGACCGAACTCGACCGGGCCCGAGCCGACCTCCGCGCGATCGCATCGGCTAGCGGCGAACGGCGCCAGCAGGCCAAGTTACTCGACGATCGGTTACGCGTGTTTGAAGTGCTCGTGAACAACTGCCGGGACGCGATCGATTACCAGTTCGACTTGGATAGCATCAAAGACTGGCGTTTGCGTCGCCCCATCGAGACCCAGCAGGAGTTGACTCAGATTCCGGAATGGCTCGCCATTCGCGACACGGCAAGACGTGAAATCGATAATAGCGCAGTGCTGATTGACTTATTGGAATCCCAGAACGCGCCGTTAATCGATCTCGCCAAAACGACCAGCGACGAAAACATTCGCGTCCTTGGCCCGGATTTGATCGATCAGCTGCGGCAGAAGATGAAGATCATGATTGCCCACTGGGAGGATTACAAGCGGCTTTTTATTGAGAACGATAAGCCGGCTAAGCGGTAAGCGTTCGGTGAGCACCGCCTTCCCGTCCATCCCGATTTCGTTCATCCTTTAAGGCAGCCCAGCGGGCGCCTGAAGGACGATGCAGACTGGCCCGATGGCTCTACGCCCGCGTCAGCCAACTGCCGGACCAAGCGCTCCGCTTTCGTGTACGGGGCCTGGATGCCGAGGTTCGCCAGGAACTTGCGGAAAACTGCGGTCAGAGCCCTTTATGATAGAACCATGAACCGACGTAGGCTCCTCGCGTCGCTGATGGCAATTCCGTTCGCGGCTCCGGTGCGGCGGCTGAGCGCGCAGAACGTTCGACCCCATCTGTTTCTCGACCGCGCCGCTCTCGAACGCCTTCGCAACGCCATCCACTCCACCCACTCCGCACTATGGGAGACCGTCCAGCGTGATGCCGACTCCTACGTCCACCGCGACCCTCCCGGCTATAAAGAAACATCCGATGCCAACGACGAGCAGCTTTGGCAGCGCGAGGCCGGCAACCGGCTGCCGTTCTTCGCCATTGCTCACTTGCTGACCGGCGAGGACCGCTATCTGAATGCCGCGGTGCGCTGGTCGCTGGCCTGCTGCGGGTATCCGCACTGGGGCACGGGCAGCCGGGACCTTGTTGATCTCGCCGCCGGCCACCAATTGTTCGGGCTCTCCCTGGTCTACGACTGGCTTTACGATCAATTACCCGGCGATGTCCGCGCCACCATTCGGCGTACGCTACTGGAGCGTGGCCGGGTGATGTACACAGCAGCAAAGGGAGACGACCCCAATCATCGCGCCTACTGGCGGCAAAGCTACCTGCAGAATCATCTATGGGTCAATGCCTGCGGCCTGGCGGCAGCCGCCCGGGCGCTCGGCGACGAGCCCGGCGTCGGCGACTGGTACGCCGTGGCGCACGATAGGTTTGCACTCACCGACACCGCGCTCGGGTCCGATGGTGCCAGCCACGAAGGCGTCAGCTACTGGAGCTATGGCACCGAGTACCTGCTGAAGTTCTGGCATCTGGCGGGTGAGCGCCCCGCGAGCGCATGGTGGAAGAGCACCGCCCTATATCGCCTCTACTTGTCCCTGCCCCGCTCCGCTTGGAAGCGCGACAACACCTTGGTGGACCTTGCCGATTGTCCACGATTCGATTGGTATGGTCCCGATTATCAACTGCGCCGGCTGGCGGCGCTGAACCGCGATCCGCACGCCCAGTGGCTAGCGGCGGAGCTGGATCGTGCCGGCGCCACCCAATACGCGGCGCGCTGGCTCAACCTGCTGTGGTGGGACCCGAGCGTGGAATCGCACCCGCCTGACGATCTGCCCGCACTGCACCACTTCGCGGACATGGGGATCGTCTCGGCGCGATCGGGCTGGAGTGGTGACGAGTCGCTGGTGGTCTTTAAATGCGGGCCGCCTATCGGCCATGAGGCCACTGCGCGTTTTTCTTACGATGCCGGCTCGGGCCACGTGCATCCCGATGCCAACCACTTCGTGGTGTTCGGCTGCGGCGAGTGGCTGCTCAAGGACGAAGGTTACGCGTGGAAGCAGACCGATCACCACAACACTCTGCTGGTAGACGGAAAGGGCCAACTCGGCGAGGGCGCGATGTGGTTTCGCGGCAACGAAACCAATAGGGACATGGTACGGCCGCGGATCTTGGAAGCGAGTTCAACGCCCGGCCTGGACACGATGCGGGGCGAGGCGTGGTCCATCTACCCAGCCGCTAGCGGCCTGCGCCGCTTTACGCGCCGCCTGTACTTTCTGAAGCCCGACGTGCTGGTGGTGGCCGACGACATCTCGGTAGACCATCCGCGCGCCCTGGAACTCCGGTTCCATCCCGAGCACGCCTGGGAGCGCTTGGCCGACCACGAACTCGTGGCGCGCGGCGCCGCTTCCGTGCTGCGGATGCAACTGCTCACACCTGAAGGTGTCTTGCTCACCGCCGGGAAGACTATGGGGCGCGATCGCGACGGCAAGGAGATGACGCTCGAAGCCGTCCGGCTCACCACTACACGCACGGAGTGGCGCAACATCGTGGCGTTCTCGTGGTCGGCGGCGGAGCCGGTGCGAGTGACTCTCGAAGCTGGCGATGGCCGCTGGCAGGTGCGGGCGGGCACTCGCACTGTCGCCATCGAGTGGTGAGGTGTGACCTCAGCGGCAAGCAAGGGTTCACCCCCAGGCCCTCGGTTAGGCTCTTCCACGGTTCCTCCAAGGTGGGGCTGTGCCGGTCTTCGCTCGAATACACGCGCGTTACTGGAAGACGGATCGCTGGTCCGCCTACTACAACGGCTATCGGTGATTGCGTGGCCGGAGTCTTTTCCGCGAGAATAGCCCGGGAAAACTGGGGCTCCAAGCCGACGTGCCCTGGGAGGCCGCGGAAATCGTCGAGGTAACCGTCGATCCATTTGCGCCCACCTCGCTTCACCCAGAGCGTCCGCCACCGACACTACCAATTTGCCCCCAGGCGCGCGCCCGCCGGCCATCAAGCCGCGCATCGCCGCGATCGGCCGCGGCACTCCCAGCACCGGCGCGAACTCGCCTGCCCCTCCGCCAAATCGCCGCGCCGCCAGCCGATGTCCATCCGGACCTTCCAGATGATTCACCGCCATCCCCGCCGGCAGCTTCCGTGCAATCAATTCCGGATGATCTAACGTAGGAGTCATCCACTGCCGCGGCGCAATCTCCACCAGGTCGACAGTCACCTGCCGGCCCACCTGTCCCGCGGCATCGTGCAGCGCCGTCAGGAACCCGAACACCCGATCCTCCATGGGACGCTGCTGGCACCACGACGGCCCATTCACCCCGGGATACAGCGCCGGCGTCCAACACAAACCCGAACCCGCGTCCGTGGTGG
>Ga0181529_10005624_pt1 | contig 13073 bp, 8 predicted proteins | sample PEATcosm2014_Bin_36_FD_119763 | JGI IMG/M metagenome (GOLD analysis project Ga0181529, IMG submission 119763) | Peatland microbial communities from MTU Mesocosm Facility, Houghton, MI, USA - PEATcosm2014_Bin10_30_metaG | ecosystem: Environmental > Terrestrial > Soil > Wetlands > Peat | place... | reverse complement strand
TCCTCGAACACTGGCTTCCGAACAAGCGCTGAAGAGAGGATATTCGGCGCGCAGGATCGGGGACGCCGCCGGCGGGCGCCGGGCGGCGAGCGGCTGGATGAATTGTCGCGGTGCGGCCGTCAGACGTTGGCGGGCGGCCGCGGACGGCGGATGGATGGGAGCGGTGCAGCAGTCAGCCATTGCGCGGCGCCGCCGGGACGCCGGACTGAAGTCCTGCGCTACTCGGCCTGCGGCCATCCGTCCTGCGGCCATCCGTCCTGCGGACGGAATACCAGTGCGCGGGGATTCCGCCGGGTTTCGCAACACATTCCAGGAGACTCGGCCGTCCCGCACGCGCTGCGCATGTGGGGGCGATGTCAGAAGTCCGCGTGGCCTGCGGTCATCAGCGCCTCCGCGACCTGGCCGTAGCAGCGGCCCTCGACTGTTAGCTCCGCCGCGAACGGCTGGCGCCTGCAGGGGCCGCCGGGCGTGATCGAAAGCGTTAGAGATCCCTCCGCGCGAGGCGCCAGCTTTACCTTGCCTGCCTCGCCGCGCCAGCCGTCCGGTCCTACGAGCCGCACAGTCGCCTCTGTCGCTCGCGGCAGCGGGTTCCTCACCGTTACGCGGACCTGCGCCGATCCGGGCGACGCGAGATGCGTGCGATACGGCCATATCCATCCGCCCCAGCTATCCAGGTTGAAGTGGACGTCGTCGTCGCCGAGCGGCATGATCAGGCGGTGAAGATCGGCATAGTCCTTGTTCCAGTCCGCTATGTGCTTGAAGAAGGCGTCGTCCGTAAACATCGCCGGATCGTGGCCCTGGATTACGATGCCGGGACGCTGCTCCAGCATCCATCGGCCGCTCTCCAGGTAGCCGTCCAGCAGGGCGCCATTGCGATAGACGTGGTTCTGCGCGCGCGCCCTCACCTCATCGAACCCAGATTTCCCGTTCCAGTCGTTGAAGAAGTAGTGGTCGCCGGTGTGGGCGTAGCGGTCGCCGTCCGCCTCGAATCCGATCAGGGCCGAGAAGCGCGTATGACCGTTCATAGCGTGGAGCGTGAAGGTGTACTCCTCCCACGGGATCGGCGTGTCCAGCGGAAGCCGCTTTACCTGCGCCGGAACCGGCCAGCAGCACGGGAAGCAGTGGGCGTCCGGATGGGCGAGCAGGTCGGCGAAGTTCTCCGGCGCCCAGCACTCGGTACCGTACAGCCGCTGGAGCAGCGGGATGCCGCAGACGTGATCGTCGTGATAGTGGCTCGTGAGCACTGCGTCGAGGCGATCGATGCCGAACTGCCGTTTGAGCGCATCCAGGCCGTGCAGGAGCGCCCGGCGTCTCTCCAGCTTCGGGTAGCCCAGCCCGGCATCGCACTGCGCGCGATGGTAGCCGTAGTCGATCGCGATCGCCTTGCCGCTGTCGCTAATGACGAACCACGTATTGGCGACGGAGAGCGGATCGAGCCAGACGTGATCGGTAACGCGCACGAGCGAGTCGTTTTCCAGCCTGACGGCGAGCTGCTGCGCGTTCTCCGGCGACGTGTCCCCAACGCCGGTCGGTTCCCGCACGGCGAGCAGCTTGAGCAGGTTCTGCCGGAGCAGCGCCAGCGCCCCATCGGCATCGTCCAGGATGGGCTCGCCGAGGCTCGGGAGCAGCAGATCGGGCTTGCGCCGGCGAAGCTCCTGCACGGAGAAGGAGCACTGGACGCCGCCGGGGAGATCGTTGTAGTTGTACTGAAGCGGCGCCAGGCGAGCCAGCTTGCCGGGCGAGTGGATGGCTTCGCCGCAGAAGACGGCCCTTCTGCCGTCGCGAAGGGTGACGCCGAGGCCGATCTGCGTGAAAGTGGCGCCCGGGAGCGGGATGACCTCGAACTCCATGCCGGCGACGTCGACGCGATCGTAGTCGCGCAGGACGCCTGCGACGACAGTCGGTTCGATGGGCGCGTAGAGATCCCAGACGTTATCGTAGATGATGTAGGTGTCGCGCTGCCTGAAGTGCTGTTCGGGATCGGCGAAGATTGCCCGCTCGTACTCGGGAACGTAGACCGGAATGCCGGCCTTCGAAGCGCGCGCGGCGCCGGCGGAATGATCGCGAAGGAAGTGCGTGCAGAGCAGCGCGACGGGCTTAGCCGGCAGCTCGTCGGCGTGATCGAGCCACGCGCCGGTCCCCGCGTCCACGATGACGGCACCCTCCGGCGCCTCGATCGCGTAGACGCTGCACGAATCCGCATATCGCCACAGCCCATCGGCCACTCTGTTCCAGCTCATTTTCTCTTGGCTCCCGTCGTCGCATGCCTTGCGGTCCGCAACCCCGCCGCCGGCGAGCGACCGCTATTGTCGTCATGCGAGAGATTTCGACACGCGCGGTGAGATTCCGCGCGGTCACCGTTTATTCCGGGCGACCGACAAGCGCAGCAAGCTGGCCGTTCGACATCACGACCGCGATGACGTTCAGCGTTGCGTTCTGGTGCTCCGCCCTGTAGGTGACGGCCACGCCTCCGCCCGTCACCTGCTTCGACGATACGAACGTGAACGATTTCACCGGGCCGAGCGCGGAAAGCTGCGCCGCGGCCTCTTTCATGTGCGGGGCGAGCTCGTTGCGCGCCTGAACGGTGAAGTCGTTCATGCCGGCGTTTCCGGCCTGAACGGCCTTCCAGATCGCGAGGATGCGAGCGGTCCTTTTCGGATCGGGATCCGTTCCGGCGGGCTTTGGCGGCGCCAGAGCCGGATCGATAAGGGACGCGATCCCGTGCGCAATCGCCGGAGTAGAAGCATCGGCCAGGTTCGTCAGGACGATCACCGTGAGTTTGTCGTCGGGAAACCGCGAGATGATCGTCGAGAATGCGGCCGTTCCGCCGCCATGCTCGACGAGCGTATGGCCGTTGATTTTGCCCACGGCCCAGCCAAATCCGTAGCCCGTCGGCTGGCCGGCAGTCGTCTTGCCGCTCGTCCACATCCGCTTGAGCTGCGCCTGCGGCAGAATCCGGTTCGAGCAGAGCGCCGCGTCCCATTTGGCCAGATCGCCGACGGTCGAAACGAGCTCGCCGGCGGAGAAGGCTGCAGAGGGCTGAATCAGCGGCCTGTTGTTCAGCGAGCCGAGCCAGGAGTACCCGCAGGAGCGGTGTGGAATGACGGCGGCCGGATCGCTGTCCCGTGTGGCCGTCATTCCCAGCGGGGTCAGGATGCGCTCTGTAAGAAACGACATGTAGCTCTGGCCGCTCGCCTTCTCGATCACCAGTCCCAGCAGGTAGTATCCGGTGTTGGAGTACGAGAACCGGCTGCCCGGCGTGAACTCCAGCGGCGCATCGCGGACCAGCTTGACGATCTCGGTCGCGGTGTGGGGATTCCGCGCCAGAGCCAGGAAGCTGCCCACCTCCGTGTAGTTCTTTATGCCGGAGGTGTGGTTGAGAAGCTGCCGCAGGGTGATCGGCTTCCAGGTCTCCGGGATGTCCTTCAGAAACTTCGATAGCGGATCGCTCAGGGCGAGCTTTCCCTGTTCGGCGAGCATCATGATGGCGGCAGCAGTGAACTGCTTGGTCATCGAGCCGATCTCGTAGACGGTGTCGGCCGTAGCGGGCGCCTGGAGCTCCTCGCTCGCGAGGCCGTATCCGCGCACGAGCGCGATCTCTCCGTTCTTCACGATTGCGATCGAGCAGCCGGGAATATGCTGCTTCGTCATCTGCGTCGTCACGAACGCGTCCACCGTGTCGGCCGGGACGTCCGGCGGCGCGAGCGCGACGAGAGCTACAAAGAGCGCGAGCATGTCTCCTCCTGTGCGGATTCGCCGGGAATGGCGGGGAATCGGGCGCCTGCGCGGGCGGCGCGAGTCTCCGACAATACGGAAATAGATCGGCGCAAGTCTCATTTCCTTCATCGCGAAGCGTCTCAATCTTCAGAGACGTTCCGTCGAGAGCTGCCGTCTCTCGCTGCGTCGGCGTTTGCGGCACTCCCTGACAATTCCGCGTGCGATACGGTACGATGCGGGTATATTGGGGAGGGAGTGTCCGGGTTATTGCGGGTCCGCATCCCGGCAGGACGCGGTGGCGCGTCAGGATCGGGATCGACCGCAGGAGGAGCCGAAAGATGAAATGTGGCCGGTGCTTCGCAGAGCTGCCGCCTCAGTCGCAGTTCTGCCTCCGTTGCGGCAGCCCGGTGAGCGGCGCTCAGTCCGGCACTGCGCCCGGAAACGCGCCCACATCCGCCGGGCCGTTTTCCGGCGTGGGACGGCCGATCGCCTCCAGGCGTGTCCTCGCAATCGTCATCGCCGCCGTATTCTTCATCCTCTGCCTGGTCGCCGCCTTTGCCATCAAACATAGCGGCCCGCGCGCGGCTGAGAAGGAGGCCGGCGCGACCGGCGGCTCGCAGGTCGTGCAGGAGCCGGGTCAGGCCTCGTCCGGGCCGTCGATGGTCCAGGACCCGGCGAGGGCGCAGGAGGATCCGAAACTGCTGCAGGAGCCGGCAAAAGCGCAGGAGTCGCCGAGCATGCTGCAGGAGCCGGCCGCGCAGCCCGTGACGCCGGATATGGTCCAGCAGCCGGCCGCTGCGCCGCCGTCGTCGGGCATGCTGCAGGCGCCGGCCGCTGCACCGAACGGTCCTCCGCAGGAGATCGTCGACTACCTCAAGTTCGTCGGCACCGTCTGGAGCAGAGAACAAGCCCTGGTCAACGATCAGATGTCCTCCTTTCTGCGAGAAGCCACGTCGATGCAGTCGCTCAAGGCCGAGCACGACACGCTTCCGACCGATCCGGATGAAGCTGCCAATGCCCAGAACAATTACAAAGGCAGCTACAAGTCGGCCACGAACCGGGCGGCGAGGAGCGGCGCCGACAGCGTCAACGACTGGGACAATCTGGCCAAGACGTTCCGCACGCGTACTCCTCCGCCCGAGTGCCTCGCCCTGCACGACCACTTCTACCGGCAGCTCGGCCTCGTTCAGGCATCGATGGCGCAATGGCAGTCGATCATGGGCGGTCTCACGACAGGATCGGAAGGCGTGAACGGAGACGCCCTGTCCGGCATAAACCAGCTCGAAAGCCAGAGCAGGAGTATCGATTCCGCGATGGCGGAGGCGGACGCAGACGTGTCAGTGATCTGCGCCAAGTACAGGCTCACGAAAGAGTACACGATCAAGGATCCTGCGTCGAGCTCTGCGCTTGGCGGTCTTGCGGGTCTTACGGGAGGACCTCGCTAGGTGTGGCCGGCCGACTGAGGCAGCCGGCCGACTGAAGTCGGCGGCTATCCGTGCGAACCGGGCAGCCGGCCGACTGAAGTCGGCGGCTATCCGTGCGAAGTCCCTTCGGGACTGGTTTTGGCGGTTCAGGCGGCCGGCGCCGCACGGGCGGATGTGCGAAACCTCGGTGCGCGGGGCACATCTCGGGCTGCGCGGGAAAGGTCCGACAGATTAACCGGATGCACCACTAAGCGCCCCCACGCCGGGTGGACCATGCGTTTGCCAGCCGGGTAACTGCAAAGGGAGAGCGCCTTGCACCGTCCAATCGTCATCTATTCTCTTATTAGAACAGCCATTATCTTCGCTCTCGGCGGGCTCATGGGCCTGCTAAGCCCGCATTCGGCCGGCGCCGGTCTCGCCGCATCGCCTCCGCCTCAGCCGGCAGCCGATGTCTTCCGGGTCTCTTCCGCTCGGAACGTTCATCTCACGGGCGGAGTGCTCGGCGCGCGCATCCTGGTCAACGAGCGCGCCCGGCTTCTCCACGTGGACGAGAACGACATGCTCGACTGTTACGAGAATCGCGACGGTCGGCATCAGGTGTGGCAGGGCGAGCACGTGGGCAAGTTCCTTCACGCGGCCGTGCTGGCGTGGTTCAACACCGGCGATCCGGCGCTCAAGGCCAAGATCGAGCGCGTCGCCCAGCGCCTCATGGAAACGCAGGAGACCGACGGCTATCTCGGGACCTATCCGGATCGGGATCGCTGGACGAACTGGGACGTCTGGACGCACAAGTATGTTCTTATAGGCCTGCTCTCCTACTGGCATATGTCGCACGATCCGGAGGCGCTCAAGGCATGCCGGCGCGTGGGCGATCTGCTCGTCTCGACGTTCGGCGACGGACCGGGCCAGCTTGACATCAATCGAGCCGGCGAGCATGTGGGCATGGCTGCGACGAGCGTTCTGGAGCCTATGCTGCTGCTCTACCACGCCACGCGCGACGCCCGCTACTTCGATTTTGCCCGCTACATCGTCCGTCACTACGACGCGCCCACCGGCCCCGCCATCCTGACCTCGCTGAGGACGTACCATTCCGTGCATCGCGTGGCCAACGGCAAAGCCTACGAGATGCTCTCGAACTTCAACGGCCTGCTGGAGCTCTACCGGATAACGGGGGATAAGAGCCTGCTCGACGCGATCCGCATCGCCTGGACCGACGTCGTGGCCCACCACCTCTACATCACCGGCAGCGCCTCGACGTTCGAGTGCTTCCCGGAGGACTACCATTTGCCGAACAACGGCGCCGCCGACATCTGCGAGACCTGCGTCACCGTAACGTGGGAGCAGGTGAACCGGCAGCTTCTGCGGTTGACGGGCGATCCGATCTACGCAGACGAGCTCGAGCGGTCCATCTATAACCACCTGCTCGGCGCGCAGAAGCCGACGGGCGAGGCGTGGAGCTACTACACGCCGCTGGAGGGCCACAAGCCCTACAGCCCCTCCACCTCCTGCTGCCTCTCCAGCGGCCCACGCGGGATCGCGCTCATCCCGACGTTCGCCGTGATGGCGAGCGCGGACGGCGGAGTCGTCGTCAATCTCTACAACTCAGGCGAGGCGACGCTGGATCTGCCTCACGGAAGCGTCACTCTCACGCAGCGCACCGAGTATCCCTTGAGGGGCGACGTGCTCATCACGGTTTCGCCGCGCGATCGGAGCGCGAGGTTTCCCGTGCGGCTGCGCATCCCGGCCTGGACGAAGCGCGCGGCCGCGTCCGTCAACGGCCATCCGATCCCTGCATCGAGCATCCGGCCCGGCGCCTATCTCAAAATCGACCGCACCTGGAGACCCGGCGACCGGATCGCGCTCAAGATCGACCTGACGCCACGGCTGGTAATGGGAGATCACGAGAACGCCGGAAAAGCGGCCATAATGGTCGGCCCGATGGTGCTCGCCCTCGACACGGCCTATGGTCTCACCGCCCTGCCGCTCCGGCACTTCAGGCTTCCTTCCGACCGGATCGCCGACCTGGGGCTGAAGCCGTCGGATCGCTCACGCTCGGGCGAGCCGGTCTATACGGCCCGAATGCTCCTCGACCGCGCTGCCGCCGCGCCCTCGTCGCAGATGCTCACGCCCTACGCCTGGGCGGGTCAGAACGGCAAGAGCGCCTACGAGGTCTGGATCCGGCGAGCGGCCTCCGCGCCTCTCAAGGAGTCGCTCTCGCTCCTCTACGGGTGCGAGCAGATCTGCTCTCGAGTCGGGAACGTGGACGGAGATATCACGGACGACGACTTCGGCACGTTCCGCGTGACGTTTAACGGCGCGAGGGCGGACGAGGACTGGTTCGGCGCCGTGGTCGGAAAGCCGGTGGAGATCCGGCGCGTCGTGTTCGGCCACGGCCGCACGTTCCACGACGGCGGGTGGTTCGATACGAAGGGTGGGACGGAGATGCCGCGAGTGCAGGTGCGGACTTCGCCGGACGGGCCCTGGACGACCGTCGCCACGCTGGCCACATATCCGAAGACGACGAGCGGCGATTGCGCCGGCCTCTCCGGCGGCGAGCGGTTCGAGGCCGCGTTGCCGCCGGTGAAGATCTATGCCGTCCGGGTGATCGGAAAGCCCGCCTCCGGCGACAATCCACTCCAGGCCTTCAGCTCCTGCTCCGAGATCCAGGCCTTCTGACTCTAGAGATAGTCTCCGCCCGGCATGAAGACGCGGCCGCACCTCTCGCAGCGCTCCGCGTCGGCCGGCGCGATGAAGCCGCAGTGCGGGCAGCGGTGGAGCGCGACCGGAAACTTGCCGCACTGCCGGCATACGCGCGCATCCCGATAGGCGAGCGCGCCGCAGTGCTGGCACGCCACCTCCTCGTCTTGCGTCGATTTCCGGCCTGTGGGTCTCATTCCGCCGCCGTCTTTCGGTGCGTCCCCGGCTGGCTCCGGAATAGGCTGCGCAGCGAGAAGCCGAGCACGACCAGCGAGATCGCCATCCAGGCTATGCACCAGAACAGCGCCGGCGGGCCATAGGGATAGGCTCGCTGCATGAATACCGCGTCATTGTCGCCCATGTGCTGGGAGGTGATGACGTAGAGCGTGATCTGGTCCGTCACGGCGTTGAGACAGCACTGAACGGCCAGGAAGCTCACGATGAAGGCGGCGACGCGCGGCGAGGCGATTCTGGCGAGCAGCACGAGGATGATCGTAAGCGCGATGCCGGCTGCGGGCGTGAACCAGTCGCTGAAGGGACGATGCGCCCAGAGCAGCGTTACGGTGAGAACGCAGGCGGCGAGCGCCACCAGGGTCGCCCTGCCCCAGTTCGCGGCCCGGCTGAGCCGGCCGACCTGCAGCAAGAGCGCGCCGAATATGGTCGAGCCCAGGTATCCGGCGGAGATGATTATGAACGCGATCCCTCCCTGCGTTTCGGTAACGCCGGAGCCGTCGCGGTTGATTCGCATCCAGTCCACGGCGCCGCCTGTAGTCACCGATGCGAGGGCGTGACCGCTCTCGTGAACGAAGGTGACGAAGAGCCGGATGGGATAGAGAACCACGTTGGAGTAGGGAACCCACCAGAGAGCCACGGTGACAAGGGTTGCCAGGATCAGAAGCCGGCGCGCGACGACCACGCGTCCGTCCCTGCCTCCGGATCCGCCCGGCTGGCCCGATCCGCTCGTAAGCGTCGCCAAATCCGTCATCTGCATTTGCCTCCCACTCTCCATTACGGGCAATCCGCGTCGTTCGTATCACGGATTTCGTTTCCGGGGCGGCATCTCCTGCCGGACTTGCTGCGCCGCCGGAATCCTGCGCAGGGGTATACTGGGCCCGGTACGACCGCCCGCCGGCTGCGGGGAGGAGGAGACGCGGTGCTGCTTGCGCTGGACGTTGGAAATACCAATATCGTGCTCGCCGTCTTCGAGGGATCCGGCGACGAGGCCCGGCTCGCGGGAGACTGGCGAATCCGCACGGATCGGGACCGGACTGTGGACGAGCACGGCATGCTCGTCAAGGACCTGCTTTCGCACCGCGGCCTCTCTCTTCGAGACGTCTCCGCAGTCGCCGTATCGAGCGTGGTTCCGACGATGACCGGCACGCTGACGGCGATGGCCGACCGGTATTTCGGGGTAGAGGCGTTCGTCGTCGGCCCGGACACCGACACGGGCATCCAGGTCCATTGCGAGCCGCGCAGCGATATCGGCGCGGACCGGATCTGCAACAGCGTGGGCGCGTTCGCCAAGTATGGAGGTCCCGCGATTGTGGTGGACTACGGCACGGCCACCACGTTCGACGCCGTCGGCGCGAACGGCGACTACATGGGCGGCGCAATCTGCCCTGGAATCGGAATCTCGATGGACGCGCTCTTCCGCCAGGCTGCCCGCCTCTTCCGTGTCGAAGTCGTCGAGCCGCCGCGCGCAATCGGCACGAACACGGTCCATGCGATGCAGAGCGGCCTCGTCTACGGCTACGCCGGCCAGACAGACGCGCTGGTCGACCGGATTCGCGCCGAGTTGGGCGGATCTGCCCGCGTGATCGCCACGGGCGGCCTCGCGGAGCTCATCGCCTCCGTCAGCCGCACGATCGAAGCTGTGGACCAGCTCGTGCTGCTGGAGGGCCTCCGCCTGCTTTGGGAGCGGAACTGTTAGGTGTGTGTTTAGGAAGCGGTTAACCGGCAGCGGCGGAGCGCGGAGGAGGCGCCGCCGTGTGGCGCCGGAATAAATTCCCGCGCTAATCGGCCTGCGGCCAACCGTCCGGAGGACGGATTCGACTGGTGCGGCCGTCACCCGTCGGGCCCCGGCGGAGCGAGGCGCCGGAGTTGCGCCGGAGTAGATTCCCGCGCTAATCGGCCTGCGGCCAACCGTCCGGAGGACGGATTCGACTGGTGCGGCCGTCGGCCGTTGCGCACCGGCGGAGCGAGGCGCCGGAGTTGCGCCGGAGTGAACTCCTGCGCTAATCGGCCTGCGGCCAACCGTCCGGAGGACGGATTCGACTGGTGCGGCCGTCGGCCGTTGCGGTCAGCCGTCGAGATTCCGAACGGAAGGGCAATCCGCGGCGGTTTCGTGGGGTTTCTCAACACGCTCCTGAGCACCCGGGGATGGGAGCCTCGCAGACCTGGCCTCGGAAGAGGCTTGCTTGACAGGCTCTATACCGGGGGCTTAGAATGAGGGCGATCGTTCGATTGCGGCGATACACATAGACCCGATTCGTGCGGTGCAGCCGGCGACGGCTCGCAGCGGCCGGGAGTTCAGGCGAACAGATGGCGCGCAGAGTTGGAATTCTCATGCACCGGTCGAAGCCCGAGGTTCGGGTCTTCGCCGCCCAGGTTACGTCGTGGCTCCGGGCGCGCGGCGTCGGCGTCTGCACGGACACGGACGCGGCGATCGAGCTGATGGCGCCGGACGCGCAGCCTAGCGACATCCTCGACGTGGACTTCCTCATCACGCTGGGCGGAGACGGCACCATCTTGCGTGCGGCCAGGCTGGCGGCCCCGCGCGGCGTGCCCATCCTCGGAGTCCACATGGGCAGGTTCGGGTTCATCGCCGAGACTCATCCTACCGACCTGTTCGGCCGCCTGGAGACCATTCTTGCCGGCAGCATGCCGATCGAAGAGCGGATGATGGTGCGCGGCGAGGTATGGAGGGGCGGCACGTTCATACACAGCGGCGAGGGCCTGAACGAAGTTCTGATCAAGACCGGGATGTCGCGTCTGATGCAGATGCGCACCACGCTCGGCGGCTCGGCCTTCGCCAACTATCCGGCCGACGGCCTCATAATCTCCACGCCGACCGGCTCGACGGCGTACGCGTTGTCGGCCGGCGGCCCGCTCGTGGCGCCCACGCTGGAGGCGCTCTGCATCACTCCTATCTGCCCGCACACGCTCGCCGCGCGACCGCTGCTGCTGCCGGCGGACGAGACTATCGAGGTGCAGTTAGAGGTCGACGACGGCGACGTGATATTCACCGTGGACACCTCCGAGCCGTTCGGTCTGGCCTCCGGCGACACCGTGATCGCGCGCCGATCCGACTGCAAGACGCGCCTTATTGCGGGAGACCGGACCTCCTTCTACCGCAAGGTGCGGGACCGCTACGTCTACGGCGAGCGCCTGAACCGGTAACCGCTCTTCGGCGACCGCCTCGAGCATCTACGACAGCAGGCTTCATCATTGGGGAGGAAGTCGAATGCACGTGCCCGCATTCCGCTTGCTTTGTCACGTCGGGCTCCTTGCGCCTATCTGCTTCCTGGGCGCCGCGGCGACCCGAAATCCGGCTTCGGCGGATGCCGGCGGCCCGCGACCGCCTCATCTGTTCGTATCTCCACATGGAAACGACGGCTGGTCCGGCAGGCTCTTCGCGCCGAACGATAAGCGCACGGACGGGCCGCTCGCCACGCTGGAGGGCGCGCGCAACGCGCTGAGGGCGCTGCGGCAGGCAGGAAAGCTGGGCAGCGGCGCCACGGTCTCCATTCGCGCGGGAACGTACGAGTTGAAGTCGAGCCTGGAGCTCGGGCCGGAGGATGGCGGTGCGAGCGACGCGCCGATCGTCTATCGCGCCTTCCCGGGCGAAAAGCCGCAGATCGTCGGCGGCCGCGTCGTGAGCCACTGGAACGAGGTGACGGACCAGGCAGTGCTCCGGCGGCTCGAACCGGACGCGCGAGACCACGTGCTGCAGATCGATCTGAAGGCGCTCGGCATCTCGGACTTCGGCCAGATGCGGCGGAAGGCCTACAATCTGCCCGTCGTTCCCTCCTGCATGGAGCTGTTCACGTTGGACGCGGCCGGCGCGAGCGAGCACCCGATGCAGCTTGCGCGCTGGCCGAAGAGCGGCTGGCTCAAGCTCCGGACCGGGCCGCAGGGCAAGGAGGGCAGCCGCTTCGGCTACGACGACGACCGGCCGAAGCACTGGGCGCCCTCCGACGACATCTGGGTTCACGGCTACTGGGAGTACGACTGGGCCGACTCGTTCGAGCGGGTCCGCTCGCTCGACGCGGAGAGGCGCGAGGTCGTCGTCGACGCGCCGGCTACCGGTACGCCCACGGCAGGCCAGAGGTTCACCTTCCTCAACGTGCTGGAGGAGGTCACCGCTCCCGGAGACTACTATGTGGACCGGAAGACCGGCATCCTCTACTTCTACCCCGCATCGGCGGTGAAGGTAGATAAGCATGGCGTAGTCTCCCCGGGCATCGTCTCGGTTCTTGAGGAGCCGATGATCTCCATCCGCGGCGCCTCGTACGTGACGCTGCTGGGGCTCACGCTGGAGTGTTCGCGCGGCTGCGGCGTCTCGATCGAGGGCGGAACGGGAAATCTCGTGCAGGGCTGTCGGATCTGCTGCCTGGGCGGCTGCGCGGTCAGCATCGGGCCGGGCAAGTCGGGACCGGCGCTGCGGAACGGCGTCGTCGGCTGCGACGTTACGGATACCGGCGAGGGAGGCATCCAGCTAAGCGGCGGCGATCGCCGGACTCTGACGCCCGCCGGCAACTATGCGGACAACAACGACATCTGGAACTACAGCCGCTGGACGCGCACGTACCGGCCGGGAGTGGGCATCGACGGCGTCGGGAACCGGATCTCGCACAACCGCATCCACGACGCGCCTCACAACGCGATCCTCCTGGGCGGCAACGATCACACGATCGAGTTCAACGAGATCTACCGCGTGTGCACCGAGGTAGGCGACGCCGGCGCGTTCTACATGGGCCGCAACATGACCACTCGCGGCAACGTGATCCGCTACAACAGCTTCCGCGATCTCAAGCCGACGGGAGTGGGAACGAAGACGTATCCCGACGTGATGGGCGTCTACCTGGACGACTGCGCATGCGGCACAAAGATCTACGGCAACCTGTTCCTGCAGGCCGGCCACGGCATCATGATAGGCGGCGGCCGCGACAACGAGATCCGGAACAACATCTTCGTCGGCTGCAGCCCCGCCATCTCCGTGGACTCGCGCGGCAC
>Ga0181529_10005623_pt1 | contig 13074 bp, 6 predicted proteins | sample PEATcosm2014_Bin_36_FD_119763 | JGI IMG/M metagenome (GOLD analysis project Ga0181529, IMG submission 119763) | Peatland microbial communities from MTU Mesocosm Facility, Houghton, MI, USA - PEATcosm2014_Bin10_30_metaG | ecosystem: Environmental > Terrestrial > Soil > Wetlands > Peat | place... | reverse complement strand
GAAGGGCGAGATGCTGCGCCACACGATGGAGAGCTACGTGCGAGAGGTGCAGACTCGCTACGGCTACCAGCACGTCTGGACGGCGCACCTGGTTCGCGAAGAGCTCTATAAGAAGAGCGGGCACCTCGACAACTATTCCGACGTGATGTTCCCGCCCATGCGGGACGAGGAGGCGGGCGTCAGCTATCGGCTCAAGCCGATGAACTGCCCCTCGCACATGACGCTGTTCAATACGCAGCTTCACTCCTATCGGGATTTGCCGGTGCGGTATTCGGAGTTCGCCACGCTCTATCGCTACGAGAAGAGCGGCGAGCTGACCGGCTTGCTGCGCGTGCGTGCGCTGACGCAGGACGATTGCCACATATTCTGCACGGAGGATCAGATCGAGAGCGAGTTCAGCCTCGCGCTCAAGCTTATCCGCGAGGTCCTGGGCCGCTACGGGTTCACGGACTATCGCGTCAGGCTCTCGCTGAGAGGCGAAGAGCCGGGTGGAAAGTACGTCGCGGACGATGAGAAATGGGCGAAGGCGACCGATGCGCTGCGGCGAGCGCTCGTCGCGAACGGGGTAGAGTACGTCGAGGCGCCTGGCGAGGCCGCTTTCTACGGTCCCAAGGCCGATTTCCAGACCCGCGACGTACTGGGACGCGAGTGGACCGCATCCACGATCCAGGTAGATTTCATCCAGCCGGCCCGTCTTGGCTGCGAATATGTGGATGCGGACGGCGAGAGGAGAACGCCCGTCGTGCTTCATCGCGCCGTCGTAGGCACGACCGAGCGTTTCATGGGAATCCTCATCGAGCAGTATGCCGGCGCCTTTCCATTCTGGCTGGCGCCAGTTCAGGTATCGCTTATACCGATTGCGGACAGGCACCACGCCTACGCCGCGCAGGTCAAGGCGGCGCTCGGGGCAGCGGGATTCCGAGTGGAGGTGGACGGCCGCAACGAGAAGATGGGCAAACGGATACGGGAGGCCGAGATGCAGAAGATCCCGGTCATGCTCGTGATGGGAGACCGGGACGTGGAGAACGGGACGGTGAGCGTGCGCCGGCGCGGCGAGGGCGACCTCGGGGCGCGCACGGTTGCGGAGACCATCGCGCTCTTCGAGGAGATGCGCAAGTCGTGACTTCGGCTCCGCAGCAAAGGGCGCGGCGATCCAGGGAGCGTTCGCCGCGGGAGCGACGGCCGCGAGTCTCCACGCGCCGGCTGCTTGCCACCGCCGGCTGGGAGATCCGCGATCGGCGCCTGAACCGTTCGCTGTTTGCGGCTCTAACGCTGATCGGGACGGGCCTGGTGTTCTGGACCGTCCGAGGATTCCCGCATCCGGGGTTCCGGATCGTCGTCGCGGTTGTCGCGGCGTTCATTCTGGAATGGATCGTGTTCACCTATCGGCGGCTACGGCGGAAGCCGGTGTTCGAGTCGCTTGCGTGTCGTGGCGAGGTGGCCGCCGTTCCGATCCTGCTGGAGAGGGAAGAGTATCATCCGATGTGGCCGGAGGCGCCGATGCGGCTGAATGTCTACCGGTGTGCTCTGGCGACGCTGGCGCCTCTGCTCAAGCCGGAGGATTTCCACAGGCTCACGGATGAGCAGGTTGTTAAGCTCTGCGGCCTTGCATTCTACCCGGCCTCCAGGCTGAGCGCAGCCGCGCTCAGCGCTCTGGAGCGCGCGGGCGACGGCCGGGCCGTCCGGGCGCTTGCGCAGTATCGGTTCCAGATCTACCGGCGGCCCATATCGGCGCTGTTGGACGAAGGGCTGGATGTCGCGGTTCGAGCGATATCGGATAGAGCGCAGGAGGGGCGAGGCCTACAGAGCTAAGGAATCGCCCAAGAACTATCGCGCCAACGCGGCGTCCCGAGATGCGGCGCAGCGCCTGAGTGGCTTCCCGTCAATAATACCGGGATTTGCCTGGCAAGCGGTCAAACAGTTTAATGACGCGGTCGGTACGTGGAAGAACCTACCAAGCCGGACGGGCGAACAGTTGGCCCGAGGCGCCGGAGCATAGGGAGGTATTCCGTGCTACTCTCCGTGGTGATGGTCTGCATAGCTATCATCTGCCTGATAGGGGCGATGAAGATAGTCAACAATCAGTTCTAACCACACCGTCATACGGATATGACGGTGGGTGAGCATAGCGAGGGGCTTCGGCAGCGGCGCCGAAGCCCCTAGATGTCGTTTGGCGGTCTGTCCGGGCCTTCGTCCGGGCCTTCGTCCGGGCCTTCGTCCGGGCCTTCGTCCGGGCCTTCGCCCGGGCCTTCACCCGGGCCTTGCCGCCTCGGACGAAGGCCCGTTCCCCTCATTTCGAAGGGCGCGCCTCCTGCGGCGTCCAACGCGCCTCCTGCGGCGTCGGGCGCGCTACTGTGTCTGATCCTGGATGAAGGCGGCCCACTGCGTGGCCGTAGTCCACGTGAGCGATTGGCCCTCATACGTGCTGGTGTACTCCGAATCGTAGTTCGACGGCGGCGGCAGGTAGACGGCGATGCCGTTGGATCCGGAATCTCCTCCGCTGCCGTACCTGGACATCAGCACCGCGCCGCTCGACCCGATCAGCGTCTTCTCAAATGCTGCTGCCGAGTTTACGAGATCTGAGGTCGTCGCCGTGCGGCGTATGGCATCGGCGAAGCCCCAGAAGTCGATCTGGTTATAGCCGTCCGATTCCGCGTAGGTCGTGACGTTGTTGCGGGCGCTTGCAATCATGGATGCCTGGTCCGACGTGTGCTGGATAAGCGAGTTCGTGAATGTAGCGGCGGCCGCCGCCACGTTGTTCATCTGCGACAGGTCTATGACGGACTGAGTGATGTCGCTGTAGCCGGCATAGGCCGTGTTGTTTACGAACTCGTTCACGATATCCGCACCGACGTTGCACGGGTTGGCGCCGTTGCTCTTGAGATCCGCGAGCCAGAGGTTATAGGGATATCCGGATCCGGGAGGGCTGTCTTCGCCGGCGACCATGAGGCGGGCGTTGTTGCGCACCTGGTACTCAACCTCGATCGTCTGCTCAAGCGAACAGTCGAAGATGAGCAGATCGATCGGCTGAGGCGGACTTGCGAGCGCAAGCGGAAGCTCCTGCGTCTCGATTTCGTCGTTGTAGACGTCGTCGAATGAGACGGCGCGGGTTGCGCCTTTGCGCTTCGCGGTCCGATTGATCGGAAGGGACGCGGAGCCGTGATCCCATATGACGAGCGCGAGGTTGCTGGCCGGATATGTGGAGGCACCCCATTGAACGAACTGCTGCAGAGTCTGGTAGCTGCCCATGTCCACGTTGGAGCCGAGATCGGCAACCTGATCGGCTGCGAGCGAGGTCGTATCTCCGCCGTTGACGGCGGAGACGTCGGCCGCGCTATGCGGCTTGATGAGGTAGCGGCGCGTGGAGACGAATGCGTTCGGATAGGTGCCGCAATCCGAGCAGGTGCCGAGTTTCCACTGCACTACGATGTTGACGTTGCTGTCCGAGCCGACCTGCATCATCTGCGAGATGTTCTGGAAGCTGAAGCTGCTCAAGTTGTTGGCGGCGTTCACGTAGACCAGGACGGTCCACTTCGGCACGCCGGACTTAACGGGATTTGCGGCGCATGCCGATCGGGTGAGATCCGGCGAGGAGGGCGGGTTCCCGTTACCGCCCGTGTTTGCGGCGACGATCGAGACCTGGAGCGTGGCCGGGAGCGAGTAGACTCCGGCGGTGCCGTAGACTGCCTCGAAGGTGACCGTGCTCGACGTGGCTGCCGATCCGATCGCAAACGTGACGGAGAACACGTTCCCTGCCTGCCTTGTGGTCGTGGGAACGGTATGGGAGGCGGCGAGCGCCACGGACTTCTGGGCGAGGCTGGCGGAGTAGTAGACGCTCTGTCCCTGTGTGCCGACGAGCAGGGTATCGGCGCTTGCCGGCGCAGTTACGTTAACCGTGAACGTACCGCCGGCCGAGGCGGTCGTGAGGCCGGATGCGGACTGCATCGTCGGCGCCGGGTTCGCGCCCGTCGGTATGGCGCCCGTTACCTGCGTGGCCGCGATCGTGCCTGAGGAGCCTGATACGGTAACGGCCGCAACCGACGAGCCGGACGAGCCTGAGCCGCCGCCACAGCCCGATAGCCAGGCGGCGAGAACGCCGATCGCGGCGGATAAAACAGTAAGGCGTCTGAGCCTCGTGTGCAGCTTCATGTGCAATGGCCCCTCCTTATTTGGGCTTTCGTTAGCGTTGACAAATCCCCGGGGCGCCGACCGTACCAACCGTCATTGTACCCATAGAGACGCGCTGACCGGCCTGACAGGACGCGCCGGGCGTGAAGTTGCGACGGTATTGCGATTCTCCGGTTCGTGCCGTCTCGCTCGCGCCGACGGCGGCGCCTGCCGTCGGGGCCTCTGTCTCGGCTCGAATCACGGAATGCGGGGCGGATCGCTGCAGTCGCCAGGCCGGCATTTGTTCCGTATTTGGCGTTCGGCAGCTTGTGTTAGGACTGCCCGTTTGTTATAATCTACGTGGCCGCTCGCCCGGAAATGGGGTGGGCCGGCTCCCGTTGGAATTCCCTCGTCACAACGCTGGCAGGGCGCTCGGATGCGCCTGAAGAAAGACGCGGAATCGTCTTTGGGTTCATCACCTTCCGGCAGAAACCGAACGCAGGGCCGAGGATGGGCCGGTTCGCACTCCAGCCCTACTTCTCGGACCCTCCCCGAATACGGCAACGGCGTCAATGCGCCGGACCACGCCGGCCGCGGCCGGGCTCCGGCGCGCTCCGTCGACGGCATCGCGCGGCTGGTGGGGATCGCCGGCGCGATGCTGGCGCTGATCCTGCACGCCCGCCTGCACGGCGCCTACGCGTCCATCTGCGCGGCCGGCGTCCTGGCCGCCGCTCTTGTCTACTGGGCGCGATCGATTCCGGTGCTGCGATCAAGCGATCGGACCGTGTGCTTCGCGGCGCCGATCGTCTTTGCCGTGGCTTTATGGGCCGGTCCCGACGGCGCGGCAGTCGGCGCGCTGGCCGGATCCTTCCTCTTCGCGCGGCTGCGGAGGCCGGCCGACGGCAGCCGGAGCTACATTCGGTTTCAGGGCGGTCAGCTCGCCCTCTCGGGCTATGCGGCGGCCGCCACGTGGAAGATCCTATTTGCTCCGGCCGGCGCACATGCCCTCCAGCGGGGCGCATTTCACTCCGGCGCGGCCACGCCCCTCGCAGCCATCGGCGCCGCTATGTGCGGCGGCCTCGTCTTTGTGGGATGCAACGCGCTGTTCACCGCGTCGGCACGGGCCACGCAACTTCGAGCGGCTGCAAAGGCACCGGATATGGATCGGCTCCGAGCGCTTGCTCAGGTCTACGTTGCCGGAATGCTTCCCGTGGTCCTGCTGACGCCTCTAGGCGCCGGATTCGGCCTTGCGTGCGTATTGCCGCTCCTGCTCATACTGTCGCTGACAGGGCAGGTGGTCCGGCTCACGTCGGACGTGTCGGGCCTACGCCGCCAGCTTCGGACGGCGGACGCCATGGGCCGGGCAAGCGTACACGAGACCTCGGCGATGGTCGACTCCGATTCGATCCTTAACTGCTTCCTGGAGCTAGCGGAGCCGCTGATTCCGGCGGAGCAGTCCATCGTCTGGACTCTGGACGAGGCGACCGGCGAGCTCTCTCCTCGCGCGGGCCGTCCGGATCTGGGCGAATTCCGCGGTTACGTCGCCAGGCTCGGCGAGGGCCTGATCGGTACGGCGGCCGAGCGACAGAGGCCGAGACTGATCCGCGACGCATCGCGCCATGTGCGGCGCGAGGGCGAGCCGGGCCATCATGGCGCGTGGCTTCTCTATCCGATGGTCGTGCACGATCGCGTGCTGGCCGTTGCGCAGTGGATCCGGCCCGCAGGCCGTCCCTTTACCCATGAGGATGTGACGCGCCTTGGCGCTCTCATCCCCCAGGCGGCTGTCGCGCTGGAGAACGTCCGGATCCGCGAGCGGATGCACAGCCTGGCGGAGACGGATGGCCTCACGGGTTTGTGGAACCATAGAAAGCTCCATGAGCTGCTTGCGATCGAGATCCGACGCGCGGCGCGCTACCACAGGCCGCTTGCCGCACTTATGATAGACGTAGACGACTTCAAGCGGTTCAACGATACTTTCGGTCATCCTGTGGGCGATCTGCTGCTTCGGTCTCTTGCGACGGTGCTGACGAGCAGCACGCGGATGGTCGATTCCGTCGGCCGCTACGGCGGCGAGGAGTTCATGGTGATTCTGCCCGAGACGGGCAAAGACGACGCATGCCGCCTTGCGGAGCGGATCCGGGTCGCCGTGACCTCCCAGGCTTATGTAAAGGCGGCCGGCGAGTCGGTGGGCCGTACGGTCAGCATCGGCGTGGCGGCGTTTCCGGAGGATGCGCTGAACGCCGCCGACCTGATTCAGCGGGCGGACGAGGCCCTTTATAGCGCAAAGCATGGCGGCAAGAACCGCGTCTGCTGTGCGTGACGGCGGCGCGCGATCCCTTCGGTCGCGCTTACGGGATTGAACGGAGCGCATAGGTACGAGCGGGCGGCCCGAGGAGGGCCGCCCGCTCTTCAGCATTCCGGCGCCGTGGAGGCGTCAGGCCATCTGGGCGTGGAGGAAGTCGGCGCAGGTGCGAAGACCGGCGAGCTTGTCCTCCACAGGATTGCCGCACTCCAGCGCCATGTAGCCGCCGAAACCGACCTCCTCGAGGGCGGCGAAGCCGGATCGGAACTCGGTGTGACCGAGGCCGGGAAGCTGGCGGTTGCTGTCGGCGAGATGGCAATGCGCGAGATAGGGCGCGGCCTCGCGGAGGGAGGCGGCGATGTCGGCCTCCTCGATGCTCATGTGGAAGAAGTCGCCCATGATCTTCATGTGCGGATTGCCGACGCGCTTCACGATCTCGACGGCCTGTTCCAGCGTCCGGATGAAGTGCGTCTCGTAGCGGTTCAGAGGCTCAAGCAGCACGAACGTGCCGGCCTTTTCCGCCACGGCGGCAAGCTGCTCGCACTGCTTCGTGAAAATGTCCTTTTCCAGCGAGATCTGGTCGTAGATCGGATGGAGATCGGGCAGGCGCGGCGGGCCGAAGATGGGAACGAAGATGACGCCGACCATGCCCAACTCGCCTGCAATCTGCAGATTGCGCGTCGCATCGGCGACGGACGCCTCGCGCTCCTTCCTGTCCGGATCCACGAAGCGGTCTCGGATTCCTCCGCAGATCGTGGCCAGCTTGACCGGGTGGTTCTTAGCGGCGGCGCGCACCTCTTGCACGCGGTCGGCGAGTCCGTCGCCCCGCAGCTCGACGCCGTCGTAGCCGGCCGCTGCCAGCCTGTCCAGCTTCTCTTCCAACGTGGCTCCGGGAACCATTCCCTCCTGACACGCGATCTTCAACATGGTTGCTCCTCCTATGATAAAGGTTGCCGGCCGGAGAGGCCGGCCGACTGAAGTCGGCGGCTATTCGTGCAAAGTCCCTGCGGGACTGGTCCTGGCGGCTCGCGCGGCTGGCGTTGCCCGGGTCTTGTTTCGAGGGGCGCGCCTGTGCGCGGGCAGGGTTCTGGGCCGATCAGTTCGCCGCGGCGTGAGCGGGCTCTGCCGCGGAGAACGTATAGTGGCCGGAGCCGATCTTATAGACGGCGAAGCCGGATTCGTGCCCGGCGAACCGGACGCCCTCCGCATGCGCCGCCGGCTTGCCGCCCTCTGTGACGGATGAGGCATCCGAGGTCGGGACATAGACCGTCGCGGTGGTGTTGGGCGGCACGGCGACGGCCCATTCGAACCTGCCGGAGACCAGCTTCCAATTGCTTATAATGGGCCCGTAGAGCGAGTGGTACGTGTCCTTCGCCCACGAAAGGCCGCCGCCGGGCTGCGGCCTCATGACGATGTGCTTGAAGCCGGGGTGCTCCGGATCGATGTCGATTCCGGCCACGGTGTGGTACATCCACTCGCCGACGGCGCCGAACGCGTAGTGGTTGAACGAGTTCATTCCCGGATCCTGGAAGCCCTTTTCGGTCGTCCAGCCGTCCCACCGTTCCCAGATCGTCGTCGCGCCGTTCTTGATCTCGTATCCCCAGCTCGGGAACCGGTCGTTGTTGAGCAGGCGGTAGGCGACGTCCGTGCGGCCGTAGCGCGATAGGATCGGAAGCAGGTATCCGGTGCCGACGAAGCCGGTGGAGAGCAGCCATTCGTGCTGCTCGAGGTTTCGGGCCAGGTGTTCGACCGCCTGAGCCTGTCGCTTTTCGTTCAGCAGGCCGAACGCGAGGGGCAGCACGTAGCAGGTCTGCGTATCGCCCGTGATCTTGCCGTCGGCGTCCACGTAGTGCTGGTTGAAGGCATCCCAGATGCTCATGTAGAGGTCGCGATATTTGTTGGTGTCGTCCTCGCGGCCCAATACGCGCGCCGTCTGCTGCATTATCCACGTGCTATAGGCGAAATAGGCCGTTGCGAGCACGTCCGGCGGGGTATTGGCATGGATGCTGAGCCAGTCGCCGAAGTTGTGGCTGCTGCGATGAATCCAGCGGTGATCCGGGTTCGCCGAATCGATGAATCCGATATATCGCTTCATCGAGTCGTAGTGGGTTTCGAGAATGCGTTTGTCGCCGTAGTGGAGATAGATGGTCCAGGGAACGATCATGCCGGCGTCGGCCCAGGCCGGCGCGCCGTCCGCCGGATCCGCCATGCGCGGCGAGACGTCCGAGTAGCCGCCCTCATGCGATTGGGCATCCTCCATGTCCCGCGTCCACTTCGTCATGAAGCGCGCGATGTTCATGTTGAAGGCGCCGGTCCGAACGAAGATCTGCGCGTCTCCCATCCAGCCGAGGCGTTCGTCGCGCTGCGGGCAGTCGGTCGGAACCTCCAGGTAGTTGCCTTTCTGTCCCCAGACGATGTTGTGCTGGATCTGGTTGACCATCGGGCTGGAGCATTCGAAGTCGTTGGTGTGCGGCGCGTCGGTATGTGCGACGACGCCCTCGACGGCGTCTTTGCCCGGCGTGCCCGGATAGCCGGTCAGCTCGACGTAGCGGAAGCCGTGGAAGGTGAAGGAGGGTTCATAGACCTCTTCTCCTTTGCCGCTCAGCGTATAGTTGTCCGTGGCGCGAGCCTTGCGCAGGTTGGTGGTGTAGATCGTTCCGTCCGGATTCAGGACTTCCGCATACCGGATGCGCACCTGCTGTCCCGCCTGGCCCGAGACTTTCAGCCGCGCCCAGCCGACCATGTTCTGGCCGAGATCGAAGATGTAGCTTCCCTGGGGCTTCTCGCTGACGGTGATCGGATGGAGCAGACCGGTGCGGCGCACGGGCTGATCGTACTGCGCCACGAGCGGCACGTCGCCGATGGGCTGGGCCTCTGCGCTATGCCATGCCGAGTCGTCGAATCCGGGGGCCGACCATCCTGTCATCTCTTTGCGGGCGTCGTAGTCTTCGCCCTCGAGCATATCGGACATGAGGATCGGGCCGGCGGACTCTTTCCAGGTCTCGTCTGAGACGATCGTTTCGGACGTGCCGTCCTTATAGTCGATGCGGAGCTCCGCCAGCCCTTGCGGGACGGGACCGTAGCAGTTGCGGCCGGCCCAGGCGATGTGTCCGCAGTACCAGCCGTCTCCGACGGTCATGCCGATCGCGTTGGCGCCCTGATGGAGAAGCGCAGTCACGTCGTAGGTCTGGTACTGGATGCGTTTGCGATAGTCGGTCCAGCCGGGCCGAAAGACGTCGTCGGAGACGCGCTTGCCGTTGAGAAAGAGCTGGTAGACGCCGAGTGCGGATGCATATATGCGAGCTTGCGCGATCGGTTTGGCGGCTTCGAAGCCCTTGCGCAGATAGGGGCACGGGCCGGCGATCTTGTGATCTTCGACGTTGGCGCGGCCGATCCACTTCGCGCGCCAGTCGGACCGATCCAGCAGTCCCATCTCCCAGGTCGCGGGCGCGCTCCAGCCGGAGTCGGCGCCGCGGTCATCCCAGACGCGTACTCGCCACCAGACGCGCTGTCTCGACTTGAGCGGGGCGCCGGCGTAGACGACGTGGACCGATTCGTCCGAGGCGACTTTGCCGCTATCCCAGAGGTCGCCCTTGCCGGCGAGGAGTTTCGCCTCGTCGCTCGCGACGACCACGTGGTAGGCCGACTGGCGCTCGTCGCGCCGCGTCGATACGAGCTTCCAGCCTAGCCTCGGCTTATGCACGTCCAGCCCGAGCGGATTCTGTTGGTATTCGCATTGCAGATCTGTAAGTGTCATCGTCCTCACCGGCTTTGCGGCCTGTGCCCCGGCGGGCAGGGCTATTATGGCCGCCAACATGAGTTCTCGCAGCATCTATGCCTCTCTACTTCGCACGTCGGAAAGCGGTCGTTTCGATCTCACCGGCTAGAATTCCCTCAGCCATAGCGCTAAACCTGCCCGGGGCGGGAAAAATGGGCGCGAGTCGATTGTGAGGCAGCGCGGATCCGGTGTTTGATTCAGGGCGCGCGCGGCGTTTGATTCATTTGGTTTTCGGGCGTCGTCCACCTCATGGTTTGAATTCCGCAGCGTTTTCGGCGTCCGAATTGACAGGATGGACAGGATGGTCGCTGCGTTAGCCCTGGCGCCGCGTTGAGGACGCTTTTCATTTTGACAGGATGGACAGGATGGACAGGATGGTCGCTGCGGCGACTTCCACATATTAATGTGGTTTTGGGGCCGGTTTAACAGGTGGATTCGGCAAAATAGTTTGGAAAATCTTGCGAAAGATTCTTCGAACTTTTTTGCGAAAGAAACTCTCGCTTCATGCGATGGCCGCCTGGTTGCCGATCCGGCAATTCAGCAGAGCGCGCCTCATCGGTGGTATTCTCAAGGGAGAAGAGTTGCATCGAGGCAGACCCTCCTCGCAGGCGTATGGGCGCAGGAGGGCGTATGAGGCTTTGTTGCGGCTGGGTTCCTGGATCGAGGGCTGCATATGACGACGAGGAAGGACCTGCGTCCCACGCGGGTCATCAACAGCGTGGCGCCGATTCGAATATGCGATAACGGCGGATGGACGGATACGTGGTTTGCGGGGCACGGACAGGTCTTTAACATAGGCGTATACCCGTACGCCGAGGTGCAGGTTGAGGTATGGCCGCGCGGGGAGCGCGCGGACCAGGTGATGCTTCTTGTCGAGAACTTCGGGGATCGGTACGTGGTCGAGCCCGAGGCTCCCGGCTGGGATCGGCATCCGCTGCTGGAAGCCTCGATCAAGTGCGTGGGCGTGCCGGAGGATCTGGCCGTCAGCATCGCGGTTCATTCCGAGGCGCCGGCCGGCGCATCTACCGGCACGTCGGCGGCCGTCGCAGTTGCGCTGATCGGCGCGCTGGACCGGCTCTCCTCGGGTCACCTCACGCCCCACGAGGTGGCCCTCGCCGCTCACCGCGTCGAGACGGAGATGCTCGGGCAGCAGTGCGGCATTCAGGACCAGCTCTGCTCGGCTTACGGCGGGGTCAACTACATCGAGATGTTCGACTACCCGCACGCGATGGTTTCGCAGATCCAGGTGCCGAATTCGACCTGGTGGGAGCTGGAGCGGCGCCTGGTCCTCGTCTACCTCGGCCGACACCACAGCAGCTCGGACGTGCACTTGAAGGTGATCGCAGAGCTGGAAGGCGCCGGCGGCGACTGCCCGAAGCTGGAGGCCCTGCGGGCCACGGCGCGGGCCTCGCGCGACGCGCTCTACGCCGGCGATTTCCGGACGCTGGGCCGCGCGATGGTGCGCAACACCGAGGCGCAGGCGGAGCTGCACCCGGATCTCGTCGGCGCGGACGCGCGGCGGGTGATCGATCTTGCCCGGGCAGGAGGGGCGCTGGGCTGGAAGGTGAACGGCGCCGGCGGCGACGGAGGGTCTGTAACGATCCTCTGTGGGGACCTTTCGGGCAAGAAGCGGTCGATGATCCGCGCGATCGAAGAGGCCAGCCCGCTCTACAGGACGATCCCGGTATATCTGAGCCGGATGGGATTGAGGGTCTGGTAGCGGCGCGGATGCGGATTGGCGCCATAGGGTCGATGCATGACGAAGGAGGGGAGCCGGAGGATGCGACGATTTGTCTGGGCGGCCGTATGCGCCGCGATCTTAGCGGGCGGTGCGGGACTGGCGGCGCGCAAGATCTACACGCTCCATATGGGTAAGCAGCCGGATGGAAGCTTCGTCGTGGCTACGGGACAGCGGATCGAGCCGGGTTCGATCGCATTCGACGGCCGGCCGATCGATCTCGCCCTGCACCCTTCCGGCCAGTTCATCGCCGTTGTGAACAGCCGGAACGTATTTCTGGCGGATAGAAGCGGCGTGATCGACGATTCCAGGGTCGATCTGCCGAGCGGCGCGGCCCATCGCGGCGCGGTCTGGTCTCCGGACGGCACGCGGCTGTTCGTCAGCATCGCGGCCGGGAACGTCCGCGAGTTTGCGCTGAAGGGCCGGAAGCTGAGCCTCAAGCGGGTTATCGGCCTCACGCCGCAGGGCGAGAAGGGCGATGCCCGGCCGGCAGGGCTGGCGATCTCTCACGACGGCAAGAGGCTCTACGTGGCCTGCTGCGACCGCAACTCCGTGGAAGAGATCGACGCCGACGCGGGCACGATCCTGCGTGAGTTCAAGGTCGAGAACATGCCGTTCGACGTGCAGATTACGGCGGACGACGGCACGCTCGTCGTGAGTAACTGGGGCGGCCGGCCGGTAACGGATGCAGACGAGAAGGGCGAGAGCGGAAACGCGGTTATCGTCGTGGATCCGCGAGGCGCGCCTGCGTCCGGAACGGTGAGCATCGTTCGGAGGGATAGCGGCAAGGTACTTTCGACGCCGGTGGGGCTGCATCCGACGGGAATCGCGATCGACGGCTCGCGCGCCTACGTGGCGAACGCGGCGAGCGATTCCGTCTCCGTCGTGGATATCGAACATGCCCGCACGATCCGGACGATTCCGATCCGGTGGGGATCGATGGGGCTCTTCGGGAGCATGCCGAACGCCATCGCCGTCCGCGGATCGTCGATATACGTTTGCAACGGCGGCGACAACGCGCTGTGCGAGGTCGACAGGCTGACAGGCAAGGTGCGAGGATTCCGGCCGGCCGGCTTTTTCCCGACGGCCGTTGCGGTCACTCCGGACGGAGGAGCGGCGTTCGTGGTGAATACCAAGGGCAACGGCTCG
>Ga0181529_10005622_pt1 | contig 13075 bp, 13 predicted proteins | sample PEATcosm2014_Bin_36_FD_119763 | JGI IMG/M metagenome (GOLD analysis project Ga0181529, IMG submission 119763) | Peatland microbial communities from MTU Mesocosm Facility, Houghton, MI, USA - PEATcosm2014_Bin10_30_metaG | ecosystem: Environmental > Terrestrial > Soil > Wetlands > Peat | place... | reverse complement strand
CTTGCGCACGGTGGCGGACCGCGACCATCGCGCGGTATCCGGATATCTGGCCGGCGGCTTCTTCGCATTTCTGGTGGCCGGCAGGAATCCCGACCTGGTGTCGAGCGCTTCCAGCTTTCTCGGGCCCACGGAGTACTCCGTCGGCCCCAAAGGCTTCGACGTGGAGTATAACCTGGACGACTACTATGGCAATTACGACGGCGTGCGCACCCGCCTGGTCACCGAAACCGGGCAATTTCTGGGCTTCTACCATCGTCGGTTGAACGCCATCTGGAGCTCCGCGCGCGACAGCCACCAGACCGAGAATTTCGATTCCACCGAACCCACACCGGAGTTGGCCAAGACCTTCGATTTTCACCTGCATGAGTTCGCCCGCCCGTCGCCCAAGCCGGCGGTCTTCAATCATGCCGACGTCTATCCCAACTTCACGGTATGGGGATGGGAGGTGGGTTCGGCGCGGCGCCGCCCCGGCGTCACGGTGCTGCAGGACGTTTCCGAGACCGGTTTTCGATCGGCTGTGCGCGAGTGGATTCCGGGCGGCGCGCTCCTTCCCGATGTCAAGCTCTCCATCGCCTCCGCCGCGGTCTTCGCCCCGGGTAGTTCGCACATGGTGACCTACCTGCGGTTGCGGGACGGATATGCGCGGCGCGCTCCGGTTAGAGCCGACGCCCAGGGGCGCCTGAATTTCGAATTGGACGGGGACGAATATCAGGTGGGGATCTCGGCCGCCCCGCTGATCGCCATCACCGGGTACGAGATCGCCGACGCGGCGTGGGCCACTGCCGGCGAACCCCTCAAGCTGCAGATCAAGTTTTCGAACGTGGGCGCGGGACCGTCGCGCCCCATCGACGTGCGATGGGAATGCGCGGACGCGGGTGTGAAGTTCGACGTCTGGACGAGCCACGTGGCCGGGTTGGCCCCGGGGGAATCGGCAACCATTCCCGTGACCATCGCCGGAACCGGAGCCACCCGCACGTTCCTGAAGTTCGCCGCGGTCTCCGGCGCGACGAGATTGCCGGTGGGTGTGCCGCTGTTTCCGCACGCCGATGCGACCAAGGTTTTCCAAATCGCCGATGGCGCCACGGTGGAGGTGATGCGGCGCGCCGTTGCTACCGCCGATGTGACGTTGGGAGAGGGCAACCACGATGGCCATGCGGCGCCGGGAGAAAGCTTCGCCGTATTGGTGCCGGATGGCGAGGTGCTGCGCGCGGCCGAGTTGTTCACTAACGACGCTTGCGTGGACAACGGCGTGCGCGGGGCGGACAGTTGGGGCGAGTACGACCACAGCGGCGCGTCGGTTAAGTACTCGCTACCGCGCGTCCGGAAGGAGTGCGATCCCGGTCACGTGATTCATTTTCTGGCGCGCGTGACAATCCCCCACGCTCCGGACCACGAGACCCGGTACCTGGCTATCGAGATTCCGGTGTGGTGGCGTCCCGGCGAAGAACCTAAATAGGAGGCGGTGACGGTTACAGGAGTCGCTAGCCCTTTTTGCCCAACAAAACTCCATCAACGGATTCCGGGCGCAGGCAGTTAAGTATGTAGGAACCGATGAAAGCCCTGGAATTTCCGGCAACGACGCCACCTTTGGACGGCCCCGAATCGCTCTCCAACGTCATCGAAGCCGCGAAATCGGGCGATCTGGCGCCATTCGAAACCCTGATGCGGCGGCACGAGCGGCTGGTGCTGGTGACGGCGCTGCGGTTGCTGGGAAAGCTGGAAGACGCACAGGACGCGTCCCAGGAAGTCTTTTTGCGGCTCTATCGGAACCTGGGAAAGGTGCAGGCGTCCGACAACCTCCCCGGCTGGTTGTACCGGGTCACGGTCAACGTGTGCCATGATGCGCGGCGCCGCCGGCCCGATGAAACCTCGGTCGAGGAAGCCGCCGAACTGGTGTCGCGAGGCGCCGATCCGCAGCAGACGGCTACCCGGCGGGAAGAACTCCGCGCGCTGGAATTGAGCCTCAGGCTGCTCTCCTATAAAGAGCGGGCGGCGGTGGTGCTGCGCGATCTGGAAGGGCTCTCCACCGAAGAAGTGGCGCACATCCTGAGCACCAGCCAGGCCACCGTTCGCTCGCAGATCTTCAAGGCGCGGATCAAGATGAAGGATTTTGTCGAGCGCTACTTCCGGAGGCGCGTATGAACTGCAAGAACTGGGAAGAGCGGATCGCGTTGTACTCGGGTGGCGATCCGGGTCCGACTTCCGGTGCCGATATCGAACGCCATCTGGTGGAATGTGCCGGGTGCCGAACGTTCGCAAACGGGATCAAGCACGGTCTGGAACTGCTGCGGTCGGCCCACCGCGAACCGATTGCAGCCGCGCACTTTACGGCGGTTCGAGCGGGTGTTTTGGCTCGATTGGCCCAGGAAAACGAGCAGCGGCGTCCCTGGCGGTGGTGGCTGTGGGTGCCGGGATTAACGGCGGCCCTGGCTGTGGTCGCGGTCTTTCTGCTGGTGCGGCCGGCGGAGACGCCCAGGGTCCGGGTGGCGGCGGCGGTAAGGCCGTCCGAGGATGCGCCGGTCCCCTTGCGACCTTCGGAATCCGTAGTGCCGCGGGTGCGAGTTACTCGCGTCCGGCCACATAGAACAGTCGCACCAGTTCCGAGAATGCCGGGACCGCCGCCGCTGGTCGAACCGCTGGTGGTCAAGCTGATCACCAGCGACCCCGACATCGTCATTTATTGGATCGCCGATAGAAAAGGAGAAGACGAATGAAACGGATATTGCTGGCTTTGATGCTGATCGCCGCGCCTCTCGCGGCGCAGGAAGAGAAGAAGGCGGAGGCGGCTAAGCCGCCCATTCCGACCGAAACCAGGGTGTTCATTTTGAAGTACGCCGATCCGGAGAGCGTCGCGCGGTTGTTTTCCAACTTCATCCCCGGCGTCATCGCGAATTCTGAAATGCACGCCGTGGCGGTCCGCGGCACGAAGGTCGAGGTGGAGTACTTCGCCGACGCCGTCGCCAAGCTGGATGTGCCTTCAGCCGCGGCCAGGGATCTCGATTTCACCATCAATCTGGTGATCGGCAGCGATACGGAGAACCCTGCGGCCACGCCGGTCCCGAAGGACCTCGAACCCGTAATATCCCAACTGAAGGGCGCGTTCGCATTCAAGAACTATCGCCTTCTCGACGTCCTCACGCTGCGGACGCGCGCCGGAAAGCCGGCGCTAACCAGCAGCGCCGGTGGGGCTGTGCAGATCGGTTCGACCACCCGGATGGTACCCAGCCAATTCCAGATCGGCTCGGCAAGCATGGGCACCGACGGTAGCTCGATTCACATCGACCGGATGGCGTGCAGCGTTGAGGCGCCTTGGGAGTACGAGCCGGGGAAGATCAACCGCGAGCATTTGAACCTGAAGAGCGATCTGGACATCAAGGAAGGCCAGACGGTAGTGGTCGGACGCATGGGCATGAACAGCCAGCAGGCCATGTTCGTGGTGCTGACGGTGAAGGTGGTGCAGTAAGTCCCGCCGGGGGCAGGTCTCCGGCCTGCCCCTTCACCCCTGTATACTAAAACTGGAGGCGCAATCCCGATGCCCGAAGATCCCCGGCCACGGCCCACTATCGACGAGCGTCTGGAAGCCCTGGCGCAGACTATGGAAATCCTCGCCGGCATGCAGCGCGAAAACGAGAAACGATTCGATCAGGTTACCCACAACTTTGAAGTGGTCCTCGATTCCATCAAGCGTCTCGAAAACGTCGCCGTGGCGCACGAACAACGCCTCGATGACATTGAGGGTCGCCCGCAGTAAGCCGCTCCCCTACCTTACCTTCTCGTCTTTTTCCACCTTACCGTCGCGGATGTGAATGACGCGGTGCGCGTGCAGGGCGATATCATGCTCGTGAGTAACCAGCACGATGGTATTGCCGCGCTCGTGCAGTGTCTCGAATAGCGCCATGATTTCGTTGCCGGTGGCGGTATCCAGGTTGCCGGTAGGTTCGTCGGCGAGCAAAATGGAGGGGTTGTTGACCAGCGCGCGGGCCACCGCGACACGCTGGCGCTGTCCGCCGGAAAGCTCATTGGGCTTGTGATCCATGCGTTTTTCCAGATCGACCTGGCGCATCGCCTGCTTGGCCCTCTCGAGTCTCTCCTTGGCCGACATGCCCGAATAAATCAGCGGCAGTTCCACGTTGTGCAGCGACGTGGCGCGCGGCAGCAGGTTGAACGTCTGGAACACGAAGCCGATTTCCTTGTTGCGAATGCGCGCTAACTCGTCGTCGCTCATGTCGCTGACCAGGTTGCCGTTGATATAGTACTGGCCCTTGGTGGGAGTGTCCAGGCACCCGATCAGGTTCATCAGCGTGGACTTACCGGAGCCCGACGGCCCCATGATAGCGACATACTCGCCCCGCTTGATTTCTACGTCCACGCCGGACACGGCATGAATCTCCTGGTCCCCCATGACATAGGTCTTCCAGAGATCGTAAGTACGAATAACAATGCCGTCCCGTTTGAGCTGTTCGCCGCGCTCGATGAGCGCCTTTTCCGCCGCCGCTGCCATTGTGGTTCAGTCTCGTTTCTGGTGTTGCCCGCGCTACGATTTCGTTTGTGCGACCGGTGACTTATTGTCCACCTTGACCTGGGTCTCGTTGCGGATGGTACGGATCACCTGATAGCTGCCGGTGATGATCTGGCCGCCCTCTTTCAAGCCGCTCAGGACTTCGATATCGGTGGCGCCCGTGATCCCCGTTTCCACTTTGTGGAACTGCGCCTTCCCGTTCTCCACCACGAAGACGCCGGTCAATTCTTCTTTCTTGGCTTTCTCCGCCGCTGGATCGAGCTTGACCGTGGCGTCCGCCGCCTTCTTGCCGGTGGACACCGCCTCCAAATCGCCCTTCTGGCGGACCGTGAGCGCCTGAATCGGAATCGTCAGGACGTTCTGCCGCGTGGCCGTCGTAATCTTGGCGGTGCACGACAGGCCGGGGCGGATTTCGTCGGGCGGATTGTCGAGCGCCACCACCACTTTGAAATCCTTGGCTTCCTGGCTGGAAATGGCGCTCTGCGACGCCGCCACTCCGGTGGAACGCAGGATGGCGGTGTTGCCGATCTCCGAGACATGGCCCTTGAAGGTCTTGTTGGGGATGGCATCGATGGTGATGTCCGCCACCTGATCGAGCTTGATGTTGACGATGTCGGTTTCGTCCACCTTGACCTCGGCGGTGATGAGCGACATATCCGCGATGGTCATGATGATCGTTCCGGTCTGGTTCTGCAGCCCGGGCACCACCGATTCGCCCTGCCGCACGGGCAGATTGGTGACCACGCCATCCAGAGGCGCGTAGAAGTTGCGCTTCTGTAACAGATCGTCGAACCGCGTCAGGCCCGCCTGGTTCATGGCGATGCGCTTCTGCGCCGACTTGAGCTGCGCTACCATCTGTTCGCGTGTCGCGTGCGCCTGGGTCAGCCGCGTTTCAGACTCGCGGATGGCGGCCACCTGCGCTTCGTAGGTATAGCGCTTGAGGTCGAAATCCTGTTTGGCGAGCAGTTTCTCCTTGAAGAGCAACTCGCTGCGGTCGTATTCGGCCTTCATGCGCTCCAGGTCGGACTTATCGTGATCGAGCGCCGCCTGCATGGTCTTAATGTTGTCGTCGGCGGCTTTCAGACCGGCCTCGGCTGCGGCGGAATCGGCTTCCGAGGAGCTGATGGTGGCTTTCTGCGCGGCCACGTCGGCGGCCGGCTGAACGTCCTCCAGTTTGGCCAACAACTCGCCTTTGCGCACCCGGTCGCCTTCTTTGACGAGAATCTGGCGGATCTCGCCCATGGCATTGGCGCCGATGTTGATGTAGTTTTTGGGCTTGATTTCACCCGACGCGGTCACCTGGCTGACCAGATCCGCGCGGACCACTTGTCCGGATTGGACCGTGACCACTCCCCGCTTGCTATATACGGTGCTGGCATATACGCCGGCTACCGCCACCGCGAGAGCGGCTACAGTAATGATGATCTTCCACTTGCGCTTCACGACGACAAATCCCCCAATACTTTCGCTATCGCCATTAATAGACGCAGTTTCGCGTGCAGGAGTTCAGCCCCATTTTACCCCTTCGGTACAAAAATCGCGGGAATGGGACGATGCGGCCCCTAAGGTTAGACGGACGGCAGTCCCGAACATTAGGCGAAGAAATTGCCCATTTTGCGGAATTTTGCGTAGCGGTGGGCCACCAGTTGTTCGCCTGTCAGGTTCGCCAATTTGCCGAACGATTCCACCAGCGCAAAACGCAAATACTCCGCCGCGGCCGCCGGATCTTCCTGGGCGCCGCCGGGCGGTTCCGGTATAATTCCGTCGATCAGGCCAAGCGCGGTCAGGTCCTCCGCCGTCATCCGCAGCGCCGCCGCCGCCTGTTCGGCCTTTCCCGAGTCGCGATAAATAATGGCCGCACAACTCTCCGGCGAGATCACACTGTAGACCGCGTTTTGGAGCATCAGGACGGTGTTGCCCACACCCAGGGCCAGCGCGCCGCCCGATCCGCCTTCCCCGATGCACACCGCCACCATGGGAACCGTCAGGCGCGCCATCTCGCGAAGATTGCGGGCGATCGCCTCGGCTTGCCCGCGCTCCTCGGCGTCGATCCCGGGATACGCGCCCGGGGTATCCAGAAAAGTGATCACGCGAATGCCGAACTTGGCGGCCAGTTGCATGGCTCGCAGGGCCTTTCGATACCCCTCCGGCTTGGGCATTCCGAAGTTCCGGTAGACCTTCTGCTTGGTATCGCGGCCTTTCTGCTCCCCAATCACCATCACCGGTTGGCCTTCAAACCGGCACATTCCCGCGACAATGGCCGGATCGTCGCCGAACAGCCGGTCGCCGTGGATCTCCTGAAAATCGGTGAACAGGCGCTCGATATAGTCCAGCGAATGCGGGCGCTTGGGATGACGGGCCAATTGCACGCGCTGCCAGGCCGCGTTCGGCTCGGCGCCATCCGTCGCTATCAGGTTCGGAGGAGAATCCACTGAGTCCATCTTAACAAAGCCCAATCCCGGCGCCAGGGGAATCCAGCCCGTAGCGCACGAGTGCACACGTCACGAACTCCAGCTTCCCCCCAAAGTTGACTTCCCCGGCATACGCAGCTATCTTGATAGACATTGCAGGATTTATTTGGGTCTGAGGAAACGCCGGCCGCCGATCTGGTCGCCTGGGCCGTCCAAACATTCCGCGACCGGTTCGCCATCGCCGTCAGCTTCCAGAAGGAAGGGATGGTGGTGCTGGACATGGCATGGCGCTCGACGCCCGGTGTGCGTGCGTTCACACTGGAAACCGGTCGCCTCCCGGAGGAAACCCACGGCATGATGGAGACCGTCCGCGAACGCTACGGCATCGTGGTGGAGCGCGTCCGGCCTGATGCCGACGAGGTGCGGCAGATGGTGGCGCGTCACGGCGCCGACCTGTTCCGCGACAGCGTGGAACTGCGGCGCCTGTGCTGCGAAGTTCGCAAGGTCCGCCCACTGGAGCGCAAGCTGAGAGAGTTGCAGGCGTGGGCCACCGGTCTGCGGCGGGAACAGTCCCCCGAGCGGGCCCTGGTCCCCAAGCTGGAGAGGCAGGACGGCCGCATCAAGATCAATCCGCTGGCGGACTGGACGGCGGCGCAGGTGGACGAGTACATCCGGCTGCACGACGTGCCGGTGCATCCGCTGTATGCCCGCGGATTTGCCAGTATCGGCTGCGAACCTTGTACCCGCGCCCTGCTGCCGGGCGAGATTGGCCGCGCCGGCCGCTGGTGGTGGGAGCGCGACTCAAAGAAGGAGTGCGGCATCCACTTTACGCCCGATGGCGCGGTGCGCCGAGCCGGGGAGCCCCACGGCCGGGGTATGCTGACAGATACGAATGCATAAGGGTTTCACGCTGTGGTTTACCGGCCTGTCGGGCGCCGGCAAGAGCACCATCTCGGACCTGATCGCGCAGCGGCTGCGGGATTGCGGAGCCAAAGTGGAAGTCCTGGATGGCGACGTAGTGCGCACTCATCTATCGCGAGGGCTGGGGTTCAGCCGCGAGGACCGCGACGAGAACATCCGCCGCATCGGCTTCGTCTGCGAACTGCTTTCGCGCAACGGCGTCATCGCCATCGTGGCGGCGATCTCGCCGTACCGGGCGGTTCGCGAGGAAGTCAGGGGGCGGATCGAGAACTTCGTGGAGGTTTACGTGGAGTGCCCCGTCGAGGTTCTGGCCGCGCGCGACGTCAAGGGTCTGTACAAGAAAGCGCTGGCCGGGGAGATCGGGAATTTCACCGGAATCTCGGATCCATACGAGCCGCCGGCCGCCGCTGAGATCACCGTCAATTCCTCCACCGAGACTGTACAACAAAGCGCCGACCGAATCTGGGCTACACTGGAGCGTTTAGGTCTGGTTCGCTTTGATCGATCTGCACTCACACACCAATGAATCCGACGGAAGCTGTTCGCCGGCGGAGTTAGTCGAAGAAGCCGTGTCGGCGGGCGTGACGGTTTTGGGAATTACCGATCACGACACGTTTGCCGGTTTCGACCAGGCGACGCCGGTGGCGCGCAGCCGCGGTCTGGAACTGGTCTGCGGCATCGAGCTTTCCACCAAGCTCCACGGCCATTCGGTCCATCTGCTGGGATATTTCCTGAAGAACGGAGGCCCGGCCGATTTTCGCCGCTGGGTCCTGGACCTGCAGGCTTCGCGCCGGGAGCGCAATGTGCGGCTGGCCGCGCGGCTGCGCGAGTTGGGTTTCGATATCAGCCTGGAAGAAGCCGAAGCGCGCGGACGGGGCATGACCGGCCGTCCGCATTTCGCGCAAATCATGCTGGAGAAAGGCTACGTCTCCGACATCCGCCAGGCGTTTGACGATTATCTGGACGAATCCGCCATCGGCTACGTCTACCGCCGCGAGCCGGAGTTCGCCGAAGGCGTGGAACACATCCGCAACTCCGGCGGCATCGCGTCGCTGGCGCACCCCATCCGCGTCAAGGGCGATGTGGCCGCCATGATGCCGGAGTTGGCGGCGTCGGGGATGAACGCCATCGAGGCATATCACAGCGACCACGGTCCCGCCGAAACGGAAGCCTATGTGAGCTTGGCGAAGCAGTACGGTCTGCTGGTGACCGGCGGCTCCGATTTCCACGGCGTAGTGAAACCGGATGTGAAACTGGGAACCGGCGCCGACGGGAATCTGCATGTTCCCGAGGATTTGCTGGAGACGTTGCGGCGGGCGGGGTAGGAACTACTCTTTCGCCGCCGGTGCCGTGGCCGAATCTTTTGCGCGACCCGCGACTGGACTGCCATATCTTCCCGGAGGAACTCCCGAACCGCCAGTCGGAGGGGAGGGCGGTTTTTGGGCTCCCTCGGATACAGGCATTATTGCTGAGTAGTTCCCTCCGATACTTGTCCAAGCGCGGGAAAAAGATTCCTCAGGCTTGTGCGTGTTACGGTTGCTATTTTTCGCCATCGGACACCCTCACACCTTCATTATACTGGAAGAATTCCAATGCCTGAATTTCCGTCCCCATTACGAGAATCCCCGCCGTCGCCTCGATTCGAGAGCCTGTAAACCCTCCATTCTCATCAACGTGCCAGACCTCCTCCAGATACACTTCTGCGGGGGCCGGGCTATGGGACGCGAACGATCTTTCCCCAAAAAACCCTCCGATTCGGCGCTGATCCTTTAGGTGGACGATCACCCAGTACGGAATGCGCTTTGCGAAAATGTCGTCCCAAACTCTCGCGTTTGCACTGGCAACGTGGCGAGCAACCTTGGGGCGCCGCCGTATCCACAAAAAAACCACGGGCCACACAACCGGCATGCCCACCAATAAGACGAACGTAGCCGGATACCATAGCCACGGCGGCAGGTTGCCGGATCGCACTACCAGAACCAGCCAGATGAGTGCTGCAAAATTGAGGGAGCTATAGGCGATAGCGTCCAGGAGCGATTTGGAGAAATCCCTCACCTCGCCGGGGACGAGAAGATCGTAGACCTTCAGTGTGATGAAACCAGGGATGAAGAAAATCAAAAAAAGTGCCAACGTCCCTTGAGCCTCAAATAGCTTTTCCACCTCAACTCCTCCTCCCTAAGAACGTTACCACTCGCAACCGCCGCCTACTTCGCGTACATCGCAATTACCCGCTCGATGGCGCGCCGGCAGACGGCGCAGAATCCCACTTCGTCGCGCGTGAACATGATGCAGTCCTGCTGCGGCCGGTAGTAGCCTTTGGCCTCATACATGGCCCCCTCGAACGCACCCACCTTGCCGGCATTCGCGCCGGACGACAGCAGCTTGGTATCGCCGGCGAGCTCCTCGCGGAACAGCGCTTCCATCACATCTTCCGGCTGGTGATGCGCGCGGATCTCCCGCCGGCGCGATTGAGTATCCTGCTGCATCCGCTCGAATTCCTGTTTGGGCCAGAGAGTCGGTAGCTCGACCGCCGGCGTGAGCAACTCCTTCCACTTCGCGGCTTGCGGGTCCGCCGTCGCGTTGGGTTCCCAAGGCTCCGGCCGGTCGCTGGGACTTCCATAGGAGACGTCCGAAGTGTAATATTCGTCGGCCAAGCCGGCGAAATGGTGCCCGAACTCGTGGACTAGCACATACGGCGTGAATGCATTTCCCGCCGACACCGTGGCGAACGCGTTGAAGATGCCTCCGCCTCCGTACTTGCGATCGTTCACCACAATCTCCATGAATTCGTACGGCGCGGCGGAAGCGATCTCGCGCAATCGCCGGTTGTCCAGCGTCAAAACGTAGCGCTCCGACCCGAACGCATCGTAGGCCGCACCCAGCGCCGACCGCCGGTAGACGTTGTCGGAAGGCCGCGAAACGCCGCTTTCGTCGGAGGGCGTATCCACCGCCCAGACGTTGAAATCGCCGCGATGCTCGCGGAAGGGCGATGCCGCGAAAAGCACGTCGGCGGTGTGCTTGGCATCGCCGTGCCACTTCTCCATCTCGCTCGCCGTATAGCCGTCGCCGAGCAGCAGCAGGTCCACCTTGTCGCGGGGCGCGCCGTTGCGCATCACCGGCCACACGTTGAGCTTGGGCGGACTGCTGCGGTCGATGGTGCGGTCGCCCGGGTCCACATTTACCGACCAGATGGGCACCCACTCGTTCCTGGGGCCGCGCTTGCGGATGACCACCTGCACGGGCGCATCGGGAGCCGGAAAGCGGACGCTCTCGTGCAGCGACCGCCACTGCTGTTTGGCTTCGTCGGTGGTCTCCCATTCGCCGTACACACTGGCAAACCCGCGCGAGTAAATCGCGCGATGGCTGGCGGCATCGCGAACTTCGAACTGGTACTTGCCCAGGTTGCTGGTGTCGATCCAGCGATCCAGCGGTCCCGGCCACTCGCTCTCGAGCGATACGCGGTCGATGGCGAAATGCTCTTCGGTGGCAGTGCCGGCGTGGTAGTAGTCCAGGCGCATGGTCTTCGGCCCGGCGGATTGCGCCGCAACCGTGGCGGCCGCGGCGAGAAGGGTCAACACAATTCGGTCGAACATGGCAGCAGTTAGGATAGCGCTCTGCACAGTGGGCCATCGCGCGGCCGCGGAACCGAGTAAGCCTCTATCATTCACGCCGGTCCGAGACCTATGAATCCCCTGTTTCCTTACACAATCCTCGCCGGGTTTCAGACTCCAGCCCTCCCGCATGCTATTGCTGAATGCGAGAGGACCCATGCCAGCCCCCACTACTAAGACCATCTCCCCCCGCGCGGCGGACCATTCGTGCGGGTCGATAAGAATTACCGAACCCATTTTCCTCCCTGGCCCACATACGACACGCCAGTCACCCCTACAAAAACGAACCCGTTTTGACCCCCCGCGCCCGTCTTATCCGAGTTCCGGCCGGGCATGTTCTGCAGCCGCGCGCCAACTTCCCGGCCTGCCCGGCTGAAGCTATGGCTGGGTACTTGCTAGAATCGACAGAGGGCCATATGCCTGCCGCTCCCACTCATTCGACCGCCCGGGAGATCATCCTCGAAATCGTGCGAAACATGCGGGAGGGCCTCGAACCTCTGCATTATTCCACCCTGGCGCCCGCAATTTATCACGTCTACCTGCATCCCGACGATCTCGACCGCCTGCGCGGAATCCTGCCGCGAATCGTGGATGAAGCGCGCCAGGCGCTGGATGCCGAGGTGGAGTCGCTCAACCGCGCGTCGCTCGGCGAACGCCTGAAACTCGCGCGCCGCCGCGATCCCAAAATCACGCCACCCGAGGGCGGCTGGCAAATCAAAATTCTGGAGAATACCGACGACGACGTAGACCCCGGCGACATCGTGATCTATTCGGAACTGGCGCTGCCCGCCAAGCCGGAATTCGGCGCCGGCTCCATGACCAAGCGAATCGCCACCCGGCGCTTGGGCGGAACGCTGTCGTCCTCCTCCAGCTACGACAAGCCCGTCAGCTCCGCGCCTCCCCCCGAGAAGCCGGCTCCCGAAGCCGCGCCCGCGTCAGCGCCCGTCGTGGACACCAGCGGCGCGTTCGCCGTGATCGAATATGAGGACCAGGGCGGCCACAAGCTGTATCGCATGACCAAAGACCAGATCGTGGTGGGCCGCGGCGGACGGGACTACTGGACCGATCTCAAGCTCGACACTCTGTCCGATGTTTCCCGGGAGCATTTTCGCCTGCGCCGGGATGCCGCAGGCAAGTTCTTCCTGAAGGACCTCAGCCGCCTGGGGACTACCATCAACGGAGAGCCCGCGCCCTCCAGTGTGGAGTTCGTGGATGGCGAGAAACGCGATCGAAACGTGGAGGCGGCGGTTCCGGAGAAAGCGCGCATTGGCCTGGCCGGCGTCCTCTTCCTGGAATTCCGCAGCATAACGTGATGCCCACCTCCCACTTCCGCCCGTGGCGCGCGCACTCATGCGTGCCGCGTCCCGACTCATCGGAATGCCCGGCCGGTGTGCGCACAACCCGACTCCCCGAGGCCTATGCCTTCTAAACCTCATGTCCGATTCGCCGGCGGCAGCGACCCCGGCCGCATCCGCACGAATAATGAGGACGCGTGGTACGCCGATGCCGAGCGCGGCGTCTTCCTGGTGGTCGATGGGATCGGCGGGCAGGCCGCCGGCGAGAAGGCCGCGGAAATCGCCGTGGCCCGCGTGCGTGCGCGCCTCGAACGGCAG
>Ga0181529_10005621_pt1 | contig 13081 bp, 6 predicted proteins | sample PEATcosm2014_Bin_36_FD_119763 | JGI IMG/M metagenome (GOLD analysis project Ga0181529, IMG submission 119763) | Peatland microbial communities from MTU Mesocosm Facility, Houghton, MI, USA - PEATcosm2014_Bin10_30_metaG | ecosystem: Environmental > Terrestrial > Soil > Wetlands > Peat | place... | reverse complement strand
GCTACGTGGGTCCGAAAGTGCGCGTGGATCACGACGTCAGCCTGCTGGTGCCGGAAGTCTGGTGCCGCATGTCACCGGGGGAACGCGACCCGCAATTTCTGATCGCCAACGGCTATCTTGAAAAATGCGCGGACTTCGAACACGCCGGGAAGAAGGTGCTGGCGAACCGTCTTGGCTGGCGCATCAATGCGCGATTCGTCCTCAACTTCTTTGGCCGCGTGTTCAACCATCCGCATGCCGTGTTCACAGGCGAAATGTTGCGGCCGGAGCTTCAGGGCATGGACAATTTCGTGGATGGCATGGACAACATCGTCACCACGCAAAAACGCGTGGCGAAAATGTATTTCGACGACGGCAGCATCGCGCAGGCGTGTCCGCCGCTCAAGGCGTTGCTGCACATCATGCTCAACGACGAATGGGAAGGGAAAGGGCTCGCCGATCCTGAATTCAGAATAATGTTCACGCGGGAATCCTTGCTGGCCAGCGACTGGTATGCCGCGCGGCTGGTGGCAAAACAGAAGATTGATCGTCAACTGTGGCTGCGGCATGTGGACTACCTTGACAAGTTTCTGAAGCGCGCCAGTCATGCCGACGAAGCCGCGCGTCTAGGCATCACCGCGAAACTGGAGCGCGCGAAGAAAACCCTGGCCGAAGTTGAATCGCCGGATTATGTGAAACAACTGTCTGGCACGCTCGGCGCGGAGCCTATCGAGGGGTATTTGTAACATGTCCATCCACGTCGCGCTCCACCACAAGACGCATTACAAATACGACCGGCTCGTCAACCTCGGCCCGCAGGTCGTGCGGTTGCGGCCTGCGCCGCATTCCCGGACGCGCATCTTGAGCTATTCGCTCCGCATCACGCCGGAAAAACATTTCATCAACTGGATGCAGGATCCGCAGTCGAACTACGCCGCGCGGCTCGTCTTCGACCAGCCCACGCGCGAGCTGTGCGTCGAAGTGGATTTGGTCGCGGAGATGTCGGTGCTGAATCCTTTTGATTTTTTCCTCGAACCGCAGGCTGAAAAATTTCCGTTTGAATATGACCGCGCGCTGGAGCACGAACTCGCGCCGTTCAACCGCAGATGCTGGCTGACACCGGCGTTCACAAAATATCTCACCGCGATCCGCCGTGACGTGCTGGGCGAAGTTAAACGCCGCACAAAGCAGGAACGGCTCGAAGTTCTTGAAAAAGACAAGCCGCGCACAATTGATTTTCTCGTCGCAGTTAATCAGCGGCTCTGGAAGAACATCAAATACACCATACGCCTCGAGCCGGGCGTGCAGACGCCGGAGGAGACGCTCGAAAAAATGAGCGGTTCGTGCCGTGATTCGGCATGGCTGCTGTGCCAGTTGTTCCGGCACTGCGGCCTCGCGTCGCGATTCGTCAGCGGCTATTTGATCCAGCTCAAGCCCGACGTGAAATCGCTCGATGGCCCCAGCGGCGCGGAAAAAGATTTCACCGATTTGCACGCGTGGACGGAAGTGTATTTGCCCGGCGGCGGCTGGATTGGTCTCGACCCGACTTCCGGTTTGCTCGCCGGCGAAGGCCACATTCCGCTCGCCTGCACGCCTGATCCTTCCAGCGCCGCGCCCATTTCCGGAGCGGTGGACGAATGCGAATGCGAATTCAGCTTTGAAATGACCGTGACGCGCGTTCACGAATCGCCGCGCGTCACGCTGCCTTACTCTGACGCGCAATGGAAAAAAATCGAGTCGCTCGGCCACGCAATTGATGCCGACTTGAAAAAAGGCGACGTGCGCCTGACGATGGGCGGCGAGCCGACGTTTGTTTCCGTGGACGATCCCGACGGCGCGGAATGGAATTTCACCGCCGTCTCGCACAAAAAACGAATTCTCTCCGGCGAACTGATCAAGCGGCTGCGTGGAAAATTCGCGCCCGGCTCGCTGCTGCATTACGGCCAGGGCAAATGGTATCCCGGCGAACCGCTGCCGCGCTACGCGCTCGCCGCGTATTGGCGCAAGGACGGCGTGCCGGTCTGGAAGGACGATTCGCTGATTGCGGACGAATCAAAAAACTACGGCCACGGCGCGAAAGAGGCGAAGGAACTGTTGTCGCGCCTCGCCTCAACGGTCGGCGGCGATCCAACACATTTGATTCCGGCTTACGAAGACGCGTTTTATTACACTTGGAAAGAACGTCGCTTCCCGATCAACGTCACGCCGGAGAAAACCAATTTGAAGGACAAGCTGGAGCGCGAGCGCATCGCGCGGATTTTCCAGCAAGGCTTGAATTCCGTCGTCGGTTACTCGCTGCCGATCAAGCGCGTCAGCGGTGGCTGGATGACCGGCAAATGGTTTTTGCGAGACGACGACACGCTTTGGCTCATTCCCGGCGATTCGCCAATGGGGCTGCGCCTGCCGCTGGATTCAATTCCGTGGGTTTCGGAAAAAGATTTTCCGTGGCTGCGCCAGCTCGACCCGTCGCAGCCCAAGCTGCCGGAGCTGCCGAAGGAATTTCCGTATCACCAACGCTTCGTCAGCCGCGCGGAAGCAGCGACGCTGCCTGGCGAAGGTCGCGGTCAGCGTGCGCAAAAACTAGGCGAAAAAGTAAAGCCGTTGGAACCGTTGCCGCCGGATGAAAATCCGCTGCGCCGGCCGGCGTCCGGCCAGAGCGCGCCATGGATCATCCGCACCGCGTTGTGTGTCGAACCACGCGACGGACGGTTGCACATCTTCATGCCGCCGGTCGAGCAGACGGAGGATTATCTCGATCTCATCGCCGGCATTGAAACCGTCGTCACCGAAATGGGCACGCCGGTCATCATCGAAGGCGAAACGCCGCCGCGTGATCCGCGCTTGAACAAACTTGCCGTCACGCCCGACCCGGGCGTGATTGAAGTGAACATGCACCCGAGCAAAACTTGGGATGAACTGGTTCAACGCACGGAAATTCTTTACGAAGAAGCACGGCAGACGCGGCTCGGCACCGAAAAATTCATGCTCGACGGCCGGCACACTGGCACGGGCGGCGGCAACCACATCATCATCGGCGCGGAAGCCCCGCCGGATTCCCCGGTTCTGCGCCGGCCAGATTTGTTGCGGTCGCTGCTGGCGTATTGGCAGAACCATCCGTCGTTGAGCTGGCTATTCAGCGGATTATTTGTCGGGCCGACGAGCCAGGCACCGCGCATTGACGAGGCGCGCAACGATTCGCTTTACGAACTTGAAGTCGCCTTCAAGGAAATGGATCGGCAAATCGGCGCGTTCGGCCAGACGCCGCCGTGGATGGTGGACCGACTGTTCCGCAACCTGCTGATTGACGCGAGCGGCAACACGCATCGCTCCGAGTTTTCGATTGATAAACTTTATGCGCCCGAAAGCGCCAGCGGCCGCCTCGGTCTCGTCGAGATGCGCGCGTTTGAAATGCCGCCGCACGCGCGCATGAGCCTCGCGCAGCATCTGGTGTTGCGCGGCCTTGTCTCGAAATTTTGGAAAGAGCCTTACAAAAATGATCTCGTGCGCTGGGGCACGGACATTCATGACCGCTGGATGCTGCCGCACTTTTGCGAAACGGATTTCCGTGATGTCATCGGCGATTTGCGTGAAGCCGGCTATCCATTCGAGTTCGACTGGTTCGCGCCTCATTTTGAATTTCGTTTTCCTCGCATTGGCGATTTGGAACAGCGCGACATCCAACTCGAACTCCGCACCGCACTCGAACCGTGGCACGTCCTCGGCGAGGAACCGGGCGGTGGCGGCACGGTGCGTTATGTGGACAGCTCGCTCGAACGTTTGCAGGTCAAGGCCAACGGCCTGGTCGGTGACCGCTTCGCCATCACGGTCAACGGCCATCGCGTGCCGCTGCATCCGACCGGCACAAACGGCGAAGGCGTCGCCGGCGTGCGCTTCCGCGCCTGGCAGCCGCCGGTTTGCTTGCAACCGACCATCGGCGTGCATGTGCCGCTGCGATTCGATCTTTACGACACTTGGAACAAACGCTCGCTCGGCGGTTGCACCTATCACGTCGCGCATCCCGGCGGCCGCAGCAGTGACAAGTTTCCGGTGAACAGCTATGAAGCAGAGTCGCGGCGGCTCGCGCGGTTTTTCCGGCACGGCCATCAACAGGGCGAGTTCACGCCGCCGCCGGAAATTCCCAACGGCGATTTTCCGTTCACGCTCGACTTGCGCAATGTCTGACGAAGCTCGCCAAAAACCGGCTTCGCGGTTAAACTACCCTGCACCGATGAACGAAACGTCCGTCGAACCGGAAAAAATTCCGCCGCCGCTGCTGGCCGAATACCAGCGGACGACAGAGCTTTTTGACGAAAGCTTCACGGACGCCGGCGCGCTGCGACCGCATTACGAACAATTCATTGACTCTATCAGCCGCATCGGTGACAGCGAACTCAAACGCCGCTGGGAAAACTCGAGGCGGCTCATCCACGAGCAGGGCATCACCTACAATGTCTATGGCGACACACGCGGCATGGAGCGTCCGTGGGAACTCGATCCGGTGCCGCTGCTCATTGCGGCGGACGAATGGCGCGCGCTCGAAGCGGGCTTGATCCAGCGCGCGACGCTGCTGAATAAAATACTTGCCGACAGCTACGGCCCCCAGGAATTGATCCGCTCGGCCTGGCTGCCGCCGGCGCTGGTTTTCGGGCAGCCGGATTTTCTGCGGCCTTGCCACGGCATTCATCCGGCGCAAAATCGTTTCCTCATTTTTTACGCCGCGGATCTGGCGCGCTCGCCGGACGGGCGGTGGTGGGTGGTTTCCGACCGCACGCAAATTCCCACCGGCGCAGGCTATGCTCTGGCGAACCGCCTCATCACTTCGCGCACGCTGCCGGAGGCGTTTCGCGACTGCCAGGTGCAGCGGCTCGCCGGCTTTTTCTGCGAGACGCAGAAGTCGCTCGCGCAATTCGCGCCGCGTGGCGTGGAAAATCCGCGCATCGTGCTGCTCACGCCCGGCGCGCACAACGAAACTTATTTTGAGCAGGCGTATCTCGCGCGTTACCTCGGCTACACGCTGGTCGAAGGGCAGGATTTGACCGTGCGCGATGACAAGGTTTTTCTTAAAACCCTCGCCGGTCTCGAAGCGGTGGACGTGATTCTGCGCCGTGTGGATGATGAATTTTGCGATCCGCTCGAACTGCGCAATGACTCGATGCTCGGCGTGCCGGGCCTCGTGGAAGCCGCGCGCGCCGGCAACGTGACCGTCGCCAATCTGCCCGGCAGCAGCCTGCTGCAAAGCCCGGCGTTCATGGCGTTTTTGCCAGGCCTGTGCCGGCACGTGCTCGGCGAGAAATTGAAACTGCCGTCGGTCGCGACCTGGTGGTGCGGGCAGAAATCCGCGGAAAATTACGTTCTCGATCATCTCGACGAATTGTTCGTGAAAGCCGCGTTCCGCCCGCAACTGCGCGGGATGCCAGCCGAAAAAAAATTGAGCCAGACGGAACGCGAAGCCCTCGCGCGTCGCATCCAATTTCAGCCGCACCAGTTCGTCGCGCAGGAACGCGTGCGGCTGGCCACTGCGCCCGCGCTCGATGGCGGGCGGCTCGTCGCGCGGCCGGTCACGCTGCGCGTTTATTTGGTCGCGACGAAGGATGGCTACTCGGTGATGCCCGGCGGACTCTCCCGCACCGCGCCGCATGCGGACAGCACGACCGTTTCGATGCAGCACGGTGGCGCGAGCAAAGACACCTGGGTCTTGAGCGACTTGCCGGTCGCGGATCAATCGCTGCTCGCGCCGAGCGGGCAAAACATTGAACTGCGTCGCGTCGGCAACAATCTGCCGTCGCGGCTCGCGGATAATTTTTTCTGGCTTGGCCGCTACGCCGAGCGCGCCGACGCCGCCACGCGATTGCTGCGCGCGGCGCTGCTGCGGTTCACGCCGGAACGCGGCGGCGGCATTTTGCCGCACGTCACGCCGCTGCTGGAAACGTTGGAAATTCAAGGTCAGTTGGATCGCAGCCAAAGCCAGATTCAAGGCCGTAGCCAGATGCAGTTCCAACGCCCCTCGCGGCAAAATTCCGAGGCGCTCGAAGCGGAATTGCTCGCGGCGGTTTTTGATCCGAAGCGCGACGGCAGCTTGCGCCAGATCACGGCGCACTTGCAGCGCCTCGCGATGTCCGTGCGCGACCGCACTTCGAACGATTTATGGCGCGCGGCAAATCACCTCGGCGATCTGCTGGCTCCGCCGCTACAGGAAAAGATTTTGCTCGCCGCCGACGCGCTGGGGATTTTGAACCAGACGCTGCTCGGCCTGGCTTCGTTCCACGGCCTCGCCCGCGAAAACATGACCCGCGCGCAGGGCTGGCGGTTTATTGACATCGGCCTGCGGATCGAACGCGCGATGAGCGTTTGCACGTTTCTCAACCGCGCGCTGCGCTCGCCGGAAGCCGACAATCCGAGCCTGCTCGAAACCGTGCTCGAAGTTGCCGACAGCACGCTGACGTATCGGTCGCGCTATAATTTGCTGCCGAACATCGCGGCGGTTTACGACCTCGTGCTGCTCGACGACACGAATCCGCGCTCGCTGTTTTTCCAGGTCAATCAGCTCGCGCAGCATTTCGAGCGGCTGCCGCGCGAGAGCGAGTCCGTGACGCCGCAGCAAAAAATCCTGCGTGGTTGCAGTTCGCGCCTGCGCATCCTCGATCCGCGCGAACTTGCGGTGCGCACGGAAAAATGGGCGGATGGCGAAGTGGGTTTTCTGCTGACGGAAACTTTGCGCGACCTGCCGCGTTTGTCCGACGCCATTGCGGTCAGCTATTTCGCACACTCGGAAATTTCGCGCACCGGCGGAGGATTCCAGCGATGACCTACAATCTCATCCACAAAACGATTTACGACTACGCCTCGCCGGTGACGGTTTCGCACCACGCCGCCCGCGTCGAGCCGCGCGTGTTGCCGCAGCAGACGGTGGAGAATTTTTCGCTGCGCATCGGGCCGACGCCGGCGGTCATCAAGCCGCGCGTGGACTTCTTCGGCAACCTGGTCTGCGGCTTCAGCATCCAGGAAATTCATCAGCATCTCGAAATCACCGCCACCAGCCGCGTGACCGTGGCCGCGACCACGCCGCCGGCGCCTGCGTTGTCGCCGGACTGGGAAAACGTGGTGAAAATATTTTCCGATCCGGTTTCGCCGGAAGTGGTCGAGCCGTATCAATTTGTTTTTGACTCGCCGCTGCTGCGCGCGTCGCCGGAGCTGGCGGACTACGCGCGCGAAAGTTTTTTCTCCAAGACGCCGCTGCTCGCCGCCGTCGCGGATTTGAACCGGCGCATTTTCACCGAATTCAAATACGACCCGGTGGCGACGACCGTGGCAACACCGCTGGAGGAGGTTTTGGAAAAACGCGCCGGTGTGTGCCAGGACTTCGCGCATCTCGGCATCGCGTGCCTGCGCTCGCTGGGCTTGCCGGCGCGCTACGTCAGCGGCTATCTGCGCACGCGCCCGCCGGAAGGCAAACCGCGGCTCGTCGGCGCGGACGCGAGCCATGCGTGGTTCGCGGTGTTTTGTCCCGGCGTCGGCTGGGTGGATTTTGATCCGACGAACAATGTGCTGCCGGCCGAGGAACACATCACACTCGCGTTTGGCCGCGATTATTCGGACGTGAGTCCGGTCAGCGGCGTCATCACCGGCGGCGGCGCGCATGAAGTGAACGTTTCGGTGGACGTGGAGCCGTTGAGTTGATTCATGAAATACGACATCCTGCATCGCACCTGTTACGCCTACGCTTCGCCCGTGCGCGACAGCTTCAACGACGTTCGCCTCCAGCCGATGCCGATTCCGGAGCAGACGGTCGAATCTTTCCTGCTGAAGGTGCTGCCCGCCGCGCGCCTCACGCACTTCAGGGATTTCTATTCCAACTGGGTCAATCACTTTGAAATCATCGAACCGCACAGCTATCTGATGATCGAGGCGCAATCGCGCGTCGTCACGCATCCGCCCGCGCCGTTGTCAGCGGAAAAACTTTGCTCTTTCGAAAAGATGAAGGAAGCGCCGAACATCGAACGCTGCTTCGATTATCTGCAGGCCAGCCGCTTCGTGGAACTCTCGCCCGAAGCGTGGAAACTCGCGCTCGACGCGACCGACGGTGTTGACGACGCATGGCTCGCGGCCCTGGCTTTGATGAGATTCGTCCACGGCTTTCTCAAATACGAACCGAAGTCCACGCACGTCCACACGCACATGAACGAAGTCATGAAGGACCGGCGCGGCGTTTGCCAGGATTTTGCCCACCTCACGCTCGGATTGTGCCGCTCGCTGAAGATTCCCGCCCGCTATGTCAGCGGCTATCTCGCCACGGAAAGCGCCAGCGCCACACACGCATGGGCGGAGGCTTTCATTCCCGGCCAAGGCTGGCGCGCGCTGGATCCAACGCACAACTGCCAGATCAACGAAACCTATGTGAAAATCGGCCATGGACGGGATTACGGCGACGTGCCGCCCGTGAGCGGCAATTATCGCGGCACGCTTGAGCGGACGATGGAAGTCGAAGTGCGGATCAGCGCTGTGGGATGACCGCAATGCGCTTCGGTGTCAAGTTCGTGTTTGCGGAGCAGAGCAGATTTCGTCTGGCCGGTGGCACAAGCCGGGTTTTGTTCCCAAGCTTAAAGCAGTTTTTCTTGCGCAGTTGAAAACTCATCTCCAAGGCGCGGGATCATGCTTTGGATCGCATCACGGCTTCACATCGCGCACTGGCGTGTCCATCAGGTAAAGTTCGAGCTCCTTTTGCAGCGTCGCGGCCAGCGCGTCGTTTTTTTGCCGCGCAGCCAGTTGCAAGGCCTGCCGCGCCGTTTCCATCGCCGCGGCATATTGTCCGGTCTCCGCATCAGCCGCCGCCAGCGTGCGCAGCATCAGGGGATTTTCCCCGCCGGAAAGCTGGACGGCTTTTTGGGCCAGCGCCACGGCGTTGGTGCCATTGCGCAGCGACGCCTGCGGACAGGTGGCCAGGGCCCAAGCCAGATTGTTCAGCGCATCCACATTTTCGGGCTGGCTTTTGAGCGCCTTCCGATATTCATCCGTCGCTTCGGTAACCCGCCCGGACTGCATCAGCGCCGCGCCCAGATTGTTGCGCGCTCCCGCATAATCAGGTTTCATTTTCAAAACTGTCCGGAATTGCGCGATGGCCTCGTCGAAGCGCCCCAGGTTGAGCAGGGCATTGCCCAGATTGTAGCGGGCCTCGACGAAGCCGGGTTCGGTTTCCAACGCCTTTTGGTAATGCCCGACGGCCTCATCCAGATGTCCTTGATCGAACAACACATTGGCCAGATCGTAGCGGGCCTTGGCATAGTCCGGCTGGATGGCCACCGCTCTTTGAAAATGAATGACCGCCTCACCCGTTTGTCCCCGCTGCAACAGCGCATTGCCCAGATTGCAGTGAGCCTGGGCATAGTTGGGTTCGATTTCCAATGCCTTTTGGAAACAGGCAATGGCTTTGTCCGCCTGTCCCTGTTCCATCAGAGTCGTGCCCAGGCTGCACTCGGCCTGAAAATCGTTGGTGTTCATTTTCAAAGCTTGTTGATAATAAACGACGGCTTCATCCAAACGTCCGAGGTCATGCAGGGCAATGGCCATGTTGTAGGCGGCGAAGTTGTTGCCGGAAGTGCAGGACAGGGCACGGTTCCACAGCGTCACGCTGTCCTTCCAATACGTAGTTTGCTTGCGGGCGCAAATCATCAATGCAGCGATGATGACAGCCATTGCGCCGCCCAAAACCGCCCGCCGGAATTTCCATCCGGCGCTCCACTCCGCCACCGCCCAGGTGGCCGCAATGGCCAGTCCAATTCCCGGCAAATAGGTGTAGCGGTCGGCATGGGCATAATAGGAAATCTGCATCAGCCCGATCAACGGCACCAGCATTCCCAGATACCAAAGCCAACCCACCAGCAGGAACGGAAGTTTTTTCCGGCACACAAACACGCCCGCGGAAATCGCGGCCAGCAGGATCAGCGCCAGCGCCGCCTGCCAGGACGACGCGCCGTTGGGTGGATAAGGGTAGGGTGAAGCAAGACCCACCGGGAAAACCATCTGGCCCATGTAGGTAACGTAGGTTATCAAGGCATTCTCAACCCGCACCCACGCCGGAAGTTGATGGCCAACGGGTATGTCTCCCGTGATCAAAGCCGTCGCCACACTTGCTGCGGCTGAAATCGCAAACAACGGAATTTTCTCCCGCGCCAATTTCCGTAATGCCGCGCCTGTCGGCGGCTGCATTCGCTTGAGCGGCCACCAGTCCAGCAACAGCAACACAAACGGCAGCGTCACCAGCGTGTTCTTGGCCAGCAGTCCCAATGGAAACAACAAAATCACCGCCGCGTATCGGATGCGCGATGGCTGGCGCACATTGCGGACATAAATCAGGATTATCAGCATGAAGATAAACGCGCTTAACACATCCTTGCGCTCGGACACCCACGCCACCGATTCTGCACGCAGCGGATGGATCGCAAAAACCGCCGCCACAAAAGCGCTGCGCCACAATTTCCCGGTCATCTCCCGCAACACCAGGAACAGCAGGACTACCGCCGCGGCGTGGAGTAAAACATTGACCAGATGATTTTCAGCCGCGTTGACCCCGAAGAACTGGCAGTCGAGCATGTGGGAAAGAGTGGTCAGCGGAATCCAACTGGCGACCTGCGGCTGGGTGAAAGCATAGCCAATTCCCTTCAGAGTCAAACCGCTTTGAACCACCGGGTTCGCATACACATTCGCGTCGTCGTCGTAATTGACGAACCCAAAACGCACCGTCTGCCCAAACACGGCGACCACCAGCAGAACGAGAAAAACACAGACGGCGAGATTCTGCCGGCGGACACCGGCGGGAGTAATTGCCACCGCGCCTTTGCCCACAGGAATGCGCTTGCGATAAATAGAATTTTTCTTCGCCACGGACTTCAACCGTGGCGGAAATTTTCAATAAAATCAATCGGGATTATGACTTTGCAATCAATCCAAAGCGCCGGGTCTTCGCCTCGCGCCTGAAACCACAGTCTCGCGCCTCATTAAAACCCGTCCTCGCCAACTGCCGTGGCATTTGAATAAAATTTGGCCGTGGCCGATTCCGTTGAATCCAGCATCGTCATGCCCTGCCTGAACGAGGCGGAGACGCTGGCCAATTGCATCCGCCAGGCGCGGCTCGGACTGGAGCGGTCGGGCGTGCGCGGCGAAATCATCGTCGCCGACAACGGCAGCACCGACGGATCGCAGGAAATAGCCGCGCGCGAGGGCGCGCGAATTGTGGCGGTGACGAAAAAGGGCTACGGCAACGCGCTGCGCGGCGGCATCGAGGCGGCGCGCGGAAAATTCATCGTGATGGGCGACGCTGATGAGAGTTATGATTTTGGGGAGGTGGGAAATTTTGTGGCCAAGCTGCGCGAGGGGTTCGATCTGGTGCAAGGCTGCCGCCTGCCCGCCGGCGGCGGGAAGGTGATGCCGGGCGCAATGCCGTTCTCGCACCGGTGGCTGGGCAATCCGATGTTTTCAATCATGGCGCGGCACATGTTCGCCGCGCCCATCCATGACGTTTATTGCGGGCTGCGCGGCTTCACGAAGGAATTGTATCAGCGGCTGGAACTTCAATGCGAAGGCATGGAATTCGCCACCGAGTTGATCATCAAGGCCAGCCTGCACGGCGCGCGCATCGCGGAAATCCCCGTCACGCTGCATCCCGGCGGGCGCACGGCGCACGCGCCGCACCTGCGAACGGTCCGCGATGGCTGGCGCACGCTGCGTTTTTTTTTGGTGTTCAGCCCGCGCTGGCTTTTCTTGATCCCTGGTTTTCTTCTGGCGGCGCTGGGAGCCATCGGTTACGCGGTGGCGCTGCCCGGCCTGCAAATTAACGGCGTGACGTTCGACGCGCACACGCTTTTGTTTTCCAGCCTCGCCATGTTGCTCGGGTATCAATCCATTCTATTCGCCGTCTGCGCCAAAACTTTTGCGGTCAACGAGAGGTTGCTGCCGAAAGACCCGCACTTGGAGCGTTTTTTTCAATTGATTTATCTTGAACGCGGGCTGGCCATCGGCGCGCTGGCCTTGCTGGCCGGACTGATCTTGCTCGGCGACTCCGTGTGGCAATGGAAGGAGGCTCACTTCGGCCATCTCGATTACGCCGTCACCATGCGCCGGGTGATACCCGGCATGACGCTAACCGCGCTCGGCTTTCAAACCATTCTGTGGAGTTTTTTCATCAGCATTCTGGGATTGAAACGCCCGCACGCTTCGTCCGACCCGGAACAAAATTGATGCACATCGCGCAGCCGGTTTTCTCGATGCCCCTTCAAAAAATCGTTCAGCCGCAATTGCGCGGAGTTCCGCACCGTGGTCTGCAAGTTCGGGCCGGCCCGTTTTCCGTGATTTTAACTTTCCCAAAACAGATTCCGCTGATAATGTATTGCAGCAGACGCGGCACTTTCGGAAATGAGCGACACTTGCCGTCGGTTGGCAAGTGTTCCATGAGGTTCCGGGAATCCTGCTGGTTATCCTGTAAGGATTATGATTAGAATTTCCGGGGATCAATGGACAAATACGAGAGTGACGAACCTGCGAAAATTCTTGATAACGTTGGTGGCCGATGTGGCGGAATTGGCAGACGCGCTAGACTCAAAATCTAGTATCCGTGAGGATGTGTGGGTTCGACCCCCTCCGTCGGCACCATCTAAATCAACGACTTACGTTGATTTGCTTGACATGTTGTTACAGTGTTGTTACACTGTAACGCATGAAATCGAATCTTGCTCCTAATCCGCTCGCACCGGAATCAAAACCTGTTCGCCTGCCGAAAGCGTGGCCGCACGTCATTCGCAACGGCGATGTCGCGGTAAAAATCTACAAGAACAAAGGCAATGTTCGCGGTGAGAATTTCCCCACGTTCCTGTTGAGTTACTACGCCAGCGGAAAGCGTCAGCTTCGCCGCTTCATGGACTTCACCAAGGCCAGCGCAGAGGCAACGCGCATCGCAGAACAGAAAGCGCAGGGCGCACTTGGCGCGGCAGCATTGAGCGCTTCTGATCGTGTGTCACTCGAACAAGCCCTCGTGTGGCTCGCCAAGATTGAAGGTATCGGCAACGCCAGTGTTTCCCGACTGGTGGAAATCGTCCGCGACTACGCCGCCGCG
>Ga0181529_10005620_pt1 | contig 13084 bp, 10 predicted proteins | sample PEATcosm2014_Bin_36_FD_119763 | JGI IMG/M metagenome (GOLD analysis project Ga0181529, IMG submission 119763) | Peatland microbial communities from MTU Mesocosm Facility, Houghton, MI, USA - PEATcosm2014_Bin10_30_metaG | ecosystem: Environmental > Terrestrial > Soil > Wetlands > Peat | place... | reverse complement strand
CCGGGGCTAAAGCCCGCTGAATTAGTTGGACTTATTCGTGGGGCTGAAGCCCCACGCTCCCTCCGGAAGGCAAAAACGTGAGTTTTTCCGCAGCCTGTAAAGCCCCAGTGATTTTGCGGCACTGACGGACGAGCTGAAGCCCGTCCCTTTCAAAACATGGACTTGTGCAGAGATTTCCGCGGTTACCCAGGTTACTCAATAGTTGTAGCCTAGTTACCATATGGGTAGTTTTATTTTTTTTGCCTGATGCTAGCCTTGCTTTACGCTCGATTGTGCGAAATTCTTAAACACTAAGGTGAGACGCTGAGTCAGTCAGGTCACCGATGTGTCATGGAAGGCAAACCGTTTTGATGAAGCTACGGGGCAAAAAAACACGGCGTATACGCCTGACAGCGTTTGCGGTTGGGCTTGTGGCGCTGAACGTGATGGTGTGGAGACTCGCAGAGGCGGGCCGCTCTTCCGTGTCGCCGACCCTGGCCAATGGCTTCACCTGGGGAACGGCGGTCCTGGCGAGCGTTGTCATTCTACTGGTGTGGCGTGAGCGGAGCCAGGGTGGGGGCTATCGCGAGACCCGTGAGAAGAATGCCCGGTTTATCGCGGTGGCGGAGTCCAGCGCGGACGCTTTTTCGATATTGGATTCAGTGCGGAACAAGGCGGGCGAGATAGTGGGCCTGCGTTACCGGTATGTGAACGGCCATGCTGAGAAGCTGTTGCAGAAGCCGCGCACCGAGCTGTTGGACCATGACCTGTGCGAGGTTTTTCCGGCGGACAGCACGGGCGAACTGTTAGAAAGATATCGCAAAGTGGTGCTTACGGGAGAGTCCCTGTGCGAGGACATTTCGGTCCCTACGGAAGATGGTGTGGAGAGGTGGCTTCGGCGACGGATTAACAAGCTTGACGATGGGGTGGCAGTTACCGTCAGCGATGTGACCGAAGTCAAGAAAAATGAAGAGCGCTTCCGGAGCCTGTCGAACTTCAGCAACTCGGTCTTCGAGACGGCCCCGTTCAGCATTATCGAGACGGACCTGAACGGTGTAATCCGGGCGATGAACGGGGCAGCCGAAAAGCTGACTGGCTATTCACACGCGGAGATGGTGGGGAAGGTCTCGATCACCACGCTGCACGAACCCACAGAGTTGACTCCGCAGCCCGACGAGACCACTGCGCAGGATGGCCCGGCGCTGGAGGGCTTCGCGCTGCTGACGGCGAAGGCCGCCCAGGGAGAGGTTGAAGAACGGGATTGGACGTACATTCAGCGTGACGGTTCGACGCTGCCGGTCCATGTCGCGGTGACGTCGGTGCGCGATGGGGCGGGCGAGATCAGCGGATTCATCACCATTGCGTCGGACATCACGGAGCGGAAGCAGTTGATGACGTACCTGAAGCATATGGCCTCCCACGACCAGTTGACTGGCCTGCCGGGCCGTCCGCTGCTGCGCGAGCGCATCGGGGAGGCGATCGAAAAGGCGTCGCTGCACGGGCGCAAGGCGGCGGTGTTCGTGGTGGACCTGGACCACTTCAAGTGGATGAACGACTCACTGGGACACAAGGCCGGGGACGAGGTGCTGGTGGGAATGGCCGAACGGATGCAGCAATCGCTGCGGCGGTCAGACACTCTGGGACGACTTGGCGGAGACGAATTCGTCATCGTGATGCCGCTGATTGCGGGCATGGAAGACGTGGAGCGGTGCGCGCAGCGGCTGGTGGACCTGATCGCGAGCACCGCACAGGTGGGCGAGCTGGAGGTCAACCTGACGGCCAGCGTTGGGGTGTGCGTGTATCCCGACTTTGCGGGGGATGTGGACACCATGCTGGAACGTGCCGATGCGGCGACGTATGTAGCGAAGGCAAATGGCCGGAACCAGTACCAGATGTTCGCCGACGCGATGCTGAAGCAGTCTCAGGACCGCATGTCGATGGATGCCGCACTGCGTCACGCGCTGGTGCGCGATGAGCTGTTCATGCACTATCAGCCGCTGGTGTCGCTGACAACGGGCCGTGTGGTTGGCATGGAGTCGCTGCTGAGGTGGCGGCATCCAAAGCTGGGCATGCTCTCTCCCTCGATCTTCATTCCGCTGGCGGAAGAGACCGGGCTGATTGTTTCCATCGGCGAGTGGGTGATGAAACAGTCATGCAAAGAGGCGAAGGCGACCTGTGACGATCTGGGGATGGACCTCTCGGTGTCTGTGAACCTGTCGCCGCGCCAGTTTGAGCAGAGCAACCTGCTGCAGGTGATCGGCGATGCGCTGGAGAGCAGCGGGCTGCCTGCGAAGCGTCTTCAGGTGGAACTGACGGAGAGGATACTGATGGACAACACTGCGTCGAACCTGGAGAAGCTGCAACAGATCCGCAAGCTTGGCGCGCGGGTTGCGATAGACGACTTCGGCACGGGATTCTGCAGCTTCTCGTACCTGCTGAAGTACCCTGTGGACCGGCTGAAGATCGACCAGAGTTTCATCATGCAGGCCGTGACGGAGCCGAACGCTGCGACGGTTGTGCGGGCGATCCTGTCGATGTCGCACCACCTTGGCATCAAGGTGACGGCCGAGGGCGTGGAGACGGTGGACCATCTTAATATTTTGTCGCGGCGCAACTGCGATGAGGCCCAGGGATTCTATTTTTCACGCGCCGTGTCGGCTGCGGGATTCGCCGCGGCGGTGGAATCGATCCATCGTTCGTACGACGAACGCAAGCTGGCCGAAGAGGCGCGGTTTGCATCGAACGAGGCAGGGCTGGAGCAGTACGAAAACTGACCATGGACTGAAGCTGTCCGTTGCCTGAGTGAGGATGAAAGAGTGTGCCCACATCCAGAGAGCCTGGATGTGGGCACACTCTTCTGTGCGCTTTGCTAGCGGCGGTTGTCGGTGGCGGGCTCGGGGTGGATGAGGAGGCGGTCGACCTCGGGCGCGTCCAGTTTGAATGCGCCTTCGAGGGCGGACATGACGGCGTGGACGCGAGCCATGGGAAGGCCGTCGGGCAGGGTACAGTGGCAGGAGACCTGGGTGCGCTCGGGGAATGCGGTTGCCGGTTGCTGGGTGATGGCTTCCGGTTGAGACGCGGCTGCGGCGAGGTCGACCGTGGCGGCGTGCGCGGCTGCTGGGACGACGCTGGGGCCGTGGCGGGTGACGTAGACCTCGTGGATGTCTAGGACCTCGGGGAATGCGGCGGCGACTCTGCGCAGGCGTAGTTCGAGGTCGCGGTCGCGCTCCTGCGAGGCAGGGCGCTCGATGGTGGCCGGTTCGCTCTCAATGTGGGTGAGGATGGAGGCGATGTCTGGGATCTCGCGCCGAATCTCGGCCTCGAGGTCGGTGACGAGGTCGTGGGCTTCGAGCAGCGGCATGGTCTCGTCGACCTCGAGGTGCTGCTCGATGTGCAGGAGGGGAAGGTGGCGGTCGTGCTGCTGGCCGCTGAGTTGCTGGACGTTGATTTCGTGGATGGCGAGGTTGCGGCGGGCCGCTACGGCGCGGATGCGGTCGTGGACGCTCTCGGCAAGCGATGCGGTGGGGATGGTGTGGACGACGACGTCGGCGGCGGGCAGATGGCGCTGTACGGCCTCGGTGGCGGCCAGGGTGAGCTGCTCGGAACGCTGGAAGGTGAGGTTGCGCGGCAGGCCGAGGGTGACGTCGGCGAAGTAGTTGGAGCCGGAACGGCGGGTGCGCAGGCGTTCCACCGAGAGTACGCCGGGAATGGCTGTGAGATCGTGCAGGAGATTCTGGCGGAGCTGGTCTTTTGCCTGAGCGGAGGACTGGAGCTGGCCATCGGTGGGATCGGTGGTGGGAGTGGCGTCGAGCAGGGCGTCGATGGTCTGGTGGGCGAGCTTCCAACTGACGCGCAGAATGACGCAGGCGACGACCAGAGCGGCGATGGGGTCGGCGAATTCGAGCCATGAGCGGGCGAGGCGCTCGCCAGCGTAGGTGGCCGCGATGCCGATGAGGACCGCAAACGAGGCCCACATGTCGGTGGCGAAGTGGACCGAGTCGGCGGCGAGCGCGTCGGAGTGATGCTGGCGCGCGACACGGGCGAGAGTGCGCGAGCGGGTGAAATCGACCGCGATGGAGATGAGCAGCACGGCGAAGGGCCAGAGCGAGGGCTTCAGGGCGAGCTGGTTGTGGCTGACCATGCGGCCAACGGCCTCGCGGACGATCCAGGCGCTGGAGGCGAGCATGATGCCGGTCTCGACGAAGGCGGCAAGGGATTCGACCTTGCCGTGACCGTAGTTATGCACGTCGTCGGCGGGACGGTCGGAGACCTGAACGGAGAAGAGAGTGATCGTCGAGGCGATCAGGTCAATGCCGGAGTGGGCCGCCTCCGACAACATTCCGAGGGAACCGGTGAGCAGGCCGGTGAGCAGCTTGAGCAGCGAGACGAGGGCCGCTGCGACGACGGAAAAGACCGCGGCGGTGCGCTTGGCGGCGTGAGATTCCGGCCTGGGAGCGGAAGCGGCGTTCGTCGGGCTGACCGGAATGGGCATGGAAGAGATGCTACAGGGTTGGACGGACAGTGCGCCGGGTTTGTTGCATTAACTTTAGTGTCTGGTGGAACAAGGCTTCAGGGTTTGATGGCGCGGTAGAGGCCGGCGATGCCGAAGGTGTAAGGCGTCCAGGTGGGCGCGGTGAAGCCGGCGGCGGAGATGAGCTCGATCATGCGCGGCGGGGCGGGGAAGCGGGCGACGGATTCGGGGAGGTAAGTGTAGGCGCTGGCGTCGTGGGAGATGAGGCGGCCAAGGAGGGGAAGGATGCGCTTGAAGTAGAGATTGTAGAGCGCGCCCATAAGGCCGGTGGGTTGGTTGAATTCGAGGATGGCGATTTGGCCGGAGGGGCGCAGGACGCGGTGCAGCTCGGCGAGGCCGTCGGAGTAGCTGGCCAGGTTGCGGAAGCCGAAGGCGCAGGTGACCAGGTCGATGGTGGAGTCGGCGAAGGGGAGATGGAGAGCGTCGGCCTCGATGGCGCGGATGTTGCGGCCGGCGAACTTGGGTTGGGCGAGGGAGAGCATGTTGCGGGAGAAGTCGACGGCAAGAATGGGAGAAGGTTGCTGGTTGTTGGTTGCTGGTTGTTGGTTAAGTGCGCGTGGGCGGAGCTTGTCGAGGGCGAGGGTCATGTCGCCGGTGCCGCAGCAGAGGTCGAGGATGACGGCTTCGGGGCGTGCGAGGATGGGGCGCACGGCGCGGGCGGTGCGGGACCACCAGAGGCGGTCGATGCCGGCGGAGAGGAGGTGGTTGAGGAGGTCGTAGCGCGGGGCAATGGCGTCGAACATCTGCTGGATGCTCTGGGCGGCAGTGGCGGGGTCGGAGACGCCGGTGGGGCGCGCGCCGGGGGTGGGATCGGGTTCGGGGAGGGGTTGGATCGTCATTAGTTTTCTGAAGGCCGCTCGATGTGGTCGATGACGAGAAACTCGACTGGAGTCTTTGTGGGTTCAAGCTTCAGACCGAGCGCCTCCTGAATGGTGGTGAAGATTGAGGCCTCTGTCTCCTCCACTTCGTGGGTTGTTCCCCACTCGGCCAGGATTGGCATGGTGAAGTCGTATGTGCCAGTCAAACCGGTCTTGTCTACTACCGGACGTCCCACAGCGCGATTCAAAAAACCGCTTAGATACAGGGAGAGCGCCGCTATCGGGACGGACTGCGCGATCAGTCGCTGATTGCCAGCCCCCTCATCCTTGAAACGCATGCCGATGATGGGCTTGCCTTCCCCGTCGTGCAGGCCGTTCGGATAGGTATCGCCGGGGACTGCCACTTTAAACTTGGGGCCGTTCTTCGCGACCACCAGCGCAAAGGCTGGCGCATCGCGGGTCTCGAAGTGTGCTTTCAACTGGAAGCGATCCTGCAACAAAGCTTGCAACGCGCCTTGAATGTCCTTCGGGCTCTGTTTCCGCCACTCGGAGATATCGGATTCGGCTACTTTGGCATTGACGTCGTAACCTTCGTTACCGAAATTGCACCAATCGGGAAGGCCAAGAATGCGTTTGAAGTCCCAGACTTGGTACGCGCTGCCGAGGAGAACGACAGGGAACATATTCCTTACAACATATCCATCGTCCGTAAGGCCGCTGCCACCACCGATGCCCGTTTTGTTACGACGGATCGAGGCCACATCGAACACGATTGGCTTGGTGGTTGGGGCATTCTTGGCTGAGGGCGGGGCTGCGACAGGCGTTGGACTTGTCTGGGCGATTGCGGAGGTAGCGGCGAAGGCCATCCATGTGGCTGCGAAAAACACGAGAGTTCTACGCACAAGGCATTCAGTCATGGTTGGAATCGTCCTCTTCTTGCAGCAAGAAAAATGTCAGAAGCTATGCTACGACTTGGAACAAGCAACGGCGAAATGCGGGGATTCTTCGCTTTGCTCAGAATGACAAGCAAAAACAACAGCAGATTCCCTTCGGGAATGACAAACAAAAAGGCTACATCTGCTGCATGGTCGCAAGCATGGATTGGGTGGCGGCGAGGAGTTCGGGGTCGGTGACGTCGTAGGCTACTTTGGTGCGGCCTATGCCGGTGGCGAGGACGAAGGCGCGGCGGCCACTGCGCTTCTTCTTGTCGGCGGAGGTGAGGGCGACGAGCCTGGCGGCGGAGGCTTGAGGCGTGGCGGCGATCTTGAACGGCGGGATGGGGCCGTAGCGCAGGATGAGGTTGGCCATTCGGGCAAACTCTTCCGGCGTGATGAGGGCGCGGTTGAGCGAGACGTGGAGGGCGGCGATGCTGCCCCAGGCGACCGCTTCGCCGTGGAGGAGCTTGCGGTAGTGGGTGGCCGCCTCGATGGCGTGGCCGATGGTGTGACCGAAGTTGAGGACCATGCGCAGGCCGGACTCCTTCTCGTCCTGGCTGACGACCTCGGCCTTGACGCGGACGCTGGCGGTGACGACCTTTTGCAGGGCGGCGGGGTCTCCAGACAAGATGGCGTCGCCGTTCTTCTCCATGAAGCTGAAGAGGGACGGGTCGCGGATGATGCCGGACTTGATGGCTTCCTGCAGGCCGGCGCGGAGTTCGGCGGCGGGGAGGGTGGCGAGCGTGTCTATGTCGCTGAAGACGGCCAGCGGGTGGTGGAAGGCGCCGATGAGGTTCTTGCCGGCGAGGAGGTTGACACCGGTCTTGCCGCCGAGGGAGGAATCTACCTGCGCGAGCACGGTAGTGGGCAGGCCAACGTAGCGGATGCCGCGCATGTAGATGGCGGCGAGGAAGCCTGTGACGTCGCCGACGATGCCGCCGCCAAAGGCGAGGAGGATGGAGTCGCGGTCTGCCCCGGCGAGGGCAAGCTGCTGGGCGAGCGACTCGACTGTGGCGAGGCGTTTGTGCGATTCGCCTGCGGGTAGGAAGAGCACGGTGGGCTGCTGGGCTTCAGATTTAGGAAAGCTGGCGAGGAAGGCTTTGTGCCAGAGCGCCCAGATCTGCGGCGAGGTGACGACGAAGAGGCGCGGGGTCTTTCCCGGCGTCAGCTTGCGTAGGCGCGGGTAGAGCGTGCGCAGCAGGCCGGGGGCGATGGTGACTGAGTAGGCGGCGGAGGTGGTGGTGACGCGAATTGTGGACACGGGTCTATGGTATCTCAGCGGGTTGGGAATGATACTGGCTGTTGCCGTCCCACCCATCGCAAAAGCGCGATGGATGGGGCACCCGAAGTTTGTATGGGTGGGATGAGAACAGGCAACGGCAAAGGCGAAATGCGGGGGGCCCTCCACTCCGCTTCGCTCCGGTCGGGATGACGGAGTTTATGGATGGATCGCAGTCATGCAGTGGTAGCCTTGAAGTATGCGTGAAGTAGATTTTCTGGTTGTTGGCGGAGGGATTGCAGGGCTGCGTGCGGCGGTGGGGCTGGCTGAGGCGGGCAGTGTTCTGTTGGTGACGAAGGAAGGTTTGACCGAGTCGAATACGGCGTATGCGCAGGGCGGGATTGCCGTGGCCATGGGCGGCGCGGAGGACGTGGCGCTGCATCTGGCGGACACGCTGGCGGCCGGCGATGGGCTGGTGAACGCCGAGGCTGCGGCCGTGCTGGTGGAGCAGGGGCCGAGACGCGTGGATGAGCTGCTGCGTTGGGGCACGGGGTTCGACCGGCATCCGGCGGGGGAGTTGATGCGGACGCGGGAGGGCGCGCACAGCCTTCCGCGGATTCTTCATGCCAATGGGGATGCGACGGGGCGGGAGATTATGGAGTCGCTGCTGCGGCATGTGCGTGGGTTGCAGCGCGTGGAACTGATGGAGTGGGCCGCGACGGTGGACCTGATTGTGGAAGGCGGGCGCGTGGTGGGGGCGACGCTGCTGAATGCGGCTGGGGAATTGATCGAGGTGCGCGCACGGGCAGTGCTGCTGGCCAGCGGCGGCGCTGGGCAGGTCTACAGCGATACGACCAACCCGGCGGTGGCTACGGGCGACGGGATTGCGATGGCGTACCGGGCGGGGGCGGAGCTGATGGACATGGAGTTCTACCAGTTCCATCCGACGGCATTTGCGCTGGAGGGCGCGCCGCGGTTCTTGATGAGCGAGTCCCTGCGCGGCGAGGGCGCATGGCTGGTGAACGAGCGCGGAGAGCGGTTTATGCAGCGCTACCACAAGGGGCTGGAGCTGGCTCCACGGGACGTGGTGGCGCGGGCGATCGGGCATGAGGGGATGGAGGGGGCGGTGTACCTCGACATGCGCGAGGCGGGGAAAAACTTCGATCTCAAGGCGCGGTTTCCGGGGATTTCGGAGTTTCTGGCTGGGTATGGGCTGGAGTTGGGGCGGGACCGGATTCCGGTGCGGCCGGCTGCGCACTACTATATGGGCGGGATCAGGACGGATGCGCATGGGCGGAGTTCGCTGGCGGGTTTGTATGCCGCAGGCGAGGCGGCTTGTACCGGAGTGCATGGTGCGAACCGGCTGGCCAGCAACTCGCTGCTGGAGGGGCTGGTCTTTGGGGCGCTGGCGGCCGAGGCGATGGCTGAGGAGCAGGGAACTGGGAACAGGGAACAGGAAGCAGAGGGCGCGGCGGACGTCGCAATGGGAGCCAGTGACGACAGCAATGTGGAGGGGTGGATTGCAGAGCTGCAAGCGTTGATGTGGCGGGACGCTGGTCTGCTGCGGGATGAGGCAGGGTTGCGGCGGGCGCAGGATGGACTGGCGGCACTGCGGGCCAAGCAGCCGCGCGGGTTGACTCGGAGGGTGCTGGAGGCGCGCAATCTGCTTGCGGTGGCGGAGGCGTTGGTGCAGGCGGCGCTGGGTAGAGAAGAAAGCCGCGGAGCGCACTTTCGGGTGGATTATCCCAGGCGGGATGCAGTTGCCCGGCACTCGGTTGTGCGGCGGGGCGAGCTGCGGTTTATCGCGTAGACGCGCGTGGGGCACAGAGGGATGTGGCCAGGGTAACGGCCAGCAGGGCCAAGATGACGCTCAGAGACGCGACGGGGCCGATCTCGATCCAGCGGGCGGCGAGCATCTTGACGGCGGCGAAGGCGAGGACCGCAGCCAGGCCATAGTGCAGAAAGCGCAGGCGGGTGAGCGCGCCAATCAAGAGGAAATACAGCGAGCGGAGCCCCATGACGGCCATGATGTTTGAGGTGTAGGCAAGGAAGGGGTGGCGGGTGATGGAGAGGACGGCGGGAATCGAGTCCACGGCGAAGACAACGTCGGAGAGTTCGATGGCGATGAGCGCGAGCAGCAGGAGGGTGACGGTGGGGCGGCCATTCTCGCGGACGACGAAGTGGTCCTGGCGCGGGCTGACGGGGTGCAGGCGGGTGAGCCATGCGAGCCAGCGTGGAGCTGCTGCGGGCTGAGTCTGATCTTCGGGGATAAGAAGGCGGGCGGCAGCAATTAGCAGGATTGCGGCGAAGATGTAGGTAACTGTCTGGAAGTGGGCGAGGAGGGTGAGACCTCCGGCGATGAAGAGGCCGCGCAGTAGGATTGCGCCGGCGACTCCCCAGAAGAGGACTTTGGGCTGATGGGCGGGAGTGATCTGGAAGAGGCGGAAGAGGAGAAGGAAGACGAAGAGATTGTCGATGGAGAGCGACTCCTCGATGGTGTATCCGGCGAGGTACTGCACGCTGGCTGCGGGGCCAAACGAGTGATGGATGAAGGCGGCGAAGGCGAGGGCCGCGGCGATCCAGAGAACGGTGGCGGCCACCGCGGTGCGGCGTGGCGAGCAGGCGAGGCGCGACTGGCGGCGTGCGTAGAGCAGCTCGGCGGCGAGGAGAAGGAGGAGGGCGAGGTGGAAGCCGATCCAGTAGGAGATGGGCGTGAGAGGCACGAATTGATGCTATCGCAGCAGACCCACTCATCGCATGAGACACGGGCGAGATGAATAGGGCACAACGCGGATTCGTGGGAGAAAGGGACGGGCAGTTGTGGTGGGACGAAGAGCGTCGGGGTTCTTCGACTGGCTACGCTCGCTCAGGATGACAACTTCAATACGGTGAAGTCGGTCAGCGCTGGTTGATGAGGCGGATGGATTCCATGAAGAGGTCGGATGAGATTTGCAGGGACTGCGGGCTGATCTTGTCGATGGTGTCCTGCGCGGTGTGGTGATAGCCGTCAGGAGTGGAGAAGGTGTGCGGGCCATAGTCCACGTCGATGACGTCGAGCGAGGGAATGCCGCGCTGGAGGAATGGCAGGTGGTCGTCTTCCTCGGAGCCCTCGGTCTTGAAGACGTTGGCGGAGTGGTGCGTGTTGGCGGCGGCCTGGCGGAGGATGGCGCGCAGCCAGGGGGTGGATTGCGTCTCTTCGAGGATGTTGAGGTCCTTGTCGCCGATCATGTCTGCGACGAGCAGGGCCTTGATGCGGCGGGCGGTGCCATCGGCGAACCACTTGGCGGCGAGGTGGCGCGTGCCGTAGAGGGAGTCGGAGTTGGACCAGGAGCGAACCGCCTCTTCTCCGTCGTCGAAGACCAGCCAGATGGAGTAGCCCTGCGGCGGATGAGTGCGGAAGTACTGGCCGAGTTCGATGAGGAGTGATGAGGTACAGGCCCCGTCGTTGGCTCCGACGAAGGCGATGTCCTTGAGTGGGTAGTTCGTCTCGTAGTGGCTGGCCAGGACGATGATGCCGTCTTTTTTGCCGGGGAAGCGGACGATGAAGTTACGCATGGTCTGCGGGCCGGCGGGAGTGTTGGCGGTGAACTGGTCGGTCTCGAAGTTGCCCTTGGCGGCTTCAGGCTTGAAGTGGTTCTTGATGAAGTTCTCCGCGGCCAAGTGGCCGGGAGAGCCGTTGAAGCGCTTGGGCGCGACGTTGAGGAACTGCTGGGTGAGGGCGTATATGGATTGTCCGGTGGGCTGCTGGGCGCGTGCGACAGGTGTGGCGAGAAGAGAAAAAACGAGCAACAGCAAAAGCGAAATGCGGGGATCCCTCCACTGCGCAACGGACGATGAAACTGTCCGTTGCTCCGGTCGGGATGACGAAGGTTGAGAATGGATCAAAATGCTCGTCATGCGGCGGTCTTTTCCTTGCGCTTGCGGTGGTCGGGATGGACGAAGTAGGCGACGGCTACTCCAAGGAAGTAGAGCACGAGCATGGGGCTGGCGAAGAGGCACATGCTGAAGGGGTCCGGCATGGGACAGATGATGGCGGCGATCAGAAAGATGGCGAGGACGGCATAGCGAAAGTGGCGCAGCAGAAATTTGGCGTCGACGATGCCGAAGAGAGCGAGGAAAAAGATCAGGATTGGCAGCTCGAAACATATGCCCAGGCCGAGGATGACGGCGAGGAAGAAGCCGGTGTAGTCGTCGATGGTGATCATGTGGCTGAAGTTCTTGCCGAAGTCCATGACCAGGATTTTGATGGCGCCAGGCAGAACATAGCGATAGCCGAACCATGTGCCGGCAAGAAAGAGGCCGACCGTGGCGGCCATGAAGGGGGTGACGTACTTCCTCTCGTTGGCGTACATGCCGGGCGAGATGAAGAGCCAGACCTGGTAGAGGATGAAGGGGCTGGCCAGGATGGCTCCGGCGACGGCGGAGGTTTTAAGGATCAGGTTCAACGCGTCGGTTGGGTGCGTCATGGTCATACGCAGACCAACGTCGACGAGCGGCTTCTGGATAATGGCGATCAGGGTGTTGTGGAAGCCATACGCCAGGGCAAAGCCTGCAACGAGGTAGGCGAGGGAGCGCAGAATGCGCTTGCGTAGCTCTTCCAGGTGCTCCATCAGGCTCATGCCGGGCAGTTCCGCGCGGTCGGAGAGGGCCGCGCGGGCGCGGTCGATGGGGTTGAGATCAGCCATTGAGCGCCTCGGCTTGGTGCGCCGCGGGTTCTGGGGCCGGAACGCTGGCTTGGGCGGCGGACTCGACCGGGAGGGCCTCGGGGAGCGGATCTGGCGCGGAGTTTGCGATGGGCAGGCCGGTGGACGGAGGCAGAATGCTCAGCTCGCCGGAGGTCGCGATGGGGAGTGGGGCGGGGGCCGTCTCCGGCATGAATTCGGGGGTCGATTCGCTGGCCAGATCAGAGATGGATTCGTATGTGGAATCAAACGGCGTATCGAGCGCGGAATCGAGCGGATATTGGGACGCGGAATCGGACGCGGAATCGAGCGAAGGCTGGTACTTCGTCGCGTACGCGGACTCGGCATCGACGGTTTGAGCGGGGTCGTGGGCGGCTTCGATGGCTGGGGTTGCGGGCGCGGAGGCTTCGGTGGCGGCGATTTTCTTCTGACGGTCGACCTGCTCGGAGAGGCGCAACTCGTCTTCCATCTGGGTACGAAACTCGTTGGAGGCGCGGCGGAAGTCTGCCATCAGCTTGCCGAACTGGCGCGCCAGCTCAGGCAGCTTCTTCGGTCCGAAGAGCAGCAGGACGAGGAGGATGAGGACTGCGAAGTCCGGAGAGCTTGGCATAGGCGTCTCTATGATACGGCTTGAGCGGTAAGGGAAACAAATGCACTCAGCAATGAGCAGCAGCAACAGCAGATTCCTCCGCTACGCTACGGAATGACAAACAAAAAAAGGGTGCGGAATGACAAATACAGAATGACAAATCAGATGAGAATGACAAATCAGATGAGGATGACAAACCCCTGCGGGAAAGATGCGTCGTATACGAGGCCTGTTTCGTCTAAAATGGAGAAGACGCGGCCCCATGGGGCGCGCGCGTACGGAATGGGCGGCAACACCCCCGCGGATTGGGTGACGGTTCAGCAGCTTTGGG
>Ga0181529_10005616_pt1 | contig 13090 bp, 8 predicted proteins | sample PEATcosm2014_Bin_36_FD_119763 | JGI IMG/M metagenome (GOLD analysis project Ga0181529, IMG submission 119763) | Peatland microbial communities from MTU Mesocosm Facility, Houghton, MI, USA - PEATcosm2014_Bin10_30_metaG | ecosystem: Environmental > Terrestrial > Soil > Wetlands > Peat | place... | reverse complement strand
GGAACTGCTCATGGCCGCCAGTCCGGCGGCAAGCACCTGGCCGGTGGAGTTCTGAACCACTTCGATATTGACCGTCCCGCTGGTTGGCGCTTCCGACGGAACGTAGAAATTGATCTGCGCCGGCGAGACGTAGAACAGGGGCGACGGTGTGCCGTTGACGTTCACCCGGCAGTCTCCCAAAACGGTCGGCACGGGACTCTGGCTGTTGGTCGCGGTCTGGCAGCCAACGAAACCGTTGGGGATCGAATACTGGAAGGCGGCGGCACCGGTAGCGCAGTTGCTGCCGGAGGCGCAAAGAGAAGCGACCAGAGCCGGCGCGAGGGCGCGATCGGTGAGAAAGTTGGCTCCGTTGAGGGCCTGCAGGGCAGGGTAGTAGATGGCTATACGGTTGGAAGCATCCGCTACATAGAGCGCCCCGCTTTGATCCGTCGCCAGCGCCAGCGTGCTCGACACGGCAGTCACGGTTAGAGTGGGCGTGGCTCCAGCATAGAGCGACGCAAAGGGCGCGTATTGGATGCACTCGCTTCGGCTGGTGTCCGCAATCCAGATTGCGCTCGTATTGGGATCGACCCAGACTCCGCGCGCAGCGCTCAGTCCCGTGATGGTATAGGCGGCGAAGGCTCCGCTGAGAGTAAACGGGCTATTGGGATCGGGGAAAATCGACAGGCGGTTATTGCCCACGTCCGCTACGTAGATCAGGCCTTCCCCATCCGAAGCGACATGCAGCGGTGTTTTGAAATTACCAGCTCCGCTGCCGGAAGCCTGGGAAATAAAATCCGGCTGTCCGAACACTTTGGTCGCCGGCTTCCCGTTATCGGTCAGCGCGGCGAACGTTCCATTGGCGTCGAACGCGAAGAACAGCACGCGGTTCAGGAGCGAATCGGAGACTAAAAGACCGCTCGTACCGGAAAACGCCAGCCCGTAGGGAGAGTCCATGGTGGAATTGCCGGCTTGCCGCACTTGGGCGGTGAATCCGCTCTGGCCCAGTACCAGGTCCGCCGGCTGTAACGTGGCTACCGTGGGATACTTGGCGAACGGCGCCGGGAAGCGCAGTACCCGTCCATTCTGGCTATCCGCGACGTACAGGTTGCCCGCCTGATCCACGGCCAGGCCGACCGGCACGCACAGGCTGGACTGCGTAGGCGCGGTGGGGTCGCCACCGATGCCGTTGGAGGCGTTGGGGTTGTAGTTGCACAGCGCGTGCTTGAAATCGGGCTGGCCGATTACCAGATCGGCCTTCTCGCCAGCGGTCACCTTACGGGCATCGTAGTAACCCAGGACGCGATTATTATATGGATCGGACACGTACAGGTGGGGCGTGGCCCCGGTGGTATCGAGAGCGATTCCCGCATCGGCGGTTTGCGAGGCGAACCAGAACTCGCGGCCCTCGATGAGGTTCGGGGAATTGACATCGGTCTGGTCCTGGCCCAAAACCTCGGTGGCCTTTTGGAACACACCTCCGGAATACGGCATCACGATCACCCGGTTGTTGCCGGCGTCGGCAATGAATAGCGAATTGGACACAAACGCGGCGGCCACAGGAGACGATAACGTGCCTCCGGATGCCGGAGGGGTTCCATTGGCGATGCTGGTGGTTTGGGCGTTGTTCGGCGCCACGCTGGTAAAGCTGCCGCCCTGCCCGACCACCGAACTGGCCACAGGAGAATAGTTGGTGGTTTCCGGGAGCCACTTGTCGAACGACGGGAATATCAGGATCCGGTTGAAGCCCGTGTCCACGATTCCCACGCTACTGTCGGACAGAAAGAAGATCCCGCCCGGCTGATACATGAATGTCGAGAACTCGAAGGTGGCGGCTTGCGAACTGGTATAGCCCAGCGCTGTGAGCTCTCCCGTGGGCACGACTCCCATAACGCGGTCGGCGCTGCCGTTTCCCGATGGCAGCGAATTGGGCGTCGCGAAGACCAGCACGCGTCCGAACGATGTAGTGCCGTCCCCGTAGTCATCCACCACGAAGAGCCGGCCCGACGGGTCGAATCCCAGAGTTGTCAACGATGCGAACTGGTTCTTGATCTGGGTCGGGCTAGTCAGCGCCGACAGAGCAAGCGGGTTGGTGGTGGTCAGAGTCGGTTGCCCGATCACCAGGTCGGCACTGACGCCACCCGCTGTGCCGCCCACATTGGGGGCTGGTATGTTGGCGGCCGGGAAACGCAGCACGCGGGCGTTGCCCGAGTCGGTGAACCATAAGTTACCGCTAGCATCGAATGCCAGGCCGGCGCGGTACACGGTGCTGCCGGTGGACGTGTAGATGCCCTGCCCGTTCACGGCGGTGGTGAGCGTTTGCGCGTAGTTCGCGGAGTGGCCAGTGAGGTTGGGTTGGCCAATCACCAAATCCGGAACCGGCGGACGCTGGCTTTGCGAAAACGGCTTGGGAAAGCGCAGGATCCGGTTGTTGCCGGCATCCACCACGTAGAGGTCGCCTTTGTACACGGTCAGCCCGCTCGGCGCGGTGAAACCGGTGAGCAGAGTGGAACTCGGACCTTGGGCTAACGTGGAGAATAGATCGTTCTGCCCGATGACCATGTCGGCGAATTGGCCATTGGAGAACGACGTGGCATTCTTCCACGCCAAGACGCGATTGTTGCGAGTGTCGCTGACATAGAGGATCGGCGGAGTGACCGAGTTGTCCAACGCGATGCCCTGGGGTTGAAACAATTCGCGGCCTTCGACCAAGTTGGGCGCGACGGTCACCACATTGGCGATTTGCTCGGAATTGGGGTGGCCCAACACTCGCGAGGGCAAGCTGTTCAGGGTCTGAGAAACAGCCGCAGTGGCGGTGATGAGGGTCACGCTGACAGTGAAAACGTACTTGTGTATCATCGAGTATTTCCTGTGGGTGGGACGAGGAAAGGCATGAAGGGCCGGCACACGATCACGCCGAGGTAAGTCCCCAGCGTATTGGTGATGAGGTCGGTGGTACCGGAGTCTCGCGTCGGAAGGTAGGCCTGCAGGACTTCAATGGTGAGGCTGACCAGGAATCCCAGAAGGACCGTGGCCAGCGCCGCCCGCCTGACCTGATGCGCCGACAAGCAGGCAAAGAAGCAGGCGCCGAACGGGACGAATCCGACGATGTTCTTGAAGATATCGCGCCAGGTACTGCGGGACATGCGGAACTCCTTCCAGAACGGCTCGAGGAAGTATTTATCCAACACCGTGTACTTCTCCGGAATGTACAGATTCACGCCCGATCCGGCCTGGTTATGGACGACGTTCCCGGCGCGTTCGTGGAACGGATAATAAGCAATTGTGTGGCCGTCATCGGGCGGCCCGGGCTGGGCGCCTTGCGTCCAAGCCTGGTAATTCGCGAGGACTTGCTCCGGCGACAGTTCGCGGCTGTAGATCGCAAGGCCGAACAACTGTCCGGACCAGTTATCCGGTTGCTCCGGCGAATCGGCAAGAATCAGCCGGCCGACAAACGGGTTCGAGGGCAGCCGAAATCGCGGCGCTGTCCTGGCCAAAACGCCATTGGTGTACACCGAAGTGCCGCGCAGGCCGGAAGTGACCGTCAGGAACACGGGGCCGGGCCGGCGGAATAGATTGTCCACGTATAGCTTGGTGGAATCTCCGGTTTGCAACTCAAGGTCAGACAGAGACTGGCGGAGACGAAAGCGGCAAGGGCTTCCGGGAGCGCACGACGCCAGGATGGTACTGCTGTTCGAAACATGGCGCGGCTGCAGCCAAAGCTCTACGCTGCCGATGCCTTCGCCTTCCGCGGCCGGCATCTGAAATTGGCCGGAACTCATCACGGTGCTGTACTTGCCGAACTGCAGGCCATCGCGATTTGGCAGCCAGGTGACGCCATTGTGCGGCGAGTGGAACGGCCAGAGGCCCAGAGTCAGAATCACGCATAAGACAACAAGGCATGTCACGTCCAAGAAGCGTGTCTTCATTCGAGGTCGACCATTTTGAGATCAGCAGCGGGGTGTTCGGAAATGGGACTGGGTTCGTTTGGTATGGCGGCGCGCAGCATCAGGAGGTTGTGCAAGGCGCGCTGATAGACCATGTGAAGGCGGGTTTCGTAGCGATGCATCAGGGGCAGGGCCGAAGATGCGGCGAGGCTGCTAAAGGCGGTGGTGATGCTGTCGATGGGGGTGGCGGACGGGTCCGGACCGGCAGCGACGGTGTCGATCATGTGGGTCTCGATGGCCCACGCACGGCGCATGCGCCACGAGGCGGCGACCATTTCCTCGATCATGCCGAATTCCAGGCCGTCGACGGGTTGGAGACGGTCGAGGTGCTGAGCGAGAAGGGCTTGAAACGCCTCGGGTGATTCGTCTTCGAGGACCAGGCAGCGGGCCAGAAGGCCGTGTCGCAAGGCATTTTGGGAGGAGCGTAGTTTGCCCACGGCGGTAACGGGGCCTTTGGCGCGGCGGCCGTTGGCGCGGGATGAGAGGGTTCGTCTATCGGAGGACATCGTCGCCCCGATGCTACCACGCACGGGGATGGCAATCAGCTGCAAGCCATTGATTCTATTGAATACGAACGGTGTGAACGGAAAAACGGGGCGGAGCGGAAAGCCAGTCACGACGATTTGAAAAAAGTGCGCGCCCACGGGAAGTGACTGAGGGGCGGCGACTTGCGGGAGTTTGCGGGAGCCGATATAGGAATTTCGGACCTGAATCTCCGCGACCGGAGCGTAAGCTGAGGTGTGTGGGACACCAGGGAGAGCAGCGGACGCGGCCGGCAAACAACCGCAGGGGCGCCGGGACGGCCGCAAGATGCAGTGGAATGGGCCCTTGAGCGACTGGGACTGGAAGCCGACCGATTGCAGGCGCGGGTATTGGGAGCGCGGAGCCGACGGGGGGTTCTGAACTGCTCGCGGCAGTGGGGGAAATCGACGATTACGGCGGCCAAGGCGGTACACCAGGCGTACACGGAAGCGGGGAGTTTGACGCTGGTGGTGAGCCCGAGCGCCCGGCAGAGCGGAGAGTTCCTGCGAAAGGCGTCGGGATTCGTGCGCAAGCTCAAGATCCGGCCGAAGGGCGACGGAGACAACGAGATGTCGCTGGCGCTGCCGAACGGTTCGCGGATTGTGGGGCTGCCGGGGACGGAGTCGACGATCCGGGGCTTCTCGGCGGTGCGGTTGCTGCTGGTGGACGAGGCGTCGCGAGTGGACGACGACGTCTACCTGGCGATCCGGCCGATGCTGGCGACGAGCGATGGAGCGTTGTGGCTGATGAGCACGCCGAACGGCAAGCGCGGGTTCTTCTACGATACGTGGGCGAACGGGGGACCGGACTGGGAGCGAACGCTGGCGCCGGCGACGGAGTGTCCCCGCATCCGAAAGAGTTTCCTGGAAGAGGAGCGGCGGGTGATGGGCGAGCGGTGCTTCCGGCAGGAGTACTTGTGCGAATTCGAGGACGCGGCGAGCAGCGTGTTCTCGCGCGACCTGGTGGAGCGGGCCATCACCGAAGAGGTGGAACCTCTGACGATCGGATAGAGAAGAAGGGCGAGGGATGAACACAGGGACAGACGGGGTATGAACTGGTATTTTGTGGGGGCGGATTTCGGACAGAGCCGGGATTATACGGCCATCGCGGTGCTGGAACGGGCGGAGCTGAAGGGCAGCTACGACTATGAACTGTGCGCGCACCCGAAAGAAGTGGCGCTGCGGCTGCGGTACCTGGAGCGGATTCCGCTGGGGACGCCGTATCCGGAAGCCGTCGATCGGGTGGTGCAGGTGACCCGGGACCGGCGACTGGCGGGGCGATGCCACCTGGCGGCCGACGGTACGGGAGTGGGGCGGGCGGTGGTGGACCTGCTGCGCGAGGCGAGACCGGAGGCGGTGCTGATGCCGGTGACGATCACGAGCGGACAGATGGAGTCGGTAGACCAGGGATACTACCGCGTACCGAAGAGAGACTTGATTGTGGGGCTGCAGGTGCTGCTGCAGCGAGGAGGATTGCAGATTGCGGCGGGGCTGCCGTTCGGGCAAAAGCTGGTGGAGGAGCTGTTGGCGGTGGAAGTGCGGGTATCGCCGGCGGGGAATGAGCAGTACGCGGCGTGGCGCGTGGGGACGCACGACGACCTGGTGTTCGCGGTGGCGCTGGCTTACTGGAGCGCGCAGAAGACGTTTGCGAAGACGGGGGGCTGGTGGACCAATGCGTATCAGGAGGACGCGGGGCGGATGTTCCGGAAGTGGAAGGCGGAAGAAGAAAGGCTGCGGTGAGGGCATGTGGGAGGGGGGTGTCGGGCGGAGAGTCGGAGGACGGGGAAAAGCGGGGACGGGCAACGTGTCACGCGGTGATTTTGAGGACGGGGCAAACCGGGGACAGGCAATGTGTCACGCGGTAGTTCTGAGGACGGGGCAAACCGGGTAGTTGTGCGGACGGGGCAAACCGGGGACAGGCAACGAAGTTTCGCAAAGGCGGCGAAATTCGTCCCCAGTCCCCGCTTTGCGGCTTGTGCCGATACCGGGGACGCGCTTTGCGACTTGTCACGCGGGCAAGGGGTGCTCCAGCTTGCGGAGGAGGTAGAGGAAGACGATCAGGATGGAGAGCGAAATTAGGGAGAACAGGATACCGCCGTTGCGGTGCAGGTTGCCGAATAGGAAGCCGATATCTACATGAGTGCCGAGAAACCAGAGCGTGGCGATGCGGACGGCGTTGGTCAGCATGGCGATGGGGATGGTTATGACGGTGAGGCCGGTTTTCGTCCAGAGGGATTTCAGAAACATGTGAGCCAGCAGCAGGCCGGTGATGAAGAGAGCCCATGCGGAATGGATGGAGCTGCATTCCTTGGCGATTTCCAGCCCGATGCCGGGCAGCTCAAAGCGGACTCCGTCGCGGAAGACCGGGACCCCGGTGAGCTTGAACAGAGCGTAGGTGGCCTCGGCGGATCCGCGCTGCAAGACGGCGATGATCCTGTCCATTACGTCGAACGGGATGGGCACGAGGAGCAGAAGAAACAGGAGGGGGAACCGGGCGGCCTTGAGGGCATGGGCGCCATAGGCAACGGCGAATCCGGCAACCAGAACGAGGACGGCGGCGAGGATGGCGGCCGACAGATGGTGCACGAACCAGAGAAGCAGAGCGGCGGCGAGGAAGGGCAGCCCGAGCCGGGGAGACAACGCGACGCGGGAGAAGATGGCGCGCCGTTCGCGGTATAGGAAAAAGGCGCTGATGAGCGGTATGAGGATGAGGTGAGAGTAGCGGCGATCGTCCAGGGACAATGACACGAGTTGGCGCCAGGACGTCCAAAACAGCGCGACCGAGGCGAGGGCCGAGGCGGCGAGGAGTAAGCGGGGCCTCAGGGCCGAGGAGGTGGAGTGCATTTACGAGGCCAAGAGCGAATCGACCAGGTCGAAGTAGTCCTGCTTTCGGACATCCCAGCTATTCTGCGCCGCGTACTCCTTGCCGCGGGCGCTGAGAGACTCGCGCAAGTCCTTGCGCCCGATGAGCTCGATCATGGCATCCGCCAGACCCTGGACGTCGCCGGAGGGGAAGAAGCGGACAACGCTGTCGTCGAAGTAGTAGGTGTCGATCTTGGTGCGCGAGGCAATAACGGGTACGCCCTGGGACATGAACTCCATGATCTTGGTGCTGTATGCTTCATCTCCGAATCCGTCGGCCCGTTTCGGGACGACTCCGATATCGGCATTCGCCATCACTTCCGGCATCTTGTCGAGGGGGACACTGCCACGAAACTGGACGGTTCCATTCAGGCCCAGGCGGGCGGCGAGCGCGCGCAGGTCGCCTTCCAGGCGGCCGTTTCCGTACAGGTGCAATTCGACGTTGGGCAGCTTGCTTCTGATTCGGGAAATCGCCTCGATGGCGATGTCCAGCCCCTGATGCCACTGGAAGCTGCCGGGGAAGACGATCGCAATCTTATCGTCGTTGCGCGTGCGGGGGTGGGGGTAGAAGATCGCCTGGTCGACGTTGTTCACAAAGACCGAGCACTTCTCCTTGGCTACGGAGCGGGCAATCAGCTTCGGGCTCCATAAGTGATTGGAGACAATTACGTGATCGACAAATGCGGCCGAGATCTTTTCGGCGGCTAATAGCGCCTTTACAAACGGCCCGCGCTTCTGCCCGCCGAATTTGCTCCCGAACAGCTCGGGGACGATGTCGTGGATATCCAGGATGAGCCTGGCCCCGGCGGCCTTCGCGCGCCAGGCCGCAAAGACCAGAAAGTCCGGCATGTTGTGCACGTGAACCATGTCGTAGCGGACCTCGCGCTGGCGCCGTGACAGAAAGACAGCGGAGGTCAATAGGAAGCGCAGGTGGCGCCAGGCATACGTCCACTTATTCCGCTCATCCGGTTCGCGTCGCAGGATCCGCTCGACGGTAACGCCGTTGAGGAGGGACTGGCCGAGCGGGCTCTTGCCGTCGGCGAGCGCGATGACTTCGACCTGGTCGCCGCGGCCGGTAAGGGCTTCCGCGTAACGCCTGACCCGGCTGTCCGTCTCGTATTGGCTATATACGACCATGCAGACTTTCTTGCGGGTGTTGCGCGAGGCAGAAGGAACGCTGGCGCAGTAGAACCGGGCGACCTCGCGGGGTGTCGCCGCCCAGAAAAGGCCTTCGTACTTTTCGCGAACGTAGCGAAGGAATTGCTCATAGTGAGACACCGGATATTCGTCCCGCGCGGGCTTGCCTTGGAAAGCCATGTAATCTGGGTGGGTGTCCAGCAACGCCATACCGCCATGCGCGACGATCCAGTCGAGTTTCTTCTTCCAGACGTCGATGGTGGGGTCACGAAGCACCACGAAGAGATTGAAATCCTGAACCAGGCTGTATGGGAGTTCGACGTATCCGGACCCTTTTGGACCGGGCACCCAAAAGGGGAATATCGTGCCGATTCCGTCCGGCTCGGGTTCGAAGGGGTCGGTGTCAAATGTGGAGCAGTCGTACTCTATATCGAGCTGATGCAGCCATGCCAGCCTGTGCTGCATGAGCGGCGAACGAAATCCGCAGGCGTTCCACTGGCGAAGATACTCATTGATTCGTGCCGCTTTGCCGGCGAATCTGGCCTTGGAGTTATAGAGCTTCCCGTCGTGTTCCAGCCCGTGAATTCCGACTTCAAATCCGTTGCCCTCCAGCTTGCGCCGCAGAGCCTCGGGAACACGATATTCCCCTTCCGGGACTAAATTGAACGAGGATCGAAACCCGTGGTTCGACTCCGCGTTCATCAACTGCTCGATCCGATTGACGCCTCTTTCGCCCTCTACATCGTGGGTCAGGACGAAGGCGAAGCGCTTTCCCTCTGGCCAGCCCGGCCATCCGGGAGGGGTGGCGCCGGCGTTGTGGTCGATCGGCCACGCCGCAGAATAGGCCTGCCGCCTGGAGTTGGCCCTCCAGCGTCGCAGGGCCAGGCGAAGGGGCAGGGGGAGGATGGGCTTGAGAGCGTAGTAGGCCCGATTGGCAATCATTGCTGGAGGAGCTCCTGTTGAACCACTGGGGTGAGTTTCTGCGTGCCGGGTGCGCCGGAGCCCCTGCGATGTTTCAGCCGAGGTGCTTATACAAGATATTACCGATGGGTACGAGGCCCCAGTCCGGCAGATGCGACAGCCCGAAGCGGAACGCTCCTCCTGCCCAACGTAGGGCCCGGCTTGCGGGCGCCTGGACGGGATACCGATAGTAGCTGAGGGCGGAACGTGCCGCGCCGAGGTGTTCTTTGAACTGCACCAAGCCGGGATTGTCCAACTCCGAGCGGCCGAGATCCAGTTCCCGCATTCCTGCCGCCTTGGCTCTTTGGATGGTCTCCCAAAATAGCAGGGGCATGCCGCCCAGGTTATGGAATCGCTCATCGGAACAGCCGTACTTGTAGACCAGGGTTTCCTTGAAGGCGAGAGTCAGGATGCTGGCTACCGGCTGCCCGTCCTTTGACACTAGCCGGATGGCGAGGCGGTCTCCCAGGCAGTCGGCGAGGTTGCGAAACCAGCGAAGGGGTTGCGGCGGGAGGCGATGGCGGCGGCGCGTGCCGACCAGGAGCTTGTAGAACCGGTCGATCAAAGATTGCGATCTGCCCTCTTCGTAGACCAGGTTCTCGCGCTCCGCGCGGCGGATTTTTCGCTGAATGCAGCTCTTATGGAAATTTCGAAAGAGGGAATCGGGATCGGGCTGGAGGTCGAGGCTGTGGAGGTGGAACTGTTCGCCCTGGGAACGCGCCAATTCACTTTGCGGGGCGGGAGTCGGCCAGAATACGGGGCGGAGTTCCACGTACTTCCACTTCTCGCGTTGGAAGGCGGATTCGACTGACGAGAGCAGCGACTGGAAAGACCCCTCGCTCTGCACCAAGGGTTGGCAGTGATCGGAAAAGGGGAGCGAGACCGTGCGGCAACCGATCAGCCAGCTTTGGACGCGGCAGAAGACGATGGCGTCTGTGAGGTCAGCGCCGGGGGCGGAGTGCGTGAGGGCGACGGACTGGTAGTTGTATGTGCGGCGGAGGGCCTCCAGCCAGGGTGAGGTGTGGAAGATGGAGGCGTGGGGATGGAGTTCGATAAAGGGTGTCCATCTGGGGTCGCGGAGGGGATCGAGGTAGTAGACGGAGGCCATGATCGTTTGGCCGGTTACCTTTCCGACACGGGAACCACGGCGCGGGCATCAGGAGAGTCTTCGGCGGCGGGGGTCTCGTCGAAGAGGCTAAGGACCCGTTGCTTGACCTCAGGAATCTTGTGCTCCAGTTGCTGACGGGTGGTTTCGCGGCGCTCAAAGGCATGGTCCACCACGTTCAGGATCTCGTCTTCATCCATCTTTCGTGGGTCAGCGACCAGCAGGTCGGCTCCAAGGGTTTCCATAACGCCGATGAATTTGTCGCTGTACGCGATGCTAACAGTTGGGACGCACTGCGAAACGGCGGCAATGCAGGCGTGCATTCTGGACCCAATGAAGAAGTCGCACTGACCGATGACGGATTTGATCTCGCTGTGGTTGTAATGCCCCGAGAGGAGTCCCAGCCTGCCCGCGTACTGGGCTTTCAGCTCGGCGTAGACCTTCTCACATGCGGGAGAATCGCATTCCGCCCCGGAGCCGAAGACGTGCGGGACCAGAAGAACGGTTGTGTTCTTACGCTCTATCAAGAGTTTGATCACACTTCGAATTAGGTCGCTGTAATAACCGCGCAGCCCGAACATATTCTGGCGGTTGTACCCACCCATACTCAGCAGGCCGCTGACGTTCACTCCCACGCGGCACGCGCCGTCAGCCTTGCCTGCAGGCAGTCCCAGCAAGTCCACACTGGCCGGAGCGGCAGGTTCCAATGCGAACGCAACGTCGTAACAGAATCTCAACTTCCCGCCGTCGCGATTCGGGCCCAACAGCGCCGCCGCCGACTCAAGGCCCTGGCGGTCCCGGGAGTAGACCGTGTCCGCCTTCCTGAGAATGTACCGGGAGATCGCTCGGGCCACACGCGTTCTGAATGGCCCAATGGTCTGGGGGAGCAGCACCAGCCGCTTGCCCATCCAGACGGCAAGAAGCTGAGGCAGGGAGACGTACAAGAACCTTGGCAATCCGTAGATGTCACTAAAGCTGTCGCCGCCGGAAATTGCGGCCACAAAGTCCATCCCATGGATGTGCCGCAGACGCGGGTTACGGTCGGTCAGGGCTCGCCGCAAGCCTTCCGTGGGCATTAGTCTCGATAGCATCGCCACCACCAGCAGGCGGATGATGTGGTCCTCGCTGAGGAGCCTCTTTGAGAATCGCACATTGACAAGTCGAAGGCGAACCATCTGGTTCCGAACCCGAAACGGAACGACCCCGCCCTTCTTCGCGTAATCCAGGAGCGAGATCTCGGCTTCCGGGTATTGATGGAAGATACAGGCAATCGTGCCTGCTGTCAGCGCTCGGACACCGAGGTTTGGGTTCGTCGGCTCGAAGCCCAGGAGGCAAATCTTCTTCGCCGAATTACTCACCGGAACATCTATTCCTTCACCCGTCCTCACAGGTGTTTACTGCGCCATAACAGTTGTTTCGCTACTTTCGACCACCCATTCCGCACTTGGCAGGCAGAGGCCATCCGGCTTGCTCCGCCGGGCACCCTTCTTTTGGGAGGGATCTGTGACCACGGAGATGGCGACCAGAAGAAAATACCACGCTAGTTGCGTTTGATCGAAGTAATAGACACCCAGGAACCCATTGATATGGGAGAACAGCCCGGCGCCGAGCGCCCAGTAGAGCCATTGCCGATTCCTGCTCACGTTTGAAGCCTTCAGGGCGATGCCGAGGTACTTAAACGCATAAACAAGGGTCGCAAGGAAAAAGACAAGAGGGAGAAGGCCGTGAGTTTCGCCTACCGCCGCAAACTGATTCGCGAGATCCCACATGCTCTCGCCCCAGTCGGCCGTGCTCTTTATGCCCAAGAGCCACCAGTCACCGAAGCGCCGGAAGAAATTATCTACTAGTTGCTCGCGGCCCCAGGCGTCTCCGCCCAGAAAGTCCAGCCGACCGATGATGTGCCAGACGGGGTTATGCATCACGAGTTGAAGGGGAATCAAGGAGAGTATGAGGCCCCATCGGACTGTGCGCATGTGCTTCCGGATCGGCCAGAGGCAAAGAGAGCCGACGCTCGCTAGATACGCCATGACCGGAGTGCTCGAATTTGAAGTAATCACGATCGCCGTGGCGGCGATGACGCCTATAAACGCGAACATCCGGTCTTTTCCACTCCTCCACCAGTGACCTAGCAGGATAGGCAGAAGAGTTGCGCCAAACACCCCCGCCAGGATCGCGTGCGCGAAGGGACCCCAGCAGCGAAAGCGATTGCCGTTCTGGAGGGTCGCCACTTGGAGTGCCAAATTGCCGCCGCCTAGAAAGGCGTACGTGTTTACCCGAGTCACTCGCTCGATTACCATCATGGCCGCAACGATGGTGACAATGTACGCCAGCGCGCGAATCGCTTGCCGTACGTCTTTCTCATCCCGGATGAGAAAACGCAGCAGGAAGTAGCCTCCCAATGTCGTGTAGAGCTGGCCAAGCTGGTAAACGACGGCTCCTCCCTGGCGCCAAAGGAGGACGTAGTCAGCAGCGCTAGTCAGCGCCAAGAAAAGGATGGCCTTATCTATCGCGTTCATCCCTCCGTTGAGGAACCTATACTGCGGCGAGACCTTCAGGCGAAAGAGTCGGACGAGCCCTAG
>Ga0181529_10005612_pt1 | contig 13093 bp, 7 predicted proteins | sample PEATcosm2014_Bin_36_FD_119763 | JGI IMG/M metagenome (GOLD analysis project Ga0181529, IMG submission 119763) | Peatland microbial communities from MTU Mesocosm Facility, Houghton, MI, USA - PEATcosm2014_Bin10_30_metaG | ecosystem: Environmental > Terrestrial > Soil > Wetlands > Peat | place... | reverse complement strand
GTACTGAATGGCGGCCAGCGTCGGGTCGCTCGGCGTCGGGCCCTGGATATAGGTGGTGGAGGTCCCCGCCACCGTCGCCACTCGCCCGGCGGCATCGTATGTGGTGTTGACCACGCGCTGCGAGGGATAGGTTTCCTGCGTCACCATGCCCCCGGCGTTGTACGCATAGGAGAACACAAAGGGCGAACTCGCGCTGCTTGCGGTGGTCTGCGTGTGTTTCAAAACGCGACCCATGGCGTCGAAACGATTATACTGCACGGTGGTCCCTCCGGAAGCCACCGAGACCAGACGGCCGTGTGGGTAGTTGGTCAGGCCGCCGCTAAGATCCTGGTCATAGGTGTAGGCGACCGGAGGCGTGCTGTCGGTGTAGTTCTTCATGAGCACCCGGTTCAGGCCGTCGTAGCCGTCATTTCCCAAGCTGGGACTACCGTCGTAAGTGGCGCTGGCATTGCACGTTGTGCCGGACACCGGGCCGAAGCACGTGGATATGGAACGCGGGTCGGTCTTCTTGATGAGGTTGCCGTTGTTGTCGTAGGCGTACGTAACAGCGGCGTTTCCGGTTTCTGGGTTGGTAGCCGACGTCAAACGGCCCAGGGCGTCGTAGACGAAGGTCCGGGTCTGTTGGCCTTGGGCGACGCTCACCAGATTGCTCATGCCGTCGTAGGTGTACGTGGTCGTATGGGCCGTTCCGGTGCTGTCCGGGGCTTCCGTGACCTGCTGCGTGCGGCCGGCGGCATCCACGCAAGTGGTTTTGACGTTGCCCGTGTTGGCGGCTGCGTTCTCCCGCTGATCTTTGATGGTGGTGCATGCGCCGCTGTAGGAATGCGTCGTTTGTCCCGTTAGGTTTGACAGCGATTGAGCGGTGGCCGTTCCAGGCGAGGTATAGCCCGAAAACGTAGCCACTTCGGCCAGCCTGCCGCTGGTGTCGTAGTACTTACGGGTCCAGCCCGCCGTGGATTCGCCGCCGCTGGCGCGAGACGGGTTGGAGGTCCACTCGTAGCGGCCCGCCGAAGTGTAGCCGTATTGGGCCTGCGCTTGTATCCCTTGGGAGGCGTTGCACACGGTCATGCTCGTTCCGTTTTCGGAAAGCTGGGTCAATACCAAGCGGCCCATCAAGTCGAAACACTTCGCAGATACTACCTGACGTCCCGAATCGAGTGGCGAAGCGGTAATCTGATAGGCTCCGTAGGTAGTTCCATTGACCGTGACCGGGGCGTCCTGGTAAGTAAGATTCGTAACACCTCCGGCAGAATCGGTGATGCTCGTGGGCCGCGCGAAGATGTCATAGTTGGTGGATGTCTGGACGGTCGAGGACGAGGTGGAATTGTCCAGATCCCTGGCAACGGTCACCTTGCCGGTGTTGAGGTCGTTGGTATATTGCGTCCTTCGAGCTTCGGCCAACGTACATGCTCCGCTGAGGCTCAACGACGCCAAGGTTTGATTGGAGGCGAGGAAGTAGCAGGCATCGTCTTTCTCGGTAACGTAGAGCAGGTTGGAGTCGTGTTGCAACCGTGTGACCACTCTTCTGGCGTCCATGGACGCAAGAAGCGCCCCTTTCGATCCGTAGACAGCTTGCGTGGAAGTCGCATTGCTGGTGACGCTGCCGCTGGAACAGGTAACAATCGAACCAGGCGAGCCGGATTGCAGACGGGCGTGCAGCGTGAGGTTGCCGTTGACCGGGGTTGCGACTCCGTTGTCGTAACAGTATTGATCGTAAGTGGATGGCGAAACTTGCCCATCGACCTCCTTGGTCGAAGGCAAGCTGAGGAGGCTGGCGGCGCCGGAATTCCAATAGATGTTTGACTCGTTGGTCGTGCTGTACGTGGACGCGCTGCTGGTGGCGTTGTAATACGTTAAGGTCGTCTGCCGAAGGAGCGGGTTCCCCGTTATCCAATCGCCCTCCGTCGTGACGAGCGGATTGCCGTTGCGGTCCACAGTGTAAGTGGTAGTCGCAGTGCTTCCTCCCAAGGTGCGCGTTTCGGACTGAACGTAAGGATTCATGCTGTCGTATGGCCACCAGACCGTACATATCGAACAATCCTGCCGCTGTGCCTGCGTGCCGGGCAGCCAATTCTCGGCCCAAGTCTTGCTGATGATGGTCCCGTCCGGCTGATCGACCTCATAAACCAGACCTGCTTGCCAGTTCCCCGGATCGGCGCCCGAGTTGTAACTGAACGGGTAGAACTTCGTGGTAGTTTGACCACCGTCTGGCCCAGTAAACACGCTCGATGTGTACGAGACGGTGTTGTTCGTAGTGCTCTGGTTGATTGCCAAGCTTGAAGTCTCGTCCGCGGAATGTGAGGTATTTCCACCCCAGTAGACCTTCTTCTGGCACGGATAGTCGGCCAGAACGTCGTACCAATATGGCAAAGAAGGCGCGGAAGGCGCGGTTGGGCATGCGGAGCTTGACGTTCCGTCCAGCCAGTAAGTGTAGTTCGCAACCGCACCAGAGGGGAGCGTGATGCCGCTCAATTCGCCCCACTTGGCGTTGTACGTGAACTCGTAATGACCAATGCCCTCGCCGAGCGGATCGGGCGGATCGATCTCGCTGACCATATAGCCGGCATACGGCTCCCCACACGTTGCGGTCCCAGTGTCGGAAACGTCCTGGCAGACATACGACGCGTTGTTTGGGGCTGCCGTGCCCACAGACGTCCACTTGACGCTCCACGTCAGGGTCTGCCCATTGAATCCCGGCACCGTGATGGTGTCGGCGCCGCCGGAGCTCAGGACGCCAAAACTCACATTGATCGGCCGGTTGTACTCGTCGCTCATCGTCGCGGTGTAGGGTGTCGCCAGATATGGGTTGAAAGCATTCTGGATCGACGAGCAGTTGCCGTTAGCGTCGCATACCTGCTGCGCACGGCCAGTATAGTTAACCGGGGCGCTGTTAGGGATACACGGAACGTCTCCGTTGCCGCCGCACACGTAGTCGCCGTTCCGAAAGTTGAGCGTCCAGGAAATCGACCCCGCGGACCCATTGTTGTATACGACGAGCCGGACAAACGTTCCATCGTCGGTGTAATAAACCAGGGGTCCCGTCAATTGAGTCCCGCTTGCGCCGCAGATTTCGCTATGGAACCCCTCTGGCGAATACTGGTAGTAGCCGTCACCCCCATAATCGGGAAATGTCCCCAAGCGCAACAGATGTTTCGATCCGTCGGGAAAGATGATGCGGGTCTTGTAGTAGTACGTCCACTGGATCGGCACGGGGACAGGGCAGGGGCTGGTGTTCAAGCCGTCTCGTGCGGTCGTTTCAAGCTCGTATCCAGCCTGAAATTGCCAGCCGCTGTTGTCTGTGTTGCTAGGCCCAATGCCTTGCACGAAAACGGTCTGGTATGCGGACACCGTGGATTGAGCCAGGGGCTCCCAAATCTTGCTGTTATAGATCAAGCTGATTCCATGATTCGCGCCCACCCGGTCCGGACCGAGCGATCCAAGAGGAATACTCAGACCCAGGTTGCCGTTCGTCTGGTTGATCGTTTCGATCTGGCTTAGCGAATACGTGGCAGTTGGCTGAAGGCCTAGTCGCGGATTCGGGTCCGACAGCGTTTGCCCTCGGAGGGCCGGCAGCACTACAACGCCCAGCGCAAGCGAACTAATCAGGTAGTGTTTCATGGAATCTCCGGTCTTTAGGGTTGCAGGAATGCACCGTCCGCCACCGATGGCCCAATCGTCGCCGAGGAAACCGTGAGGCGCAAAACTTCGACGTTATTTTCGAGGCGGCGGATCAACTGCGGAATACGGTTGTTCGAAACGGTGGTCCAATTCCCGAAAATGATCTGGACCTTGGTGGAAGGGCTGGTGGCGTCCTGATAGAACACCTGCTCGACCAAGTGCGTGTCTGAATTGACGTGATAGTACTTGGGCTGCTGTTTGGCGGCGCCAACTTGCTGGACTGAAGTCAGCACCAGATAAACGTCGTAGACCGGACCAGTGTATGTCTTCCCCGTTCCTCCGTCGGTACGGAAGCGCGTGCCGAGCTTTCGTACCGCCAATCGGTTGGAAGGCGCGTAGAAGAACCAGGTCGGTGTGTCGTATGCGAGCGTTTCGATCAGGTCGGTGTCCGTTGATTGCATGGCACCGAGGCTACTCATGAGCTGCGCTCCGCCGAAGACGAGGGTAACCGCGTGCGGTCCCGAAAGTTCCTGGTACCGAACACTGTTTGGCAACTCGTTTATGAGTTGAAATGCGGCGGTTGCCGATCCGTTCCGCGTTGTCGTACCGGAGAGCGTCAAGCGCTCCTTGCCGGATACCTGCATGCGGTCACCATGGGTTATCATCGGAATCTGCCAACCGGCAGGCAGCGAGCCGGCCGTGACATACTTCGAAGGCGTTGTCGGGGTGTTTGCCGAATAGAGCGCCGCCGTCAACAATGAAAACAGTGCAACCCTGCGGAATTGCCGAATAGGTGTGTTTCCCATTGATTTCGTGTTCCTTTCCCATCAATTTGCCGCGACTCTGGAGGTCTGTGCTCCCCCTATTCAGCAGTTCATTGCGTTCCCTTCAAGACCGTTTTCTTCGCCGCATTGCCCCACCAGCCGAACGTCCGGGGAAGGCGCCCGGTCTCGGAACAGCCCCGGAGCGGCATTCCGCAAGAGTCTGTCCTTCGTGTCTCACCTCACATGACAATTTGCCACCGCGATAGCCCGGCCGCCAAAGTGCACGAATCGGCGTTGCAGCACATGTTCTCGGTTTCCGCAGATGGAACCCGACGGCCTAATGCACCCGGAGGGCCAAGTCTAAGTCGTTGAAAACAAGAAAAGGTGGGGTGACGAGGAATTCAACAGTGAGAACGCACGTTCTCACTCGGCGAGCACAGTGAGTCGTTTCGTTCTCACTTACGCAGGGCGCTTCAGGCACCCGAGTTTGGTGCACAGTCCCAGGTGTTCGGCGGCCCGGGTCTGGTTTCCTCCGGAGTTGCTGGCAGCTTACTCCAGGTAGAAAACTTCCTTCAGCATGGCGAAGCGTTCACAATCCTGCTTATCGGGGACGTCCTCGAAGATCGGGCTCATGAACTGCTGCCAGCGCTGGTTCACGGGGTCGCCATCGAGCGAGTCCCAGGCCTTCTCGAAGTCGTCGGCGCGCATCACCAGCGTGAGGTCTTGTCCGCGGCGGAAGATGGAGTAGTCCGATATGCCGGCAGCCTTCAGCTTGGCGAGGAGCTCCGGCCAGACGCGCGTGTGCTCCCGTTCGTAATCCTCAATCTTGTCGGCCTTGATGCGTAACTTGAAAGCGTAGCGAGGCATAGTCCCTAGACGTACTTGTAGACGAAAGACATATTCCATTGACTGCAAACCGCTGTCGGCTTGGTGACCACTGGATTATGCCATCCGTATAACGATGATCCTCGCGCCGCCGCTCTCCGGTCAAATCATTCGGGAACCAGGGGGCCTGTTTCGTAATGCGGAACCCGCGGCCACCTGCCGCATGGGCGCAAGTGACGCATTCCGCGATGCTTAGCAATCTCGATGAGCTGGCCGGGCACGCAACTATTTGAAATTTGAGGTTTCCGGTGTTACACATGGAGAAACACGGCGGAATGACGATGACGACCCCAAATTCCTTGATACGACTGGTTTTGCCCGCACTGTGCCTGTTCGGCATGGCGCTTCCGACGACCGCGGCGAACGCGCCGTCCACGATTGCCGACTTGCGGCAAGCCTTCGACCACCCTCCCGCGGACGCCCGCATGATGGTGCGCTGGTGGTGGTTCGGTTCCGCAGTTACCAAGCCGGAACTGGAGAAAGAGATCCGCACCATGAAGCAAGGCGGGTTCGGCGGCTTCGAGGTGCAGCCGGTCTATCCGCTGGTTCTCGACGGCGATCATGGACTCCGCAACCTGCCTTACCTCTCGGACGGTTTCCTGGATGCCCTGCGGTTCGCCGCCGAAACCGGGCGTGCCGAGGGAATGCGCTTCGACCTGACTTTGTGCAGCGGTTGGCCGTACGGCGGCCCGCACATTCCCGTCTCGCAGGCATCCGGCCGCCTGCGCGTGGATCGCGTGGAAGTGCGCGCCGGGGCCGAATCGGTGGCAATTCCCAAACTCGCCGACGGCGATTCCTTCGTGGCGGCCTTCCTGGCGCGTGGGAATGCCCGCCAGTTTTCGCCCGAGGGCATCCGCCAACTTACGGAAGTCGCCGGCTCCACAGTTCGTTTGCCCCCGGGCAGCGAGCCCGACCGCGTGGTTTTGTTCTTCATCGCCTCGCACACTCGCCAGCAGGTCAAACGGCCCGCCGTCGGCGCCGAAGGTCCGGTGCTCGACCACTACAGCCGGGCGGCAATCGATCTCCACCTGAAAACCGTGGGCGATCGCCTGTTGCAAGCCGTCGGAAAGAATGTGCCGTACGCAGTCTTCAGCGACAGCCTGGAAGTGTATGGCGCCGATTGGACTACCGACCTTCTGAACGAGTTTCGCACGCGCCGAGGGTACGATCTCACGCCGTATCTGCCCGCCCTTGCCGGGGACATCGGCGACAAAACCGCCGCCATCAGGCACGATTGGGGCCAGACGCTCACCGAATTGTCCGAGGAGAACTACCTCAAGCCGCTGACCGAATGGGCCCACCGGAAGGGCACGCAGTTCCGCTCGCAGACCTATGGCATTCCGCCCGTGCGCTTGTCCAGCAATGCTCTGGTGGATCTGGCCGAAGGAGAAGGCGCGCAATGGCGGCGCTTTTCGGCCACCCGCTGGGCCTCTTCGGCGAACCATCTGTACAACCGTCCGGTGACTTCGTCGGAGACCTTTACATGGCTGCATTCGCCCGTATTCCGCGCCACTCCGCTGGATATGAAGGCGGAGGCCGACATCCACTTTCTGAACGGCATCAACCAGTTCATCTGCCACGGCTGGCCCTATTCGCCTCCGGAAGCCGGCGAGCCTGGCTGGCGCTTCTACGCCGCCGCGGTCTTCAACGATCACAATCCCTGGTGGATGGTGATGCCGGATATCGCCCGCTACATGCAGCGCGTCAGTTTCCTGTTGCGGCAGGGACGCCCTATGAACGATGTCGCGGTCTATCTTCCTACCGACGACGCCTGGGCCGGCTTTGCCCTGGGCCGCACCCCATCGATCAACCAGGCCATGGACGGGCTGATCGGCCCCACTGTGATCCCTCAGATTCTCGACGCCGGCTACAACTTCGATTTCATCGACGATGGCGCCATCGCGCAGAACGGCGTGCCGCAGAAGATTCTGGTGCTGCCCGGCGTGGAGCGCATCCCCCTGGCCACCCTGCGCAAACTGGAGGAATTCGCTCGCAAAGGCGGCACGGTGATTGCTACCCGCCACGCTCCGTCGCTGGCGCCGGGCCTGCAGGATGCCGAGTCCGAGACGGCCAAGATCCGCCAATTGGCGAGTTCCCTTCGGGTGGTCGCCGACGAGAGCAAGTTGGGCGAAGCGCTGCATGCCGTGCTGCCGCCGGATGTCGCCGCGGCGCCTGAAATCGGCGTGGTGCATCGTAAGCTGGATTACGCGGACGTCTACTTCCTGGCGAATACCAGCAATCACCCGGTGCAATCGCAGGCCGCGTTCCGCATTCAGGGTCTGGAGGGCGCGTGGTGGGATCCCATGACGGGCAAGGTCGCGAAGGCCGAGGGAGGAACGCACCTGGCTTTGAATCTGGCGCCCTACGAATCGCGTGTCGTGGTGTTCTCGAAGGACCAGGTACCCGCGGTTCCCGCCGTATCCGGCGCGCCGCCTGCGCCGCTGGACCTGTCCGCCGGTTGGACCCTGACCTTCACCGGCGCCCCGGCCGAACACCTCGACGCGCTGCGCTCCTGGACCGATCTGAATGGCCGCAAGTTCTTCTCCGGCCAGGGAGTATACCAGCGCACTGTCGCCGTGCCGCAGGCCATGCTGAGTTCCGGCCATCCCATTTATCTGACGCTGGGCGAAGGGACTCCGGTACCGCCCGCGGGCGGCCGTGGCGGCGCCGGCATGCGCGCCATGTTGGAGGCTCCGGTACATGAAGCGGCGGTAGTTTCGGTCAACGGTAAGCGAGCCGGCGCCGTATGGTCCGCACCGTACGAAGTGGATGTGACCGGCCTTCTGCACGCTGGCGACAACCAGGTGAGCATTGTGGTCGCCAACCTGGCGCTCAACGAGATGGCTAAAGGCCCAATGCCCGACTACACGGCACTCAATGCCAAGTACGGCGAGCGGTTCCAGGCGCAGGATATGCGCTCCGTGCAGCCGGTCGATTCGGGGTTGCTGGGGCCGGTGCGATTGGTCGCGCGATAGTGCGTTGCCCGCTTAGGGAGATGGCTATTATGACCCGAACCTTACTAATCGCGGCAATCGTCGCCTCCGCGGCGCTCGCTGCCCATGCGCAGGATGTCGCGGGTGACTGGCAGGGTACGCTGAAAGCCGGGCCGGCCGAACTGCGCCTGGTGGTGCATCTCACCGCGGATGGCCACGGAGGCTTCCGCGGCGCTCTGGACAGTCTCGATCAGAACGCCAAGGGCATCCCCATCGCTTCCGTCTCGCTGAAGGCTGCGAAACTGAATTGGACCGTCACCTCCATCGGGGCCTCCTACGAAGGCAGGATCAGTGCCGACGGGGCACTCATCCGAGGGACGTTCATTCAAGGGGGCGAAGCGTTTCCGTTGGATTTCAAACGCGTCGCGCTGTCCACCGCCGCGAAACCGCCGGCCAAGCCATCCGATATCGATGGCGCCTGGCTGGGCACGCTCGATACCGGCGCCATCAAACTGCGCGTGGTGGTCCACATCGTCAACGCGGCGGATGGCCTCACGGCGACTATGGACAGCCCCGACCAGGGCGCCGCCGGGATTCCAGTGAGCTCCGTGACCCGCAGCGGCGCCACGTTCAAGCTGGCGATCGGCGCCGTGGGAGCCACCTACGAAGGCACTATCAGCCAGGGCCTCGACGCCATCGTGGGGACCTTCACACAAAGCGGCGCGGCCTTGCCTTTGACGCTCAAACGCGTCAAGGACGGGGCGAGTCTGGAGCCGAAGCGGCCGCAGAATCCGGTGAAACCGTATCCTTATAGCGAAGAGGACGTCGTCTACGACAATCCGTCGGCCGGCATCCGTTTGGCGGCCACGTTTACCGTTCCGCGAGGGAAAGGCCCGTTTCCCGCCGTGTTGCTGATCGCCGGCTCGGGTCCCAATGATCGCGACGAAAGTCTGATGGGCCACAAGCCGTTCCTGGTTCTCTCCGACTACCTGACGCGAAAAGGCATCGCGGTACTGCGCGCCGACAAGCGCGGCATCGGGAAATCCGGCGGGAATCTCGCCGTCGCAACCACCGCCGATTTCGCCACCGATGCCGAAGCCGGAGTCGCCTGGCTGAAGAATCGCAAGGAAGTGGACCCCCGCAATATCGGGCTCATCGGCCACAGCGAAGGCGGCGAAATCGCGCCTATGGTGGCGGCGCGCAACCGCGACGTGGCGTTCATCGTCATGCTGGCCGGGTCGGCGGTACGGGGGGATGAACTTCTGCCGACGCAGGTAATGGCGGGCAACGAGGCTGCCGGAATGAGCCACCGGGACGCCGTGAAGTCGGGCGAACTGGAGCGCGAATCCCTGGCGGTGATCGAGTCCGAAAAGGACCCTGGCAAGCTGCGGGAAAAGCTGGCGGCGTATATACCTAAAGACGAGATCGACCAGCAATGGAAAACCCTCACGTCGCCGTGGTTCCGCTTCTTTCTGCAGTACGATCCGGCAGCCGATCTGCGCAAGGTCACCTGCGCGGTGCTGGCGCTGAACGGCGAGAAAGATACCCAGGTGGTCGCCAGGCAGAACCTCCCCGCCATCCGCAAGGCGCTGGAATCCGGCGGGAACAAACGCTTCGAGACGATGGAATTCCCAGGGCTGAATCACCTCTTTCAGACCGCCAAGACCGGCGCTGTCAGCGAATACGCGCAGATCGAAGAGACCATGGCGCCGGCGGTGCTGGAGAAGACCGCGACCTGGATTCTGCGGCATCCGTAAGCGCGCCTGCTATCGTCAGCCTCTGAACCCGGGCAGGAGGCCAGGCAAGCACAGCATAGCTGGGCAACTTGAATCTTGGGTTTTCCGATCCGCGTTCATCGGCGTTCATCGGCGGCCAATAATTGTTCTGAGAGGCTCTGGGGCAGGACGGCACACAGTTATTGGCCGCCGATGAACGCTGATGAACGCCGATATTTCGATTCGCTCACAGAGCGCGTGATAGGGGCTGTCCTGGAAGTCTCCAATGGCCTGGGCGCGGGGTTCCTGGAGAAAGTCTACGAGCGCGCTCTGCTTACGGAACTCTCTCTTCGTGGCATTCGGGCTACCACTCAAGCGTCATTTTCAGTAACCTACAAAGGCTGCTATGTCGGAGAATACTTTGCCGATATCCTCGTCGAGGACGTGCTCGTGGTCGAACTGAAATGCGTGGAACACCTCGGCAACGAGCACATCGCACAGTGCCTCAACTACCTTCGAGCCTCCGGTAGGACCGTCTGTCTTCTGGTCAATTTTCAGAAACCCAAGGTCGAATGGAAGCGTATCGTCCACGGGTTCCCCGAGTCTATCGAAGCGCCGACACCGACGGAGCAGGCGCAACCTGGCCCGCCCTGCGAACGTGCGCCCAACGCCAGCGCCCGTGACCATGGGGTACAAGAGCCCGGGGCGCAAACCCCCGGCCGCCATTGACGCTATCATAACGATCATATGGACGAAGTTCGTGTTGGCATCGTGGGCCTCGGCACCGTAGGCACGGGAACGCTGGCCATTCTGGCCGAAAACCGGGACAAAATTGCGGAAAAGCTGGGGTTCCGGCTCAATGTGGCCGCGGTGGCCGACCTCCTGGTGGCATCCAAGCAACTCCCCGCCGGGCTTGGCCCCGTGTTCAAGACCACCGACTGGCGTGAGTTGGTGGCGCATCCCGACGTGCAGATCGTCGTCGAACTGGTGGGCGGCACCGGCGTGGCGGCGGAGATCCTGGAAGAGGCCATTCGACACGGCAAATCGGTGGTCACCGCCAACAAAGCGCTGATGGCCATTCGCGGTTCGGAGATCTGGGACGGCGCCATCGCCGCGGGCGTCAACATGGCGATGGAAGCCAGCGTGTGCGGCGGCATCCCCATCCACACCGTGCTGCGCGAGGGCATTTCGGGCGACAGGATCATGGCGCTCTATGGCATCCTGAACGGCACCTGCAACTACATCCTCACGGAGATGGAGAAGCGCAGCGCACCGTTCGAAGAGGTCCTGGCCGAGGCCCAGAGGCTGGGCTATGCCGAGGCCGACCCCAGCGCCGATGTGGATGGCTTCGACGCGCGCTCCAAACTGGTGCTGTTAGCGGCCCTGGCCTTCGGCGAGAAGATCACCCCGTCGGACGTTTTCATGGAAGGCATCCGCCGCATTACGCCCATCGATTACCGCTACGCTTTGCAGTTGAAGCACACCATCCGCCTGGTCTGCGGCGCGCGTGCTACCGCCGACGGGTTGATTCTCTTCGTGCGGCCGGCGCTGATTCCCGTATCGACCATTCTGGCAAGCGTGCAAGGGTCGTATAACGCCGTGTGGGTGAAGGGCAAGTACGGCGAGGACACGTTCTACTACGGCCGCGGCGCGGGTTCGCTGCCGACCGGCGTCGCCGTGGTCAGCGACCTGATGCGGGTGGCACGCGAAATCCGCCGAGGCAGCCCGGAGCGGGTTTCGCCGTTTGCGCACGCCAAGCTGGGCGAGAACAAGCCGGTGTCCATCGAAGTGCAAAAGTGCGCCTACTACCTGCGCTTCCGCGTGGACGACCGCCCGGGGATCATCGCCAAACTGGCGGGCATCCTGGCCAGCAAAAACATCAGCCTGGAAGCCATCTTGCAGGAACCTTACGACCGCAAGCACGACCTGCCGTTCGTCATCACCGTGGAACCGACCTCCGAACGATCCATTCGCGAGGCCGTTGCGGAGATGTCGCAGCTCGACTTTCTGACGGATGCGCCGCTGGCGCTTCCCATGGAGACCGCATTATGAGAATGACCGTGGTTTGCGCCGTGCTGGCGCTGTCCGCCGGGCTCCCGGCGCAGGTGGCCACTAAGGCCAACGAGAAATATCAGACTCCCGAAGACCGCCAGAAGATGGCGCAGGCCCTCGCCGATCCCCACCGCGACCAGTCGCAGAAGCTCGGCGTGTTGATGGCGCAGATGGGGCTCAAGGCGGGCATGACCGTGGCCGACGTAGGCACCGGGGTGGGACACCTGCTGCCGTTTCTCAGCCACACGGTGGGCGACCAGGGACACGTGATCGCCGAAGACATCTTCGACGACTTTCTGAAGGACGCCAGGCAGGTGGCCGCCGACGAAAAGCTGACCAACGTGACCTTCGTCAAGGGAGACGCACGCGACCCCAAGCTGCCTGAAGACAAGATGGACATGGTGCTGGCGTTCGACGTCTACCATCACTTCGACTATCCGGAAAAGATGCTGGCGGGGATTCACAAAGCGCTCCGTGCGGACGGTAAGCTGGTCATCGTGGAGTATTACAAGCGCGAATCGGCCATGCCCAACGGCGCCGCCCTCACGCATATCCGGTTGGACATGCCGGATCTGATCAAGGAACTTGAGGCTAACCACTTCCACCTGGTTCTGGAACGGGAGCGGATCAAGGACGTCGAGTACATGCTGATCCTCGAGAAAAGTTAGGTAAACCATGAATTTCTTTTTGCGATTCGCAGGAACCGTGGCGTTGCCGCTGGCACTGATGCTGCCGGCCGCCGCGCAGGACTCCAATAGCGGCAAGTGGAACTCCGCCAACGAACCGGGCATCACGCGCGAACAGGCCGACGAGATCCTGCAGGAGTTGCGGCAGATCCGCCAATTGCTGGAACGCCAACAGAAACCTCAGGGACCGCCCGAACCCGCGCGCGCGAAACTCGACCTGGAGGGCGCGGAAATGCTGGGTTCGAAGAGCGCGCCCATCACCGTCGTGGAATTTACGGACTATCAATGTCCCTACTGCCAGCGCTTCCACGTCTCGGTGTTCGCCGATATGAAGAAAAGCTACATCGATACCGGCAAGATACGGTTCTATAGCCGCGATCTGCCGCTCGATTCCATCCATCCCAACGCCATGCGCGCCGCCATGAGCGCCCGTTGCGCGG
>Ga0181529_10005611_pt1 | contig 13096 bp, 10 predicted proteins | sample PEATcosm2014_Bin_36_FD_119763 | JGI IMG/M metagenome (GOLD analysis project Ga0181529, IMG submission 119763) | Peatland microbial communities from MTU Mesocosm Facility, Houghton, MI, USA - PEATcosm2014_Bin10_30_metaG | ecosystem: Environmental > Terrestrial > Soil > Wetlands > Peat | place... | reverse complement strand
TACAACCCGGTGGTCAGCCATCGCAGCGGCGAGACCGAGGACACCTTCATCGCTGACTTCGTGGTCGCCATCAACGGCGGCCAGATAAAGACAGGGGCGCCGTCCAGGTCGGAGCGGGTCGCCAAGTACAACCGGCTGCTCCGCATCGAGCGCGAGCTGGGCGGCTCCGCGGTCTTCGCCGGCACGGGCGCCTTGCCGCGGGTCCCCAAGGCCAACTGATGCCGGGCCCGGCGAGCGGCCGGGGCGGACGGCGGTGACGCATCCGCCGAGCCCGCTCACGGTCGCCGCCCGGGCCGGGACGCCGGATCCGGCCCCGGGCGGGGTGCCCCTGGTGGAGCCTCCGTCGCTCGCCTCGGTCGATGCCTTTCCCGATCTCGACGATCTCGACGCCGCGATGGCCGCAGGGCGCGGGGGCTACCGCCGCTTCGGCAATCCGAGCGTGCACCGGCTGGAGGAGGCGCTCGTCGCCCTGGAGGGGTACGGGCTCCCCGCGCCGCCGGTGTGCCGGGTCACCTCCAGCGGCCAGGCCGCCCTGCTCCTCGCCCTCAGCACCCTGGTCGGGCCGGGACGCCGCCGGGTGGTCCTCCTCCGGCCCTGCTACGGGGGCAGCGAGAGCCTGATCGCCGGGCCGCTGGCCGCCCTCGGGATCGAGCCGGTGATGGTCGACCTGCCGCCGCCGGGGGAGGTGGCTCGCCAGCTCGACCAGGTTCAGAAGGTGCTCACGTCGGAGGTCGCCGCCGTGGTGGCGGAGGTCATCGGCAACCCGCTCATGGGGGTGCTGGACCTCCCCGCCCTGGTGGACCTCTGCCGTTCGGCCGGCGCCGCCAGCGTCATCGACAACACCTTCGCCACGCCCTTCATGCTCCGACCCCTGGAGCTGGGGGCGGACCTGGTCGTCGAGAGCCTGAGCAAGCAGCTCTCCGGACACGCGGACGTGCTGGGGGGAGCGCTGGCGATCCGTGCGGGTCACCCCGCGGCCGACCTGCTCGCCGCCCATTCCCGATTCCTGGGCGCGGTGATGGCTCCGTTCGACGCCTTCCTCAGCCTGCGCGGTCTGCGCACCGCCGGGCTCCGGGCCGAGCGCGGTGCGGCCGGCGCCGCGGCCCTCGCCGGGCTGGCGACCGGACACGCGGCGGTGGCCGCCGTCCACTACCCGGGTTCGCGCAGCCCCGAGGAGGAGGCGCTGGCCGCTCGGCTGCTGCCGCGGGGGCGGGGATCGATGCTGGCACTTGACCTCGGTGGCCGCGAGCGGGCCGATCTGCTGGTCCGGGGCCTCCCCGAGATCCGGCTCGCACCGTCGCTCGGCGACGTGGCCACCACGGTCAGCCATCCCGCGCTCAGCTCGCACCGGGGGCTGAGCCCGTCCCACCGCCGGTCCCTCGGCATCGGCGACGGCCTGCTGCGCTTCTCGATCGGCATCGAGGAGATCGAGGACCTCACCGCGGAGCTGGGCGCGGCGCTGGACAGAGTGGCGGGTACCATGGGGCCGGCAAGCCAGTGAGGAGCACCTCCAGATGACCATCATCCGGTTCGTCAACGGTTCGGACGCCGCGGTGCGGCTCTCCGTCGCAGAGACCCTGGCGGCGCTCCAGGCCAAGCCTGGCGAGGCGGGTTTCGTCGAGCTTCCGGGTGACGACGGCCCCATCCATCTGCGCCCGAGTGGGGTCATCGCCCTCTTCTCGGACGCACGCAAGGGCAATGCCGGATTCCGGATGGGAGCCTCCGCAGCCGCCGACTGAGCCGTCGCCGCCGGCCCGATGGACGGCACCCGATGGCGCCCCGCTCTCGGCGCTCGGTGATAATGGCCGGAATGCCCAGTTGCGACCCCCAACTCTCGATCGTCGCACCGCGCCTGGGAGAGGGCCGCGTGAGCATCCTTGCCGTGCGCCTCTGCGCCTCCGCCCACGCCACCATCCGGCGGCTGGCCGAGGCCGCCCATCCCCACGAGGGCTGCGGGGTCCTGATCGGCAGCTATGAGGGGGATGCGGTCCTGGTGCGGGAGGCCACCTCCGCACGCAACCTCTGGACCGAGAGGCTGGCCGACCGCTACGACATGGACCCGGCCGACATCCAGGCCGCCGACCGCAGCGCCCGAGCTCGGGGATTTGACACGGTGGGCTTCTGGCACAGCCACCCCGACCACCCGGCCCACCCCTCGCGTTTCGACTCCGACCGTTCCTGGGCGGGGTACGCCTATCTGATCGTCAACACCGTGGCCGGCGGGAGCGGGGATCTCAACGCCTTCGGCCGCGACGACGAGGCGGCCGGACTCCAACGGATCGAGCTGCAGTCGGAGGCCAGTCAACCGTGAGCCCACCCGCGGGGTCGGTCCGCAACCGGCGCAGCCGCCGGTACCGCGACGACTCCGCCCTGGGCCCGGTGAGCGGCATCGTCACCATCGTCGGACGGCCCAACGTCGGCAAGTCGACGCTCTTCAATCGGCTGACCGGGCAGCGGCACGCCATCGTCGACGAGACCGCCGGGCTCACCCGGGACCGCCTGTACGGGGTGGCCGAGTGGCGGGGGCGCCGCTTCACCCTGGTGGACACGGCCGGCCTCGATCCGGCGCTGATCTCCGAGGACCCGGGCATCGCCGAGCTCACCCGGGGCACCCAGCAGCAGGCGAGGATGGCCATCAAGGAGGCCGACGTCTGCATCCTGATGGTCGACGTTCGTGCCGGGGTGACCGGTCTCGACGAGGACATCGCGGCGATCCTTCGCTCCGGGGGGAAACCGGTGATCCTCACCGGCAACAAGGCGGACTCGCCCACCGACCCCTACTACGCCCATGAGCTGTACCGCCTCGGCCTCGGTGAGCCGCGGCTGATCTCGGCGCTCACCGGCACCGACACCGGCGACCTGCTCGACGAGGTGGTGGAGCGGCTGCCCCCGGCCGAGGGCGAGGCCGAGGAGAGGGTTGACGAGCTGCGGGTCGCCATCATCGGCCGTCCCAACGTCGGCAAGTCGTCGCTGCTCAACTACCTGGTGGGGGAGGAGCGGGCGTTGGTGTCATCTGTGGCCGGAACCACGCGGGACGCGGTCGACACCGTCCTCGAGCACGGGGGTCACCAGATCCGGCTGGTCGACACCGCCGGCATCCGCCGCCGGGGTGTGATCACCACCGACATCGAGCATTACAGCCTGCTGCGGGCGATGCGAGCCCTGGAGCGCAGCGACGTGGCGCTGGTGGTGGTCGACACCTCCGAGGGGGTGCTGGCCCAGGACAGGCACATCGCCGGTTACGCGGCCGATGCCGGCAAGGGCGTGGTGGTCATCGCCAACAAATGGGACCTGGTGCCCCAGGAGGACCGCATCGACCCGGAGACCCTGACCAAGATCTCGGCTGCCTTCGACTTCGTGCCGGGCGCCCCGGTGCTCACGGTGAGCGCCCTGCTCGGGCGCAATGTGGCCAAGGTGCTGGACACCGCCCAGCAGGTGGCGGCGGCGCGGGCGACCCGGATGCCGACCGCCGCGCTCAACCAGGTGCTCCGGGAGGCGGTGTCGAGCCGGCCGCCGGCGATGCACCGTGGACGCCGGGTCAAGATCCTCTACGCCGCCCAGGCGAGCTCTCCCAACCCGACCGTCGTCCTCTTCGTCAACGACCCGGAGCTGCTCCACTTCTCGTACCAGCGGTACCTGGAGAACCGGATCCGCGCCGTCTTTGGCTTTGCGGGAGTCCGCCTCCACATGGTGATTCGCCGCCGCGCCGAGAGTGAGGGCTGAGCAGGCCGGCTCCAACCTGACGGCGGCCCCGCATCACAACCAGGGACGCCGCGACCTCCCTCCCCAGTAGGCGGCGGGTGACTCGGCGAGGTCGGGAAGGGTGGGGACGGCCAGGCCGTCGGCCCTCAGGTTGCTCTGCAGCTGATCGACGGTGGCGGCGCCGCTCAGCACCACGGAGGCCCACGGCTTGGCGAGCGCCGCCGCGATCGCCAGCGCGTCGGGGACGGTCCCCGCCGCCGCCGCCGCATCTCCCAGCGCGGACCCCGGCGATCCGGCATCTCCGCGGCCGGTCAGCCTCCCGTTGGCGACCGCCTCCTTGACGATCACCGCCCAGCCGGCCTGAGCGGCCTCTTCCAAGGCGGGCTCCACCGATGGCTCGAGCAGGTTCCAGGTCGCCTGCACGGCGGCGAAGAGCGGCTCGCCTCCGCAGCGGATCTCCAGCGCGCGCCGGATGGTGCCGGCCTGGGACGGCCCGGAGGTCGTGATCCCGAGCCTGAGGCCGAGATCGCGCTGGCGCGCCAGGGCAGCGTGGAGAACCCCGTCCTCGAGCACGCCGGATTCGAGCGTCGCGGAATGGACCTGGTAGAGGCGGAGGTGGGTGCCCAGCAGGGCGCGGCTCTCGGCGTGCTGGCGCTCGAATGTGGCCAGGGAGTGGTTCTTGACCTCGTGCACCGCCGCCGCCGGATCCCAGCCACCGACATAGGTGTAGCCCCACTTGGAGCCGACCACGACATCGTCCAGCCCGGTGCGGTCCAGCCAGCCGGCCACGAAGGCCTCGGCCGAGCCATAGGAGCGGGCGCAGTCGAGGTAGCGGATCCCCGCCGCGTGGGCGGCGTCCAGGACCTCCCAACTCCGGCGGCGGAAGGCTTCCTCGGAGCGATCCGCGCCGAAGTCGGCGGCGCGCCCGGTCGTGATGTAGGCGGGACGTCCGAGGGCGGCCATGCCCAGCCCGATCCGGCTCACCGCGGGTCCGCCGCGTCCCAACGTCACCGTCTGCATGTCAAGACGATAGACCCACGGACGGCGGGCGGGAGACCTCAGCTGCCGGGGTGCGCCGCCCGTTGCGTATGGTCAGGGGTGGGCGGGCGAATTTCGCACGTGGCCGTTCTCCACGTACCAGGCGAGCGCCCGCCGCAGCGTCTCCGGAAGCGGTGTGTAGGTGAATCCCAGATCCCGGGCGGCGGGGGCGCCGTCGTAGGCGTGACCGTGGGCCAGGGTTCGCAGCATCTCGCGGCAGACCGGGGCACGGCGCCCCGCCGCCCGGAATCCGGCCCCGACCATCGAAGCGGCGGCGACCGCCGGACCGGGGGGAAGGAATCGGATCGGATAGGTGTGACCAGCGATCGTCCCCAGGGTGTGCACCATCTCCGAGATGCGCTGGGTGGACCCGCTGATCACGTAGGGGTGGAGCGGCTCGCCGCGGGTGGCGGCGAGCAGGTGCGCCTCCGCGCAGTCGGCGATGTCCACCAGGCTGACCGGTGCGTCGATGAGCCAGTGCAGCCGGCCGTTGGCGTAGCGGATCAGCCAGCGTGCGGTGCCGGTGGTCCGGCCCGGGCCCTGGACCGAGGAGGGGTTGAGGCAGACCAGCTCGACGCCGAGCCGGGGTGCGAGCGCCATCACCTGGCGCTCGGCCTCGTACTTGGAGCGCTCGTACTCGGAGAGGAAGCGCCGCGGCCGGCCTTCCGGAGCGCCGGGCGGCGGCTGGCTGTCCAGGGTGGCCGCCGACGAGGTGTAGACGATGCGGCGCACCCCGGCCCTGGCGGCCGCTCGGACGACGTTGACCGACCCGTCGACGTTGTTGCGCGTCAGCGGGGCGGGGTCGGGCAGGCACATCCTGTTGAGCCCGGCCACGTGGAATACCAGGTCGCAGCCGCGCATGGCGCCGGCCAGGCCATCGACGTCCAGGATGTCCCCGTTCACCGGTTGGGCACCGGCTCCCCGGACCCGTGCGGCCGTCTCGGGCGTGCGCACCAGGGCGCGCACCTCGAGGTCGGCGCGGAGCAGTCGTTCGAGAACCGCGCCCCCGACGAATCCTCCGGCCCCGGTGATGAGGACCGGGGCGCTCACCTCGGGGTGGCCGGCGCCGAGCCGCGCAGGTTCGAGGCCGCCCAGCGTGAGAGGTAGTCGGCGGCGGAGAGCACGGTCAGCGCGGCGGCGATCCAGAGCGCCCACTCGCCGATGCCGGTCGGGCCGAGGCGCTGGTCGACGCGGAGCAGCAGCAGGATGATGGCGACGAACTGGACCGCGGCCTTGGTGCGTCCGAGCTGGGACGAGCGGATCACCTTGCCCGAGACTGCCACCGAGCCGCGCAGCCCCATCACCAGCAGCTCCCTGCAGACGATGATCATCACCGCCCACGGCGAGGCCTGGCCGATGCTGGTGAGGGCGATCAGGACGCCTGCCACCATCACCTTGTCGGCGGTCGTGTCCAGGAAGCTGCCGGTCAGCGTGCTCACGTGCCACCGGCGGGCCAGGTAGCCGTCGAGGTAGTCGGTGCTGGCGCCGATCGCGAAGACCACCGCCGCCCAGCGTCCCTGTCCGGAGAGCGCAAGCGCCGCCACCACCGGGGTGAGGACGAGGCGCAACCCCGTGGTGCTGCCCACGAAGGCGGTGCGGCCTCGTGAGCGGACAGCCGCGGAGGGGATCGCGCTCAGCGGGTTTGCCGGCCCACCGTCACCGGTGGGGAGCGGTAGCTGAGCTCCCCGTGGAGGCGCGGCGAGGGGGGGCCGGCGAGCCATGTCGGGGAGCAATGGTCGCACGTCCGGAGGCACCCGAGAGGAGGCCACGGACGGCCGCTCCGTCGGCGAGCCGGAGAGCCCTCCGCGCCAGCCGAACGCACGCGGCGGAGTCGGCTGAGCGCACCGCCTCCTTGATTCTCGCCACCACCGGGACGGCCACGGAGAGCTCGGTCACCCCAAGCCCGATCAGCAGGGGGACCGCCTCGACCCGGCCGGCCAGCTCACCGCATACACCCACCCAGCGCCCTCGGGCGCGTGCGGCCCGGACCGTCGCCGCGATGAGCCGGAGCGTGCCCGGATGGAATGCGTCCGCCAGGGCGGCGACCTCGGCGTTACCGCGATCCGCGGCGAGCGTGTACTGGGAGAGGTCGTTGGTGCCGAGCGAGAAGAAGTCCAGTCTCTCGGCGAGCCGGGCGGCGGTGAGTGCGGCGGACGGGATCTCCACCATGACGCCCACCTCGAGAGCGGGAGGTTCGGATCCCGCGGCCTCGGCGAGCAGGGCTCGAGCCGCGTCGACCTCGCCCGCGCCCGACACCATGGGGAACATCACCCGTACCGGGAAGCGCCGCGCGGTCTCGACCACCGCGCGCAGCTGGGCGCTCAATACCTCGGGCTGGGCCAGCCCGAGACGGATGCCGCGGAGCCCGAGGGCCGGATTGTCCTCACGGACCGTGCGGAGGTAGGGGAGGGGCTTGTCGGCACCGACGTCGAGGGTCCTGATGGTGAGCGGGCGGCCCTCCAGGCGGGCGGCGATCTCCGAGTAGACCCGCTCCTGCGCCTCCTCTCCGGGCATGGCCTCAGCGTCCAGGAAGAGGAACTCGGTGCGGAGCAAACCGACCCCGTCGGCGCCGGCCAGGACGGCCCGGGAGGCCTCTTCCGGGCCTCCGATGTTGGCCGCGACCTTGATGACGACACCATCCCGGGTCACCGCGGGCTGGTGAGCGGCGGCGGCGGCGCGGGCTGTCCGGCGCTCCTCGTCCCGGGTCTCCGCCCGCGCGAGCCGGAGCAGACCGGCCGGCGGGTCGAGGATGAGCGTGCCCCGGCCGCCGTCCAGGAGCGCGCTCCGTCCCGGAGCCACCTCGAGCAGCCGGTCGCCCAGGCCGACCACCGCAGGTATCCCCAGGGCGCGGGCGAGGATGGCGCTGTGCGACGTGGGTCCGCCACCCGCGGTGGCGATCCCCATGACCTGGGTGGGGTCCAGGGCCGCGGTGTCGGTGGGCGCCAGGTCGCGGGCCACCAGGATCCCTGCCTGGTGCAGGACGGGCGCGGGCCGGCCCAGCAGGCGGTGCAGCACCCTGCGGCTCACGCCCGCGAGGTCCGCGGCCCGGAGGCGCATGTTGGGATCGTCGAGCCGCTCCCAGGACTGGCCCAGGCGGGTGGAGACCTCGGACCACGCCCGAGCCGCGGTGAGCCGCCGATCGCCGATCGCTGCGCGGGTCGGCTCCAGGAGCTCCGGATCCTCGAGGAAGAGCAGGTCCGCGTCGACGATCTCCGCCTCATAGCTGCCCGACCGTGTCCGGGTCTGGTCGCGCAACTGCTCGAGGTCGCGACGCGTGGCGGTCACGGCCAGCTCCAGGGCCTCGAGCTCCGCGCGCGGATCGACGGACTCGGTGTCCGGAACCGTCAGGTCGGCCTCCTCCAGGAACTGCAGGGTTCCGATGGCGATCCCGATCGAGGCGGGGATGCCGCGCAGCTCGCCCGCCAGGGCGGTCGCGGGTGCCACCCCCAGAGGCGACGGCCCGGCGGTGGGTGGGGCGGCCGCCGTCGCCGTTGCCCCCTCCTGCCTCACTGCGGGCTCGTCGAAGCGGCGCGCGGCCAGGGCTTGCAGCGCATCGATCGCCTTCTGCGCGTCCGGGCCCGACGCCTTCACCCGCAACTCGTGACCCTGGCGGACCTGCAGGCCGGCGAGGGCGTTGAGGCTGCGGGCGGTGACCAGGGCCGACCCGGTGGTGGCGTTGCCGGCCAGGACCTGGGCGTCCAGCCCTGCGGTGGCACGGATCAGCCGTGCGGCCGGACGGGCGTGGAGACCCAGGGGGATGTCCACCGCGATGCGGGTCTCGACACCGGGCCCGCCGAGGTCCGGCCGGCCCGGCACCTCCGCACCCTCGACGGGGCCGCCGACCTGTGCGCGTTTGGCGTCGAGCGACCCCACGGCCTCGAGCGCGACGCGCTCCAGGGGCTCTCCCAACCGTGAGGTGACCGCGGCGGCCACGGCACCCTCGACCAGGGGGGCGGCACTCAGCAGCACGCCTTTCCGGTGCTCCTCGGGGAGGAGCTCGACCGCCATCTCGGCGGAGAGGAGAGCGCTGCCCAGGTCCATCAGCACCAGCACCCCACGCTCCGACCAGGCCTCCTCGATGGCTGCCGCCACCCGGACGGCGTCCGTTCCCAGCGCCGTCTCGGGTGGCGCCATGCCGCCGGCCGCCACGATCCGGACCTCCTCCCCAGCCATGGCCCGCGCCAGCTCCGCCGCGCCCTCCGCGAGCTGAGCGCTGTGGGATACCAGGACCAGGCCGACCGGCGCCTCGCCCGGCATGGCGTCGGTGCGGTCAGTGGCCGCCATAAGCCCGGTGCAACAGCTCCAGGGGGTGGATCACCGGGAACCCGGTCGCCTTGGCGATGTGCCAGCGGCAGGTCTCGCTGTCGCAGAGCACCAGGTCCGGGGCGGTGTGCTTGATGTCCGAGAAGAGGCCCGCGCCGACCGCCATCGAGATCTCGTACTTCTCGCGCTTGATGCCGTAGGTGCCGCCGACCCCGCAGCAGTCCCGATCCAGCTCGACCAGCTTCAGGCCCGGAACCAGGGCCAGGACGTCGAGGGCGGGCTTGCCGATCAATTGATTCTGCTGCTGGCAGGGTGCGTGATAGGCGACGGTGAGCTCCACCGGGACGAAGTCGGTCTTCAAGCGGCCCTGCTCGTGGAGGTCGCGAAGGTACTCGAAGATGTCGTAGGTGCGCTGAGAGACGTCAACCAGTGCCGGGTCCTCGACGCCCAGGATCTCGCGTGCCTCACGCTTCAGCATCAGCGCGCAGCTGGTCGAGGAGGCGATCACCGGGACCTCCCCCGGCGCGCTGCGCAGCTGGCGGGCGAGCCGGGTGGCGTAGGTGCGGGCGGCGGGGAAGTTCCCGTTGGACTGCAGCGGCAGCCCGCAGCAGCCCTGCTGGGGGATCTCCACGGCCAGCCCCTGGTGCTCGAGCACAGCGACGACCATCCGGCCCAGGCGGGGCTCGAAGTAATTGGTGCTGCAACCATGGAAGTAGACGACCCGGTCCTGCGCCGCACGGCGCGGGTGGCGTCGCGCCCACTGCTGGAAGGTGCGAGGGGCGACCGTCGGGACCGCGGCCTTGCGGTGGATGCCGATGACGCGTTCCACCGGGAAGCGCACAAGGGGGGTGCCCATGGCCCAGTTGAAGAGCGGGCGTATCGGCCGGCCGAGCCGACCCATCACGTCAGGTCGAGCCAGCAGCTGGTCGCGCAGGGGGATGCCGCGCTGCTCCTTGAGCTGGGCCCGGGCACGCGAGTTGATCTCGGCGATCCTGACGTCCTGCGGGCAGACCCGGCTGCAGATCCCGCAACCGGAGCAGTAGTCCACCGACCAGTCGGCCGAGAGGGGACCGTGACGGAACCGCTCCTCCTGAGGCCCCACGGTCTTGGGCCCCGGGAAGCGCTCGGTGACCGCCGCGTAGGGGCAGGCACTCTCGCAGATGGTGCACTTGATGCATCCGTCGAGGGACGGGCGCACCCCCATGCCCTCGGTCTCCATCAGCAGGCTCATCCCGTCCACCTCACGCGGCATCCTCCCGACGGCCACTCAGAATGGCCTCGGCGGCGTGCCAGCCGGTGGCGAGGCTCACACCCTCGCCGGACTTCTCGCGCCAGGGGAGGGCGCCGGCCAGCACCGCGCCGGCAGCATAGAGGTTGACGGCGTGGGGACCTCCGGCCGCGCCCAGGGGACGACCCTCCGCGTCGGTGCTGAGCCCGACGCGGTCCAGCGGGTGCTCGGCCAGGTACTCGTCGCCGAAGGGCTCCTGCCCCGGTGCCAGGCCATGCACCGGCAGGCCGAACACAGGCTCCGAGAGCTGACCGTCGGGCTGCCGGATGATGCCGCCAGTGGCGAAGCCCCCTGTCGCCAGCACGAAGAAGCCGGCGCTCACCGCCACCGGCCGCGACGCTTGGGTGATGGTCACCGATTCGACGGTGTCCTGGTGCTGGGTGGCCGAGATCGCGGTGCTGCCCAAGAGCAGCCGGCCGCCGGCGTCAAGGAGCGCCCGGCGCAGGCAGTCGAAGAGTCGCAGCCCGGGAAGCGACGGGGGCAGACCGGGGATCTCGAAGACCGCCCGGCCGAGGCGTTGCTCCAGGTCGGCGTGGACCTCGGCGGCTCGCTCGCGTCCGAGGACCGCGGGCAGACCCACCGCGGTGGCGTCACCGAGCTGGGAATGGAGCTGAGCGGCCAGCCGCCGCCGGATCTCCGGGTCCTCCAGCCGGCGGGCCAGGCGGAAGGGGGGCATGTCGCCGGCGCTGCCCGGCCACTCGAGCTCGACCGCGCGCGTCCGGATGGCCGGCGCGGGCGCCGCCGTCCGGCCCAGGTTGGCGGCGAGGAGCGCCGGATGGAAGTCGCGGAATCCGCGGATGCCGGCGATGAGCACCTCGCCACCACCGCCGAGGTCGGCGGCGGCCATGCTCCGGGGTACCAGCGCCGTGGGGCGCAGGCCGCCCAGAACCGTCGGCACCCACTGGTTCCGCGACAGCTCGCCCCGGTAGCCGAGCGGCTCGGTGGTCTTCACGAACCACGCCAGGCTCTGCTCGAGCCCGGCCAGGCCGCTGATCCGGTAGGGGTGCTCGGGGTTGGCATCGAGGAATCCGGGCAGGGCGCCGCGAGGGCTCTGCACCGCTTCGGGGGCGAAGCCCAGGATGTCGATGGTCCCGCTGGCGAGGGGCAGGCACCCCTCACCACTCGCCACCACCGTGACCCGCAGCCCGCCGCGGGCCAGGCGGATCCCGGCGGTCAGACCGGCCGTCCCGGCCCCGATCACAAGGGCGTCGGTGATCACCGCATCTCCTCCGGCGGGCGGCTCATGTGGGCAGGTGCTCGATGTCGAGCACCCCCTGGAATATCCATGCGTCGAGTCGCGCCTGACGGAGCTGCTGACCCCAGAGCACCGGGCGCTGACCCTTCCACCGCTCCTGGACGAAGGCTCGCAGCGTGGCGTTGGCCTTGGCACGGTCGTACTCCCCGTGGTCGTGGAGGAGAGCGGCGGTCCGGAAGGCGCAGAAGCCACCCTGGCAGGGCCCCATGCCGATCCGGAGGACCCGGCGCAGATCGTCGATCTGACCTTTGGGATGGAGCCGTGCCGCCTCCAGCACGTCGGCCTGGGAGACGAGCTCGCACTCGCAAACCATGGGGTTGTCGGGCCGCCCCTTCTCGAATTCCGCCTGGTGGTCCGGCAACCGGTAGTAGTTGTGGCCGGTGCTGCCCGGCAGCGGGGTCTCGGCGGTCGTGCAGCTCCGCTCCATCCCCAGCTCCGCGCACGCGGCGTCGACGGTGTCCTTGGCCATCAGGCGGAAGGTGGTCAGCTTGCCCCCCGCGATCGAGATCAGCCCGCCCAGAGCATCCCGCTGGGCGTGCCGTATCACGGTGTGGGAACGGCTCACCTCCCGGTCGTCACCCACGGCGGCGGTCTTGGGGAGGAGCGGGCGCGCCCCGGACCAGACGCGGAGAGCCCGAGACCGGCTGAAGCCGGGGAGGAGGACGTCGCCCGCCGCCATCATCGAGGCCACCTCCTCCGCCGTGGCGTCGATGTCGTCCGGATCCTCGACGGGGGTGTCGGTGGTGCCGATCACGCTCACGCTGTGGCTGGGCACCACGATGTCGCCGTCGCCGGTCATGTGGCAGCGGTTGACCACGCAGTTGGCGAGCCGGTGGTTGATCGCCACCATCACTCCCTTGCCGGGCCGGACCGCAACCTCGCAGCCGGCCATCTGCGCCACCCGCCCGCTCCAGGCCCCGGCGGCGTTGATCACGCACTGGGCCCGGACCTCCAACTCGTCGCCGGAGCGCAGGTCATGGAGGCGGGCGCCTGTCACCCGGTCACCCTCGCGGAGGATGGACGTGACCGGGTGGTAGGGAAGGATGCGGGCTCCCAACTGCTCGGCTCCCCGGGCGCAGCTCCAGACCAGCTTCCAGCTGTCGATGCTGCCGTCGCGCACCGCGAAGGCCCGCCGCACCGCCGGGGTCAGCCGGGGCTCACGGCGCAGGGCCTCGGCCGGGGAGATCTCCTCCACCGGGACCTCCGCGACCGGGCATGCGGCGAGGAAACGGTCGGCGTAGTCGAGGTCGTCCAGCGGGGTCGTCACGAAGAGCCCGCCGGTGTCCTCGATGGCCGCGCTCGCCACGCGGCGCAGGATCACGTTCTCCCGGGCGCACTCGCGAGCACCGGCGGGATCGCGCACCACGTAGCGGCCACCGGAGTGGAGAAGACCGTGGAAGCGGCCCGCGGTACCGGTGGCAAGGTCACCCCGGTCGGCCAGGATGACCTGGAAACCGCGCAGCGCGGCGTCCCAGGCCACCCCGGCCCCCGTGGAACCGCCCCCGATCACCAGCAGCTGGCACTCGAGAGCTTCAGTCATGGTTCCCGGT
>Ga0181529_10005610_pt1 | contig 13096 bp, 10 predicted proteins | sample PEATcosm2014_Bin_36_FD_119763 | JGI IMG/M metagenome (GOLD analysis project Ga0181529, IMG submission 119763) | Peatland microbial communities from MTU Mesocosm Facility, Houghton, MI, USA - PEATcosm2014_Bin10_30_metaG | ecosystem: Environmental > Terrestrial > Soil > Wetlands > Peat | place... | reverse complement strand
GGGACTTGCAATTGATTTAACAGGGAATCTGTATGTCGCTGATCTCTACAACCAAGTAATTCGGAAAATTACTCCGGATGGGACAGTCTCAACCTTTGCCGGTGGTGGAGGCGGAGGACCGGGGGATGGCACAGCAGGAGGGGAAGGATCTGGCTTTAAGAATGGACAGGGGACAGCTGCTGCTTTTTGGGACCCCTGGGCAATCGCTGTTGATTTGTCGGGGAATTTATACTTAGCAGATTTGATGAATGAGCAGATTCGTAAAATCACTGCAAGTGGGGTGGTGACCAGTATTGCTGGTGCATGGCCTACCATAAACGGATATTATTCTCCAACTGAAGGATCCTCTAACGGGGTTGGCCCAGCCGCTACATTCGACGACCCGACAGGCATTGCTGTAGATTCAACGGGGAATCTGTATGTTGCAGAATGGGCCCGGATACGAAAGATTCAATAGTATTGGCGTAGGCGCGTCAGCCTGCCGTAGGTCCTTCGCCCTTCGCCCTTCGCATCAGCGCGAGGTGGCTTGGCGGGCTATGCGCGCCAGTTCGCGATCGTCGAGGGCGATGTGGCGCTTGATCCAGGCTTGGAGGAAGCCCAGTATTTCCGCGGTATCGGCGGGGCTGCCTGAGGCGAGCCGCTCCTCGAATTCGGAGGCCCGCGCGACGAAGGCGGCGTGAGACGCGGAATGCTTTTCGAGACTGGGGAAGTTGAATTGGCTGAAAAAGGCCTCCTCGTCGGCGAAGTGGGTGGCCGAATACGCAAAGAGTTCGGCGATCGCCAACGCTGCCTTCTCTCCCTGCTTTTCCTGCTTGAGCGAGGCGAAGAGCCGGTTGGCGAGGCCGACGAGGGTCCGATGCTGAGAGTCCAGTTCGGGTATGCCCAGCTCGAGCTCGGGGCCCCAGGGTATGAAATCGGCTTCTAGCGGCATCTAGGCTAATATACGCCCAGCGAGGCATGCTCGTCTAATCGAGCTGCGATACGATCGTTCCGGCGAGCATCATGGCGCCTCCGATGGCCAGCCGTGGGCTGAGGGGCTCTCCGAGCACGAGGATGCCGCCGATCGCCGCGAAGAGGGACTCCAAGGACATGATGATCGAGGCGTGGGCGGGATGGGCCGTCTTCTGGGCGTAGATCTGCAGCGTGAAGGCGACGCCCGTCGAGCAGATGCCTCCGTACAGGATGGGGACGGCCGCGGCGAAGGTCCCCGCGAAGGGCCGGGGCTCGAAGGCCAGGGCCCCAGCCAGGCTGAGCAGCGAGCAGACGAGGAACTGTCCGATCGCGAGCTCGAGGCCGTCCATGCGGCTGCCGAATCGGCCCACGACGAGTATGTGCGCGGTCCAAAAGAGGGCCCCGGCCAGCTCGAGGATATCCCCTCGCCGCATCGTGAATCCGGCGCCTATGCTGAGCACATAGAGTCCCGCCAGAGCGAGCGCGGCGCCCAGCCAGATCCTCGGGCCCGATTTCCGGCCGAAGGCGAAGCCCGCGATGGGCACGAGGACGACGTAGAGACAGGTGATGAAGCCGGCGTTGCCCGCGGTCGTGGTGACGATGCCGATCTGCTGGAGGCTGGTGCCGAAGAAAAGGACCGAGCCTGTTATCGAAATATAGGCGAACTTCCGGGGCATCCCCGGCCTGGGCCCGCCGGACGGCGCCGATGGCCTTGGGCGCGCGCGCGAGATGACGAGCAGGGGCAGGACGCTCAACGCTCCTATCGCGAAGCGGACGGCGTTGAATGCGAAGGGTCCCGTGCTCGCCATGCCGCTTCGCTGGGCCGAGAAGGCCAGGCCCCAGATCACGGCCGTCAGCAGGAGGAGGGCGTCGGACTTGAGGGCGGCTTGGCCGATGCGCATGCGTGAGAGCCTATATAGATGCGGCAGCTCGGGCAAGCCCCGCCCGGGCGCTGGATTGCGGCCGGGCTGGAATCCGTATAAGCTGGGATCCATGGCCGAGGAATTCCGGGGCCTCGCCTCGATCGTGCCCTTTCGCTATCTGAAGGCCGAGGAGCTCGACGCCCTCGAGGCCGATTCCTCGCTGCGCCGCTTCGCTCCGGGCGAGTACCTGATCCGCCAGGGCGATGCGCACTCGCGCGAGGTCTTCGTCCTCCTCGACGGATCGGCGGAATCCGTGGACGAGGGCAGGAGCCCTCCCTTCAGGCTCAACGTCATCGACTCGGGCTCCTATTTCGGCGAGCGCTCCTGCCTCTTCGAGACGCCGCGTCTCTTCGCCGTCCGCGCACTGCGGGAGTCGATCTGCCTCGTCGTCCCCGGCGAGCGCTTCCTCGAGCTTCTGGCGGCCTCGCGGCCCTTCGCCCAGGCCTTCGGCACCAAGCTCCGCGAGGGCCTGGGCCTCTTCGAGGCCTTCGACCGCTTCAACGCCGAGCTCGCCCGCTCGGTGGGGCTCGGGCACGTCGAGGTGCGCCGGCTCGCCGAGCTCTACAAGAACCTCGAGCCGGCCCTCCATCCCCTCGCCGGGGACGAGACGAGGATCGACTGGGGCGCCCTGGCCTACGCCGTCCGCCGCCTGCCCGAGAACGTCACGCGCAGCTTCGTCTTTCTCCTCACCGACAACCTGCCCTCGGTCTACGCGAAGGTCGAGCTCCTCTTCCCCTTCGTGCCCACCGAGGCGCGGCACCGCTTCGTCTACGAGATGATGCCGGGCAAGGACATCGTCCTCGTGCGCGACGGCCTCTCGGACCTCGCCGACTTCGTCACCTGTCTCTGCGCCTTCGCCGTCGAGGCGCGCAAGATCCGCTACCGCCTCAACCACCCGGACCTCATCCGAGAGATCTCGCAGCTCGAGGCAGGCGCCCCCTTGGAGGAGCTGCCCTTCGACGCGGGCGAGAGATCCCAGCTCAGGCGTCTCTGGCCGGGGGGGGCCGAGGACCGGGTCCGCGATATCGTCTTCCATCGCCAGGCCTACTCCGTCGACGTGCGGAAGCAGGTGAACAACTACAACGGCCGGCTCTCCGAGCTCTGGGCAAGCCAGGTGGGCGAGGCGGCCGAGTCCCTGGTCGGGACCCGTCCGGGCGATTTGCCCGAGGAGTTCGAGGTGCACATCGTCTCCTCGAACACGCACTCGGTGTCCAACTGCCTCAATCCCTTCTACGCCCGGCGCAAGGGCGAGATCCTATCCTGGGCCCAGGCCGAGGGCCTCCGGGAGCCCGGATGGCCCGAGAGCTTCGACGAGGCCTACCACCTCGCGCGGCCCTACCTCTCGGCCCACCCCGAGGCCAGGAGCGAGCTCGAGGCCTCGGAGGCCGAGTGCGGCATCCTGCGCCTCCCCGAAACCGTGACCACGGGGATCCAGGTCCAGCTCATCGACGTCGAGCGGGTCTGCGCGAGCGCGGCCGGGCAGGTCGACCCCGGCATCAAGATGGACCGCTGCGGGCCCCCGGCCCTCGTCATCAACATCGACTACGCCTTCGGGGAACAGGCCGAGGAGATCATGCGCACCCTCCTCCTCCTCTTCGGGCGCAACGTGAGGAGCATCAACGTCCTGGGCAAGGCCGGGGCCCTCCTGGGCGGGCGCGGGGGCGTGATAGCGCCCACCGCCTTCATCGAGCAGTCCAACGACGCCTTCCAGCCCCTCCCGGGCGAGACGCCCGAGGCCCTCTCCCGGCTCGCCGCGGCCTTGCCCGGCCGCAGCGTCCTCGAGGGGCCCCTGCTCACCGTCGGCGGCACTCTCCTTCAGAACCGGGCCATGCTGCAGTTTTACCGGAGGATCTGGGGCTGCGTCGGCCTGGAGATGGAGGGAATCTGGTACCTCAGGGCCGTCCTCGAGGCAGAGGAGCTCGGCGTGCTCAGGAGGGGGGCGAGGAAGCGATTCCTCTATTACATCAGCGACATGCCCCTCGAGGCGGGTAGCAGCCTCTCCGAAAGGCTTTCGCCCATAGAGGGCGTCCCGCCCCTCTATGCGATCACAAGGGAGATGCTTGGAGGACTACTCGGGGCCTGAAAGCGTCCCCCGTCGCGTCTCCTTCGTTGAGGCGGGGCCGATACTCGCCGATATATAAGAGATGCTCGCCAGGATAGGCCGGGCCACGCTCGGCGCAGTCGAAAGATTCCTCTACGGCCTCGGCTTCTTCGCCCAGGTGCTCAAGGAGTCGGCCCTCCTCTTCCGCCGTAGGCAGGTGGGTTTCCATGTCCTGGTCATGCAGATCCTCTTCACGGGCATCGAGGCCCTCGGCATAGCGGCCGCGATGGCCCTCGCCATCGGCGCTGCCATCAACCTCATCGGCTCCTCCCTCCTCGCCGAGTTCGGCCAGGGCAAGCTCATGTATACCATCCTCATCGTGGTGATCTCGCGCGAGCTCGGGCCCCTCCTCACCGCCTTCATCGTCATCGCCCGCTCGGGGACGGCCATCGCCACCGAGCTCGGAGGCATGGCCGTCGGGCATGAGCTCGAGGCCTACGTCGCGGTCGGCATAAACCCGATATCCTACATCGCCGCCCCGCGCTTCCTCGGCGTCGTCGTGTCGATGATCGTGCTCGAGGTGTACTTCAACGTCTTCGGCCTCCTCGGCTCCTTCGCCGTCGTACAGCTCCTCCGCCCGATCGGCTTCGACGAGTATTTCCGGAACCTCTTCGCCATCCTCACCCCAGGAGATCTTTTCGCGGGCTTCGCGAAGAGTCTCGTCTTCGGCATCATAATCTCCGTCGTCTCCCTCTTCCGCGGCTTCGCGGTGGAGAGGGCGGTGACCGAGGTGCCCGTCGCCGGCATCAAGGCCGTGGGATCGAGCTTCATGCTCTGCATCTTCGCGGACCTCGTCATGACGGCCATTCAATACCTGGGCTAGCGCGGTGGCGACGCCTCCGCTGATCGAGCTGCGCGGCATCTCCGCCCTTAGGCAGGGCTTCCTGGCCCTGCGCGACGTGAGTCTGGAGCTGGAGGCCGGAGAGACGCTCTTCGCGATGGGCGTGGCGGGCTCGGGGAAGTCCGTGCTGGTGAAGACGGCCGCGGGCGTCCTCATCCCCGACGAGGGAGAGGTCCTGTACAAAGGCAGGTCTCTGGCGCGCATGTCGGAGCGCGAGGAGATCGCCTTCAGGAAGGCCACCGGCTTCGTCTTCCAGGATGCCGCCCTCTGGTCCAACCAGACACTCTTCGAGAACCTCTCCCTGCCCGCGAGGGTCCACGAGCCGCGCTGGGGCAAGGCCGAGATCGAGCGCGCCGTGCGGCGGGCCGCCGAGCTCGTCGGCTACGGCCAAGATCTGGGCGCGAGGCCCGCGGAGCTCTCCTCCGGCGAAAGGAAGCTCATCGGCCTCGCGCGCGCCCTCGTGCTCGACCCCGAGCTCCTGTTCATGGACGATCCCACCGCCGACCTCGACGAGTCCTCGGCCGGGAGGGTGCCGGCCCTCGTCGACGAGCTCAAGTCCCGGGGCCGGAGCATGATAATCGCGAGCGCCGCGTCGGAATTCGCTCAAGCCTGCGCCGATTCGATCGCCGTCCTCATCGGCGGGAGCCTCGCGGCGAGGGGCACCTACGCCGAGGCTACCTCGTGGACGGAGCCAAGCGTGCGGGAGGTGACAGGCAGGCTCAAGCCCCGCGCGGCGCCCGAGCCCGCCTGGCTCAAGGGCCTGGAGGGCGCATGGGTCTCGGCCCTCGCCGATGAAGATACGATAACGGACAGCCCGAGAAACGGCGGCGAAGTCCCGTCGCCCGAGGGCGAGGGGAAGGGGAAGGACGGACGATGAAATTCAGGATCAGGCACGCCGATACCATCGTCGGCATTTTCGTGATCGTCGCGGCGCTCTTCCTCGCGGGGGGCATCATCTTCCTCGGCGCCAATCAGCGCTGGTTTTCGAAGGATATCCCCTTCTCCGCCCGATTCCCCACGGCCTCCGGCGCCTCGCCCGGCACGGCGATCATGATGCGGGGCTTCCAGGTCGGCAAGGTGATAAAAGTCAAGCTCAACGACCAGAACGAGGTCGACGCCGAGGTGGTCATCTACGACACCTATTACCAGAAAGTTAAGGAAAACTCCCTTCTCGAGATCGTGACCTCGCCGATCGGGCTCGGGACCCAGCTCTTGTTCCATCCGGGGAAGGGCGAACGGCTCATGGAGCCGAGGAGCTTCCTCCCCCTGGCCGACTCGGACGAAGGCAAGGAACTCATCGACCAGGGCCTCGTCGACATCCCGCCGAAGGACGACACGATCACGAGGCTCCTCGCCGGGGTGAATCCCCTGATCGAGAACGCGAACAAGACCATAGTCACCGTCAACCGAACCCTGACCGAGATCAACCGGGCACTGGCCGGCCAGAGCACGGGCCCCCTCGGATCGATCGTGACCAACGCCTCCGACGCCGTCGGCAACGCCGACTCGATGGTCGCGGACGTCTCGGCCCAGGCCAAGACCCTGATCGCGAAGGCCAACGCCATCGTCGACTCCGTGGACCAGATATCCAAGAACCTCGAGGCGACGACCGAGGCGATGCGGGACCCGACGGGGCTCATCCCCAGGCTCCTCGACGCCAAGGGCTCCATCAAGACCCTCCTCGACGACAAGAACGCCCTCTACGACCAGATCAACGGGGCCATCGCCGAGCTCCAGAAGTCGATCAAGAACGTCGAGGACATCTCGGACTCGCTTCGCGGGCAGATGCCCTCGATCGCGGTCACGATCGACGAGGGCAGGACCGCCATCAAGCAGGCCCAGGACGTGCTCACCGGCCTCAAGAACAACCCGCTGCTCAAGGGAGGGATCCCCGAGCGCAACGAGCAGCAACCGCTGAGCCAGAGCCTCCGCGAGGGCTCGTTCTGATGCGCCGCGCGCTCGTGGTCGCCTGCGCCGCGGTCCTCGCCCTGCTCGACTCCTGCTCGTCGGCCCCCAAGGCCCCCGAGGGAGTGTTCGAGCTGAGGAACAAGGCCGCCGAGCTCGCCAAGCTCGGCGACTCCCTCATGGCCCGGGCCGAGTACGCCCAGGCCCTCCAATACTACGAGGACGCGCTCAAGGCCGACTCCTCCGTCGACGACCTCGCGGGAGTGGCGGCATCCCACGCCTCGATGGGCCGCGCCTACCTGGCGGCGGGCGAAGCCGAGGCAGCGGAGCGGGAGTATCAGGACTCGCTCGAGTATGCTCGCCTCGCAGCATCGGGGGTCGCCGAGTCAAAAACCGCGTCGGTCGCCGATTCAACCGCCGCGTCGGCCTCCGAGTCGGCGGCCGAGGCGGGGCTGGGCGAAGTCGCCTTCGCCGGCGGAGCCGGGGTCGAAGCCCTCCGCCACTTCTCGAAGGCCGTTTCCCTCGCCCGCGCCGCCGGGGCAGATAAGGGCGGAGCCGCCGACAAGGCCCTGGCCGTGGCCCTCCACGATCAGGCCGTCGCCGAGCTGGCCATCGGGCAAACGGCCCAGGCCATGGCCGACCTCGGGACGGCCCAGGCGATGAACCTCAAGGCCAAGCGCTGGATCGAGCTGGGCGCCAATCGCTACACGCTCGCATCGGCCCTCTCGGCCGCCGGACGGGAAGCGGAGGCCCTGACGGCGGCGCTCGGCGCCCTGGAAGCGGACAAGCGGGCCGAGAATAGCAGGGCCCTGCCCGCGGACCTGGCCGCGGCCGCGGCCTTGTGCGCCAAGCTCGGCCAGGAGCCCGAGGCCTGGGACTATTGGCGCAGGTCCTTCGACTGCGCCCTCTCGGCCGACGACGCGGCCTCGGTGAGGAAGGCCTTGACCGCCCTCGTCTCTACGGCGGCCAAACTCGGCAAGGACGACGAGGGCAAGCGTTATGCGAACTTGCTAGCCCAACTGGACCAGGCCGAGGGAAAGGCGGGCGCCGCGGCGCCGAACGCTTCCGTTCCCGCGCAATAGTCCCGAGCTCGGACCGAGGCGGATCAATTCGGCCCGATACTAGTGCCCAAGAAGGTCCCGCCCTCGAGGAGGCTCCTCAAGTTGCCCAGGTCCCGCCCTGCCGCGCAGATCACGGTGAGGCGGAGCTCGGCGGCCTTGCGAGTCGCGACGGGGTCGAAGGGCAGGTTCTTGCCGGGGCTCCACTCGTCGCCGACTATCGCCCTGAAGCCGGCCCAGGAGATGGAGTCGATGGGCGAGGCCGCGCTGTCTACGCGCGGGTCGGCCGTGTAGACCTTGGCGATGTTGGAGAGGTTGAGCACGCGCGTGGCCCCGAAGCGCTCGGCGAGAAGGACAGCGTCGTAGTCGGTGGAAAAGCCAGGCTTCCAGCCCGCCGCGACGAGGACGCGGCCCATGAATATGGAAAGGGCGGTCGGATCCGTGACGACCTCCTGGGGGCAGAGCGGCCCGAGGAGGGCCTTGACCAGCTGCGCGTTGAGCCGAGTCGCCATGACGCCGATCCAATCCTGGGCCTCGTGGTCCTCGGCCAGGCCACCCGACTCGCGGTAGGCGCGCTGCCAGGAGCGCGCAGGCCCACCGCCGCCCACGACGAGGATGAGCCGACGTTCCGCGTCGACGGCGAGGTGCTCGCGGACTAGGGCGACGAAGGACGAGAGGAAGGCCGGATCGGGGCCATCGGGGGCGACGATTGAACCACCGAGCGAGACTACCGTGGTCATGGGGCCATGATAGCCGGGCTCGGCCAGCTCGTAAAGGCGTCGAAGCGGACCGCGGCCTTGTGCGGAGTTGCCTGGGTGATATAATCCGATCATTGGCATGAGGAGTGGTCGAAGCATGGGAAGCGGGGGACAAAATGCACAATGTGCCTATTTTCCTGCTTATGGTCGGCTTCATCGTCTTTGTCGGAGTCTTTATCACCATACCTATCGTGTTTAGAGGGAAGCCCAAGACGGCTCAAGGGTCTGCGGCTGGCGGGACGCCTGAAGCTGACCCCGATTCTCAGGAACCGGCTCCGGGACCGACGCATGCCGCCGACTCTCCGGAAATCGCAACGGAAGTCTCCACGTTCCAGAGCAGCCGCGGCCCCCTACCAGCAAGACGAGTAACCGTCGGAGGAAGCGTCGATACGAATTTCGTTTTTCCTGCCTGGGCTTGGAAAACGCTGATCATCGGCTGTCTCCTATTCCTTATAGCATTCATCGTGATTCGTTTCTGGCAGGATCCTGGGCTTATTCTCGTCGTCATCGGACTAGCTGTGATCCTATCGGTCATAGCCCTAGTGAAAAAGGCGATCAACAAATCAAGCATGTCACCCCTTATGAAGGCAGCTTCGGCCGGCGACACGAAGAAGTGCGCCGATCTCATTCACAAAGGCGTAAATGTAAACTCGAAATCGGCCCTCGGCGACACGGCCCTCATCTTCGCCTCGCGGGGCTGCCATTCCGAGACTGTCCAGTTCCTCTTGTCGAAAGGCGCGTCCGTCAATGTCCATGGCAAGGACAAACTCACTCCCTTGATAAGCGTTCTGGATCAGAAGCATTCGCCCAACCAACTTTCCACGATCAGGGTCCTTATCGACAGGAGCGCGCAAATAGACGCTCGAGACTCTCGGAGCCAGACCGCGCTCATGTATGCGGTCGATTACGCAAACATCGAAGCCCTCAAATACCTCATTGAGAAAGGGGCGGATGTTAGCGCGGAGCGAGTGATTCGAGAAGGTGACCGGCATGTTCGTCGCAGCGTCATCGGCTCCGCTCCGGCCGAGCCCAAGGAGATCAGGGAGCTTCTCATCGCCTCTGGCGCGAAAGAGACAATCGACGAGAACATTGGACCCATCTGACCATGCAACAGAATCCCCGGCAGCGAGCCGCCTTCGATGGCTCGAGAGGAATGGCGTTTCGGACGATCCTTCTCGTCGGAGCCGATTCGCGCGAATCGCGTGAGATGAAAAGCGATCTGCGAGCTCGGCTGAAGAGTCTTAGCCATGATGCCCGTGGCTCGCTGAAGCGCGCGACGATTGCAGGCTGCCTCGGCTTGATCGCTTGTGTCCTTGCACCAGAGTTCGCCACGGCCCAGACAGCGCCGCAATCTCCCTCGAGCATGACCGCTGGCTTGTCCGCGTATACCGCCGCAGGAGGGGAGTATCGGTTCTACTATCCCCGGACCTGGAAACTCGCGGACGGAAGGTCAGGCCCGTCGCTGAGTCCACCCTCCGAGACGGACGATAGCGAGACGCCCAGCGTAGGAGTAGCCATCTGGCGCGGCGACGATTACACCATCTCAAGCGGGAAATTCGGCGATATTTCCTATCGTTTCAATGAAAAGCTCGGACAGTGGCAGGTTGTCGACGAGGATTCGGCTGCCTGGCGGAGCATGGACTCCAGCATCAGCAGGTTAGGCATCTCCTACGTCGTGCGGGATGTGCAGGATGCCCATACCTATATCCTCGTCCTGCGATCCGATGTCTATCTGGTCATCGATTTTTTCGATGTCCATCCCGAAACTTTGCGAACGGCTTTCGTGGACTGCATCTCTAGAGCGGACAACCCGCCCGATCCGAAGTCTTTCCAGGAGAGCTTGATCGCCTTCGCGAGAATCGCCTCTCCCGCGAGAGATATTTTCGAGATTGCCGCTTCCGGGGACGCCGATGAGCTCCGGGTTGCCCTAGAGGGCGAGGTCGATCCCAACACGGCGAAGGACGGCAAGGGTACTACGATCCTGATGGCTGCCGCCTGGTCCAACCGAGACTCCCGAGTCGTTTCGACGCTTGTTCAGGCTGGGGCAGACCCGAATCGGAACGATGCGAACGGTTGGTCGCCTCTGCTATACGCGGCTCAAAACAATCCTGAGCCGAAGGTCCTGCTGGCCTTGATCCAGGCCGGGGCCAAGGTGGAATATCAGGATCGCCAGGGACGAACGGCTTTGCTGATCGCCGCGCGTTTCAATTCGAATCCTCAAGTATTGCAGGCCTTGCTGGATTCAGGCGCGGATCCTTCGCACAAGGACAAGCAGGGAAGGACGGCCCTGGAGTTCGCCCGGAACAATAAGGCATTGAACGGCAGCGCCGAGCTCAAAAAGCTCGAAATGGCGAGCAAAGGCGATATCACGAACCTCGAAGCTAAATAGCACCGCTAATTTGCCGGTTTGCGGCAGAGCCGTCGACCGCTAGTCCTTGGAATATCGAAAATCGGTATGCTTCCCTCCTCTTGCCTTGAACGGAGGGCAGGCCCCCACTAGACTTATGGCAGACGGCGAATTCGACGCGAAAGGAAGGGCGATGGAGCATCGGGGAGCTCGAAGGACCGTCGGCCTCGTCATCGATATGATCTCGGCTTGGGGCGATCTCGACTATTATCAAATGAAGATAATAAATGGAGTGGATGACTTCTGCCGCGAGCGCGACATCAATCTCCTCGTATTCGTGACTGGGCGCCTCGACTCTCCCTATGCCTGGGAGCGCGCCCGGAACGTCGTACTCGAATTCGTCTCGAGCCGCGTCGTGGATGGCCTCGTCCTCCTGCCCTCGACCATCGGGGCCTACTCGAGGAGGGAGAGGCTCGAGCGCGTGGCGAGGTCATTCGGGGGCCTGCCCGTCGTGACGATCGGCGACCGCTTCGAGGGCATCGCCTCGATCTCGATCGACAACCGTGGCGGCATGAGGGCCATCGTCGACCACCTCATCGAGGCCCACGAACTCCGCCGCATCGCCTTCATCCGCGGGACCGAGGGAAATGCTGACGCCGAGGAGCGGTATGACGCGTATAGGCGTTCCCTGGCCGCTCACGGTCTGCCCTTCGATTCCCGCCTCGTCGTGCCCGGGAATTTCCTCCTGAGCGCGGGCGTGGAGGCGGTCGCGCGCCTCTCGAAGGAAGGCTCGGGCTTCGACGCCATCGTCGCGGCGAACGACCACATGGCGATCGGCGCCATGATCGAGCTCTCGCGGCGCGGCGACGACTTCATGCCGATCACGGGCTTCGACGACGAGGACAGCTCCAAGTTCCACTCCCTGACCACGGTGCGCCAGCCCTTCAGGCAGCAGGGCTACGCGGGGACCGAGGCCCTCCTCGCGTTGATGGAAGGCCGGCCCATCCCCTCGGCGACCCGCCTGCCCGCGGAGCTCGTGATGCGGGGATCCTGCGGCTGCGTCTCTCGGGCGGTCGCCTCCTACCTGGGCCAGGGGCGCGATCGCTTCGGCGAGGCCGCGCTGGACGGCGAGCGCGACGAGCTACCCCCGGAGGCGAAGGAGGGGCTCGGGCGCCACGCCAAGGAGATCGGGGCGATCCTGGCCGAGGGGAAGGAGCTCGAGGAACGCCTCGTGCCAGCCTGGAATTTCTTCATGCGCTGGGCGATCCATAACAAGGTAGGGGTGGGGACCATCAGCGAATTCCTGTCCTCGCTCAGGCGGGGCGTGATCGATCGATCCCCGGGCGACCGGGAGGCCGTCGCCCTCGATTCCTTCTTCCTCGCGGCGACTACCCACGTGAGCGAGAGGGTGGAGCTGCGCTCGGCCCTCTCCCAATTCGACAGCGCGCTGGACACTGTGGACATCGACTATTTCGGCCAGTTCCTCTTCAGGGAGCTGGACATCGAGCGGCAGATGAATATCGCCTTCCAGCGCCTGCCGGCCTTCGGGATCGAGTCCTGCTTCATCGCCCGCTACCTCGACTCCGTCAGGCCCATGGCCAAGGCCGAGGCCCTCCTGGCCTACGCCAGCGGGTCCAGGCTCCGCGCCGGCCAGGAGTTCGACGCGCCCTCCCTCTTCCCCGCGGAGACCGTCGCTGAATTCCGCAAGGAGAGGCGCAGCATGGTGGTCCAGGCCCTCCACAGCGTCGACAGGCAGATCGGATACATCGCTGCCGGGGTCGATGGCGGCATCGGCAATCGTCTCGAGCGCATCCGCGACAAGATCAGCACGGGGCTCGAGGGGGCGATCGCCGTCGAGCGGCTCGAGGAGAAGGTGTCGGAGCGTACGGCCGAGCTCGTCGAGGCTAACGAGAGGCTGTCGCGGAGCCTCGAGGAGAACGACGTCCTCTTGCGGGAGCTCCAGCACCGTGTCAAGAACAACCTCAACATCATCGCGAGCCTTCTTAGCCTAGGCGCCTCAGCCACGGGAAGCGATGAGGCGCGGAAGGTGCTGACCGACGCCAGGACACGCGTACGATCGATGTCGGAAATCTATGAGCAGCTCTACGCAAGGCCCAAGCTGGCCTTGGATATCGATCTCTCCTCCTATATCCAGAGCTTGGCGAGGTCCCTCTTCGAGGCATACGAGATCGAGGCGGGCTCTATCGAGCTC
>Ga0181529_10005609_pt1 | contig 13097 bp, 9 predicted proteins | sample PEATcosm2014_Bin_36_FD_119763 | JGI IMG/M metagenome (GOLD analysis project Ga0181529, IMG submission 119763) | Peatland microbial communities from MTU Mesocosm Facility, Houghton, MI, USA - PEATcosm2014_Bin10_30_metaG | ecosystem: Environmental > Terrestrial > Soil > Wetlands > Peat | place... | reverse complement strand
GCAAGCCGATGCGCTCGGACTCGATGCCGAGGATGTCGGAAAGCCGCTCACGAATGGCTTGGCGATGTGGGAGGAGCTTGGGACGCTGGGCAAAGACGATGCAGTCAATGTTGACGATCTTCCAACCCAGCGCGGCAACCGCATCGAGCGCCGTGGCGAGCATTTCCGCCGAATCGCGGCCGCGGTTATCGGGATCGGTGTCGGGAAACATCAGGCCCACGTCGCCTAAGGCCGCCGCGCCCAGCAGGGCATCCGTCACGGCGTGCAACAACGCATCGCCGTCACTATGGCCGACCGACTCCCGATCATGGGGAATATCAATGCCGCCCAGTCGCAGTGGCCCCCCGGCTCTCAGCCGGTGGGTATCGTGGCCGATTCCAACCCGCATTCCGTTCGTGGCTGGTCTCCTTCGCGTTGCCGACAATCCGGGCGACCAAAAGTGGCCGCTTGTTCGGCGGCTAAGATGCTAGTGTGGGGGATTATAATGAAAGGCGGCGATAGAGGGAATAGAAGGACGGCCTCTCTTGTTTTAATCACCCTTTCGTTTGGCTTTTTGCTCTTGCCCCATTTTAACGACCCTACTACCCTTCGCTCCCTTTCGGGAAGCCATTACCCCTTCTGCGGCGTGGTGACTTCCCATGGCACGAGCGCGATGGAAACCGCCGATCTCGTCGTGGCCGATGCTCGCGGCCATGGTCGTGTTCTTCGCCGCCGCGCTGCCAGCGGCAGCCCAAGATAGCACCGTGGGAATCCTTCGCCAGGACGTGCATGAGGGCATACCTTCGCAACCGGCTGCGCGGCACCATCGAGCGGGGCAACGCCGCGGGCTTCTGACGGCCAGGACCAAACTGATGACGGAAATCTGCTCTTGGCTACCGTGCTAGGGGCGGACATCGTGGCCAGTTCACCCCTTTGGGTCCCGCACGCAATTCTGCAAGACGACAGCTTCAGCAGCAGCGGCTATTTCCTGAGTTCCGCACCACGCCAGGCGTCGTATTTCACGGCGTTGAAGTCTACACCGGCTACGAATACACCGATATCGGGCGAACCCATTGGAACGGCCTGATTGGTGGGTTGCGATTCTGGTTCTGAAAGCCGGCGGCAACCGCTTCCCTTCCCCCCGCTCTGGACGGGACTTATAATGAGCGGGATATGGCCATTATTGAAATCGAAGGGTTGGCGAAGTCGTACCGGGTGTATCAGAAGAGGGAAGGGCTTGCCGCCGCCATCAGCGGACTATTCCGTCGGCAGTACCGGCAGGTCGAGGCGGTCCGCGGCATCGATCTCTGTGTGGAGCAGGGCGAGTTCGTGGCCTTCCTCGGGCCGAATGGGGCCGGCAAAACCACCACGCTGAAGCTTCTCTCGGGCGTGATTTCGCCCAGCGGCGGCACGGCCCGGGTCATGGGCTTCGTGCCCTGGCGGCGCGAAAACGCTTATCGACGCCGCTTTGCCCTGGTAATGGGCCAAAAGAACCAGCTCTGGTGGGACCTGCCCGCCGCCGAGTCGTTTCGCTTGCACCAGCAGATCTACCGCATCGAGCCCGAGCGATTCGATCGCACCCGCGACGAACTGACCGATCTGCTCAGCGTGCGCGGGCTGCTCTCGCAGCCCGTTCGTGAGTTGTCGCTGGGCGAGCGGATGAAGATGGAGTTGATCGCCGCGCTGTTGCACTCGCCCGACGTGCTGTTTCTGGATGAGCCGACCATCGGTCTGGACGTGATCGCCCAGCATAATATCCAAACCTTCCTGAAGCACTATCAGCAGGTTCGCCGCGTGACGATCCTGCTGACGAGCCACTACATGAAGGACGTGGTCGCGCTCTGTCGCCGGGTGGTCATCATCGCCCTGGGGCGGATCATCTACGACGGATCGCTTTCGGGCATCATCGACCGCTTCGCCGGACACAAGATCATCTCGCTCCAGATGCTCAACGGCGACATACCAACCAATCTGGGGCGTTACGGCGAGCTGTTGGCCGCCGAACCGCCGCGTATCAAGCTTCGCGTCGATCGCACCGTCGTGCCCGAGGTCCTCTCCAACATTCTCGCCAACCACGCCGTGGTGGATGTCAACGTGGAAGACCCGCCGATCGAGCAGGTTATCGCGGAAATGTTCACACAGACGAAGGATGAATGAAGAATGCTGAATGATGAATGATGAATATAGGAGCCGACGACATGAACGGCGATGATCGCACAAATAGGGATCTGCGCGAGCGGACCAAGGCGTTTGCGCTGCGCATTATTCGTTTGTTCTCGGCACTGCCTCGCTCGCCGGCGGCAAAGGTCCTTGGGGGACAGGTTCTCCGTAGCGGCACTTCGGTCGGTGCGCACGATCGCGAGGCTGGCCGCTTACGATCCGTGGCCGAGTTCATCAGCAAGATCGAAGGCGGCCTTCAGGAATTGGACGAGACAGCTTATTGGCTTGAACTCTTGGTCGAAAGCCAGATCGTTTCGTCTAACAAACTAGACGACCTGCGTAAAGAAGCCGACGAGCTGCTTGCCATCTTTACCGCCTCCGTCAAAACTGCCGAGAAGAACCGCTAAGTTGCGTCCTACAATCATCATTTATCATTCCGCATTCATCATTCCCGTCAATGTTCGCCTCCCTTACCACCGCCTGGACCATCTTGCGGATCAGCCTGGAGGAACGGCTGGTCTACCGGGGCGATTTTGCGTTGGGCACGCTGATGCGATTTTTGCCCATCGTCACGCAAATCTTCCTTTGGTGGGCGGTCATCTCGGCAATGGAGGCCGCCGGCAGCGGCCGAGAGATCGTCGGCTACTCGTATCACGACATCATCGCCTACTACCTGTTGACGATGATTAGCCGGGCGTTTTCCAGCATGCCGGGTCTGGCCGGCGGCATCGCCCGCGACATCCGCGACGGCACCGTCAAGAAGTATCTGATCCAACCGATCGACATGCTCGGGTTCCTGTTGCTCTACCGCGTGGCCCACAAGCTGGTCTATTACACCGTGGCGGCGGCGCCGTTCCTGCTGGTGTTCTACGTGTGCCGCGGCTACTTTGCCGGCTGGCCCGACACCCCCACGCTCATGGCCTGCCTGGCGTCGTTGCTCATGTCGTTCCTGCTGGGCTTCTTTTTGGAAGCCACGCTCGGCATGCTGGGATTCTGGCTCCTGGAGGTCAATTCGCTGTTGTTTGTCTACATGCTCCTGAGCTTCTTTTTTTCCGGCCACATGTTTCCCATCGACATGCTGCCGGGCGTATGGGGCACGATCGTCAAGCAGATACCGCTGCAATATCTGGCGTATTTCCCCGCCGCCGTGTTTCTCGGCAAGATAACGGGCCCCGCGCTATGGATCGGTCTGGCGACGCAATTCGCCTGGATAGTGTTTTTTATGGTTGCCAGCCGCCTTGCCTTCCATTTCGGTACGCGGCACTACAGCGGATATGGAGGATGAAGACGGACGAGGTTACACCATGATGAATTACTTCCGCGTGTTTCTCACTTTTGCCCGCAATAGCCTGGTGCGCGACATGACATTCCGCGCGAACTTCGTGATCGACCTGATCTCGTCGACAGCCTGGGTATTGATCAATCTGGCCTTCTACACGCTCATCTTCCACTACACGCCGGCCATCGGCGCCCACTCGGGCTGGGAGAAATACCAGTTTTTCCTGTTCCTTTCCACGGCCCTGTTGATCAACAGCCTGGTGCAGGCGCTGTTCATGACCAACGCCGACGAGTTGAGCGAGTTGGTCCGCACCGGCTCGCTTGATTTCGCCCTGCTGAAGCCGATCGATACCCAGTTTCTCGTGTCGTTGGCACGCAACGAATGGTCGTCGCTGGGCAACTTCGTGCTGGGGCTGGGGTTGATGGGCTATTCGATGTACCAGTTGCACTATCTGCCGGGACTGGTGCAGATCGTGCTCTATCCGCTGTACGTCGTTTGCGGCATCGCGATCTACTACAGCTTGATGATCGCCTTGGCGGCCACCAGCGTGTGGCTGGGCCGCAATCAAACGCTGTTCGACTTCTGGTTTTACATCACCAACTTCTCCCGCTATCCGATGGAGATTTACGGGGGTCCGTGGGGCACGCCCTTGCGGCGCGTGTTCACGTTCGCCCTTCCCGTGCTGGTGGTGGTAAACGTGCCGGCGCAGATTTTGGTCCGGCCTGTGAATCCGCAGTTGCCCGAAGACTGGTTCCTGCCCGGCTTTGCCCTGTTTGCCACGGCGGCTAGCCTGCTGGGGTCACGGTGGGTGTTTCAGCGGGCGCTGGGCAGCTATCGGAGCGCGAGCAGTTGAGGGGCGAAGGGAAACCGTTCACATCCCGATAAAGTCCCCGCCATCCTGGGCGCAGCAAAGGATGGCAGACGCCCTTGAACGGTTGACCGCGACCGTCACTACTTTTGAACCGGGTGTGCGACGCAGTACAAATACTTGCTCGAACGGATGAACAACTGGCCGTCGCTGACGGCGGGCGTGCTGCTGAAGTCGCCGCCATCCGAGCCAAAACGGTTCTGGCCGAGCAACTTGAACTCCGGCCCCGTTGCATAGACGAATGCCTCGCCAGACCGGGAAAGGAAATATATCTTCCCGTTAGCCAGGACGGGCGAAGAATAGTCCTGCCCTCGCATGCCGCCGCGCCGGCCGCGAGGTCCGACTCCCGGTCCTCCGGGCCCCGGTTGTCCTGGCTTCGGTCGTACCGGCGCCGGGGCCTCGGCCACCTTCCCGCCGTCGAACCGGGTCCGATAGATTTGCTTGCCCGTCGCCGCGTCAATGCAGTTGGCGATGCGGTTGCCAAACCAGTAAATGCGGCCATCTTCCACCACGGGCGTGCCGATTCGAGAACGTTCACTGCCTCGCCAAAGAACATGGGTCTTCGTCACGTCGCCCTCGCCGCCGGCCCGGACAGCCATGGTCCCACCGCCCCGTGGCCCGGTTTCCAAGGCATAGACAACGTCGCCGTGGGCGATCGCGCTGGCGCACATCGAATCGGAAGACAGCCCTTCGCATTGCCAGCGGAGCTTCCCGTCATCGGGGTTGAAGCCCCAAATCTTAAAGGGAACGGCAATGACAAGGTCCGTCCGCCCCTGGGCACACTCCACGAGGATAGGGGTGCCCCACGTGCCCGAGAAACCGGCATCTTTTCGACGCCAGACTTCCTTGCCGGTTTCCTTGTTCAGGGCCACCAGCGACTTGCTCTCGGCGGAGGCCGTCACGATGAGGAGGTTCTTGTACAGGATCGGGCTGGAGGCGGAACCCCAATTATGAGCGCCGGATCCCGTGCCCACCCCCGTCTGCCAGAGCTGCTTTCCGTCGAGATCAAACGCCAGTGCGCCGGTCTTGCCGAAGAAGACGTAAACGCGCTGCCCGTCGGAAACCGGTGTGTGCGAAGTGTAGCCGTGCTGGGTGAAATTGCCGCTGTAGGGGTCTTCCGGCAACACGGGCTTGACCGATTGGTCCCACAGCACCCGGCCGTTATCGCGATCGACGCAAATCAGATGCCGCCGCAGGTTCTCCTGGTCGCCCACGTCGTCGGGGTCCACGCCGTAACCCGTCCAACAGGTGACGAACACCCGCTGGCCAACCACGATGGGGCTGGACGAGCCGGGCCCCGGCAATTTGCATTTCCAGCGCAGATTCTCCGTTTCGCTCCACTTGACCGGAACGGGCTGCGTGTCGGAGCTGATGCCACTGCCGTCTGGTCCATGAAAACGCGGCCAATCACTGGCCCCGGCCGAGCTGGCACGGAGGGCCAGGATCGCAAGGCCCAGAGAGATTCCGCATACTCGTTTTGCATAGGTGAGCTTGTTCATGACTTTTCCCCCAAGAGTTTTTTGGTGCTGTTGAGCAGCCAAAGGTGGAATTGCCGGCCGAATCGCGGCTGATCGGGAAGAAGCATCCGGGTGATGGTAGCACTTCCCACAGTCCATGTCACCTGGGGGTAGTGCGAGGACGTTTCCCATTTTGACCACACTGTGTGCGCGAATCCGGGAGGTTGGGAACGTTTAGGGAACCGCCATGCTCCCGTCCGGTCAAAGTTCTGAACTCGGATGGTGTCAGGGCACGATAATCTGTACTGATAGCTTTGGGCGTCCTCCACCTTCCTGGCTTCCTGTCGCTATGGAAACTTCGCTGCACCGCGACCTTAAAACCCTGTACGCTGGCCGGGATGCCCAATTCGAGGTGTCGCTAGGTGACTATCGCATCGACGTGATGTCCGGCGGCCGTCTGGTAGAGATCCAGCACGGGTCGCTGGCAGCGATCCGCGACAAGGTGAAAATCCTGCTGAAACACCACACGGTTGTCGTGGTCAAACCGATTGTGGTCCAAAAAATTCTGGTGAAGCGGAAGTGCAAGGATGGTCCCGTCACTGGTCGGCGGATGAGCCCCAAGCGCGGCACGCTCCTCGACCTTTTCGACGAACTGATCCATTTCACTCGCGTGTTTCCCCACAAGCGGCTGACCCTGGAGGTGCCCCTGGTCGACATCGAGGAGTGGCGCTATCCGGGCCACGGCCGTCGCCGTCGCTGGCGGCTCAATGATTACCAGATCGAGGATCAGAAACTCGTGGCCGTGCATGCCACCTATCGGTTCCAGACGGCCGGCGATTTGACGCGACTGGTCGAGCGTCCCATGCCGCAACGGTTCCACACGGGCGACTTGGCCGAGTCGCTTCAAGTGCATCGCTGGTCAGCCCAGCGCATCGCCTACTGTTTCCGAAAGATGGGCGCCGTGCGCGAGGTCGGCAAACAGGGGAACGCCCGGCTCTACGAGTTCGCGCCAGCCAGAAGGGCGAGTTGAGCCATAGCGATGGGCTCTTGGGCGTCACCCGCCGTCAGGCACGGGCGCCGGCTTTAGGACTTCTTAACAACTACATTGTTGAGTTTGGGTGGCACGCCCCGAGGAACAAAGGGCGTGGCGGCCGAATCACGCGATTCGCTGCGCTCGGGGCGTGCCACACTTCGCCGCCAGCCGCCATCAAGGCGCCGGCTTTAGGCTCACCAGCACAACACCGTCGTCTCCCACCGGGGCGGAAAACTGACCTTCGAACGTGCCGAGATCCTTCTGTCGCCAGAGGTCGCGGACCAACTGCTTGCCCGTGACGCCCAGGTCCGACCATTTTACGGTCACGGTGGCCTTGGTTTCGCCCAGGTTGAACAGCCCCACGGCCTTACGACCGTCTTCCATGTCTTTGGCCCACACTTCGAGATCATCAACCTTGGCCACACGGCAAGCCGCCTTGCCCAGCGGATCCTGGTTCACCTCCAGCACCTCGTCGTTGGTCAAGAGGCTCAACGTGAACTCGTCGAGCCGGGTGATGTCGCCGCTAAAGATCAACGGCGCTGTGACCAGGCACCAGAGCGACATGTAGGAGTATTGCTCGTTCGGCGAAAGCGTCGTCTTCGCTCCCCCCACAAGGTAACCGAGCGAGAGGTAGTCGGGGTCGTTCCAGCCGCCCGGGCCGCTGTACCGCTGCACTTCATTGCGGCCGTAGAGACCGAAAACGTCGCGAACGATGCGGGCCCAGCTTCCCGCCAAATCTTCGGCGGTACGCCAACTGTGGACCCCCGCCTTTCTTCCCCACGTTCCGTTGGCTTCCATTCGGCCACCGGCCACGACATTGAAAACGAGATCGCGGTCAAGCGTCTGGAGAATGGCGCCCATCTTCGGGACGTTGCTGGAAGTGCATGAATCGTACTTTAGGAAATCGAACCCCCACGCGGCGTACTGCCGGGCGTCTTGCTCTTCGTGCCCGTAACAGCCGGCGTGCTGGCAGCAAGTCAATTCCACGGGGCCCGTATAGATGCCCGCCTTCAAGCCTTTGCGGTGGATGTAATCCACCAGCGCCTTCATGTCGGGAAACCGCTTGTTGGTATGGATGTTGCCTTGAGCGTCTCGCGGCGGGCCACTCAGGGCCGGGTCTGCCGAGCCCGGCTTGACCGTCCACGAATCGTCCATATCCACATACATGTAGCCGTGATCGATCATGCCGGTGGAAACCATCGCGTCGGCCGCCTCGCGCATGATCTTGTCGGTTACGTGGTCCGTCCAGATGTACCAACTGTTCCAACCCATGTGCGGCGTCAGGGCCAGCGTGTCGCCGCAGACGATCTTGAACATTCGCTCGGCCTGCCCCAGGGCGTTCTTGGCCCGGAATGTGACCACGTACTCGCCGCGAGTATTCAGCGCGCCGGTAATCTGCCCGGTGTGCGCATCGAGACTCAATCCCGCGGGCAGGTTGTCGACAGCAAATTGCATCGGCCGGCGACCGGTGGCCGGAATGGTGAACAGAAACGGGTGTCCCGGCCGCACGCCAACGACTTTGGCCCCGTTGATTCGCGGCGTCGCCGGCGGTTTGGGCGTGAGAATCACCGCCTCTTGGCGCTCTTGGCGGGGGGCGATCGTGGTTTGCGGCTTCGCACCGGTCATTTCGAACTTCGCATCGGCCCAGTCGGCGTGGTCGCAATTGATGCCGTCGCGAGCATCGCCGACCACGAGAAGCAGCGACTTGACTGCCTTCAGGTGTACGTCCACCGGCTGCGCGGCCTGGCCGAACTTCATCACACCGCTCTTCCACAGTGTCCGACCATCGCCGACAACGCGGAAAACAACGCTCGCCGCTTTGTTATTCGCATCGTCATCCACACCGACAAAGGCGGTAAAGCGTTCTGTGCCGCCGCCCAACTGGATAGCCAGCATGCTGATGGCGTGGGTCCCCAGCCCGTGTGCGAATTTCCGTCCGGCGATGGAAAGCGGCTTGCCTTGGACCGACTTATCAACTTGCGGGTGCCCCCAGCCCTGAACGGTCTTGCTCACGTCCAACGAGGAAAGCCAGACGGTCTCGGCCGCTTGTGCCCAAGAAAGGCTGGCCAGACAGAGCACGAGGACCGCCGTTATCTGCGGAAGGAGACTGAGGCGCGGGATAAGCGTTGTGGCTCGCGTGAAGCCAATCCCACGGCATGAAGAGGCGAGAATTGCGGCCTGCATGGGACATCTCCGAGGTAGGATTTCGTCGAGAAACCGGGCCCGTTTCATGGGCCCTTGTTCCGTTGTCAATATAGGACCCGATCATCGTCGCTCAATGACGCACGGTAAAGTCGTAGAAACGGTTGAGTCCCTCGCAGCCGGTAATGCCCACATAGAAAGCATCGGGCAGACCGTCGTCGAAGTAGCCGAACGTGTGACCGGCAACGGACACAGTGAGCGTCTTGTCGGTCTTCTTCACTTCGAGCGGGTACTTCGTATTTTTTTGCAAAGGAATATTGGCGAAAGCCGCCTTTCGGTAGGCCAGCTTCCCATCCTTGAAGAAGTAGCGCCAGACGTTCACTCCTTCGTTGAAGATGACGACCTCGAAGTGCTCGCCGTATTCCTTTTGGCCCTTGGCATTTTCCGGGAAGTTGGGAGCCAAGACGATCAGGGGCGCCATTTTGCAGGTGAACGCCATCGTTGAGGTGATGGTGACGTTCCCGGTGACTTTTTCCTTGTAGACCATGCTGGAATAGGTGTTTACGAAATCGCCCTCGAACTTTTCGGGAACGATCCCCTTGGGCACGTCATTGGTGATACAGTCCTTTTGTTGGACCCAATCCCCAAAATGTTCGCCCATGGGGTTCTTGATCCGCAGCCAGTCGGTTCGCTTCCAACCTCCGGCCCCGAAGGTGCAGGAGTAGATCGGCGCGGTGCCGCCGGCAGCATGAACCGACTCGCTCCACGAGGGCAGCAGAATCAGGGAGAGCAAGCCGACCAAACATTTTCGCAAGGGAAGCGGAAGGGAAGAAGCTGTTTTCATCTGGTATTCTCCATTTGGACGCCGCTCGGATGGTGCTCCGAGCGACCATTACTCCAAGACTAACCAAGAGCTACGCGGATTTCCTACTTTTGCACCGTCACCTGCATTACCGGTTCCCGGCTTTCCAAGCGCATGTTCGCCCAACACGCCCAATCACCGATGGAATTGTCGGCCCGGCCTACGTCGCTGATGAGTTTCAGGCGAAACGACTGGCCTACCCAGCGGTTTAGGTCCACCGCGAGTGAAGTCCAGGCGTGTTCGGCCCATTGCTTTTCGGCGATAATCGTTTCGTGTCCGGCTGAATCGACGACCGCAACTCTGAAAAGAACTCCATCGCCGCGATCGCTGCCGTCCATTTTGCCGATGTCGCAGCGGAAAGCGGCCAGCGGCGCCGCCGGGAGCGTAATCGGCTCGTAAATCGCGAACGTGTAGCCAACGCCGCCTTTGTAGGGCGGGTGCATGAAAAAGCCGCGCCGAGAGACGCCGCCGCAAGGAACGCTGTCCGGGTGAGCCAGCGCGCCGGAATCGCTGTCCACGTCGGTCTCCGACTTCTTGCGAAAACACTGGCCGCTCTGGTAGTTCTCCGGCATCGGCACCACAGGCACGAGCGAGCGCTTGGCGGTGAGCTGCCACGAGTCTTCCTGCTGGAGGTCTCCGGCGGCGATACGCAGGCGCACCGGGCGCGAGGTTTCCTGCGCAGGCGGCGAGAACGGGAATTCCGCCGCGAGTTCTTGTTCCGGCACGAGCCTGGCCTCGCGCGTCTGGCCATCGAGAGTAATTCGGGCGCTGGCGGGCTTCGGCAGATGCGACGTCAGCCGAAGGATGAACTTATCCGCCACCGCGAGCTTGGTGTCGCTGAGCGGCACCACGGAGAAGTCAATCCAGGCGTCCTCAAAGGTTTGCCAAAGCTGTCGCCCAGGCTTGGCCGTGACAGGCACCGCAAAACGGTGCGGCGCGCGTCCGAAGATCGTCACCGTTTCACCGGCCACCACTCGCGTGCGTTCGCACCGAAGCACGCTGGCGGGTGTGCCCAGCGGCGTGAGGACGTAGCTGAAGGCCGCGTTGGTCGGCGTCACATAAACCAATCCGCGGCTGAACCGCGTAGGCACGGTCCCGATTTCATGGCGATCCTTGTCCAGCGCCATGGCCCGAGCCTCGCGGCCTCCAAAACTCACGCCGACGTTGTCACACTTGCCGACCGGAATGACTTCCAGTGTCCCGTCGGAGCGCCGGTGGGCGATGAACTGGCCATCGCCGGCCGCCTTTGTGAAGCGCGTGAACTGCCCTCGCCCATCGGCGTACAGGTAGTCGGGCGAATCGACATAATCGGCGCGATGGCCGTCTACGTTGGCGCTCCACGCGATCAGCTTGCCATCCTCGCTGCGGGCAAACCAACCATTGGGTGGCAGTTCGGCGTCGGCCGTTTTCCACGTTTCGCTGCGGTGTCCGTTCACCACCACGAGCATTCCGTTGTTATAGCGCGTGGCGATCTGCGAGCGTCGAAAGGCGCCCGTGGCCACGGCCGCGCTCACGTCGAGCAGCTTTCCCTTTTCGTCCGCGTAACGAATCGTTTTGGCGATCGCTTGGGCGTAATGGGCATGGATTTGCTGCAAGGCAAAGTAGCTGCGCACGCCGTTGTCGGGCTTGGCCGGATTGGGGTAGAAAAACCCCGTGTGGCCAAACGCGAGTGTGGCGGCGAGAAAGCGATCGAACATGGCCTCCTTCTCTTCGGCGGTCGCGCCGCGCGAGGCGTTCTGACCGAAGAACATCTCCGGGTTGCCCATGCCGAAATTGCAGCAAAGCGGGTGCAGTTTGCGCAGATCAAAATCCACCAGCCAGGGGTTCACGGGCAGCTCTGCGGCCTGATCCTGGCCATAGTTGCCGTCGGTCAGTCCGCAGTAGAACCAGTGGTGGGTGCCCTCGCTGTAAACAGGGCCGTTCCAGGTGGCTTTCTGGTGGAGCATGATTTCGCCATAGGCGTACAATGTGTTCGCAAAGGTGCCCGCGCCGGGCACACGCGCGTCGTAGTCTACGTAGGTCCACGGCGCCACGGCCGTGTGAACGTCACAATACGCCGTATCGAGATGAAACTTTTCCTGGATAAGCGGCGCCAGTCGCGCTTCGTACTCCACGGCGCGAGTCGGCTTGGGATTGTAGCAGCGAGGCCAGGCCATTTGCCACTGGTCGTCGGATTGGCGCGTGACCATGTCCTCGTTCCAGAACTCGTTGACCGGCGCATAGTCGGTGTAGTTGTTGTAGAGGCCGTAGCGGAAGCCGAGCGCGCGAATCTTGCGGGCGTACTCGGCCTGGCCGGGGTCGCCGCCTTTCTTGGGCGCGGCACGGGTGCGGAAGGTGAAGCTCTCCCCGTCGTCGCGCCAGCCGCTTTCGTGGTCGGTGATGACGAGTTTCGTCATGCCAAAGCGAGCCACGTCGCGCCAATAGTTGTAGTCATTGTCGCGGTTGTTGCCGGCACCGTGCGCAATCCAAAGTCTCTCGCCCGCGACGCCCATCCACGGCGACTTGGGATTGGGAATATTCGGCAACACCTCCTCGAAGCGTGGCGAAACGGTAACAAACAGCCGCTCGAAGCAATCGTTGCGCTCCCCGTCGGTCTTCGGCAGATAACGCGAGCCGCCGTTGTAGATCGCGCCATGCAACATAAGGTTGCGAGCCCACAATTGCGAGCCGTTGGATCGATAGTAATCCAGCAAGGCAAAAAGAAACAGCGGTTCCGCGGGTGCTCCCGCCACCACCACGGCCGGTCGCGTGCCTGCAAAGCCCATGTACGGCAGCGTGACGAGGCGCGGTTGGCTGAGGCCCACGGCTTGGCCAATGCGGAACTCGCCCACGGCGCCGCCAAGACATTTTACGTCCACCACCAGCGATTTCTGCCACAGGCGAAACGTATAGGCGACCTCGGCCGGGCGATTGCCGACGGTGCAACGCCAGCGGGAAACGACGGTGTCGCCGATGCGTTCGCAGTGGAGCAATTCCAGCTTGTCCGGTGGAACCGATTTGTTCCCCGCCGGGAAAAACACTCCGCCTCCGGCCATGGGCTGAAACGGGCCGCCACGGCCAGACCAGCGCGCGGAGACGTCGCCCAGCGTGCCGGTCTTGGGCTCGTAGCGGTACTCCAGTTCGCCGTCGCGCCCGCGATAAGTGAAGACGAACGCAGTGCCCGACGTCGCAAGCGCGACCTTGAAATCCTTCACCAGGTTGTCGGGCAGAATGGTTTCCTCACGCGTGGGGAAAGGCAGCCGGCCCGGTCCGCTATTGATCCCCGTGCTCTGGCCGGGGAATGGGTCGACGCCGCGTTTTCGCCGCGGGGGGAAATG
>Ga0181529_10005608_pt1 | contig 13099 bp, 17 predicted proteins | sample PEATcosm2014_Bin_36_FD_119763 | JGI IMG/M metagenome (GOLD analysis project Ga0181529, IMG submission 119763) | Peatland microbial communities from MTU Mesocosm Facility, Houghton, MI, USA - PEATcosm2014_Bin10_30_metaG | ecosystem: Environmental > Terrestrial > Soil > Wetlands > Peat | place... | reverse complement strand
CATTGCCGCCCGTGGGCGCGCCCAAGCCCCCGCCGCTGCATCCTGTAAGCCAGACGGCGAGCTTTTGCGCGCAGCAGCCCGGCCTGGTGCTTCCCGCCGAAGGCGCTCCGCTGGTCTTTGCCACCGAGTTGGCCCACGATCTCAAGCTGCACATCAGCGAGACTCATGGCAGCGGGAAGAGCAACGGCAGCCCGATCGATCTGCCATTGAAGGTGGATGCGTCAAAAGGCGGACTGGTCTTGACCCAACAGGCGCCGCCGCTTCCGGCTGGCGAACTGACCGGTGTGGTGGTTGGCAAGTGGGGCTTTGATGACTGGGAGGGGCCTCGATTCCACCTGCGCTCTTCGCGCTCCGGCAAGTGGACGGTTGCAGCGGTCGACCAGTCGGCCCTGGTGGTGGGCCGCGAGGATACTCTGCACATCGAGGGCGAGAGTTCGTTGTGCGTAGAACGGATCGAGGAGCATACCGCCGTAGGCAGCCCTCTGGCCCTGGCTTGGAAGTCGCCCAAGCCGGAGCTGCTTGAGGTGGCCGTGCCCATGAAAGACACCGCACCAGGGCCGGTCAATCTGGAGATCTATCAGCTTGGGCTGGAAAAGCCTGACGAAGTTGCTCTAAAGGCCTATGCCGAGGCCGCATCGCTCGATCGCCTCATGCTGAGCGCAGGCGACGCAGAGGCGACGTTAAAGGGAAATCGACTCGACGAAGTGGCCAAGGTCAGCCTGGGCGAGATCACCTGGACTCCGGCCGCTCTCAAACGCGTGCAGGACTTTGACCAGTTGGCTCTGATGGCCAACACTTCGACGGCAGCCCTGGAACCCGGTACGCGTTCCTTTGCAAGTGTGCAGTTGCAGGACGGCCGCCTCTTGCGGGTTCCAGTCACCATAGGGCCGCGCCGCCCGCAGGTGACTCTGCTCAGCAAGGGCACTCAAGACGAGTCCGCCGAAGCATCCTCGGTCGTGCATCTTGGTAGTCCCGACGACCTGCCGGTCGAGCGAAGGCTGGTCTTCTTTCTCCGATCCAAAGAGCCGGAGAACTTTGCACGCGATGAAAAGATCGAGGTCTCCGCGGCCGACGGCAGCTTCAGCACCGTGCTCGAACTGACCGATGGCAGTCTGATGCTGGAGGATGCGAAGACCGCCATGGGCGCGCTGGAACCGCTGACCCGTTTCGGCTCTTCGGCCTTTGGCCCACTCAGGGCGCGCGCCCTGTCGGCCGACGGGGCCGCCGGTGACTGGTTCACGCTGGGAACGCTGGTGCGGCTGCCCGGCCTCAAGGAACTTCACTGTCCGCATCCCCTGGCCAAGCCCTGCACTTTGAGCGGGGCAAACCTCTTCCTGGCCGCATCGATCGCTGCGACCCCGGAGTTTGACAACGCCACGGAGGTGCCGCAGGAGTTTACGGGAACTCAGTTGAGCGTTCCGCATCCGGCCAACGGCGCGCTCTATATGAAGCTGCGGGATGATCCTGAGACGGTACAGACGCTCACGCTGCAGGTGATGCCGATGAACGCGAACACGGCAGCGGCGGCGCAGGCGCAGACCCCTCCAAAGACGGAGCCGTGAGAGGCGATAGAATTCCAACTTTTAGGTTTGAGGCATATAACATCCCACCTCAGATCGCCCCAACGACGATGACCTGTCATTGAGGCGATCTGAAGCAGCAATGATAGGAACACGGCGAGTGTGGGGCACCCGTGGTGCTGCACGATCCGCGAAGATCTCTAGTTGAAATAGGCTTTGTTTTTTGCTTCGAAATGCGCCTTGTCCGCCGGCAGATCGTCGAGCGAAAAGATTGCGCTCGATGGGCAGACGGATGCGCAGTTGCCGCAGTCGATGCACTCATCCGGGTTGATGAACAACTGGGAGACGCCAGCAGCATCGCCGGCCGAGGTGGGCGCGATGGCGGCGGTTGCGCACTCTGAGGCGCAGATGAAGTCCTTTGTGCAGGCATCGGTAATTACGTAAGCCATGATGAAACTCCTCGGGTCGCTTGGGCGCTCCTGGCGCCTGCGCCAACACCTTCAGAGTATCGAGTTTCAACCCGCTCGCTCCGTGACTTGGATCACAGTTTGAGCGCGCATTCCCGATGTGGATCATAGCCGGGAGAATCATTGAGCTTCCTGCACCCCGTTCAATCATGCCGCCGTTTGTGAAGGGCTTGGGCCGAGGCTCGAACCCTTCACCAACGCGGGAGCTTTTGGATCGCCTTCAGAAGCCAGTGACCTGGTCCCGATCAGGTGCAGGATCGTTCAACGATCTCTTCAGTTCGGCTTCCCTGTCGAGGCGCGCTTGTTTGGGAACCTCGATCAGATCCTGTTCGTGCTGAGTCCGATGGACTTCATTCTGTGCGAGTTTCAACTTCTGTGTGATGGATTGCATTCGGATTCTCTCCTTTGTTCGATCGAGCTTTTTGTTGATGGATTACTAGAAGCCGGCCTGCGCCAGGCTCACATTTGCCTGCGCCACCTGGGCTTGCGCCAACTCGACAGGCTCGCCGTAGTGACTGGCAACCATCACGGCAGCCTGGCGTTGATCAAGATAAGGGCGCACTGAAGCCAGCTTGATCGTCGATTGAGCAGCCATTCGCGCCACGTCGGCCTTGCTGGAGATCGAACTCACCAGAGCGAGCATTGCGGCCACTACCGTTCCCACAGCGTTGATCGCATTCAGCACGTGCTGCTGGCTGCCGGCGTTGGTGATCTTTGCCGCCGAAAGCAGCGAAGCATTGACCTGTTGTTGGAAGATCGCCACCGCACTCTGCAATTGCGCCAACACGCCGGCCGTCGGATTAGCCAGATAAGCCTTGGCCTGGGCGACCAACAGATTCGAGGCCGCATCAAACCCGGCCGTCGCTTCGGCAAAGACCGGCGTTTCAGCGGGGGCAAGCAGCGCCGCGGTCGAGTCGACCGTCGCAACTGCGCTTTCGAGCGCGGGCGTCCAGTTCACGATCTCCTGCGCCGCATTTGTCGCCGAGCATCCGCCCATGAACGGCATGGGCAACAGCAAGGCAATCAATGCCCAGACACCGAGCTTGACTGTGGAGTTCGTAGAGTTAGAACTGGTGTCCTGGCCGGAGGAGTGATCCGGGTCGCGGGCCAGAAGGCCGAGCAAAGCGGTGGCCAGCCCGCTCACGAGCGTAACGACGGTGCCGTTGCCCGCTACGCCCAGTGTGACGCCCTGCCGCGAAAGCGCGCTGGCAATTGTGACAACCGCAATCAGCAGTCCGGTGGCCGATGTCTTTGGATGGTTCCAGATATTCGAAAAGGAATTCATGGCGCTTTGCTCCTCGCAAAGAAAAGACGGCTTTCGCCGCCTTGGTTTTCCAGAGCATGTTTCAGAAACTCCGACTGTGTAAGGGCACGAAATCAAAGCCTGCCCTGAGCGCAGTCGAATGGTGCCGAAAAGAGCCGCATAGCATCGGGCATTAGACCCTGCAGGATCGCATTCACAAACGTCAAATCATTTTTGGAACACGCTCTAGGATTTTGTAGGCGCGAAGAGACTCAGTCAGCTTCCGCGCAAAAAGAAGATCGAGACCAGCGGCGGGCGCCCTTCCGCGCCAACTGCTGGTCTCGATTTGTCACATCTCCCCGAGATTCGAGCGATGCCGTGGTTGCGGCTCAAGCCCGCGGCGGAGAGCCGCTATTCTTCAGATTCGAGACGGTCCTGAGCCCCGGAACCCATCCGCTGGGGAGGGCGAAAACATTCTCCGGGCTCTGCACTTCCGTCTCTTGTCTGGTTATTACTAAGCCTACTTACTGTTGCCACTATCATCGGCAAGTGCAGAGATCACTTCAATTACTTAAGTACCAATGACTTATAAGACGCAGAAAACATTGCGCTCTTGACAAGGTACGGGCGTTAACAGATTCGTGATCTTATGGTGCGGAATCAGGGACTGATGTTGAGTAGAAGAGAATCTACGGGTCTCGCCGCACGAACCGCCTTCCGCGCATCTCGTAGTCTCCGCTTGCCACGCGGGCAATTGCCTCGGTATAGGCCAGGTGCTCTTCAATCAGAATACGCTCAGCAAGCGAGTGCGCGTCGTCGGTCTCGAGAACAGGAATCGCCCTTTGCAAGACGATCGCGCCATGGTCGAGATGCTCGTCAACAAAGTGCACCGTGCAGCCAGCCACCTTGACACCGTACTCGAAAGCCTGAATCTGCGCATCGAGTCCCGGAAAGGCCGGCAGCAGCGACGGGTGAATATTCAGGATGCGGTTGGGAAACGCGGCTAGAAACTCCGGCGAGAGCAGACGCATGTACCCGGCGAGGCAGACGAGATCTACGCGGTGCGCCCGCAGGCACGCGATTACATCAGCGTCGTGTTCGCTCCGCTTGCGGCCCTTTGAGACAAGCACCGCGTGCGGCAGAGCTTTCTCCCGAGCTGCCCGCAATCCTCCGGCCTCGGCCACATTCGAGACGACTACACCTATCTCTACGCCCTTGAGCCGCCCGGCGCGGATCGACTCGTCAATGGCAAGGAAGTTGGAGCCGCGGCCAGAGAGCAAGATTCCCAAGCGAAGGGGACGATCATTCGTGGCAAGATCCAAGATTTCCCTCAGGGGCTAAAGCCCTGGTCTAGTTGAGCCGAGTGATATACGGGCTGAAGCCCGTACCCTTCAGTCTTTCAGCTCGCCGGAAGAAATCAAGGCGCACTACGTGTACTGCACCCGGTGATCGCCCTTGACGACGCGGCCGATGACGAAGAACTTCTCCTCGGCACGATCCAATAAGTTTTTTGCCCGCGCAAACTTGGCCGCTGGAATCGCGGCAATCAGCCCGATGCCCATGTTGAAGGTACGCATCATCTCGTCTTGCGAAACCTGTCCCAGCTCGCGCAGATGCTCGAAGATCGGCAGCACCGGCCAGGAGCCAATCTCGATTTGCACCCCGATGTTTTTGGGCAGGATGCGGGGCAGGTTTTCAGTAATGCCGCCGCCGGTGATGTGTGCCATGCCCGTCGTCAGCCCTGCCGTCACCAGCTTTTGAATCACGTGCAGGTAGCTGCGATGAGTCTTCATCAGCGCAGCGCCGGCCTTTTCCCGGATGGCGGTCACGTATTGCATGTGCTTGTAACCGGCCACTTCGAAGAAGAGTTTGCGGGCCAGCGAATATCCATTCGTATGCAGCCCGGTCGAGGGCAGTCCGATCAGCACGTCTCCGGCTTTAATACCCGCGCCGGTCACCATCTTGTCGCGATCGACAGCGCCCACGATGAAGCCCGCCAGGTCGTATTCGCCATCGGAATAAAAGCCAGGCATCTGCGCCGTCTCACCGCCGATCAGCGCGCAGCCGTTGGCTTTGCAGGCCTCTGCAAGCCCGGTGACCACGCTCTCGGTCACCTCCGGGTCCAGCTTGCCGCTGGCCAGATAGTCGAGAAAAAACAAAGGAGTCGCACCCTGGACGGCAATATCGTTGACGCAGTGGTTCACCAGGTCGGCACCCACCGTCTGATGCAGCCCGAGCTCGAAGGCAATCTTCAGCTTGGTGCCAACTCCATCGGCCGAACTGACCAGGATGGGGTTTTTCCAGCGCTGCATGTCGAGCCGGTAGAGCGCGCCGAAGCCGCCGATGCCGCCCAGAACATTGCGGTTAAAGGTCTTCTGCGCAAGGTACTTGATGCGTTCCTTGGCACGGTCGCCACTGCTAATATCGACGCCGGCATCGGCGTAGGTCACGGATTTGGATTTGGGTTCGTCGGGCACGGTGCGGTCTTTCTGCGGATGGATTTCCTGGGAGCGGATGGCCGAAATGTCGATTTTAGCAGGATTTCGATGAATTGGCTGTGCATCGCTTTGCTTTGCCAGACTCTCCACTTGAAAAAAGTCCAAAACAGATGGAAAGCCGACTTGACAAAGAACCTCACCCGCGCTACTCTGATTTGGAAAGCCGACTTTACATGAATCCAAAGATAGTCAACCGGATCAAGGAACTTCGCACCGCCCAGGAGTGGACGCAGGAGCAACTGGCGCAGGCCGCCGGAGTCTCTCGTCAGAGCATCAACTCGATCGAACGCAACCGCTACGTGCCGAGCCTTGAGCTGGCTCTTGTCTTTGCACGGCTCTTCGCCTGTCCCACCGATCAAATCTTCCAGTTGGAGAAGGAAAAATGACCCACCCGATCCTCAGCAGAGTTCCAATCTTGCGCAAACTCGCCGACGAACGCTTCCTGGAGCATCGGCGACGCTCGAGCAGCACCGCCGGCTTTGCCACGCTGCTCGTGGCCATCGCTCTTTGGGAGTACCGCTTCCTCGTGAACCACGTCATTAGCCGGGATCTGCTGGCCGTCGTTGTCACTTTCGCAGTGGTCAAGATGTCGCTGTTTTTCTGGTATCGTCACACCGATTAAAGAAGGGGATGTAGCTATGTGTATTCCGAATCGTCAACTCGATCCCAAGACCCGGCGAAGGACGGTCATCGCCAACATTTCATTGGTCATCGGCCTACTGCTTTGGATCTTCGTTCACCCCTCCGGCCCATTGGAGAAAGACTGGCTCGACGCAGTATGCGGCTTCCTGCTCGGGCTCTCGGTCACGATTAATCTCTTCGGCCTTTGGTCCGCGCACCGCTGCGGTGGAACTGCAACTGGGAAGCTATAAAAACCGATCCCGCTCTTCGGTGGTGGGGAGCGGGCAGTTCTCCAGTCGTCCCCAGATGCGCGTGCGCCACCGGGCAATGAGGCGGTAGCCCAAGTCGCACACCGGGCGGGGAATCAACCGAAGCGTTGCAGCAACCGCCGGCCAAGGCCGTGGCAGTTCGCGTAGTATCTCGAGCACCGCATCCGAGCGAACCACGATGCACTCCACCAATCCGCCCGCGTCCCGCACAACCAGGATCGTGCCGGGACCAGTCTTCGTTCCTGGCGTCTCGACTCCGCTCCGTGCAACGATCCCGGCCACCTTTGCCGACTCGGAAGCGGCAAAACGCAGCCGGTCGTTCCGGTCGCGGCGCAGGAACCAGCGCACCGCGCGGTTGCAGAGACCGCAATGGCCGTCAAAGATGACCACCAACCGGCCGTCGAGTTCTCGAAAGCTGCTCACCACCAATCAATCACCACCATGGGGATGCGGGCTTAGAGCAGCACGATTCAATTCGGCCGATTGGCAACGACCCAGCCCTCTATACTGAACCCACTATGAGTTCCCGCCAATCCGCAACCGTCCGCACCCGATCTCAAGCCCTGCAAAGGCGCGCCGAGCGATTCTTTCCCGGCGGGGTAAACTCGCCGGTGCGGGCCTTTCGCGCAGTAGGCGGCGCGCCGCCGTTTGTCGCGAGCGCGCAGGGGGCTTGGCTCACGGACGCCGACGGCAATCGCTACATCGACTACTTCGGCTCCTGGGGGCCGATGATCCTTGGCCATGCTTTTCCGCCGGTGGTAGAAGCCATTGAGCGTGCCGCACGTAATTCGGCAAGCTTTGGGGCCTCGACCGTCGCCGAGGCCGATCTGGCTGAGCGTGTCGTCGCATGCTTCCCGGCCATCGAGAAGCTGCGCTTTGTGAGCTCCGGCACCGAAGCTACGATGTCTGCCATCCGTCTGGCGCGCGCAGCGACGGGCCGCAAGGTAATCGTCAAATTTGAGGGTTGCTATCACGGCCACGCCGACGGCCTGCTGGTCAAGGCCGGCTCGGGAGTTGCGACCTTTGGAATTCCCGGCTCAGCCGGCGTGCCCGAAGAGATTGCGCGTCTGACGTACGCCCTGCCTTACAATGACATCGCAGCCGTCGAAGCGGCATTCGACGCCCATCCCGACCAAATCGCCGCTGTGATTCTTGAGCCTGTGGTCGGCAACGCCGGCTGCATCCCGCCCGCGCCCGGCTACCTGGCTGGCCTGCGCGCACTCACTGCACGCGAAGGAGCGCTTCTGATCGTCGATGAGGTGATGACCGGCTTCCGTGTGGCTCTCGGCGGAGCGTTGGAGCTCTACGGCATCGACGCCGATCTCGTTACGCTGGGCAAGATCGTCGGCGGAGGTCTGCCCGTCGGCGTCTTCGGAGGAAAGCGCGCACTCATGGATCTTCTCGCTCCTCTTGGTCCCGTCTATCAGGCCGGAACTCTCAGCGGCAATCCTCTGGCGATGGCCGCCGGACTCGCCACTTTGAGCTACCTGCAGGAACAGGCCGGCGAGGTCTATCCGCAACTCGAGGCCACCGCCAAAGTCGTCGCCGAAGGAGTTGCCGCAGAAGCCGCCAAGGCCGGCGTCCCGCTCACAACCAATCGCGTTGGCTCGATGTGGACCTGGTTTTTTACCGCGAATGAAGTGACCAATTACACACAGGCTGCAACTTCAGACACCTCCGCCTTTGGCCGCTTTCATAACGCGATGCTTGATCGCGGCATCTGGCTGCCGCCCTCGCAGTTTGAAGCGGCCTTCCTGAGCACGGCCCATGGTTCAGCGGAGATTGAAGCAACCATCGACGCCGCACACGAGGCATTCAAAGCCTGTTGATGCGTTGACTTTTCAGATATTCCGAGCAACCCAAAGGCAAGATGCTGCCCGTGAGGCGGCATCTTGAAGTCTGAATGAAGGCGGAGTGTCGCTAGATGCCAACACCGAACTCGCCGATTTCGCTTTCACCTGCGTGGGAGTAGAAGTCGTAGGGAGTGCGGCGCTTGAACTTGTAGCGGCTGCGCAGTTCGTGGCCCACGAAGATGCTGATTGCCGCCACGGTCATCCCCAACGAGAGCCAGCCGATCACACGCAGGGCGCTGAATTCTCTGGTCTCTTCCGCGCTTTCTTCCGCTGCTGACAGTCCTTCGGGATCGGTGGGCATGGGCGTGCTTCCTCCTACGCGGCTATGATAGCTCGTTTTTGTCTTGGCACTATGATAGCGCAATTTCGCACGGAATGGCTCGCCACCCCACTCCGTGCAAGGAGCGTCAAGGGTGTTGCGCAAACCTCTTTACTTCGTTGCGTCGATGCGGAAGAGCAGGTCGACTTTGGCTGGTGTAGGCAGGAAGCTGGCTTCGATGGAGTTGGCGGCCAGTCTGCGGAGTTCGTCGCGGGTAAAGTCCATCTGGGTGTGGGCCAGCAGATACTCGTTGGCGATGTCCGAGCCGAAGAAGGCTGGGTCGTCGGAGTTGAGCGTGACCAGCAGTCCGGCTTTGAAATATTTCCTCAGCGGGTGGTCGGCATACGAGGTGCAGACGCCCGTGCGGATGTTCGAGGTTGGGTTCAGGTCCAGCGGGATGCGCCGCTCCTTCAGCTCCTCCATCAGATAAAAGTCCCTGACGGCCGAGAGCGCGTGGCCGATGCGTTCCGAACCGATGGAGAGGGCCTCGCGAATGGCCTCGGGGCCGGTCGTTTCGCCAGCGTGGTTGGTGAGGTGCAGACCGGCCTCGGCAGCCTTCGCGTAGAGGGCGCGGAAGGGTTCTGAGCCAGCCTGACGCTCGTCACCGCCCAGGCCGATACCGACTATGGAGGGGTATGCGACCTTCATTTCGGCGGCCTTGAGGAAGACGCGCTCGGCCTCTTCGACGGTGAAGTGGCGTACGGCGTCGAATATCCAGTAGACGGTAAGACCCAGGTCCCGCTCGGCGCGCTCGCGAGCCCGCTCCAGGCCGGCAAAAATAGGCTCGAAGGCGGCGGGGTCGTGGTTGCGCCAGAGGTAGATCACACCGACAGAGACGAAGACCTCGGCGTGGACCACGCCTTGAGCAGCCAGATGCTCCATCATGCGCCATGCAGCCAATTCGTAGTCGTGGGGAGTGAGCAGAAGCCGGGTGACGGCCTTGAAGGCCTCGAGAAAGCCGGTGAAGTCGGTGAAGTGGTAGAGCGCCCGCGCCTCGGGCAGCGTGAGAGGGCGGGCGTCGTGTCGAGCGCTCAGCTCAACCAGAGTTGAAGGCAGGATGGTGCCTTCGAGATGCACATGCAACTCGGCTTTCGGGAGTCGGCGGATGAACGCGGCGATATCAGGCACTTTGGCTATTTTACCGCTGCCCGGCAAATTCGGACCGGTGACGGCTATAGAGGAAGTAAATGACCAGGCCGATCACCAGCCAGATGATGAATCGTAGCCAGGTGATGATCGGCAAGCCGGCCATCAGCAGGAAGCAGAAAATCACACTGAGTGCCGGAATGATGGGTCCGCCGGGAACGCGAAAGCCTCGGCGGCGCTCAGGCTCGCGAATGCGCAGCACAATCACTCCAATAGAAACCAGAACGAAGGCAAACAGGGTGCCAATGTTGGAGAGATCGGCTAGTGTTCCGATGTCGAAGAGGCCAGAGGGAATGGCCACCACAAATCCTGCAACCCAGGTGGAAAAGGCCGGCGTCCGAAAAACGGGATGCACATTACTGAAGACCTTGGGCAGCAGTCCGTCTCTGGACATGGAAAACCAGACACGCGATTGGCCGAGCTGGTAGACCAGAATCGACGAAAGCATACCCATGATGGCGCCAAAGAGGACGACGAGCCTGATCCAATGGAGCGGGCGTCCGCCGGGAAGGATGGAGAGTTTTTTGAGAGCGTTGACCACCGGCGCTGCATCACCCACCATCGACTGCCATGGCACCAGGCCGGTGAGACAGATTGCGACGGCCACATAGAGCAGCGTGCAGACAGCCAGCGTGGCAATGATGCCAATGGGCAGGTCGCGCTGCGGGTTGCGGCACTCCTCGGCCGCCGTGGAGACTGAGTCAAAGCCGATGTAGGTGAAGAAAATGATAGACCCGCCGGTCAACACTCCCGACCAACCGTTGGGCATGAAGGGGTGCCAGTTGGCGGGATGAAGGTATCCAATGACCGCAAAGACGAAGATCACGATGGCGATCAGCTTGAGCCCCACCATCATGTTGTTGGTGCTGGCCGACTCGCGGATGCCACGCACCAGAATCACGGTGAGCACAAGCACGATGAGAAAGGCGGGGATGTTGAAGCCGAAGTGCCAGCCGGGGTGATAGAGCCAGTTTCCGGCCAGATCCTGCAAGCCTCCCGGCAGGTAGGCGGGAGAGAGCCATATGGGCGAGGGATGAAAGCCAAACCAGTCCAGCAGATCCACCACATGGGCGGCAAAGCCCACGCTCACGGTCATGTTGGAGCCGGCATATTCGAGGATCAAATCCCAGCCGATGATCCAGGCGACCAGTTCGCCGAGGGTGGCGTAGGTATAGGTATAAGCCGAGCCGGCGATGGGAATCATTGACGCCAGTTCGGCATAACAGAGGCCGGTAAGCGCACAAACGATCGCCACCAGAAACAGCGAGACGGCGATTGCCGGACCGGCGCCGGGCCGGCCTGCCATGGCGGTGTGATGGATGATGAAGTCGGCCAGAGGCGTGTTGACCACGCTTGTGGTGTCAAACTGCTCGCCAGAGATGGCCGTTCCGATGACGGTGAATATGCCTGAGCCGATCACGGCCCCGATGCCAAGCGCGGTGAGCGACCACGGCCCCAGGGTCTTCTTGAGCGCATGCTCGGGTTCTTCCGAATCCCGGATCAACTTATCGATCGACTTGCGGGCGCCAAGTTGTTTGAGCAGGGTAATTCTCCTCATCGTGGAGAGGATTCATTGGCCGAAGGGCACAATTTTAACGTTGCATCCGGCAGTTGTCAGATCGTCAGCCAAGCTCTTTGCCTCATTCTCATCCAACAGCAAAGGCAATACGTACGGCCGCTCTGAGAGAAGAAAGCTTAAACATACTTCTATCGCCGTATTGCCCGGCCCTGATGGCAAAAGGCTAAGATGAGATTTCAAAGCCCCGATAATACTAGTCTCATACTTTAAGCCGCCGCTCCAAAGGCCTTTTTCCCTGGGCGCAGCTTTGGTGAGGCGATAATGAGCGTTACTCGGCATGAGAGCTCACTCCAAGGTCCAGTCAGGTCAGCAAGAAGAGCAGCCTATTGAAGCGGGCTGGGCAAGGCTTCGAACCGGAGGCTTGAGCGGACCGGTCCGAAGACATATAAGCGCTTCAGAATCAATGAATTACCGCTTAGATACGCCGCGAGCCAGCTTCTTGACCTTCTTCTTTGCCGAACCGCGCGGCTCGGTCCGCTTTGCCTTGGGCGCGGCCTTCTTGCGGGCGGTGCGCTTCAGCGCCTTCCGTTCCTTCTTGTCTTCAATCTTGGTGGTATCTGCCACTTTGTTCCTCTTTCGCTCTAGTCTCTTCTGGGATTCCCGCAGATGGGGTATTCGACGTTTATGTTAACAGGGTTTTCACGGCGGCGAAAGCGGCGGGAGCGTTGGATAAGCAGCGTTGCAACTGATTCCGGCGTACAATGAAGATAGCGCTGAATCATTGGACCCGACTTTATTGAATCAAAAGAGCCTGCTCGGCTGTTGCCGTTCTACCGCCCCTGACGAGCTCCGCAACTCACGCAACAACCACCTGTTGACCGGAGTCAAGTCATGCGTTCCGACAAGATACACCGCGCGCTCGCGCAGGGAATGAACCGCTTTGAAGTCTGCCAGTTAGTCTCCAAAGGGGTGAAAGCCACCCACAAGACGGGCGGGCGTTTTGAAGACTCTATAAACGATGTTCTACAGTATTTAGGCACCCATGTGACGCTGATGGAAAACCTTCACCCGGCCATTCCCCAGGTCAGCGTCAAGAGCCTCAAGCCCGCCGCGTAGCAAAACAGGGATCAGTCGATGCCATGAATCCGGTCGGCTCGATGCCCGCCAAATGCATGGATTGTTCTGGTCCCAGCAAGAACTTCACCGCTGTGCCGAACTCCGCATGGAATCAGAACTTCCTCTCCGGCCTGCACCGGCATCCGCTCATTGTCGATGATCAGGGTGTAGCAGCCTTCGACGACGATCATATACTCGTCGTAGGCGTGGACATGGGCCGCCGACGCCGCAGTCTTTCGGCAGGTCCAAAACGCCATCTGGCTTCCGTCTGCGCCATCGAAGACATAGCCCTCAACGCCTGGAGTCGCCTGATTGGACCCGGCGATTCTGTTCGCAGGATTCTTCATGAATTCCGGGAAATCGTCCATGATTGCAAGCTCTGATCGTATTGGATCGTGTTTAATTCCGGGTTAAACGCAAGATCAATCGGGATAGGGGGAGCAGTTGCCTGCTCTCCCCTCCCACACCACCCGGCATGCGGGTCCGCACCGGGCGGTTCGAGAAGTTGGGGTTTACCCCGTGCTCCTT
>Ga0181529_10005607_pt1 | contig 13105 bp, 12 predicted proteins | sample PEATcosm2014_Bin_36_FD_119763 | JGI IMG/M metagenome (GOLD analysis project Ga0181529, IMG submission 119763) | Peatland microbial communities from MTU Mesocosm Facility, Houghton, MI, USA - PEATcosm2014_Bin10_30_metaG | ecosystem: Environmental > Terrestrial > Soil > Wetlands > Peat | place... | reverse complement strand
GGGCCCACGGGCCCGGCAGGGACTTCGCATTTATGGCTTTCGCATTTACGGCCTCCGGCGTTCCATTCACCCGTCGGCGGACTGCCTCTCGTTCGTTCGGCCTGTCGCGGCGCGGCGCACGAGGCGCTCGCAGCGGATGGCCTACTTCCCGGTCGCTCCTCCGTTGCTGGGCGCCGGATTGGGCTGCGCCGGCTGCTGCGGCGCCTGGGGCTGCGCGGGCGCCGGAACCGGCGCTGCGGGCGCGGGCGGAGTCGCGCCGGCCTGGGGCGCTGCGGCGGCGGGCGTGACGGGCGGCGACGTGGTCACCGTAACCTTGCCGCCGAGAGTGCGGTAGCTGTTGATTCCCTTCTTGATCTCCTGTTCGACCTGCGATTCCGTCTGTTCGCGAAGCTTCGCCGCGTCGGCCGGGTCCTTCACAACGTGCGGCGTCATAAATACCAGCAGCTCCGTCTTCTGCTTGTTCGTGGACTTCGATTGGAACAGCTTGCCGATGAGAGGGATGTCTCCGAGGATCGGAACCTTGTTGACCGTGTCCGTGATCTGGTTCTGGATGATGCCGCCGAGCACGACGGTAGAGCCGTCCATAACGCTTACCGTCGTGTTGGCTTCGCGCTGGTTGACGACAGGCGCGTTGAAGCTCGTGTAGTCGACGAAGTCGTTTGCCGTCTGATCCACGTCCATCGTCACGTAGCCGTTCGACGTGATGCGCGGCGTGACGGTGAGGACGATGCCGACGTTCAGGAACGAGTAGTTGTAGAAGTAGGCGCCGTTCGTATCTACGGTCTGGCTCGTAACGTAGGGCAAAGCCTGGCTGATATTGATGAAGGCCGTCGCGTTGTTACTCGTGAAGATCCGCGGCGTGCTCAGCACCTCGAACTTCGTGTCGGTCTTCAGCGCGTTCAGGAAGGCTCCATACTGCTTGCCGGTCAGCGTGTAGCTCAGGCCCTGCAGCGGCGTCGTGCTCGACTGGAGGCCGAAGTTCGTCTTGCCCGAGCTCTGGCCCGAGAGGAGATTCCATTCGACGCCGAACTGATCGGCGTTTGTCAGGCTGACCTCTACGATCAGCGTCTCGATCATCACCTGCTCCGGTATGTGGTCGAGCTGCTTGACGATCTGCTCCAGGGCCTGCCTGTTTTCGGGCAGACTCACGATGATTACGCTGTTGGTGTTCACGTCGGCCACAACCGTTACCTGGCCGCTGAGATCCCGGACGTTGATGAGCCCTCCCTCCGGATCGTAACCCACCATGCCCCGGTTGGTCGGCGAGCTGTTCGCACCGCCGGAGCTGCCGAAGAGCCCGCCGCCGCCGAACCTCGCGCCGCCCGTTCCGAACAGTCCTTGAGGCTCTGCGCGGGTAGCTCCCGCCGCTCCCGCCGCGCCGGCAACCCCGGCTACGCCGGAAGTTGCGGCGGAGTCGAGCGTCCCGGTGCGGGTCGGCGCATTCGTGCTCGGATCGGTGAGAGGCACGGAACGGTTGAGACCGGGCAGTCCGGTGGAGTTCGACGAGCGGTTCGTCGTGCTGGAGGTGTTCCCGCCGTAAGCCGACTGCGAGAGGCTGTAGAGCGTCTGGTTGGTCGTCGTTCCACCGCGACCGCTGAACGAGTTGTTCAGAAGCTGGGCGACGATGTCCGCGCGTGCGTTGTCCAACCGGACGACGAACGTGTCCGTGGCGAAGGGAGTCTGCTTGTCGATCTGCGCCAGAACCTGAGTGATGGTGGCCAGGTTGTCTTCGGTGGCCGTAACGACAAGAGAGTTGGTGCGAACGTCGATCGCGACGGTTCCGAACGCGGCGGAGGCGGACCCGAACCGCGCCGCGGCCTGAAACCGCTGGTCGATCGGCACGTTGTTCGTGCCCAGGCCGCCGCGCCCGCGCGGCGCGTTGCTCGCCAGGACGTTCTGAATGACGGGCGCAAGGTCAGCAGCGCTCGCGTACTTGAGAGGAAAGACCTTCGATTTCTGCGGCTGGTCGGTCTCTTTGTCGATCTGCTCGATAATCCGGCTGATCTGCTCCTGCTGCGAACCGGGAGCGTTGACGATTACCGAGTTGCTGAAGTCGTCTGCGGAGGCCTTGACGAGCGGGCCTGTCCGGCGGTTTCCGGCGCCGGGGGCAGGCGTCGTCTGCAAGCCGGCCTCCTGCGCGACCGGGCCGGCTTCAGGCTGGTCCACGCGCACGCCGGCGATGCGCCGGTTCGGATCCTGCGGAAGCTCGCCTCCCGGGCCGAACCGGAACCGCCGGCCGCCAGGAAAGCCCGGCGTCGTGTTGACCGTCGGAGCGTTCGTCTGGTCCGTCGCGTTTGCGTAGACGTCGTTTATAACCTTAGCGACTGCGGTGGCGTTGGCGTACTTGATCGTGTAGACGCGGAGCTCGGAGGAGCTTCTGCCGCCGAATCCGCCCGAATCGTCGCCGGAGCTGCGCCGGCTCATTCGGGCGCCCATGCCACCTCCGCCGGTGCGGATCACCAGGAAGTTGCCCTCCTTGGTGACCGAGAAGTTGCGGAGCGTGAGGACGGCGTTGAGCATGGCGAACGCGTCCTTCAGCGAGATCTGGTGAGGGCTCTGAAGGGTCAGGCCGTCCTTCAAGCTCGGATCTTTGACGATGGCGATGCCGCTCGCCTGGCTCAGCTTCTGCAGCACCGCGTCCGGATTGGCGTTGCGGAAATCCAGCGAGATCCGGACGTTGGGATTGAGCTTGAACTGCTCCCAGGGCGGTGGCGGCGGCGTGAAATCGTCCATATCGAACTGGGCGATTGCCGGCGCCGCCAGAACTGCCAATACGAGGCAGGTAATGCAGAATTGTAGTCGTTTCATCTTTGGCTCCGCGCTGCAGCGTTTACGGCGCCCGGCGCCTGGACCCCTCCGGGTCCGCCCGGCGCGGCGCGCCCTCCAGGCACTGCCACCTGAACTTCAAAGCTGATGCTCGATCGCTTGCCCTTAGCATCCACGAAATCGACTGCGTCGTCCCGGATGGCGATTACGCGCAGTCCGTTCCACGTCTGGCCAAGGCTGAGTTCCACCGACTCGTGCGTTGCCGTGTTCTCCACGAGCGCGTTTCGCAATCCGTCCAACTTGCTGATCCCGGTCAGAGTCCAGGTCCCGGCCTGACCCAATTTTCCTGGCTGTGCCTTCCCTGCCTGCCCGGCCGCAGCGCTGTGGCTGGGCACGATGCGAGGCAGAAAGGCGTTCCGGTTCTGCGGCGTATACCGCGCGAAGTGCGCCTTGTAATCCGCGTCCGTGTAGGAGTCGGACTTGTTCTGACCGGACTGCGTCGTCCGCGATTTGTGCTTTGTCGTAACCTCATCCTGCGGCGTCAGCAGCGTGAGCGTGCCGTAGCCGACGACCGCCGCAGCCAGCGTATAGACGACCGGTCGGCTAACCTTCATTGGACTTTCCCTTCGCCGGCGCCGCTCTGGACGCAAGATAGGCCGATACCTCGATCGTCGCGGTGACCATGCTGGAATCGGACTCCGTCGCAGCCATCTCTACCGAACGCATGGCCACCCGGCCCGCAGGCCTGTCGAGCAGCCGGATCATGCTCATTACGATAGGATAGGGACCGGAAACCGAAAAGCTGAACGGCAGCTCCGTCACGGCGCCGAGATCCTGCGCCTTTCGCGGCCTGAAGGCGGAGAGCTTGAGATGCCGCTCGTTCGCCTCCAGGGTCACGCTGTCAAGCAGGGCGGCGGTAACTTCGTTCTGCGCTCCCTTCCAGAGCAGAGGGCGAATCTGCAGCTCGATCTCAGCCGACCGGCGCTTGAGCTTGCCCGTTTCTGCTTTGATGGAAACAAGCGACTTGTGACGTGCCTTCACCGCGGCGTCGGGGTTGGGCGCAGGCGCAAAGAGCATGAAGGCGAGAGTGAGGGCGAGAATCGCCATCGAGAGCACGATGAGAGTGCTCGCAGCGCGCGTCTCCGTGTTCCTGAAGTCGATCATTGCGCTCCTTCCGTTCCACCGGATTCGCCGCCTGCGCTCGACTCGGTCGGCGCTGCGGTCGAGGAGTGACCGGCTCTCTTTTCCGGCTCCGGCAGCGGAAGGTTGCCCACTGCCGTTGCGGTTATGTTGAACTCGACCACGGTGCGCTGATCGATCTTTGCGCTGTTCGCGAAGACAAGCTTGACGTCTCGGAAGCGCGGCGAGCCTCCGACGGCGTTCACGTACTGGGAAATGGCATCCGGAGCGGCTGCCGTGCCGCGGATCTCGATGGACTGGCCCCTCTGCACCGAGATCCCGGTGAGCCATGATCCTGCGGGCGCACTATCCGCCGTTATGTCGATCTGGTCGCTGAGAGGCTGCGCCGGCCGGAACGCTCGCTGGAGAACGGTCTGAATGCCGGAAAGGCGGTCGGCTTTCCTGGATTCGGCGTCGCGGAAAGTGCGCTGGCTCGCCAGCACACGCTGCGACTTCGCCTCGGCCTGCTGTACGACGGCGAGCTGATCGCTCCTGTCCACCCAGACGTAGCCGCCGAGCAGCAGCGCAGCGGCAAACAGCAAGGCCGCAAGGCGCGTCTTGTTGTTGGTGCGCGCGCGCGCCTCGCGCTCAACGTCCTCAGCCAGCACCAGGTCCATTGGAGGCGCCTCGTGGAGCGCCTCCAGAGCGCAGCAGTGGGCGGCAATGGAATCTTGAAGAATGAGGCCGTCCGTCACGAGAATCGGCAGCGTCTCGTCGCCGGCCGCTGCCAGGGTCCGCCCGGCCTCGCTTTCGGGATCGCCGCCGCGCGGAATCGTTCGGCTGAACCTCAGTATGCCGTTGCGCACTACGTCGAGAGCATAACCCGTCGGAGCGCTGTCGATAATTAGCGCGTCCTTCAGTCCGCTGTGAGCGGCCACGACCGGCGCGGCGAGCGCCGTGGGAAGGACGCGGTCTGCGACAAGGCCGACCTGCTGAAGCTCGGATCGAAGCCGTTTCAGATCGTCCGCGCGTACGGCCGCGACCAGCGTGAGCAGTCCCTCCGGCGTGTGGTCGGAGGTCTGGTGGAAGGCGAACGAGAGCTGGCTGGCGGGCAGCGGGAAGTACGTGCTCATCTGTACGGAGAGCAGCCTGCGCAGATCTTCGGGCGTGGCCCTGGGCAGCCGGACGAGCTTGAGGAACGTCAGGTTGCGGCTGATTCCCACGAGCGCGCGGCGGTGCGGGCCGACAAAGTCCGCGATGTCGGCCATGCTGTCTCCGGACGCGCAGCGGTGCGTGGCGACGTCAACAGCGCTGACGCCTTTCCCCGACCATTCGATATGCAGTTGGGATGCGCTCGGCTTACTCACTCTGTGCTGCTCCGGCGTCGGTTTTTTCGGTGGGCTCGTCGGCCCAGCAGTTGTTCATCTTCCACCATGCCGGGATTCCGGTCGTGTTCAGCGGTGTCCAGTTCAGGATCTGCGGCTTGCCGCCCGTTACTCGCACAACGGCCTCTGCGGCCATCGCGACCGAGCCGCTCACGCCGTAGGCCCGTACGATGAAGGTATCGCTCCCGACCGTGGTCTCGCCTGCCACCGAGGCAAGGCGAGCGCCGGTGAGGCCGGGAATCGTGGCGAGATCGCCCATGCCCGTAAAGCCGCTCGTCTGGCGCGTCACAATGGAGGTGGCGACGTCCGGCGTCACGTTGGGAAGAAGCTGAAGAACGGCCTGCGTCGCCGTGTTGACGTTGACCAGTCCCTGCTGCGTCGTAGCGGTCGTGAAGGTAGCCGAGTTGAGCAGCGCCTGCTCCGACTGCGTGTTCATTCCGGCAAGTCCGAATAACTGGCGGTACGACGTGATCGGAGCGCTTGCAGTTATCTGGTTGACGACGGCTGCGCTCACTCCCAGGCCGTTGAGTGTGCTCGCATTCAGGTTCCTGGCCGAGAGGTTGATGCGCCGCTGGCCCGAGGCGCGCGTGTTCGGGCACTCGCTGTCCACGGTGATAAGGCCGATGATCGGGATCGGATCGCCGTTCGTATCCTCCGGGATGGGCGCCGTCGAATTGGTGTTGTCTACCGTAGTGTAGAGCTGCTGCGCCGTCCATCCCTTAACGAGCAGCAGCTCGTTCACGCTCTTCAACGGGGTCAGCGCGGCGTTGTAGGGTTGAGTCAGGGCGTTGTAGTAGCTGTCCTTCGCACCGTCCGAGCGGGCGTTCTCACCGGCCTGAATCCAGTCCAGGAAGCTGTCGATCAGATCCTGCGTCACCGGAAATTGATTTAGCGTCTGCTGAGTGGCCGTGTTCATATTGACGAGAGAGCCGGCGTCCACTATCTGCATGCGGAAATTGGCGTTCGCGTCCGCGATGTCGAACTCCTGGTTTCCGCTGTCGCCCAGCGTGGCCCAATCGTCGTTGAGGGTGACCAGGTTCGTGTTGGCGGCCTGCAGCACCGTGAGCGCGCGCGCCATCGCGCTCTCGACGGCGAGCTGCGCCCGCCGCCGCGAAAGCCTGTCCTGGATCTCGCGCTGGGCCGCATGCTCGTTGGCTGCGAGCACCGCTACGAGAGCGATAAGCGCCGCAACGACAAGCAGCGTCTCCACAAGAATGAACCCGCGACGGCTCATGGCGTCCCCTCCATGTTCGTGACGGGGTTAAGGGTCGTCACGTCGCTGGCGGGGATGCGGACGATGAAGGCCTTCGGACTGGAGCTTGAAGGCTGCTGCTGCGTCGTATAGCTCACCATGACGGCGGACGGAAGGCGCCGCGTGCCCTGGGTCGTATCCCAAGTCGTGATCCACTCCGTGCCGTCCCAGAACTGAAATCCGATCTCCTTCACCTCGGGCGCCAGCACCGATTGCATGCCGCCCTGCGTCGGATCGAGGTCGCTTGGGCGCTGGACGCGCTCGAACAGACCCGTGTGGTTGCCGGAGTCGCCAATCGGGACGGTGCTGTAGGCCACCTCGGCAAAGCCGCCGATCGGGCCCCGGTTGTCCATCTGCGTCTCCCATTCGTCCGAATCGTCGACGGCGGCGAGCGGGATGTCGGGCGCCGTCGTCGTGAAGGTGAGCGTGTCGCAGCCCAGGCTCGATGTGCCGGTTCCGGATGGTTCTCCGATGAAATAGGTCGTCATGTCGGTCGACGAGACGGAGAGCCTGGCGCCGGCAAGCATCTGCGTGATGCGAGCGCGCATCTGCTCCGTATGGTCCTGCTCGGACTGGCGCCTCTTCTGGTCTCGCTCCATGCCGAGCCCGACCGCGAAGGCGAATCCTATGGCCGGGAGCAGGATGACGACCAGCAGCATCGCCATCATCAGCTCCACGAGCGTTATACCGGCCGAACTCCGCCTCGCCTGCTTGCTCATTGTCCGGACGTTCCCGTCTCCGGCGGCACGAAGATCAACTGCGTAAGCGTCTGCGACATGTCGCGGTCGGTCGCCGTGATCTTGAAGGTATCCAGGTTCTCGACGCTGGTCGTCTCGGTCGTCAGGGACCACTTGATGTTGGGATATCCCTGCTCCGTAAAATCTCCGCTCGTGTCGATCGTGTTCGGATCCTCGGTGGCGCGCAGCTCTTCCAGCTTCTGGAGCGCCAGGGACTGCAGGAAATCGACCTTGTGCGCATGGGCTGCGGCTTTGCTCATCGTCGCGAAGGCTCGCATCGAGCCGACGAGCGCAAACGCCACGAGGACGATCGTAACGAGGACCTCGACGAGCGTGAAGCCGTGCCGGCGCCTAGTTCCGCGTCTGGAGCTGACCAGCCTGCCACGTGTCGTCGCTGGTGTTCGGCAGATCTCCGTCCACCCAGCGCGCGTCGGCGTTCGCGGAAAGAGCGAGCGATTTCTTAACCGCGCCCTCAGCAAATTCAATACCTCCCGTATCCGACGTTCCGTCCGGATAGACCGTCCATTTCCACGTTCCCTGGTCCTCTGCGTTTCCGTTCTTGTGCGTAGACCGAACGCGCAGGCTGTCGAGCGGGACGCGCTTTACCTCCTCGTCGGAGTTGTCGTCCTTGTGCTTCTCGATGACGATCGCGTTGCCCTGCAGCTTGAGCGCAACGGCGACCTTTGACCGGCGCGCCAGGGTCCGCGCAGTGAGCGGCGCGCGCAGCACCGCCTGCTCCTCCGCGAAGATCGAGCGGGAGCGCAGCATGCTGAGCAGGTTCGGCACGACGAGCGCCGCCATGAGCACGAGGACTACGAGAATGATCGTCAGCTCGACGAGTGTGTACGCCCGGCGCATTTCAGTCTTCGCTTGTTATCGCTGCGTCGTCGCCGGTGCCGCCCGGCGCGCCGGTTGGCCCGTACGACGTGATAAGGTAATCCGTTCCGTTCGGTCCCGGACACTGATAGATGTATTCGTGCCCCCAGGGATCGGGCGGAATGTTCTTGGTGGTGTAGGGGCCGTGCCAGTTATTGACCCCGTTCGGGCAGACGCGCAGGTCTTGAAGGGACGTCGGGAACTGATCCGTATCGACGTAGTAATGCTGGAGCAAGTTGCTCAGCGTCTCGATATCGGTCTTGGCTTTCGCGCGCTTGGCATCGGCGACGCGGTGCATGATGCGCGGCACGATCAGCGCGGCGAGAATCGCCAGAATGAGAATGACGACCATGAGTTCGATGAGCGTGAACGCGCGGTTGGCGCGCAATCTGTGAAGTTTCATTTGACCAGCTCCTGAGCTTGGAAGATGGGCAGAAGGACCGAAAGTACGACGAAGCCCACGAAGGCGCCCATGCAAAGCACGATGATGGGCTCGATAAGAGAGACCAATCGGCGCATCCCGGTGTCCACCTCGAAGTCGAGGCTGTCGGAAACGCGTCCCAGCATCTTGGGCAGATCGCCGGTCTCCTCGCCGATGGCGACCATGTGGGTGAGAACCGGCGGAAAGGCGCCGGCCTCGTGCATGGCCTCCGCAATGGGCCGGCCGGCGCGAACCTCCTCCTCGACGAGTTGCGCGCTCTTCAGGAAGACCCTGTTTCCTGCCGAGAGCCCTGCGATCTGAAGCGCCTCGAGGATGGAGACGCCGCCGAAGACGAGTGTGCCGAGAACCCGCGCAAAGCGCGAGATGGTGGCCTTTGTAACGACGGGCCCGATGATCGGCGCCTCCAGCAGGACGCGGTCGCGCGCTTCCGCGCCGCCGGGCGTGGCGAGCCAGGCTCGCAGAATCAGGACGGCGCTCGCAATGGATATGAGAATCAGGATCCAGTTGCGCGTGATGAACCCCGTCGTGGCGAGCAGGATCTTCGTCGTTACGGGCAGGTCGTTTCCGAGATCGTTGAAGATGTCCGACATGCGCGGCACGACGAAAGTTAGAAGGAAGATGATTACGAAGATGGCAGCAGTCATAAGCACGCAGGGGTATACGAGGGAGCTGATGATCTGGCTCCGTCTCGTTACCACCTTCTCCTGGAAGTCGGCGAGCCGGCCGGCGACCTCGCCGAACTGTCCGCTGGCCTCGCCTGCGCGCAGAGTCTGCGTGAAGACGTCGTTGAAATACTTCGGATGTTTGGCAAGCGCCTGGCTTACGGGAATGCCGGAGCGGACGTCCTGCAGCGTTTCGCGCACGATCTCTTTCAGCGAGAGGCTCTCGGACTGGTCTGCGACGACCTGCAGAACGCGGTCGAGCGGGAGGCCTGCGCTGGCCAGGTCGGCCAGGCGGCGGGTGAAGAGCGCGAGATCCTGGCGCGACGGCGGCTTGCGCTTGCCCCTGCCGCCGACGGCAGGGCCCGCCGCCTCGGCCGATTCCTTGATATCCAGCACGAATCGGCCGCCGCCGGCGAGCTTCGCGACGGCCAGCTCGCTTGTCTCCGCCTCGATCACTCCGGAGCGGCGCACCCCTCCGCTATCCAGCGCGGTATAGCTGAAAGTCGTCTGCGGCATCAGAACGCCTCACGCTGGCAGACGCGCAGCACCTCTTCGGGCGTGGTGCGGCCGGAAAGCACGGCCAGCTTGCCGTCGCCGAAGAGCGTGCGCATACCCTGGTTCGCCACGGCATACGCCTTCATCTCGTTCGAGCCGGCGCGGTTTACGGTGAGCCTTCGTATCGGCTCGTCCACCAGGAACAGCTCATAAAGTCCCTGCCGTCCCTTGAATCCTGTGTTCTGGCACTTGTCGCAGCCGCGGCCGTGGCGGAACGGAGGATCTCCGCTCCAATCGTCCGGACCGATGCCGAGCACCTCCAACATCTCCAGTCGGGGCATGTAGGGCTGGCTGCAGTTGGCGCAGACGCGCCGCACGAGCCTCTGAGCGATGGCGCCGAGAAGCGACGATGCCACAAGATAGGGTTCGACTTCCATGTCGAGAAGCCGCGTGATGGCGCCGGGCGCGTCGTTCGTGTGCAGCGTGCTGAAGACGAGATGGCCGGTGAGCGCGGCGTGGATCGCGATCTCGGCGGTCTCATGGTCCCGGATCTCGCCCACCATAATCACGTCCGGGTCCTGGCGGACGATGCTGCGCAGGCCGTTGGCGAACGTGAGGCCGATGTGCGAGCGGACGTGAATCTGGCTGATTCCCGGCACCTGGTACTCGACGGGGTCCTCGATCGTTATGATGTTGGTGGTGGGCGACCAGATCTCCTGAAGCGACGCATAGAGCGAAGTGGACTTGCCCGATCCCGTGGGTCCCGTGGCCAGGATGACGCCGTATGGGATGCTGATGAGCTTGCGATAGCGCTCCAGCGTATCCGGCCGCATGCCGAGCTCCTCGAGCCCGAGCAGCGCGGTGCCCTTGTCCAGGATGCGCATGACGGCGCGCTCGCCGAACACGGTCGGAACGATGCTTACGCGCACGTCGATGTTTCTGCCGGCGATGACGAGCTTGATGCGGCCGTCCTGCGGAAGCCTGCGCTCGGCGATGTTCATCTCGCCCAGGATCTTGATCCTGGAGACGAGCGCGGCGTGCATCCTCTTGGGAGGGCTCATCACGTCCCGGAGCATGCCGTCCACGCGATAGCGCACCTTCACCTCGCGCTCATAGGCCTCGATGTGAATGTCGCTTGCCGCATCCCGGACTGCCTGAGCGAAGATCAGGTTGACCATCTGGACGACGGCCGTCTCTCCGGCCATCTTCTGGAGGTCGGCGAGGTCCGTCGTGTCGTCGACCTCGGTGGCAGTGCTCTCGTCCGTCTGATCCGGCAGCCCGGATAGGATCTTCTCGAGGAATATCTCCTCAATCTTCGACCTTATGATGGCCGGCGACGCGAGCACCGCGCGCGTCTCCATGTCGATAAGAATGCCGAGTTCATCCGCTGCGGGCAGGGATTGAGGCGAGCCGATAGCCACCACAAGCGTCGAGCCGTCGATCGCGATCGGCAGAACCTGGTTCTTGAGAGCGAAATCGCCCGGCGACTTCTGGATAGCTTCGGCGGTAGGTTTTACCTCTTCAAGGTCGACCCAGTCGAACGCGCTGCTGCCGTTCGCGTCACTGGGGTCGCTGAGGTTCGATAGTGCGCTAATAGTCATTTGACTTTTCAGACGGGAAGATCGCTCTGAAGTTCGCCGTTTGCGACCGCCGGATTCAATTGAGCGCGCGTCCGCACGCGAATCCCGGTATCTGCGCGCGGCGATGCGGTCCCGGCATCGTTAGTTATGTTGTATCGCAAGAGTGTGAGAATGCGATGAGGGCGCCCGTCGCGGGATAAAAATGGCCATCCAATATACGAATGGGAGGCTTCGTGGGTTACGCGCCTCATATTGCGGCCGGCAGGCCGGCGTTGCAATCGGGCGCGGCGCCATCGTGTATAATTCAGATTGTTAGTCGCTCCCGCGCGGGCCCGCGATTCAGGGGCTGCGGGGCTGAGCGCAGCGTTATTGGAGGGTCGTCGGGGCCGCGGGGCGGCGGAGGTTCGGAGGCAAGAAGTGGCAACGGCATACGAGGCGGTCTATGAGGGCGGAGTCATTCGGCTGGCCGAGGATGTCCGGCTGCCGGAGCACACCAGGGTATACGTCCTGGTTCCGGATGGGGAACGACGCGTCAGGCGAGTAGCGAGCCCGCGGCTCGCTCATCCGGAGCAGGCAGGCGACTTCGTCATGCAGGTCTCGGAGGGCGCCGTCGATATCTCGTTTTAGGATCGCGTTGTCTTCGATCCTAAGCGCAACTGGCCGGCCAGGTCTGGCGCGGCGAGCACCGCCATGAGCACGGTCACGACGCAGACGATCGTCGGCTCGATAAGTGTGTACCCCGGGGCGCATATCAATCTTCGCTCGATATCTCTGCGTCGTCGCCGGTGCCGCCAGGCACACCGGTTGGCCCGTATGAGATGATGATGTAATCCGAACCGTTCGGCCCGGGACACTGATAGATATATTCGTGTCCCCACGGGTCGGGCGGAATGTTCTTGGTAGTGTAGGGGCCGCGCCAGTTCTTGACCCCGTTCGGGCAGACGCGCAGGTCCTGAAGGGACGTCGGGTACTGCTCGGTGTCGACATAGTAATGCTGGACCAATCCGCTCAGCGCGGCGATGTCTCTGGTCGCCCTAGCGTGTTGGTCGTGCTTCCTGTGAATTCTCGGAAACCTAACGAAAAGCAAGAGCAATGTATTGAGGGCCATCCAGACCAGGATCACGAGGGCGATCAGCCCGATGCACCTGAGGTTGGTGTTCACGCGCGGTTTGGGAACCTGTTTCATTTGTCCAGATCCTGTTGACGAAAGGTGGACAGAGGGACCGAACGAGCTACGACGCCCGCGAAGTGGGTGCACGTGGCGTGTGTCCGCGAGGGCGGACGCCTGGCGGAACGCCCGCAGCCGAGATCCTCGGTCCCCAGGTTCCGGCGAGCCGGCTTCATTTCCAGAGGTCGGCGATCTTGCGCTTGACCGGATCCGGCGATGTTAGATCTGCTTTCAGCCGGCGATCGAGGCCCACCCACAGCCTGTCTGCGGCTGCCACGTAGGAGCGGTCGGCTGCGTCCTGCGAGGCTTTCGGCTGAATAGGCCGGATGGCGCCGCTCGCTACGAGCTCCTCGCGCCGGGACGTCGTCACGACGGACTGCATCACGAGGAGAGCGTGGGCGCCCTCGTAGGTGTTCAAGAGCCCGGCGGCATCGAGCCGTCGGATAAAAGCGCTGAGCTTCTCGACCTGTACGCTGCCGGCGTCCAGGGCAGATGGACGATCATGCTTCGGCGCGGATAGGAGCGACGGCGGCGAATATCGCGCGCCGCCGAGCAGCAGCGTTACGCGCGCCTCGTCCGGCAGAAGATCGTACGGCAGCTCCGCACGATCGCTGCTGAACCGT
>Ga0181529_10005606_pt1 | contig 13105 bp, 7 predicted proteins | sample PEATcosm2014_Bin_36_FD_119763 | JGI IMG/M metagenome (GOLD analysis project Ga0181529, IMG submission 119763) | Peatland microbial communities from MTU Mesocosm Facility, Houghton, MI, USA - PEATcosm2014_Bin10_30_metaG | ecosystem: Environmental > Terrestrial > Soil > Wetlands > Peat | place... | reverse complement strand
TGATCGATTACTCAAACAATGGTTCGAAGAGGAAGGTTCCCATGTTCCCAAGGTGCTTGAAACTCGACACAATCGCCTGAATGACCGCTCTATCATGCGCCAGGAATGTCAAAGTCGAATCCGAATTGTGTGTTGTCCAGATTGCAATGGGGCCTCAAGCCATCCGTCTGCTAGCCTGACCAGAACGGTTTCACCATCAACTTCCAAGCCATCATTGGCCTGTCTGGCCCGAACTCGAAGCTTGCAATGCACGTTTCGCGGGATCGTGCAGACGATTTCCGGCCGGTTGTCTGCATTGATCTTCCACTCCATTTCAACGGGACCGAATTCTGTCACGCACACTCCCCGCGCCCATTGCAGGCCGGAGAAACGAGGCTCGATCAGAATCGTTCGCTGGCCCACGGTGCCAACTCTGCGAGCGCCCAAAACAAATGCGGTAAGGAAATAGCCCGGATGCATCCCGTAACTGTGAATCTTCGATCCGCCGCCGATGCCCAGGTCTTCCCAGGTGGTCTGCCATTCCGATTCAACCTGATTCGTCCAGCCCGCTCTCATAAGCTTCAGGATCTCGATGTCCATTTGCTCTGCTTCCATGGCGTACATCGTGTGGAAGAGGTAATAGTGCGACATCGGCCCGCGCACCTCATCGAAGTGGTTGAGTATCCATCTTCTGACGCTCGATACCCGCTCGTGCGGAACAACTCCGCCATAGAGCGCAAAAAGGTTCCCTTGGGCTGTCGGCCGGTAACGTCCGTCGACGATGGGGCCGGTGAAATCGTGTCCAAACTGAGATCTCATCTCGGATCCAGGCCCAAACAGTGCGCCATCATAAGCGCCTTCCTGCTCGTTCCACAACAGGCGGTTATAATCTGTCCGCAAGTCCTTCGCCTCTTGGGCAAGGGATTCCGCGTCGTGCACCCGCCCGATGCTCTCTGCCAGCACTGAAGCATCCGCAAGGGCTCGATACACCATGGCGTTTAGTCCTGCACCCTCGCAAACCTGATAGCGCAGAGCATTATCCCAAACCTCCCACTCCCGCGCCAGCACCAGTCCCCGCGCGGTACGCCGCTTTCGGTACCAGCCCAGCAAACGAATTAACACAGGCCACAACTCGCGCACGAGTTCCAGATCGCCTGAGCTTTCTGCATACTCGCGCAGTTGCACCACCCAGTCGCACGAACGGTCTTCCATGATCGCGTGAATATCGAAGCGTTCCGAACAGCTGTGTGCCTTGATCTGTCCATCGGGCTGTTGGGTCAGTGCGATACGAGAAAGCAGGTCGCGCAACAAGCGACCGTCGCCCCAGTGCGCCGCACCGGCTGCGGCTGGGCTATTGCCGGGGCCGCGCATCATCACCCGCGTGCAATCGAATGCTGGCGGGCAGTTGTCGGTCCACTCCACGCGTTCCCGGTCGGCGCAATCGACGTAGGCATCTTCGCTCAGGACTTCAAGAGAGCGAGCACAGATGCCCCACAACCGGGTCAGGAAGGGATCGCTGCAGGCAAACGATGCGGCCCGCTCAAAGGGATATCTCACTTCCCAGGCCACTGCGCGCTTCAGCTGGATGCTGCCCGATTTCAGCCGAAGCCGAAGCCGCCGGAAGGCGAACGTGTCCCCTCCCATGTACGTCTGCGCGCCCGCACGCGAAATATAGGTGCATCTACCGCTCGGTTGCCCCTCTGGCAAACCGTAGGTTATCTCCAGCAGGCTACCTTCCTCGGCGTCCATCTCCAAGAGAGTGAAGGCCTGCGCGATCTCGGGAAGATTGAGTTCGATTTCGCTCCCCGCGGAGAGAGCGATCGGAAAGGCTTGCGCTCCAGCAGACCATGGCCGCTCCTTCTCCTGTTGTAGCGGGCTTCTTCGCGGGTAAAGCGAAACTCCCTCGCTGCCGGGGACCATCACGGAAGGCTGCCAAGCCGCCAGGGACAAGTCCGGAAGGATCCAATCGAAGCTCTTGCGTGCATCGATTTGCTCTTCAATCGAAGACCATGCCTGCGCACGCGGGCCAAAGGATCGCTCCGGCATCGAAAGCCAGGATGCGTCGGTAGCGATGACCTGCTTCTCTGCGCCGTGCGTCATTTCCAAAGCGGCGATGAAACCAGCATCGTGCCGCATGATGCGGCCCGTGGGAGCATCGCGGTGAACCAGAACCACCAGTGTGTTTCGCCCCGGATGGAGATACATGCTTATATCGCGGCTGTCGTACTCGGGGCGCTGATTCTGAAAGCGGCCAGGACCTCGTCCACTATAGTTGCCATTGACATAGAGCCGGTATCGCGTGAATGCGAACAGATGCAGAGTCGCGATAGAGGGAACAGCTTTCAGCGTGACCTCTTTGGCGAATACGCAATGGAGGTCGGCTAGGTCGTTGGGGAGCGTTCCTCCCGAGGAGGATGCAATCCCTTCAGCTGCTCCGCCGGTTTTGAGCGGCACGGACTCCCGCCTGGTTGCCCAGATCATCCGCGCGGACGCAAGCGCAGAAACGTGCCGGGGCAGCATGGCTGGCGAAGAGAATGCCGCGCTCCGCGCAGCCATAGGCGCCGCGACAGTGGCAGCGGCTCGAAGGAGGAACTCCCTGCGTTTCAATGACACCCCCAATCCAGTATCGACGCAACATTTAGTGCTTCGCGGGTTCGATCGTAATGACCACCGGACTTGTTGCGGTGAGTTCAAGGTAAACGACCAGCGAGTCTCCATCGAGACGATGTTCGATCCCCTGACGGACCGCAGTGACGGTCTCCTTGCGATCCAGTTCAACACGAACCGATGCAGGTGTGCTCCAGTGGTCGACAACGAACGCAGGGTTCACCAGTGGGCGCTCCGCCGTGCTTGAGATCTGGATTGTCAGCGGACCCTGCGGCTGGCTGCGTGGTCCCTTGACCAGAAATGCGCGCTGAGCAGGGTCGTAATCCAGCGTCCCCAAAGCTCCCCGCGCAAGGATCGCATCGGGCGGCGATAGCCATGACTTCGCCAAAGGCAAAAGATTCGCGCCATCACGGCTCGTCAAACCGCAGAGCAACAGCTTGGTCATGCTGCCCGTCGTTCTTGCGAATGGCTCCCAGTAAATATGCGAGAGAGAAGAGTGCGACGCGCGATCCGCCGCAATCGCAGGGCGTCCGCTCGACCCAACTTGGGCAACTGGCCAATGATTCCACCATTCGAACATCGAGTAGCTCGGTTCGCCATTGTAGGTATCGAATGAGACCTTCCTGGGCCAGACAATTTGGAATGGATTCTGCGGGGATTTCAGGTGCACGATCTGAATGTTCGCATTGTCCGGCCGGTCAAGTTTTGCAGGTCCTTTCGGATACGCAAAGGTCTGGTCCGTCTTTGGCTCCCAATGGTAGGTGGCCTTCTCGCCGGCCATGTTCTCCAGCGTCAAGGCATCGGCCTCGATATTATCCTCGGGCCGTTGGCCGGGCCTGTTGATCACGATGGTCTCCTGCCATTCGTGAGGAGCTTCCAAGGCGGAACTCGATAGCACCTGTTTTCTAATGGCCACCCCATCCGGATAAACGGTCCAATACTCATCCGCCCAATCGAACCACCCGCTGAGAGCATCGGGATGTGCCCCCTCATAGTTGCGAGCCTCAGCGAGCGCATAACGCCAGTGGATCACCGCTCGCGCATCGGAGGACTCCAATACGCTGACGTGCGAATAACGGCTCTGCTTGTCCGACATCGGCTCGCAATCGCCCGCTCCTCCGCAACCAGGTCCCCACGTTTCCAGGAATTCATCCGTGTACCATTTGCCGTCTTCGGTCACCCAGGCCGGGATGTAGTTTGTCCCCTGCCAGAACACGAGGCGCATTGCAGACTTGTCGAAACGCACAACGACATCGGAATCGGAACCGATTCGTCTCAAGCGATCCCAGGCTGGCGCGTATTCCAGGCTTGCGTACACCGCGCCGAATGGACCGGACCCCGCTGGCCCCGACGGCAGCACCGCATACGGAATCACTGTTCCTTCCGGCGTGGCCGCACGGGCAATATCTTCCTGGTCCTGCTCTGGCGAAACCGACCGGCTCAGAAGTTGCACATTGTTCAGGTACCCTTCCAACGAATACTGGATGGGGTCTTGCGGATGACTGATCCAAGTGGGGAACGAAACCTGCGGGGCGCGCACCTTGCCGAGCACCACGGTCGCGTTCACGTCCTGCCAGAAAGTGCCGCGAGCTGTGAGGCTGGCAGCAAGTTTCCCGTTAACCAAAATGCTGAGCCCGGAGCTGCCGTTGAACACTCCTGTCACGTGTACCCATTTCTTGAGCGGAAGAGTCGTTTCGGTCGTAACCTGCTTCCAGACTCCATCCACCGCCGCGCAGAAACCGACATGCCCAAACGCATCGATGCCCAGGAAGAACCCAACCTGCCGGTGCTCACTCTGATCGACGACGGGAACCCAATTCCAAGGGTAGTTGTTCAGGGCAAGCCAGGCGGAAACCGTGAATGCGTTCCCCAGTCTCGGAACATCTTTCGCTTCGCGCCAGATACCGGTGGTGTAACCATCGAATTCAATGGCTTGCCCTTTCACCCCCGGCACGCGGCGCCAGAAACCTTCAATGCGATCGCCGTTCGCGGCAAGCGAATCGCGCAGAGCTTCGTCTGAAGCACTGTCGAAACTCCAGTTGGAATCGGCCGGGCGCGATGGGACAGATTGAGCGTGAATGCCCCCGGGAGCCTGGACAACTAGCAAAACGGCAGCAACGCAGAGCGGCGCGAGCAACTTCAGTCTCTTCATTTCTCCCTCAAGTGCTTCCTGAGGATTATCCCACTTTCGTTCGAGGTGTTTGATTTGCTCTTCGATCGCCGACGCAGTTGTCTGGCAGCCTGTGGTGAAAGTCGAAAATGCCGAAAAACCGTCCCTCAGGGGCTAAAGCCCATGTTATTTTGAACCACTTACGGCACGACTAAAGTCGTGCCCTTTCAAGACCTCACTTTCACCACTGGCTGTTGAGTTCCAGCGCGGGGATGCCCCGATGCCTTGCAAATCCTCAGTGGAAAGCCATATCAACGCGCACATCCAGCGCGATCTTTGGATCGTCATCCGGGCGGGTCCTTCATAGCAACAATGGCGACTATTTTCAGCAAGGATCAATTGATGGATTTTGCGAAGATTCCAGAGCGAAGAAGAGAGTGAGCACACAGGGGACGCCAAGAGAGTGCTCCTGAGGGCTAACCCCTCGATAGTTCACCGGCTTTCGGTGGAATTAACCTCGATGGATTCGATTGCGAAATCGGATGTTGGAGGTGCCGTGAATGTGACTGTGTTCGTGTTGCCGGACCGGTTGAGCTTTGCCTGAATCCAAACGGATGCCGGGGCCGATCCTGTGGGCGGAGAACCGACATGCCTGGATCGTTGCAGTACCCAGTGTGCTGCGCCTCAGGATGAATGCCCCGGTCGAAGTTGCGCAGCATCTTATCGAACGCCACTCTGCGGCCCGCATTTACGCTGTGGGCCACGGCGGGAGCAACCATCCCGTCGCTCCCGCGCCAGTTGCTTTGCTCCGAGCCTCCTACGCCCGGACCCAGGTCCAGGGGCTCTGCTTGCCCCCGTTGCAGATGGAATAGTCGAGGCGTTTTGCTGTGATTCGTTCAGCTCGCGCAATGGCTCGGGCGATTTCTCCGTAGTGCACGGCGGCGCTCAGGTTTTCCTTGTCGCCGGCGATCCAGTCAACCTTGACGTAGTCGAAACCCCACTTGGAAAATTGCGGGAAATCCTGTTCGTAGTGGTCTTCGCTGCCCACATGAAAGTAGCCTGGGCCAAGGTCCGGGTACAGGGAACAGTGCTGGCTGCCTGCGTCGGTATAAATGCCCGCCTTCAGCCCAAGCGAGTGGATATAGCGCACGATATTTGCCATGTCGCCCGGTCGATCGCCCGCGGCAATGGCGGGCCACCTCTTCGGGGCGACGACGATATTCCCATCCGCATCGCGATCTCCCAGCCACCAGCCTTCGTCGATGCTAACTTCCTCGTAGCCGGCCTTAAACGACTCCAACTCACAACCATAAGCAGGAATCACTGCCCTTGACGACTTCCCATCGGGTGACTCCCCCATCCCGATTAAACCCGCTTGCAGTCGGCAGATTCGACGCTTTCAACAGTTCAACTGCAGAAAGAAGAATGAGGAGCATACTTTCGGGCAACCCTGCGGCGGCATCGAACCCGGATGCGCTATAGCATTTTCGGAATTGGTGTAGACCGAAAGCACGTACTCAAGTGGCTTTTTCCAAAGAAAAAGCCACCTTGCACGCCCTTCAAAAAGTCTACGTGTATTCCGAAAATGCTCTAAAACCACCCGCCCCAGCGGAAGACGGAAGCAGGGAGAGCAACCAGGCTTCTCGCAGGTGGCTTTCGCGGCAAGATTGCAAATTGAATTCTGGCTGGCGAGCAAAGCCGCAGTATCTCTTTGACTGTCCTTCGGATATTCGCCCATTCTTCGCCATTTGGCGTATAATCCCGCCATGGACTTTCAGCTCGTGACCAACTACAAGCCGAGGGGAGACCAGCCCCGGGCTATCGAGGAACTGCTCGACGGGCTGGCAGCGGGCGAGCAGCACCAGGTGCTGCTGGGCGTCACCGGTTCGGGCAAGACTTTCACTATGGCAAAGGTGATCGAGGCTTCCAACCGGCCGGCGCTCATCCTGGCTCACAACAAAACGCTCGCCGCCCAGCTTTATCACGAGTTCAAGCAATTCTTCCCCGACAATGCGGTCGAATACTTCGTCAGCTATTACGACTACTACCAGCCCGAAGCCTACATTCCCGCCGGCGACCTGTACATCGAGAAGGAAGCCACCATCAACGAGGAGCTGGACAAACTGCGCCTCTCGGCCACGCGTTCGCTTTTCGAACGCCGCGACTCGATCATCGTCAGCTCGGTCAGTTGCATCTACGGCCTGGGTTCGCCCGAGGCTTACTACGGCATGTTGCTGTTGCTGGAGAAAGGCCAGCACATCGGCCGCAAGGACATTACCCGGCGGCTGGTGGAAATCCTCTACGAGCGCAACGACGGCGACTTCCGCCGCGGCACCTTCCGCGTGCGCGGCGATGTGATCGAGGTCTTTCCCACCTACGACGAGACAGCCTACCGCATCGAGCTCTTCGGCGACGAGATCGAGTCGCTCTCGCAGATCGATCCGCTCTTCGGCACGGTCAAGCAGAAATACTCGCGCCTGCCCATTTATCCCAAGAGCCACTACGTGGTGCAGCCCGAACGCCGCGCCGAAGCGGTTGACTCTATTGTTGCCGAGTTGAACAGTTGGGTTCCCGAGCTGGAGGCGCAGGGACGCATGGTCGAGGCGCAGAGGGTCAACCAGCGCACCCGCTTCGACTTGGAAATGATCAAGTCGATGGGCTATTGCCACGGCATCGAGAACTACTCGAGGCATTTTTCCGGCCGCCTGCCGGGGGAGGCCCCGCCTACGCTGCTGGACTACTTTCCCCGCGACTTCCTGGTGTTTATCGACGAGAGCCATGCCACGATTCCGCAGGTTCACGGCATGTGGTTCGGCGACCGCAGCCGCAAGCAGAATCTGGTGGACTACGGCTTCCGCCTGCCCTCGGCGATGGACAACCGCCCGCTGACGTTCGAGGAGTTCGAGGCCCGCGTCAACCAGACCATCTACGTCTCTGCGACGCCTGGGCCCTATGAGCTGACCCGTTCTGCGGGAGTGGTGGTCGAGCAGGTAATCCGGCCCACGGGATTGGTTGATCCCGAGGTCGAAATTCGCCCGGTAAAGGGCCAAATCGACGACCTGCTGGCCGAGATTCGGGATCGCGCCAAGCGCAACGAGCGGGTGCTGGTCACGACGCTGACCAAACGCATGTCAGAGGATTTGGCCGGCTACTACACCGAAGTGGGCGTGCGCTGCCGCTACATGCACTCGGAGATCGAGACACTGGAGCGGGTCAAGCTGCTGGCTGGCTTGCGCAAGGGCGAATACGATGCCCTGATTGGCATCAATTTGCTGCGCGAGGGCCTGGACCTGCCGGAAGTTTCGCTGGTCGCCATTCTGGACGCGGACAAGGAAGGATTCCTGCGCTCCGCCGGCTCGCTGATCCAGACCATGGGCCGCGCCGCGCGTCATGTCGAGGGCCGCGCCATTCTCTACGCCGACCGTATTACCGACTCCATGCGCCGGGCGATGGATGAGACCGATCGCCGCCGCACCGTCCAGCGGGCTTACAACGAGGAGCACGGCATCGTGCCGCAGTCGATCATCAACACCATGGATATGGGGCTGGCGCAAATCCTCAAGGCCGAGTACGGCGATGTGGCCGAGGAAGAGACGGCGGGCATCCCGGAACTTGCCTCCCAGGCGGACCTCGACGCGTATATCGCCAAACTGGAGATCGAGATGCGCGAGGCCGCGAAGAAATTCGAGTTCGAGAAGGCGGCCAAGTTGCGCGATGCGATCAAGGAACTGCGCGACAAGGAATTTCTGTTCGGGTAGGAGCCTGGCGAGTGTGGAGGAGCAGTATCCTGTAGTTTCCTTGAACACGCGCAGTCTGTGAGAAAGTACACCATATCCCGATGACAAATGCCCTCGCCTCCATTTCATCCGCCGACTCCTCCGCGCAACGCCGCTACAACCTCTTTCTCCTGCTGGTCGCCGGTCTGGGCGGCTTGCTGTACGGGATCGACGTGGGCATCATTGGAGGGGCATACCCTTATCTGGCGGCCACCTCGCATCTGACCGCGGCGCAACTATCGGCGATTGTGGCGGCAGTGTTGTTGGGCAGCGTCTTCTCCACCTTGTTTGCGGGGTTGCTGGCCGACTGGATGGGGCGCAAGCCGATGATGATCCTGAGCGGGCTGGCCTTCATCGTAAGCATTCCCATCATCGCCCTTTCGCAAGGTTACTGGCCGCTGCTCTCTGGCCGCCTGCTGCAAGGCATGAGCGGCGGGCTCATCGGCGTGGTGGTGCCGCTCTACCTGGCCGAGTGCCTGGCCGCGCGCGACCGCGGCAAGGGCACGGGCGCGTTTCAGTGGCTGCTGACGCTGGGCATTGTGGTCGCAGCGCTGGTCGGCATGTACTACAGCTATCGCGTCCAGGCCGTGGCCCTCAGCGCCGATGCCGGCACGCTCTTTCATTTCAAGGATCAGGCCTGGCGGCGCATCTTCTGGGTCTCGCTGCCCCCCGGCGTGCTGTTTGTGCTGGGCAGCCTGCTGGTCACCGAATCTCCGCGCTGGCTCTTCCGCAAGGGAAAGAAGCAAATGGCGCTTGCGGCGCTGCTTCGCTCCCGGACTGCGGAACAGGCGAGCCTGGAGTTGCGGGAGATGGAAGAATCCGCGAACCAGGCTGTGGCCAAGCGCACCTCGGCGGGGCCATTGCACGACTCGCTTCTGCGCCGCAAATACGCGATCCCCTTCCTGCTGGCCTGCGTCATCCTATTCTGCAACACGGCCACCGGCGTCAATTCGATCATCGGATACAACGCCGGCATCCTCTTGCAAAGCGGTCTTTCCGACCTGCACGCACATTGGGGCTACGTGATTTTCACCGTGGTCAACTTCCTCATGACGATGGTGGGCATGGTGCTGGTGGACCGCATGGGCCGCAGGTTTCTGCTGATTCTCGGCACCAGCGGCATTATTGTTTCGCTCATCGGCGTGGGCATCCTGTTTCTGCGCACGGAAAAAGTCAGCGTGGACGTGCGCGACACGGTGCAAACCATGGCCGGCTCCAATCAAGAGCTGACCCTGCGCTTCGATCCAGCCGAAGCCGGTCGGCTGCTGGCTGCTCATGGAGCATCCGCCGGCCAGATCGACAGCAACCGGGCTTCGTTGGCAATTATTTACTCTTATGGCGACTTCACGGCGGCCACCAGCTTCGCCCGCTCCGACGATCCAGCCGCTGCGCCTCTCCAGGTCGCCCGTGCCAACTGCGTGCCGGCCAACAAGGTCGAGGCCTTCTTCAAGAACCCCTTTGCCGATCTGACGGGCGCGCAGTCTGCTCCGCTGAAGATACAGAAAGCCCTGATCGGCCGCGTGCCCAACGCGCGGCATGGCTGGCTGGTGGCTCTGTGCCTCTATCTCTTCATGGCCTCGTTCGCGGTTGGGCCCGGCGTCTGCGTTTGGCTGGCTTTGTCGGAGCTGATGCCCACGCGCATCCGCTCCAACGGCATGAGCATCGCCCTGGTCATCAACCAATTGGTCTCGACAACATTGGCCGGCATCTTCCTGCCCTTCGTCAGCAAATACGGCTACTCCTCGATGTTCTTCCTGTTCTCCGGTTTTACCGTGATCTACTTCCTGGTCGCCGCCTTCTTCTTGCCGGAGACCAAAGGCAAGACGCTGGAAGAGATCGAAGCCCACTTTGAAGGCAGGGCCACGAGCTGAGAGCAGGGAACCGAGGGGGATCCTCTCTCTGAAGCCGGGTCCAAGGAGTTCGGAGAGGGTGGCCAGCTAAGCGGCCAGTCCTGTTCCAGCGCATCGAATACCGGAACCGGACAAGCCGGAGATCTTGGCGTTCTTTACCAAGCTGCTCCACTTGGCGGCCTCGACGGTGGCCGCGATCAAGCTGCAACTTCGTCTCAAGGCTCCGAGCATTCGATGCGGACACTGGAACCCGCATCTGGATTGAATGGATGCCGCGCGTTGGCTGCTAAGGGGACAAGGCCGTTGCATGCGTAACGAGCGGTATGATTGGGACGATGGCTTTCCCAGGCAAGACGGCCTCGGGCAGCCCCGATCGCACGAGGCGCGGATGAAGTCGAGGAATGGTTTCTGTTTGGGTTTGATCCTTGTATTGGGAGGCTTCGGGCTGGCGGCCGCGGGTGTGTCGATGGCCCAGCAGAGTCCGGCACCGGCCGCCGCGGCGGCTGCGCAGACGGCGCCTGGTGCGGGAGGTGCTTCGCCTCGACGCGAAGCGGGAACGCAGTCCTTCACATTGCGGCTGGGCGTGCCGGAGGAGGCCGAATCGGCGGTCGTGATTCGCGCCAATACGCGGCGTGTGGTAGTGGACGTCGTGGTGACCGGGCCAGACGGCAAGCCGGTGCCGGGTCTCACGCAGCAGGATTTCACGGTATTCGAAGATCGCAAGCCGCAGTCGGTGCGCGCCTTCGAGGTCCACACTCCAGAGGAAGATCGCAGCGTTTTGCCCTCTGCTCCGGCGGAGTTGCCCAGCCACGTTTTTGTGAATCTGGAGAAGACACCTGCCAGTGGTCCGCCGGTGGTGCTGCTGCTGGACTGCTTGAACACGCCGATCACGGATCAGGGGTATGCGCATGAGCAGATTGTGCATTTTCTGGAGCGGAAACCGGCCTCGACCGAGGTAGCGATTTTTGTTCTGGGGGACAATCTCACGTTGTTGCAGGGGTTCACCACGGACAGGAGCAGGCTGCTGGCAGCCATGCGTTCGAAGGCCGGCGGCATACGGCTGACGGCTGCGACCGAGCGGGTTCTTCGGGCGCAAACCACGCTGGATGCATTCTGGGATCTGGGAAGGTTTCTGACGGCTTTGGAGGGCCGCAAGAATCTCCTTTGGTTCTCCGAGTCCTTCGACATGCTGGTTCTTCCCAAGGCGCAGGATGTGAACCAGGGAACGCTCGTGGTTGGCTATGAGGCAGGGGGGCCGAATCCAGGGCCGGGAGCGACCGTGACCTCGGAAAACCTGATATCGACGTCGGCCATGCCGGGGAACTCGACCGCATCGTCATCGGGCTTCAGCCACGGAATCGGCGACATGACCGTTCTGCGGGAGCAGATGCGCAAGGTCGCTACGGCGCTGGCGGTGAGCCAGACAGCGGTGTATCCGATCGATGTGCGAGGACTGGCTGCCGATCCTTCCTATTCTGCGGCTGAGGCGGGTGCGTCCTCGTTGACCGCCAATCCAAAAGGGATTACCGGCACACCGGGGATGCCCACTACGCCGGGTGGCCCTCCGGCAAGTATTCAAAGGCACAACAACTTCATGCGGTCGCTGGATGCCGCGCATGCCACGATGGAAGAGATCGCCCAGGCTACGGGCGGACATGCGTTTGTGAATAGCAATGGCATCGCCGCGGCAGCCGGGCAGGCGGTCAGCGACGGCGCAGCATACTACACGCTGGTTTATGCGCCGGCCAATTTGAACTTCGACGGCGGGCTGCGATCGATTCACGTAGCGCTGGATAAGCCGGGCTTCAACCTTGCTTATCGCAGCGCGTATTACGCGACGGACCCGGCGACGGCGATGCCGGAGGCGGTGCAGAGCGGTAGCCTTGCCGCGGCCATGGTGCATGGAGCGCCCGAGGCGCAGGGCCTGGTGTTCAAAGCGCAGATCGATCCAAACGGTGCGCCGGCCATGGCGGCGGCGGATTCGCCGTTGGCGGCAAAATCGGCCCTTAACGCGATCAAGAAGAGCAAGAAACCGCAGCACCTGTCGGGGATGGTGCAGTCGTACGACATTCGTCTGGCAATCCTGGCGCAGCAACTGGATTTGACGGCGACACCGGACGGAAAGCGTCATGTGGAACTCGAGATCGGAGTGAGTGCGTATGCCGCGGACGGACAGAATCTGGGCGGCACGAAACAGAATATCGAGGCTTCCATGCCGCCGGCGGTGTATGCGCAAGCGCTTCAAAATGGCATGTTCCACAACCTGCAGGTGGAGTTGCCGGTTGAGGCCGCGAGTCTGCGCCTTGCGATTCTGGACCCAGGAAACCATCGTGCCGGTTCGCTGGAAGTGGCTCTGCCGTTGCCTCCAGCGCAGCAGGCCGATGCTGCCGTGCCGGTCGCTCCGGCAGGCGCCGTTGAGAGGAAGTAGGCCGCTTGCCCAGCGGACTTGGGTTGTTGCCGCAGGCTACAGCGGAGCCAAAGTGGGTGTTTCCCGAATGCAACTCAGCGGAGTGGCTTTTTCCAAATGGAGAAGCCGCTCCGCGTGCCGCTGCAAGGGCACGCTATAGCATTTTCGGAATTGGTGTAGAGCGAAAGCACGTACTCAAGTGGCTTTATTCCAAAGAAAAAGCCACCTTGCACGCCCTTCAAAAAGTCTACGTGTATTCCGAAAATGCTCTAGCCTGCATTATTCATGAATATCGGAACCAGAAAGGCGGAAAAGCACGCACGTCAAGAACAATGGCTGTGCTCAGCCTTCATCTGCGATCAACAGCTTGCAAAAC